>Ga0224500_10000646_pt1 | contig 23021 bp, 33 predicted proteins | sample SF_Oct11_sed_USG_FD_168126 | JGI IMG/M metagenome (GOLD analysis project Ga0224500, IMG submission 168126) | Sediment microbial communities from San Francisco Bay, California, United States - SF_Oct11_sed_USGS_4_1 | ecosystem: Environmental > Aquatic > Marine > Sediment | place: USA: California... | reverse complement strand
TGCTCCCGCTGCGCCGCCGCGCGCCCGCGGGGGGGGGTGGGGCCAGTCGCCCCCCACCCCCGCCCGCCCGGCCGCGCGATTCAGTACCGTACTGGCCCCTGGGCCGTTGTATTTTCCCGGTTTCTCCCCCTGGCCTTCGAGGGAGTACCGTCCATTTTTTTTCGTGGTGTTTTTCCGGATCTCGAGCATTTTGGACAGGTCTTGACGTGGTTGACACGCCCGCGGGCTTGTCCCGCGGGAGTGGTAGATTCAGTGCGGGCTTTGTTACTGGCTAAGGCGGTAGTTCAGTAGAAGCATCTGGATCTCCTTCTGTTCCTGCTTCTGCTTGGGCCAACTACCCCTACCGGACGCCAACTGATGTCTAACAACGTCTAACAAGGTCTAACAATAACCGTTTCGATATGTGGCTTGTTCTTTTTATTTATCTCTGAGAGGATTGGGGGATGGAGACGAATCGGATGGCGGCGGCGAGGGCGCGGGAGAAGCGGTATATGGGTGCGGTGTGCCCGAGGCATCCTGATGCGGGAGGGGTGAGGCACACCTCGAGCGGGTCGTGCGTGCACTGCACGATCGAGCGTGCTGCGGCGCGGACTCGGATCATGCGTGATTTGCTGGCGGGGCGTTCCCCGGTGAGTACGGAGACGGAGGAATAGCCGCGTGGCCGGGGTGCGTGGGTTTGGGGGGTGGGGCAAGATCTTCGAGTCGTTGTTCGAGGGTTCGATGGTGGGCTCCGGGCCGACTGTGTTTGCGGTGTGGTCGTACGTGATCGCCAAGACGCAAGCTCCGGGGTTGGTGGAACTGAACCCGAAGCTGCTCGCCGGGGTGATCGGCGGGGAGGTCGAAAAAATCCGCGAGGCGATCGAGTTTCTATCCTCGCCCGACCCGGACTCAAGGGGCATTGAGCACGAGGGCCGGCGCCTTGTGCACCAGCACGCCTTCCAGTATTTCGTCCCCCAGTGGGAGTTCTACCGCGCCAAGCGCGACGCCGAGGCGAAAAACGAGTACATGCGCAACTACATGGCCGAGCGGCGCGCCAAGGAAAAGGGCGGGCCGGCCCAATCAACGGCAGGACAGGAATCGGGAAGGCAATCACGCCAGACCGACGATAACGGAACCCGACCTGTTCCTGCCTCCAAATCAACGGCGGGCACGTCGTCCGTACCCGAGGGATCGGGGGCCAAGCCAGCGGCGGCTCCCCACAGACCGAAGGCTGAGTCGACGCTGCCCGCCACCAAAGCCAAGCCCAACGGCCAGGGTGAGCCCACAGCCGGCGCGCTCGTGTGGGAGGCCTACGTCGCCGCCTACCGCATGCGCTGGGGCGTGGCGCCCGCGCGCAACGCCGCGGCGAATTCGTTCTGCTCCCGGTTCTCCAAGTCCATGCCCGAGGCCGAAGCCCCCGACGTCATCGCGTTCTACCTGCGCTCCCCGCGCGGCCTGTACGTCTCGGCCAAGCACCCGCTCAACCTCGCCGTGAGAGACGCGCAAGCGCTACGCACCGAGTGGCTCACCGGGCGCCACGGCACCGATGGCGCTGCGCGCCAGGGCGACCAGAGCGCCACACGATTCGAAGCCTTTCGTCCAATGCTGGACGAAGCAGATCGCAAGGAGGGCCAATGACCGCCGGACTGAAACAGCAGCGCCAAACGAACATGATCGAGCTTGCGGAAACGCACAACATCGCGCGCTCGATCGCCCGGATCCGGAATCAGGCCGGGAGTTACGACAACGGCCGATGGAAGCGCGCGCTGTATCACGCGCTCGGCATCGCCGGAACCGCCACCATCACGTTGTCGAAAGTGCGCGAAGCGCTGGAGCTCCCATGAGCACGGGCAAGATCCAGCTGGGGGTTGATGACCTGGAGGCGCCGCTCGAACGCGCGGATGGTAGTCGCCAGACCTGTGACGGCATGTCCCTGCGCGACTACTTCGCGGCGAAGGCAATGCAGGCGATGATCGCCAAGTCGCCACCGATTCTCTGCTCCAGCATGGACGATGATCCCGGACCGGAATTCTTCGGCTATCACGCCGTGGCACTCGGCGCGTATCGCTACGCCGACGCCATGATCAAACAGCGGGGGCGGTGATGGCGACGAAAACTCTCCTGCAGGCGCTCGCCGTGACGTGCGAGCTCACGAACACGCAGATTTCCACCGCCGCGGCGCAAGTCATGGCAAGCGACCTGTCGAAGTATCCCGAGGACCAGGTGCTCGCCGCGCTCGTGCGCTGCCGGCGTGAGTTGAAGGGCCGCCTGACGATCGCCGATGTGCTGCAGCGACTCCAGGACGGACGGCCGGGCCCGGAAGAGGCCTGGTCGATAATCCCGCACACCGAGGCCATGAGCGCCTTCTGGACCGACGAAATGCGCGCCGCGTACTTCGTCGCCCGGCCGTTGATCGAGTCTGGGGACATGGTGCAGGCGCGCATGGCTTTTCTCGAGACGTACCGGTCAACGGTTCAGTTTGCGCGCGATGCGCACCGGCCGGTCGCCTGGCAGTTCACGCCGGGCACCGACAAGGCGGGGCGCGAGCTGGTGGTGATCGACGCGCTGGAAAAGGGCCGCATCACCCACGATGTAGCGCAGATGCTCCTACCCCACCACCACACCGACGAAGGCGTCACCGCGCGGCTGCTCGCCGCAAAACCGTTGAAATTCCTGCCCAGCGCATGATCTACATCGAATTCTTCCTGTATGCGCTGCTCGTGGCGCTCCTTGTGCCATGGCTGACGATGGTCCTGACGCTGATGTTCTTCGGGCCGATGTGGTCGCTGCGCCGCGCCGAGTTGTTCGACCCCATGCCCTACGCGGTGCGCGACCTGATCACGCGCTCGCGGGTGCCTCGGGTGTTGCTGATGCTCGATGATGCCAAGCGCAACCACCAAGGGCGTCGAATCCTTGGCTACGCCATGCAGCTGACGCCGTTCATCAACGTGATCGTGGTCGACCGGATCTTCCTGAAAACCGGCTCGCTGATCCAGCTGCTCTTCGTGGTCGGGCACGAGCTCGGCCACCACCGCATGGGGCACACCAGCGTGGTCGCGACAGTCGCCGCAAACACGCGACGGTACTTTCTTGGGATCCACGACGAGGCCTGGAGCTCTGGCGAGGAAAGCCGCGAGTTCGCAGCCCACGAGTACGCCCGGCTCATGACCGGGATTCCGGTCGATGTGTTGGCGGATTTGATGCTCGTCAACGATTCCGTTCCATGTGAAACGAGGTAGCCGATGCCGTTCGATCCGCCGCCGCGCGACGCCGCGCCACCAGAGCCCAAGCCGCCCGTGTTCGACACCGGGTCCGAGCAATATAGGCACGAGTGTGAGTGTCGGTACGTCAAATCCCTGAAAGTGAGCGACCGCTTACACTACCTCGCCGGCGTGCGCACGAAGCGCGGCGACGCGCCGGTGGAGCGGATCATGAAGGACTTGGGCAAAGCCTGCCTGGAAGAGCTCACCGAGGAAATTGGGCGGCGTGCCGCCGATCATGCCGCCACCAGGATCCTGCGGTGAGTAAAAGACAAGAGGTCGGTAAATGGATTGGTGGGCTGGCGGAATGGGACGACGGCGACGTGAAGTATCTGTCGATCGTTTTCACCTACAAGCTCGACGAGGCGTACAGCCGCGCCTTATTCGCGCGCGCTTGCGGGAAAAGGGTGGTCGCTGGTGGCCCCGCGTTGTTCCTCATCAAGATGCAGCACATTCTCGCGGACGTGGCAGAAATCAGGCAGGACTACCCGGACGCAATCTTCAAGCACAACCCTCTCGCCACCTTCGCCTCGCGGGGTTGCCCGGTTGGGTGCTGGTTCTGTATCGTGCCCGCGATGGAAGGGCGCGAGTTCACGCTGATTCCTGATTTCCCGGTGCGGCCGATTCTCTGCGACAACAACCTGAGCGCCCTTCCTGCGGAATATCAGGAGCATATTATTCGGCGCTACCAGGCCGAGGGTGTGAAGCTCATCGACGCCAACTCTGGATTCGAGCCGATCACGTTCACCGAGGAGGTCTATCGGCGCTGGCGACCACTGCTCAATTCTGGCGGTGGCCCGTGGCGCTTCGCCTTCGACGAAACGAAGGAAGGGCCGCAAGTGCGCCAGGTGATGAAGATGCTGGCCGAGGAGCCACAGAAACGGAAGCGGGTCTACGTGCTGGTTGGAAATGAACCTTATGCCGAGTGCATGGCGCGCATTCAAGAAGTGCTCGACGCTGGCTGCGAGCCCCACGTGCAGCCGTATCTAAAACTCAACGCGCTCGAACGCGAACCGGTCGCGCGCTACGATTGGACGGTCCAAAAACTCAAGGACGTGGCGCGCTGGGCGAATGGATTCATCTGGAAACGCGGGCCATTCGAAGACTACGACCGCTACTATCGCGGCAACAGGCCGGCTGAAATCTATGACGAACAGCAAGGGTTATTCGTTTGATGAACTTCTGCGCCGCCAAGCGACCGTTTACCCATCCGCAGCGCCGCGCGATCGCGCAGCGCACCGCTGACCACGTGGGCGTGAGCCTCGAGCGTTTCCTCTCGGTCCTGCAGACGCGAAAGCGCGCGCGGCACTTGGCCTACCATCGCAAACGAGCCAAATTGAGGTATCCAAGGATGACGAAAAAAAACATGGGGCCGGCGCAGCAAAAGCGCCGCCACGAGTTCGCCCCCATGAGCGAGCTATACGGCCTGATCAAGGTCAACAACATGACCATCGCGCAATTCCTCGAATTCTCGGGCATCAGCCAAGGGGCCTTCTATCAGTGGTACGGATTCCCGATGCACAAATGGCCGATTCAACTGTTGCGCTATAAAGCCTGGGCGGACGCGATGGCGGCGCACATTCTCAAGTCGGGGCTGGATCCGAAACATTTCTGGCCAAAGCTGCCCGAGCTCACCAAGCCAAGCCAGCGCGCGCGCGAGCATCGCGACGTGAAACTCGAAGGGTTCGAATAGGAGGGGTGATGCCAAACGACGTTCAATATCGGCCCGCTTTGGCCGGTGAATTCTGGAAGGTCTGGACGAACGAGCAGGGGCCGATGGTGCCGGTCGCGCCGAGTGTGCAGGATTTGATCGAGCACCTGGAGACGATCCACCGCGAGCACGAAACGTACACGCGCCGCATGAACGAAATGATGGCCGCGGTGCGCCGCAGGCTCTTCGAGTACGCGCAGTCGATGCCCAAACCGGCGCCCACGCCGCCGTCGTATCTGCGCCCGGCGCCGCCGCCCCCGCCAGAGCCGTCCCCGCCGCAGGCGACGCCGGAGTAACCATGGGATTCGCGCCCGTCGCCAGCCGCACGGCCCTCACGGAGACGGCGAAGAAGCATCTTCCCGATGCTCACTTCGTCGAGGTCTATGAGGTTTGTGACGGGCTACCATGGAAGCTCGTGGTGCGCGTTGGCGCCGCACACCCGTACGTACAGCATTTCCAAGAGGGCGATTTGTACCTCGTCTGCAAGATGGCCGCGACGCATTTTCAAATAGGGGCTTATCCATGAGCCGAGCTCGGCAATGCGATCGCTGCGGCGCCTTCTTCTCGCGCGTCATCGGGGCCATCACCCTGGACGTGCACGAGGCCACCACGGAAGAGGACGTGGACCGTTCGGAAGAAGACATCGACCTGTGCGCGCAGTGCAGCACTGAATTCAACGCCTTCATGAATAGACCGGCATCACCAACATAAAGGATCGGCGACGATGAACGCAACGAAAGGCAGGATCGTCCACTACACGCTCTCCGATCAGGACTCGAGGGCCATCAATCGACGGCGGGTCGCGCGAACGCAGGACGCGGCTTGGCCAGGCGGCGCGCAGGCGCACGTCGGCAACGCGACCGGCGCGGGCGACGTTCTGCCGATGATGATCGTGCAAGTGTGGTCCGACAACGTGGTCAATGGCCAGGTGTATCTCGACGGCAATGACGTGTTGTGGGTCACGTCCGTCCCGTTCAGCGAAACTCCGAGCGTTCCAGGGTCATACGTCCAGGGGTCGTGGTGCTGGCCGCCGCGTGAGTAGCCATGGGGGAAATCACCGGACTCGACACGAAGACCGGCAAGTCGTGGGGCTCGAAGGCCGCGGCCGGCGACGCGCTCAATCGCGTCCCGAACGACGCGCCTTTCGTCGCGGTGTGGGTGGAGACGAATGACCAGGGCGAGCAGAACATAAAGTGGGCCAAGGCCAACACCGACTATCTCAAGCTGTGCACCATGGCGATCGCGCTGATGGAATTCGCGCAGTCGTGCGTGCGTGAGTCGATGGACCGCGCCGGCAGCTGATGGCCTTCGACCCGCCCGCCGAGCAATCTGAGCCGGTCGCGCCGCAGTCGGCGATCGACATCGAGGTCGTCGACCAATTCGCCGACAAGAAATGGCGCATGGCGAACCTGTACTACATTCTCGACGAGCTGAATCTGGAAGTTAAGTTCGTCCCGAACGACATGCAGGTGAAGTTCTGGAACGACATGTGGTACTTGAACGTGATTTTGAAGGGTCGCCAGCACGGCTTCACCACGTTCATCGACCTGTTCATCCTCGACGAGTGCATTTGGCACCCGGGTCAGGTGGGCGGCATCATCGCGCACACCCTGGACGACGTGCGCAAGATCTTCCGGCGCAAGATCAAGTATCCCTACGATCGACTGCCCGAGGCGATCCGCGCCGCGAACCCGGCGACCAACGACAGCGCGCAGGAATTGGTGTTCGCCAACAAGAGCGAAATCAGCGTGGGCACGTCGATGCGCGCGGGCACGCTGTCCTACCTGCACGTGTCCGAGTACGGCATCATTTCCCACAAGTACCCGGAGAAGGCCGAGGAGATTCAGACTGGCTCGTTCAATACGGTGCACCCGGGCAACTACATCTTCGTCGAGTCGACGGGCTACGGCAAAGGCGGCAAGTTCCACGAGCTCGTGACGAAGACCCAGAACGCGCAGCGCATGGGCAAGCCGCTCACCAAAATGGACTTCAAGCTGCACTTCTATCCGTGGTGGCTGAACAAGAAATACCGGCTGCCGCTGGATGAGGCGCGCCACGTCGTGTTCACGCGCGAGCACACCGCCTACTTCACCAAGGTCGAGCGCATGACCGGGACAACGCTCGATCTGGGTCAGCGCGCGTGGTACGTGAAGAAAAAGGAATGGAACGGCGATCTGATGTTCCGCGAGTACCCCAGCACGGACAGGGAGCCGTTTGAAGCGGTGATTCGCGGCGCCATCTTTGGCACGCAGATGGCCAAGGCACGCGAGGAGAATCGGATCACCAAGGTGCCATTCGACCCCGGGCTGTCGGTCGACACCTGGTGGGACTTGGGCCTGCGCGACAAGATGGCGATTTGGTTCGTGCAGCAACTCGGGATGCAGTTTCGATTTATCTACTACCACGAGATCGAGAATCAATCGCTGGAGTGGCATATCCGGCTGCTCGCCGACCTCAAGACGGAGCGCAAGTGGCACTACCGGCACCACATCGGGCCGCACGACCTCGAAGTCCGCGACCTGTTCACGAAGAAATCGCGCGTTATGCAGGCCAAAGCCGCGGGCCTGAACTTCATCGTGGGCAAGCAGTGGGACGTGTCCGACCAGATCGAGGCCGGCCGCAACCTGATCCCGATGTGCTACTTCGACGAGGAAAACTGCGACGTCGGCATCGCCCACCTGGAGAACTTCCGCTTTGAGTGGAACGAGAACCTGCAAAGCTACATGTCCGAGCCCCGGCACGACGAGCATTCCCACTGCTCGTCCGCCCTCATGACGGGCGCCATGTCGGCTGGGGTTGTCGGTCATGGGAACACCCGGGCGCGTACCGTGCTCGGCAGCAATTTCGCGACCTAACCGTTGACCGGATGAACGCCTTCTGCAAGGCGGCGGTCCTGCTCTCGCTTGCGGCCGTGGGGATGAGCGGATACGCTGTCGGCGTTTCAGCCGTTCGCGGGAGTGATGTGAACGACCACCAGAGAAAAATGGCACGCAAGTCGAGGGAGCCATCGGGCTATCACCCGGATGCGTATCTGCAACTGGCCGACGCCGGCCAGCGCGCGGCGCAGGATCCCGCGCAATACGACAGCTGGCGGTTCGGGAAGCCGCAGATGGAAACGGTGCCCGACACCGAGCCGCTTTTGCAACAAGACCACATCGACGCCGCGCTGAAACGCTCGCCCGAGTACTGGAAGCGCACGTGGGAAGGCGCCACGCGCTACGACACGAAGAGCGTCGACAAGGGCATCCCGGGCGGCGAGGGAGTGCAGGGCTACACCGTTTGCGACAAGCCGGCACGCAACTGCAACGTGGTCATGCGATCCAACGCGCGCAACTACGACGAAGTGCACCAACATGAAAAGATGCACGTGATGGGGTACGACCATCCCGGCTACGGCCACAGCCTGGGAGCGCCGCTGCCCTCAATTCTCGAGAGACAGCGATGAACAATCACCAGCGCAAGATGGCGCGCAAGTCGAAACGGCCATCCGGCTATCGCGACGGCGGGAAGATCGAAACGAACGAGTTGCAGGACAATCCCGGGCCGCGTGCTACACCGGCAGCTGAGCGCAGTGTGCGTGACGCGATCAAAGCCGACATTCCACCAAAGAGCGACCGTAAACCGGTCCAGATCAACGACAAGCTCAACCGGTTCGTTCGAGGGTAAATGCCCGCCATCGGCCTTCGCGTCGTCAGCAACCAGCAGATCAACGCCAATCAGGAAGCTCGCTTCGCCGCGCAGCGAGAACAGCAATCGCAGGACATGTTCCTGCAGGGCATCGCCGGCCACATCGAGCGCTTCTGGCAGGCCGCACAGCACGCAAAGCGCAGCATCGAAGACACCATGCTGCGCGCGCTGCGCCAGCGCACCGGAGTCTACGAGCCCACCGATCTTGCGCTGATCCGCCAGCAGGGCGGCAGCGAAATCTTCATGATGCTCACCAGCGCGAAGTGCCGCGGCGCCGAGTCGTGGCTACGCGAGATCCTGATGAGCGAGGTCGAGAGGCCTTGGGGGCTGGAGCCAACGCCGATCCCGGATCTGCCGCCTGCGGTGCAGCAGGCCATCGTCAATGCCGTCGTGCTGGAAGCGATGGCCGCAGGCTGGGAAGTGGACGACAGCCAGGTCAGCGAGCGGTTGCTCACGATCAAGACGCTCGCCTACAAGCGCATGATGAGCCTCTCGCTCAAGGTCGCGGAACGCCACGAGTTGGTGATCGCCGACCAATTCGCCGAGGGCGGTTGGAAAACCGCCCTGGACGAGTTCATCTACGATCTGATCACCTTCCCCGCCGCCTTCATCAAGGGGCCGGTGATGCGCATGAAGAAAACGCTGAAGTGGCGCCCGGGGCCTGGCGGCCAGTGGAATGCGGTGGTCGAAGATGCCGTCGCCCCCTGCTACGAGCGGCGCAGCCCCTTCGACATCTTCCCGGCGCCGGCGATGCGCAATATCCAGTACGGCAGCCTGATCGACCGGCACCATTTCACGCGAGAGCATCTTCAGGAGTTGCTCGGCGTCCCCGGTTATTCCGATGACGCAATCACGCAGGTGTTGGAAGCCTACGGAGAGCGCGGCTACACATCGCGCCAGATGAACGACCACCAGCGCGCGATTCTGGAATTGCGCCGCAACGAGGAGTACGACCCCGAGGGCACCATCGAGGCGCTGGACTACTGGGGCTCGTGTCCGGGGCACAGGCTGCTGGAGTGGCACTACCAGAACAGGGTAGAGTCCGACACCGAAATCGAGCCGCATCGGGAGTACAAGATAGAGGCGTGGAAGGTCGGCCGGTTCGTGATCAAGGCCCAGGTCAATCCCAACCCGCTCGGCAAGAAGCCCTACAGCAAGGCATCGTTCGAGAACATCGCGGGCGCATTCTGGGGCTTGGGCCTGCCCGACGTGATCAAGGATAGCCAGGCGATGTGCAACGCCGCCGCGCGTTCAATCTCGAACAACGCGGCGATCGCGAGCGGCCCGCAAGTCGAAGTCACCGTCGATCGGCTGGCCGATGGCGAGCCGGTGACGAAGATGTTCCCGTGGAAGTTGTGGCAGACGACCACCGACCTCACAGGCAACAACCAATCCGCGATTCGCTTCTCCCAGCCGCAGATGCACGTGCAGGAATTGCTGATGATCTACCAGCACTTCTCGTCGGAGGCGGACAACGAGAGCGGGTTCCCGAAGTACTCCACCGGCGACAGCAAGGCGAGCGGCGCCGCGCGCACGTCGAGCGGCCTGTCGCAGCTGATGAGCAACCTGGGCAAGGGCGTGCGCCGCGTGGTGGCGAACGTGGATCTCTACGTGATCGAGGAGTGCGTCGCCCGCACCTTCGACTACAACATGGAGTATCACCCAGACCCGGCGATCAAGTTCGACCTCCGCCCGGTGGCGCGCGGCAGTGTGGCGATGCTCATCAAGGACCAGATCGCCCTGCGGCAGAAGGAAATGCTGCAGGCGACCCTCAACCCGCTGGATGCGCAGATCATCGGCCCGCGCGGGCGCATGGAAATGCTGCGCCCGGCGCTCAGAGCGGCCGAATTCCCGGTCGAGAAGATCTTGCCGACCGAAATGGAGCTCGAGCTCGCCATGGCGACGATGCCGCCGCCCGCCCAGCTGCTCGGCAAAACCGGGCCCAATGCGGCCGAGGAGCCTGGTCGTGGCGCCGGTGGCGGCACGCCCGAAGGTCCGGAGAATCAGGACGTCGCTGGGAATCCGCCGCAGGGCACGCGCGTGCGCGAGCAGACGCAGGGCTACCGGGATGGCGGCATGGTGATCAGCGGTATGCCGATTACCCCGCCGCCGCGTCGCTTCAAGATGTGGCGCAGCCCGGACGGTGAAATGATGGCCGAGGAGCTTTGATCATGACGCCAAAAGAGGGCCGCGTGCTGCTGCTTCGACTGCTGATCACTGAGCCAATGCAGCTGTGCCTCTTCACCAAGGGCCCGAATCGCAAGAACGACAATGCCTCGCGCAGCGACTTCATCCTCCCGAAGAGCACCCAGATGCACGCGCTGCAGTTTCGGGATTGGCTGGTGGATGAAGAAGCAATCATCGCGCGCGCCGACAAGCGCACATTCTCTTTCTCCGCCGCTGGAGAAAAAATCGCTGGCTGGTATCTCGCCACGAAAAAGGATCAGGTGATCGTGGGATATGACTACTATCCGGAGCCCTACCCGGTCAATTCCATCGAGGACAAGGTGGCGGTCAGGCCAGTCCTGGCGCTGCGCGACGTAGCCGCCTGACGGGGGAGCAATGCCGGGCATTGCATACCACAACCTCGTAGCGACGACGCCGGATGATCCGCTATACGAGCTCCGTCCGTCGCACTGGAATGACAGCCACCCGGTAAGCCTGACGGTCGTTGGCTCCGAGGTAATCGGCGCGTTCAAGAACGACGGCGGCGTCAGCTTCGGGCTGGACACCGATGGCAAGATCACGGCCGCCGCGCCCGCTGGCGGCGGTGGCATCACCAACATCAACGTCTCGGCCGGCACGACCAGCCAGAACCTCTCGCGCCTCACGTTCGACAACCTGAACGGGATCAGCTTTGGGCTGAATGGGTCGGTAATCACCGGCAGCCACAACGGCCTCACCGCCCTACCGGTGCACGACAGCGCGGGTCATTCGGGCAACATCATCCCGAACGCGGTGCAGGACTTCGGCAACAACGCCATATCGATCGGTACGGCGGGCGTTCCGGCCGCGAGCGCCGGGCGCATTATCCTCTATGGCTTCAACGAACAAGGCAAGACGCGCCTTGGTATGGTCACGCCAGACGGCTCGCAGATTACGCATGCGCAAGACCAGTTCATCATTGCGCGCAATACCTCGGGTGGCGCAATAGCGGCCGGCAAGGCGGTGTACGTCACGGGCTCGACCGGGCAGACGCCGAATATCTCTCCGGCCAAGGCGGATGCCGGCAGCACCATGCCCGCCATCGGCGTGACGGTGGATGCGATCTCCAACAACGGCTTTGGCCGGGTGATGGTCGGCGGCGTTGCCGACGGACTTGATACTTCCTCATTCACCGAGGGCGATCGACTGTGGGTATCAGCGGTCACAGCCGGGGATCTCACGGCAACCGAGCCGGCCTATCCGAACCTGCGTCAGCGCGTCGCCATCGTCATAAACGCCCACGCCACGCAAGGCAAACTGCTCGTCTTGGTCGCTGGCGCTCGCGGCGAGTTCGGGATTCAGGCGATCTCTGCGGGGACGACGCAGTTCACTTCCGGCGCTGCCGTTTTCGGAAACCTGAACGGCATCAGCTTTGGTGTCGACGGCAACACCGTCACCGCCAGCCACAACGGCATTACCTCGCAGACGAACCAGACCCTGGGCGGCTATGCCCTCGGAAACACGGTCGGGCAGTCCTCGAGCAGCACGTTCGATGCACGCAGCTTCTCCGTCAGCGGCATGGGTGTGGCCTCCATGGGCTGGTCGAACGGTGCGCTCATCGTTTCCGTGCCATCCGGCGGAGGCGGGATCACGAACATCAACGTGAGCGCTGGGACGACGAGCCAGAACCTGTCGAAATTCGAGTTCAACAATGCCAACGGCGTGAGCTTCGGGCTGAACGGATCGACCGTCACGGCATCGCACAACGGGCTTACCAGCCAGAGCAATCAGGCGGCGAGCGCGGCGAACGGGAGCTTCACATTCCAGACGCTGGGCTTTCTCAACTCGAATGGCGTTTCATTCCAGACGACGACCGGCAGCCAGGTCGTGGCGAGCCACAATGGCCTGACCAGCCAGTCGAACCAAGCATTCTCAGCAGCGGGCGGATCGAGCGCGTTCCAGACACTCTCGTTCAACAACGCCAACGGCTTCACCTTCTCCAACGTGGGCGGCGCGGTGCAGGGCAGCTACAGCGTGCCGGTGGTATCGAACGCGATTCAGGCGGTGGGCTCGGCCAGCGGATCCGGGACGAACACGTCGCGCTTCGCGGCAGACGACCATGTGCACCCCGGCGTGTTCTCGTTCGGCGTGTCGACCCTCGGCAACACCGGCGGCAATACTCGCGTGGACGTCGGGCGCTTCGTGCTGCAGGGCCAGAACGGGGTCACGCTGAACCAGAGCACCGCGGCCGGCGCGCTCAACACGATCGGCTTCTCGGTCAACACGAATTACGCCGCGAGCGATCACTCGCACGGCAACCCGACGCTCAACCTGACCAACCTGAGCGGCACGACCGCATCGAACAGCGCCGGCTTCACGCTCAGCCTCTCGGCAAACGCGCCGGGCGCAGCGGCGGAGAACAACTGGCATCACCTGCTCGGCGCGAACACGGCCGGCAACACGACCGCGAGCGGCTCGACCATCGGCCTGTCGGGACTGAACCTCACGCTCTCGGGGACGAACGGCAGCCAGATTGTGATTTCCGCGCCCGCGACCTCGAGTCTTTCGGCGATCACGAACATCACGATCGGCACGACAGGATCGACGATTGGCTTTAGCGTCGCGGCCGGCGGTGGTGGCGCGCCGGTAGACCGCTGGATCCGCTTGCCGATCATGACGCAGGCTGGCAGCACGCAGCACAACACGTCGGCCAGCATCTTCCCGTTCAACATCGGTGGCAACCTCGCTATCAGCAACGCGCGCTTCGGCATGTCGATCGGCGGGGCGACGACGACGAACACTTCGAGCGCTGGTTTCATGGTGTCTATCTCGATGGTGCTCTACACGAGGAACGGCTCGACCCTCTCGTCGGTCAACTCCGGCTCTAACACGTTCAGCGGCTTCCACCAGAGCAACTCCACCGCCAGCATGTTCGGCGCGCGCGCGCTGACCGTGAACTTCGCGAGCGCGACCACGCTCGTGCCCGACGAGTACTGGATGGCGGTGCATGTCAGGACCACGACCAGCGGCCAGATCAGCCTCGCCAAGTCGCTCTCGATGGCTGTACTGCCCAGCCTCGCATCAGCCATGGCCGGGCTTGATCCGTTCGGCGCGGCCACGACCAACACGCGCGGCGCGATGGTTGGGCTCGGCATCTTCTCCACCAGCGTGACGCGCGCTTCCATCGCGTTCAGCGACCTGACGGGGCAAGCGGGGAACAGCGCCACGCTCGCCAACTTGTGGGTCGATCTGCGCAACTGGAGCGTCTGGTAAGTGGTCGTGGCGCGAATCGTGTTTAACGCACACTAAAGGAGGTCACATGAAACGTATGATTGCTCTTCTCGCGCTTGTCGCGGCCCTGCCGGCGATGGCTCAGACCGTCGCTCCGACCGAGGCGCGACTCGAATGGGACTACGCCGCCACCAACGTGACTTTCGTGCTGGAGAGAAAGCCAGAAACCTGTAGCCCGAGCGGCACGTGGATCGGGTTCAACAATGACTAAGCTCGCCAGCGGGACGGCGTAAATGCCTGTCGCACTTGTCCTCATGCCGCTGGTGTCTGAGCCGTTTCGCGGCGGGACGCGCATTCGGCCAAAGTATGCGTCCACTGCATTCGCCGCGAGGGGCGTGTCTTTCTACGAGTCCCGCAACGGTGTTGCAGCAATCGTGATCGAGGGAACGCAGGCGCAGCTTGACCTGATCGCGGCAGACCCACAGTGCAGGGTTGTACAGAACGCACGAGCGGAGCAGCTTCTCGATGCTGACTTGCGCGACAAAGTGGCCGATTTCGAGTCGCTGGTGCGCTCGGACTGGGTTAAGAGGCCGCTACCGTGAGCGCGCTCATTTACGGGCCGGATGCGTTCACGGTCGGCAGCGACACAAACCTAATCACCTACGATGCCAACTGGGATGTGGTCAATTCTGGGACGCACCAGCTTCACATCCTTGCTGCCACGGACAAGGTGTACACCAACGCTAGTATCAACGGCGTCAGCCGGTGGACAGGGCAGACAGTCCTAGACCAGAAGATCGTCAGCGACATCGATATTGGCTCCACTGGTCAGTGGCCGGGTCTTGTTCTGCGATGCGATGCCGATCAAAACTGCTACTACATCGAATGGGACAGTGCTGAAAACGGCATCTATCTCTACCGTGCCACCGGCTTCACCGGGGGAAGTGGTGGGTCATACAACCAAATTGCTTTCGGTGGGTCTGTCTCAGCAACGACCTATACGAACGCCTACGCCAAGGTCACGGGAACAAATCCTTGTGCTATCGAACTCGGGGATGACACCAACGGCCCCGCGATTGTTACTTACAATGACTCCGACGCGGCGCGATTGCAAAGCGGGCAGCCCGGACTCAACGTGGGCGCAACCGTTGATTTGTCAAACCACGACAACGTGGAGATTTGGGACGAGGCTGCCACGGCCGGCGGCGGGCTTGCGTGGATAACTGCATAGGAGGTCTAGCTTGGCTCAGAGCATGAAACGGCAGGTCGATTCGCGCGGTCACTCGCGCTATCTTTATAGACTGGAGGGTCAATGACGCGGGCACTGTTTCTTTTTCTTACGCTATGTCCGGTGAGCCTGGGAGCTCAGGTTCCCGTGTCTCAGCCGACGAGCCCTAATTGGTTTGGCCAAAACCTTGAGATCGAGCTGCGCATGAAAGGCCCGCCAGCCGCTGGTTCCCAGGTGAGCGTCCTGTCCGATCTGCCAACACGTCGCATAGAGAAGGTCGTGTTCAAGGATTACAACGCGCGCTACCTGAACTATGTGGTGCCGTGCTGGAACACGAAGTCCGCGTGCCCAGAAATTATTGCAGTGACATATCGGGTGATGTTGAAATTGCCGTGGTCGAATCGCCTCAATGTCACGAAGTACACCAATTGCAGCGCCAGCGAATGCTTGCTTGCGGGAGTGTTCCTCCCGCTTCGCGCGAAGCCAGGCGAAGGTTATTCGTTGAAGTTCGATCGCGTAAGCGGGCTTTGGGCAGAGACGCCTATCGTGGTCGCGCTCAAGTGAGTCGCAAGCTGGTGGTGGGTGGTGACTTAATCGCGACTGGCACGGCAAAACTCTACAGGGCACGAGTGAGCATTGAAATTGCCATACGCCAGGCGGTCGCCTTTGGCCCTGTCTACAACCTGGATGCGGCAGCACTGAAAGATCCGCAGCGCTCTCCGCCGACAATGACCGAACAGCAGGAGGAGGAGGATGGATAAGGAAAATAAACCGCAAATCATCATGCAGGACTTCGGCGGTGAGCATTCCGCCAATCTCGCCGCGACACGATCCCGCCTGATCAAGGGCGCATCGTGGAAGAGGCAGCGTGTTGTAGTCGTCGTCCCGATGAGCGAGGCGATCCCGGCGAAGGTGATGCTGTCGTACTGGAATCTCGCGTTTGCCCCGAACAACGGCGTGGCTAAGATCGTCACGTTGGGCGAGGAGGTAGGGATCGCATATTCAAGCGCGGTAGAGGCAGTGCTCGCACACCCGGAGCTGAAAAACTGGGAATTCATGCTTACTCTCGAGCACGACAACGCCCCGCCGCCGGACGGCCTCATCAACTTGATCGCGCAAATGGAGGCGCACCCGGAATTCGCCTGCATCGGCGGCCTGTACTTCACCAAAGGACCGCAGGGCGTAGCGCAGATCTGGGGTGATCCGAAGATCCCGCAGAACTACATGCCTCAGATCCCGACCGGCGGGCTGCAGGAATGTTGCGGCACCGGCATGGGGTTCAGCCTGTTCCGAATGAAGATGTTCAAGGACGGGAGATTGCGCAAACCATGGTTCGTGACGCAGCGTCACGGTGGCGTGGCCACGCAGGATCTCTATTTCTGGAGCGATGCGCGAAAGTACGGCTATCGCTGTGCTGTCGATTGCTCCGTGAGGGTCGGGCACTACGACTGGAAAGGCGAGTACGGCCCGCCCGACAAGATGTATTAACAACGCAGGAGGAGAACGCAATGAATCGGAAGCAACGACGGACGTTGAAGAAGAAGAAGGTAGTCAAGACCCACAAGCTGTTGAAGCTGGACTTCGGCTGCGGCAAAACGCCGCGTGAGGGATTCGAGGGCGTGGACGCTCGGGACTTCGGGCAGAAGCACATCGTCGATCTGACCAAGCCCTGGCCGTGGAAGAACGGGTCGGTGGAGGAGGCGCATTGCTCGCATTTCATCGAGCACCTGACCGGCGAGCAGCGCATTCACTTCGTGAACGAGCTCTACCGCGTGCTCATCCCTGACGGGAAGTGCTTGGTGATCGTGCCGCACTGGGCGAGCGGGCGCGCGTACGGTGATCTCACGCACCAATGGCCGCCGGTCAGCGAGTTCTGGTTCTACTACCTGTCCAAGCCGTGGCGCGCGGCGAACGCGCCGCACAACGACAAGTACGAGTGCGACTTCGCCGTGGGCTGGGGCTACAACCTGCACCCTGAAATCCAGCAGCGCAACCCTGAGTACCAGCAGGAGGCGCTCAAGTTCAACAAGGAGGCGGCGCAGGACACGATCGCCACCTTCACCAAGATCGAGGCCAAGAAGGGCAAATGATCGGCGGTTTCCAAGTCGGGGCGTTCCAGCCGCTTCCTGCTTACCAGCAGGGGCCCGCGGTCGAGCAGGAAACCCCGATCGGGCGCCCGCACCGCCGCGGGCGCGGCTACCGACCAGAGTTCATCCCAAATCGGCGCGAGCCCGAAGTTGTCGTCCAGCCACCGATCCCGATCCCGGAGCCGCCGGCGCCGACCTACATAGAGGCGCCAGCGGTAATCGGGCTGGGATTGGCGCTATCCGTTTACTCCGGCATCGAGGCGCACCAACAAGCGGTCATTGGTTTCCCTGAGGTTGGTTCTGCCGTCACGGCGAATCTTGAAGCGTTGACTCTCGACGAGATTCCGCTCGGCGTTGGGTCGAATGCGGACGTCTCGACCAGGCGGGACGTGATCGTCGAAGTGCACATACTATTGACGGCCGCCGCAGAAATCGAGCTCGACCCGCTGTCCAAACGCCCGATCAGCGACGAGGATGCACTCAAGATCTTGGGTCGGATCGTTTGACAACCCCTATAGGGTGGGGGATTATCGCTCGCACGTGGCCAGCCATCATAAGGGGACGCCGTGAGCAATCTGAACGATACAGTTAAAGTGGCGGAGTCCTTGGCGCGCACGGCGTCATGGGCGGCCCAAATTCGCAACCCGCACGGGAAATATGGTCGACTCGTCATCGACGTGACCGGCATCGTGACGGCGCCAAGTGTCGTTGCCACGATCCGGGCCGTGGATCGGGTGTCGGGAAAGAAGTCCGACGTCCTCGCCAGCGTGGCCCTCACCGGTGTGGCCACCACGGTCCTGAAAGTCGGCCCGGCCCTCACCGCCGCGGCGAACCTGGTCGCGAATGACGTCATGCCACCGCTGATCGAAGTGAATTTTGCCCATGCGAACGGGGACTCGATTACGTACTCCGCGTCGCTGGAGTTGGTGCAGTGATCCGTCAACGACACTGAGAAGGAGAACAGCAATGAAAACCGCCATCCTGAACGCGCTTCGCCCGATCGACGCCCAGCTGGAGCGCTATCTCGCGCGCGCCGGGCTGCTCCACTACGCTTTTTACGAGAACCTGTTTGTGCGCAAGATCAAGCGCACCGACGACCGCACGCACTCGCCGTTCCTGATGAGCAACATTCCCATCGGTCCGGTGGCCTACGCCGCGCTCGGCACGAGTGCCGTGCACGTCGCTGGCACGTTGTACGTGTCAGAGATTTACGTTCCGCGGACCAAGCTGGTGACCGGCATCGGCGTGCTGAACGGCGTGACCGTGGGCACCGACAACCTCATCGTGGCGCTCTACAACGCCACCGGCGTGCGTCTTGCGCATTCGGCCCTGGCCGGAGTCGTGTCGGCAGGTGCGAATGCCTTCCAGCAGATCCCGTTCACCAGGCCACTCGACCTGGACAGCGACGAGAAGTACCACATCGTGCTCCAGTGCAACGGGGTCACGGCGACGACCCGCCGCATCGCGGCGAGCACCTACCTGAACAGGGCCAGCACGATCGCCGGCTCCTTCGGCACGATCCCGGGCGCCATCGCGGTGCCCGCCACGATCGTGGCCGACGCCGGGCCGATCGCGTATCTGTACTGATGAGCGGCTGGCTCAAATCCCCCGATGCGCGCGTCGTGAAAGCGCTGGCGCGCCTTCGCGGGGATCCCGATTTCATGCAAGTCCTCGCCTGGCTCGAACACTCCGTGCAGGAGCTCGACCGGGCGAAACGTGTGACGGCGGATGCGGTTGTCCTGCGCATGCAGCAAGGGGCAGCCAAGGCGGTTGCCGAATTCGTCGATCACGGAAATGGCGTCAACAAGGCGACCGCAATTGCTCCGCGCGACACCCTCTCCGGGCCCGTGGGGCAACGAACACCGTGAAGGCCAAGGCTCCTTAGCGGAACACCCCAACCCAACGGCTCGAGGAAGAAATGCCACCACTACCTGAAGCGGCACAACGCAACGTCCAGAAGGCCCATGAGTTGTCGCGCGAAATCGCGGCGCGTGGGCAGCAACCGCCCGTCGACCAGCCACCGACACCCGGAGCATCCGGGCCGGTCGCGGCGTCGGACACGGCTGCGCTGCAAGCCGAAAACGAGAGACTTACCGGAGAAATCCGCAGGCTCAACGCTTCCGTGCGCGTACTGCAGTCGAAGTACGACAAGGAGACGCCGCGCCTGATGTCCGAGAACGACGCACTCAAGAAGCAACTCGAGGAGCTGCAAGCCGCTGCGCAGCGCAAAGTAGAAGCCGGCGTACTGACTTCGGTGACCGATGAGGAACGCAGCCTCGCGGGCCCGATGCTGGACGTTGTGGCAAAGGTCGCGCGCGAAGTGGCCGAAGGCACCATCGATGCTCGCTTGAAGTCCGTCAACGAAAAGCTGGGAAATTTCGAGCGGCAGCACGAGGCGAGCTACTACGCCACGCTCGATGCCGGCATTCCCGGATGGGACGCCACCGATGGGTCGAGCATCAACGACGACCCGAAGTTCCTCAACTGGCTGCAGAGCATGGACCCCGAGACGAACAGGACGCGATGGACTCTGCTCAAGAACGCGGAGGCGGCCCGGCAGGGTCATGCCATCGTCGAAATCGTCAACGCTTTCAGGGAAGGTCGGGACATTGGGGCGCGCACTGCGCCGCCCAAGCCCAGAACTCCCCGCGTGGATCCACCGCAAGGCGGAGACAGTCAGCCGCCGATTGATCAGCCGAAAGGCAAGATCTGGTCGAGGGCGGAGATCGCGCAGTTTTACAAGGAGAAGAATCTCTCTCCGAAATACCAGGGGGTGCAGGGCAAGGCGAAGGCGCGCGAGGTCGAACAAGAAATTTTCGCCGCCCAGAGGGATGGCCGTATCTCCGGTTAAAGGAACCGGTCCGGCGCCTTTGAAAGCGGTCAGGAGAAACCGCATGAAAGCCTTCATCAACAAAGCCAAGAGCATGGCAGCCACGCTCCTTGCGAGCGTCCTGGCGCTGTTTGCGTCGCCGCGCGAGTACCGGTTCTACGTCGGCGTGCCAGCAGCCGCGGGCCATCCCCAGTACAGCGGCACCTTCATCCCGGAAATCTGGTCCGGGAAGCTCGTGGAGAAGTTCTACGACGCCACCGTGTTCGGTGAAATCGCGAATACCGACTACGAGGGCGAGATTTCGAAGATGGGCGACAAGGTGATCATCCGCACCGTGCCCACGATCGTGATCCGGGACTACCAGAAGGGCGCCAATCTGCAGTACCAGCGCCCGGAAAGCCCGAACGTCGAGCTCCTCATCGACAAGGCGAAGTATTTTGCCTTCGTGGTCGACGACATCGACAAGTTCCAGTCCGACCTGAGCCTCATGGACGACTGGGCCGGTGATGGCGGCGAGCAGATGAAGATCGTGATCGACACGCAAGTCCTGGGCACCGTCGTCGCCGATGTACCGGCCGCGAACAAGGGCCTGACTGCCGGCCGCAAGTCCGCCAGCTTCAACCTGGGCACCACGGGCACGCCGTTCGTGCTCACCGCCGCGAACGTCGTGGAGTTCATCACGGCGTGCTCGACGGTTGCGGACGAGCAGAACTGGCCGGAAGGCGGGCGCTGGATGGTGATCCCGCCGTGGATGCGCTTCCTGCTCATGAACAGCGACCTGAAAAACGCAAGCCTCGCGGGCGACGAGTCCTCGATCCTGCGCAATGGCCGCCTGGGGATGATCGACCGCTTCATGATGTACGTGTCGAACAACATTTCCACGGCGTCGGACGGCGGCTTCACCGCCTACAACGTGCTCTTCGGCCACAAGTCGGCCATCACGTTCGCCGCGCAGATGACCGAAATGGACAGCCTCAAGGCCGAAAGCACCTTTGGCACGCTGGTCCGCGGGCTGAACGTGTACGGCTTCGAGGTCATCAAGACCGAGGCGCTGGGGCTGGGCTACGTCCGCAAGGGCTAAGCCGGCTGATTCCATGACCCAAGGGGGCGCGCAGGTTGGCGCCCCCGTTTAGAAGGAAACGCAAACATGAAACGCATCAACATGACGCACCTGGCCGTGGCTGCCGCGCTGGCTGCTCCGGCCGCCATGTGGCCCGCAATGGCCGACATGGGCCGCCTGCTCAAGCACAACGTCACCTATCCGTACTGGGGTGGCAAGCCGGGCGGTGCCGCTGCTGGTCTGTACGCGCACGGCAACGTGCGCACCCCGGGCCTGGTCAACGTCGTCAACGTCCCGCTCGACTTCGCCGCGATCGCCGCGGCGCGCGTCGCCGCGGGGCAGGCGGCGCTGGGCGCGGCCGACGTGCTCGAGCTCATTCCGGTGAAAGCCGGGACGTTCGTGCTGTTGGCCGGCATCGAAGTCACCACTGTGGAAGGAGCGGCGGCAACCGTCGACCTGGGCGACGGCGCCAGCGCTGCGGGGTACGTGAGCAACGCGGACCTCAATGCGCTGACGTACGTGGCCAGCCTCGTGACCTCGGCCTACTCGGTCGCAGTTGGCGGTGGCAAGCTCTACACCACCGACGACACGATCGACATGGTGCTGGACAACGCCTCCATCGACGTGGCCGTGTGCCGCGTGTTCGCAGTCACGTGCGACGTGCGGAACTATCGCGGCTAAGCGGTTCTTTGCTGTGACGATGCGCCCCGGGAGCTCCGGCTCCCGGGTTTTTCCAGGAGGACGGCATGGACGGCGAGAAGAAAATGCAGCGCTACCTCGTTCGCAAGGCGAGCGGCGACGTGTTCGCATGGAACGACATTCTCTCGAAGCGTAAGGATCTCGAAGAGGTCTACGCCGAGAGCCCCAATCAAGCTCTCAACAAGGAAGGCATCCCGGATCACCGGAACATTTCCCTCGACCAGATCGAGTCCATGCAGAAGGACGATCTGATCACGTTCGCCAAGGTGCGCCTTGGCCTGACCCTCGATCCGTCGCAGAAGAAGCTGGATCTGCAGGACCAGGTGAAGCTGGCGATCTTCCAGCCACGCGAGGAGGCGAAAGAGGCCTTCACGCCGAGCGCGGCAGAACTGGACCGCCCGCGGGCGCGAGCCATCTGACCGGCCGTGAACGCGCTTGAAGTTATCGCCCTCTGTGCCCGCGAGTACAACGATGTAGCCTACGCTCGCATCTTCAAGAGCGCAGCGGACGGCTCACCCAACTGGCTCGACTGGCTCAATGACGCGCAACGCGCCGTCGTGCTGGTCCGGCCGGACGCCAATTCTTCCACCGAAGCAATCGCGCTAGTCGCCGGGACCAAGCAGTCGATCCCGGCTAGCGCGCTTCGCCTGCTCGGCGTCACCAGGAACATGGGCGCGGGAGGCGCGACCCCGGGCAAAACGGTGCGGCTCATCGACCGCAACACCCTGGACGATCTGAACCGGGACTGGCACAACAGCACGCCCGCCGCCGAGGTCGAGGAGGTCATTTACGACGAGAAGAAGGCGCCGCGCACGTTCTACGTGTCGCCACCGCTCAGCGGCGTGGCGTATATCGAGGTCGAGGTATCCAAGCTGCCGACCGACGTGACCGACCCGATCGCCGGCGTGATTTCACTTCCCGACACGTACGCGGGCCCGCTGCAAGCCTGGATGCTGCACCGCGCCTACGGCATGCAGACGCAGGCGCAGAACATGTTCCAGCGCAGCCAGTTCTACTTCTCCAGCTTCTTCAACCAGCTCGGGGTCAAGCTCCGCGGAGAAATGTTCTTCGGCGCGGCGACCCCCGGCCAGTTTCCGGTGGGGG
>Ga0224500_10000645_pt1 | contig 23063 bp, 26 predicted proteins | sample SF_Oct11_sed_USG_FD_168126 | JGI IMG/M metagenome (GOLD analysis project Ga0224500, IMG submission 168126) | Sediment microbial communities from San Francisco Bay, California, United States - SF_Oct11_sed_USGS_4_1 | ecosystem: Environmental > Aquatic > Marine > Sediment | place: USA: California... | reverse complement strand
TACTTTTAGTCTTGGCGACGATAAGTGCCTGTAATCCAGGAAACTTCTTATCTACTTTGTCCATTTCGCTAGTACATTCAGTGAAGGCCTGAATCCAAGATAGCGGGCGTCCTCCTCTCAAACAATTTCGCGCTATGCAAGCCTCAGCCAAGATCTGCTCGATTACATTGATGGATACGTTCCCTCCAGTCTGGCGCACCAGTTCCTCTATCGCTTTGTCGGTAAAGGAATCCAGGCCTAGCAGATCGCTCAAACGGAGTGGGCTTCCCCCGACGTAGGCGTAGGTATTCAGCCCGCCACGAAGACCGATAGGATCACTTTCTCCGTATCTTCCGATACTTGGGTCGTAGTCCCGGAAGTAGTTGTAGTGAAGCCCGGTCTCCTTGTCGTACCTTTGCCCGGGTAGTCGTAGAGGTAGGTCGAAGGCGACCGAGTTTGCGTCCGGATCCTCATCCGCCGGGTTGTTGCCGAAGGGCTCTGCCTGGTCCCACCGCCACACCGTCGTACCGGCAGCGTCGGCAACGAGCCGTGGTGTGTTCAGATACTTCGCCTCATCCGGACGAGACTGACCGCCGAGTGGCCGGTGCCTAGACGGGCTTGCCACGTATGTCACATCCGACATATACTCAGGTCGTGCGCCCTGCCGATAAGCCCTTGCTCTGGTTGCATGGCGAGGTGAAGTCGCCGCCCTTCTCGGCCTCCGCGCGCATCGAAGCCGGCGTGCTGCTGCGCCGGCTGCAGCGCGGCGAGAAGCTGGGTTTGCCCCACAACCGGCCGATGCCGGATGTCGGCAAGGGGTGCCACGAGCTGCGGATCGTGGACGAGGCGCGAGCATGGCGAATTATGTACGCGGTCCGGTCCGATGCAATCGTGATCCTCGAGGTGTTCTCGAAGACCACGCGCACGACGCCCGCCCAGGTCCTGCGGCACTGTCGCCGTCGCCTGGCGGCCTACGAATCGGCCGCACGAGGAAAGGAGTCGAAGCGATGAAGCCTACCAAAATGAAGCGCCTGCGTGCCGCCGGCTGGAAAACGGGCAGCACGGCCGAGTTCCTCGGCCTGAGCGAGGCCGAGGCGGCGCTGGTCGAGCTCAAGCTCGCTCTGGTCGCCGCGGTGCGTGCGACGCGTCAGAAGCGCGGGCTGTCGCAGACCGATCTCGCGCAGCGTCTGCGCTCCAGCCAGTCCCGTGTCGCCAAGATCGAGGCGGGCGATGCCAGTGTTTCGCTCGACCTCATCGTGCGGGCGCTGCTCGCGGCAGGCGCGAGCCGCAAGGACGTGGAGAAGGCGTTCGTGGCGATCGAGTAGCCAATTAGTTTCGAGCGGCAGCCGCTGCGTGTTCAGATGTTCATCCTGGTGCATGCAGGCAGCTAGGGCCGACGTCTCGATGAAGAGCACGCGGCCATACTATGTCAGTGACGCATGTGCGTGAATGACCTATTACCCCGCCGGCCCGGCCGCCCAGAGCAGCCCCACGATCGTCTTCACGTCGGTGAGCCGCCCGTCGCGCGCCATCGCCTGCGCCTCGGCGAGCGGCAGCGAGAACACTTCGAGGAACTCCCCTTCGGCGAGCTGCTGCTGACGCTGCTCGAGGCCGCGCGCGAGCCAGATCTCGATCACCTCGTCGCTGTAGCCGATGGCGTTGTGTATCTCGCCGAGCCGGCGCCACTCGCGCGCCACGTAGCCCGTCTCCTCCAGGAGCTCGCGCTTGCCCGTCTCCAGGTGGTCCTCCCCCTGCTCGAGCTTGCCGGCGGGGATCTCGACCAACACCCGGCCCAGGGGGTAGCGGAACTGCCGCTCGAGCACCACGCGGTCGTCGTCGAGCAGCGCGACGATCGCCACCGCGCCGGGATGGCGGATGTACTCGCGCACCGACTCGCTGCCGTCGGGCAGGCGCACGCGGTCGCGGTATACCTTGAGCAGGCGCCCGGAGAACACTTCCTCGCCCGCGAGCAACGTCTCGGCGAGATCCTTCGGCACTAGAGGGAGCGGATGGCCGCCTGGCAGAGCGCCATCAGGCCCTGCGGCAGCAGGCCGAGCGCGAGCAGCGCGAGGCCGTTGACCGACAGCAGCCAGCGTGCGCTGCCACCGCCGGCCGGAACGGCCACGCCGGCGGGATCATCGAAGTACATCAGCTTCACCACGCGCAGGTAGTAGAACGCGCCGACCAGCGAGAACGCGACCGCCGCCACCGCCAGCCACAGTTGCCCCGCCTGCACGACCGCCGAGATGACGGCGAACTTGGCATAGAAGCCGGCCATCGGCGGGATGCCGGCGAGCGAGAACATCATCAGCAGCATGAGGAACGCGAGCCACGGGTCGCGCCGGTTCATGCCCTTCATGTCCTCCAGCCGCTCGCATTCCGCGCCCTGGCGCGAGGCGAGCAGCAGCACGCCGAACGCGCCGAGCGACATCAGCACGTACACCGCCGTGTAGAACATGGCGGCGCCGTAGGCGTCCACGGCGTTCAGCCGGTTGCCGCCCACCACGCCCGACAGCAGCCCGAGCAGCATGAAGCCCATGTGCGAGATCGTGGAATAGGCCAGCATGCGCTTGAGATTGCTCTGCGCGATGGCGGCCAGGTTGCCGAGCGCCATCGACAGCACCGCGAGCACGACGAGCATCTGCTGCCAGTCGACCGCCAGCGCCGGCAGTCCGTTGACCAGCAGCCGCAGCGCCATGGCGAAGGCCGCGAGCTTGGGCGCGGTGCCGATCACCAGCGTGACCGCGGTGCTGGCGCCGTGGTAGACGTCCGGGATCCACATGTGGAACGGCACGGCGCCCAGCTTGAAGGCGATGCCCGCGACCACGAACACCAGGCCGAACACCAGCAGCGTGCGCATGCTGCTCGAACTGGCGGCGAGCGCGGCAGTCTGCGGGCCGATGTCGGTGAACAGCAGCGAGCCGGTGGCGCCGTAGATCATGGACATGCCGTACAGCAGCAGCCCCGAGGCGAGCGCGCCGAGCACGAAGTACTTCATCGCCGCCTCGGTCGAGGCCGCGCTGTCGCGGTTGAGCGCCACCAGCGCGTACAGGCACAGCGTCAGCAGCTCCAGCCCGAGGTACAGGCTGAGGAAGCTGTTGGCGCTGATCATCACCAGGATGCCGAGCAGCGCGAACAGCAGCAGCGTGAGGAACTCGCCCTTGAGCAGGCCGCGCTCGTGCAGGTAGGGGCGCGCGTACACCAGCACCGCCGACACGGTGATGAAGGCGAACAGCTTCAGCACGTGCGAAAGCAGGTCCGACACGAACAACCCGTAGAAGATGTAGTAGCGCTTGCCTTCCGACTCGGACAGCACGAACAGGGTGGCGCAGAACGCGATCAGCAGCACGCCCTGTGCGAACAGGTAGCTCAGTCGCCGCGTCTCGCTCTTCGAGGCGAGGTCCACCAGCATCAGCGCGCAGGCGCCGGCGAGCAGCACCATTTCCGGCAGCGCGCGCAGGTGGCTGAGGAGCTGGGCGAGGCTCATAGCTTGGATTGCGCCACGTGGCGCAGCAGCTCGTTGACCGAGGCGTGCATGACCTCGGTGAAGGGCAGCGGGTACACGCCCATGGCGAGCACCGCGGCGGCCAGCAGCCCGAGCACCAGCGCCTCGCGCGGATTCAGGTCCTTGAGCGCCGCCACCTGCGCGTTCGCCACTGCGCCGAAAACCACGCGCTTGTACATCCACAGCGTGTAGGCCGCGCCGAACACCAGCGTCGTGGCGGCGGCGAAGGCCAGCCAGAAATTCTTCTGCATCGCGCCCATGATCACCATGAACTCGCCGACGAAGCCGCTGGTCGCCGGCAGGCCGCAGTTGGCCATGGCGAACAGCATCATGAGCGAGGCGAAGCGCGGCATGGTGTTCGCCACCCCGCCGTAGTCGGCGATGGCGCGCGTGTGCATGCGGTCATAGAGCACGCCCACGCACAGGAACAGCGCCGCGGAGACGAAGCCGTGCGAGATCATCTGCACCAGGCCGCCCTCTACGCCCCAGGCGTTGAAGACGAAGAAGCCCAGCGTGACGAAGCCCATGTGCGAGATCGAGGAATAGGCGATCAGCTTCTTCAGGTCGGTCTGCACCAGCGCCACCAGGCCGATGTAGACCACGGCCACCAGCGACAGCGCGATCATCAGCCAGGCGAGCTCGCGTGAGGCATCCGGCAGGATGGGCAGCGTGAAGCGCACGAAGCCGTAGGCGCCGAGCTTGAGCATGATCGCCGCCAGCACCACCGAGCCCCCGGTGGGCGCCTCGACGTGCGCGTCGGGCAGCCAGGTGTGCACCGGCCACATCGGCACCTTGACGGCGAACGCGAGCAGGAAGCCGAAGAACAGCCAGGTCTGCGCGGTGAGCGACAGCGGCAGCGCGTGCCAGTCGAGGATGGCGAAGCTGCTGCCCGACTTGCCGTACAGGTACAGCAGCGCCACCAGCATGAGCAGCGAGCCGGCGAGCGTGTAGAGGAAGAACTTGAGCGCCGCGTACACCCGGTTCGCCCCGCCCCACACGCCGATGATGATGAACATCGGGATCAGCGTCGCCTCGAAGAACACGTAGAACAGCACGCCGTCGAGCGCCGCGAACACGCCGTTCATCACGCCCGAGAGCATGAGGAAGGAGGCGTAGTACTGCCCCACCCGGCTGCCAATCACGCTCCAGCCGGCGATCACCACCAGCACGGTGATGAACGAATTGAGCAGCACGAACAGCACCGAGATGCCGTCCACGCCCAGGTGGTAGTGCACGTTGAACTGCGGGATCCAGGGGGCGAGCTCGACGAACTGCATGCCCGGCTGGGCCAGGTCGAAGCCGGCGTACAGCGGCAGCGTGACGAGGAAGCCGAGCAGCGCGCCGGCGAGCGCCAGCGCGCGCTGCAGCGGCGCGTTGCGGTCGCCGCCGGCGGCCAGCACGAGCAGCCCGGCCACGATGGGCACCCAGATGGCGAGCGACAGGAGGGGGGCGTGGGTCATCGTCTACGACCAGAACCGCCAGATCACCCAGGTCACGCCGGCGAGGATGCCGAACAGCATCAGGAAGGCGTAGGTATTGAGGATGCCCGTCTGCGCGAGGCGCACGATGCCCGAGAACCAGCCCACGACCCGCGCCGAACCGTTCACCATCAGTCCGTCGATGAAGGTCTGGTCGCCGGCCTTCCACAGCCCCGTGCCGAGCACGCGCGCGCCCGCGCCGAACAGCCAGGCATACAGCTCGTCGAAGCCGTACTTGCGCTCGACCACGGCATACAGCGGGCCGAGGCGCATGGCGATGCGCTTGGGCAGGCTGGAAGGCCTGCGATACAGGATCGCGGCCGCGGCGATGCCGGCGAGCGCCAGCCAGAACGGCAGCGAGACCAGGCCGTGCACGACGAAGTCCCAGGCGCTGTCCACCGGCAGGAAGCGGCCGACCAGCCAGCCGGCGAGCACGGACGGGATCGCCAGCAGCACCAGCGGCACGGTGACCACGGCGGGCGACTCGTGCGGCGGGCGGTGCGCGTCGTAGCGCGGCGCGCCGTGGAACGCCATGAACACCATGCGGAACGTATAGGCGGCGGTGACGAACACGCAGGCGAGCACGCACAGGTAGGCAAAGCCGGCGCCCGGGATGGTCGCGTGCCGCGCCGCCTCGATGATCGCGTCCTTGGAGAAGAAGCCGGCGAAGCCCGGGATGCCCGCCGAGGAGATGGCGCCAAGCAGGAAAGTCCAGTAGGTCACCGGCATCGCGGCCTTCAGGCCACCCATGCGGCGCATGTCCTGCTCGTGGTGCAGCGCGATGATCACCGAGCCCGCGCCGAGGAACAGCACCGCCTTGAAGAAGGCGTGCGTCATCAGGTGGAAGATGGCCGCCGAGTAGGCCGAGGCGCCGAGCGCCACCGTCATGTAGCCGAGCTGCGACAGCGTCGAGTAGGCGACCACGCGCTTGATGTCGTACTGCGTGAGCGCCACCAGTCCCATGAAGAGCGCCGTGATGCCGCCGATCACCAGCACCACCGAGCGCGCGGTGGCCGAGAGCTCGTACAGCGGCGCCATGCGCGCCACCATGAAGATTCCCGCCGTCACCATGGTCGCGGCGTGGATCAGTGCGGAGATCGGCGTCGGGCCCTCCATCGAGTCCGGCAACCACACGTGCAGCGGGAACTGCGCGCTCTTGCCCATCGCCCCTACGAACAGCGCGAGGCAGATGAGCGTCACCGGCGCAGCGAGCGCCGGTGCCTCGGCGAACACCTGCGCGTAGTCCAGGCTGCCGAAGTAGGCGAGCACCAGCGCGATGCCGAGGATGAAGCCGAAGTCCCCGACGCGGTTGACGAGGAACGCCTTGAGGTTGGCGTGGATCGCCGTAGGCCGCGTGTACCAGAAGCCGATCAGCAGGTACGACACCAGCCCCACCGCCTCCCAGCCGAAGAACAGCTGCAGGAAGTTGTTCGCCATCACCAGCATCAGCATGGAGAAGGTGAACAGCGAGATGTACGAGAAGAAGCGCTGGTAGCCCGGATCCTCGGCCATGTAGCCGATGGTGTAGACGTGCACCATCAGCGACACGAAGGTCACCACCACCATCATCAGCGCGCTGAGCCGGTCGATGAGGAAGCCGATCTCGAGCGTCACGCCACCGCTCGTCAGCCAGGTGTAGACGGTACCGTTGAACGTATTGCCTTCGAGCACGTCGGCGAAGATCCAGCAGGAGGCGAGGAACGACACCAGCACGCCGAGGATGGTCACCGTGTGCGCGCCCGCGCGGCCGAGGGCGCGACCGAACAGGCCCGCGAGGATCGCGCCGGCGAGCGGTGCCAGCGGCACCAGCAGATAGAGGGTCTTCATCCCTTGAGCGAGTCGAGGTCCTCGACGTTGATGGTCGAGAGGTTGCGGAACAGCACCACGAGGATCGCCAGGCCGATGGCCGATTCGGCGGCCGCCACCGTCAGGATGAAGAACACGAACACCTGCCCCGCCAGGTCGCCGAGGAAGTGCGAGAAGGCGACGAAGTTGAGGTTCACCGCGAGCAGCATCAGCTCGATCGCCATCAGCAGCACGATCAGGTTGCGGCGGTTGAGGAAGATGCCGACCACGCTGATGGCGAACAGCAGCGCGCCGAGCACCAGGAAGTGGTTGAGCGTCAGCGCGCCGCTCATCGCTCGGTCTCCGCCGGCATGGAGACCAGGCGCACGCGCTCCTCGCGCCGCGCCGCGAGCTGCAGCGCGGGGTCGAGCGCCTTCGTGTCCTTGCGCCGCCGCAGCGTGAGCGCGATGGCGGCGATGATCGCCACCAGCAGGATGACCGCCGCGATCTCGAAGGCGTACACGTACTGCGTGTACAGCACGCGGCCCAGCTCGCGCGTGTTGCTGTAGCCGGCCGGCACCACGCGCGTGCTGGTCGCCGAGCCAAAGTGGCGGCTGGCCAGCATGGCCACCAGCTCGAAGGCCATGATCCCGCCGACCACGACGGCCATCGGCAGGTTCTTCCAGAACCCCTCGCGCAGGCGCTCGAGGTTGACGTCGAGCATCATCACCACGAACAGGAACAGCACCATCACCGCGCCGACGTACACCAGCAGCAGCGTGATGGCGAGGAACTCCGCGCGCAACAGCAGCCAGATGCCGGCCGCCGTGAAGAAGGCGAGCACCAGCGCGAGCGCCGCGTGCACCGGGTTGCGCGCGGTGATCACGCGCAGCGCGGCGCCGAGCAGGATGGCGGCGAAGGCGTAGAAGACGATGGTCTCGAGCATGCGTTCTCGTTCTTGCTTCTTGTTACCGGTAGCGGGCGTCCGCCGCCCGGTCCCGGGCGATCGTTTCCTCGTAGCGGTCCCCCACCGCGAGCAGCATGGGCTTGGTGTAGTACAGGTCGCCGCGCTTCTCGCCGTGGAACTCGAAGATGCGCGTCTCGACGATGGCGTCCACCGGGCAGGCCTCCTCGCAGAAGCCGCAGTAGATGCACTTCACCAGGTCGATGTCGTAGCGCGTCGTGCGGCGCGTGCCGTCGGCGCGCACCTCCGACTCGATGTGGATGGCGAGCGCCGGGCAGACCGCCTCGCACAGCTTGCAGGCGATGCAGCGCTCCTCGCCGTTCGGGTAGCGGCGCAGCGCGTGCAGGCCGCGGAAGCGCGGGCTCTGCGGCGTCTTCTCCTCCGGAAACTGCACCGTGATCTTGCGCGCGAACAGGTAGCGGCCGGTGAGCGCCATGCCGCGCACCAGCTCGACCAGCAGGAAGGCGCGGAACAGGTCGGCGAGGCGCTGCATCATTGCCACAGGCTCCACGGCGTCTGCATCCACAGGCCGATGACCGCGATCCACACCAGCGTCAGCGGAATGAACACCTTCCAGCCCAGGCGCATGATCTGGTCGTAGCGGTAGCGCGGGAAGGTGGCGCGGATCCACAGGAACATGGAGACGATGACGAACATCTTGGCCAGCAGCCAGAGGAACGGCGGCACCGCGTCGAACAGCGCGCTGGACACCGGCGCCTGCCAGCCGCCGAAGAACAGGATCGCGGTCAGCGCGCTGATCAGGATCATGTTCATGTACTCGGCGAGGAAGAACAGGGCGAAGCTCATGCCCGAATACTCGATCATGTGCCCGGCCACGATCTCCGACTCGCCCTCCACCACGTCGAACGGCGCGCGGTTGGTCTCGGCGACGCCGGACACGAAGTACACCACCAGCATCGGCAGCAGCGGCAGCCAGTTCCAGGACAGGAACGTGAGACCCATGTCGGCGAACCGCCCCCTGCCCTGCTGCGCGACGATGTCCGACAGGTTGAGGCTGCCCGAGACCATCAGCACCACCACGAGCGCGAAGCCCATGGCGAGCTCGTAGGACACCATCTGCGCCGCCGAGCGCATGGCGCCGAGGAACGCATACTTGGAGTTGGACGCCCAGCCGGCGATGATCACGCCGTACACGCCGAACGAGGTGAGCGCGAGCACGTACAGCAGCCCGGCGTTGATGTCGGCGAGCACCAGCTCGGGCGCGAACGGAATCACCGCCCAGGCGGCGAGCGCGGGCATCAGCATCATGATCGGCGCCAGCACGAACAGCCCCTTGCTGGCGTTCGTCGGCAGGATGATCTCCTTGAACAACAGCTTCACGCCGTCGGCGATCGGCTGCAGCAGTCCCAGGGGCCCCACGCGGTTCGGGCCGATGCGGATCTGGATCCAGCCGATGAGCTTGCGCTCCCACAGGGTCAGGTAGGCCACCGCCACGAACAGCGGCACGACGATGGCGACGATGCCCGCCAGCGTCCAGGCGGTGTCGATGAGCGCGAGGCGCAAGTCCATCTAGGCCACTTTCTCCACGGACGCCTTCTCCACGCTGACCGTGCCGAACATCGGCCCGAGATCCGCCGTCGCGGCATGCGCGGCAGCGATGCGCACGCAGTCCTCCGGCAACTTGTCGTCGAGCGCCGCGGTCAGGCGCGCCTGCCCCGCCTGCATGCGCGCGAGCACCGGCTGCCCCTCCGCCAGGCCGAGCTTCTGCAGGAGCCGCGCGTTCATCCACGCCCTGGGCGGGCGCGCGTCGCGCGTCTTCTGCAGCGACGGCGAGCGCCGCACGAGCGGATCGGCGGCGTAGATCGGCACTTCAGCGATGCGCTGCAGCCCCGCAGACGCCACAACGGGCGCCGCCGCGCCCGCCTCGATGCGGTTGGAGAGCAGCGCCGCCACGTCCCGGCCGGCGAGGCAGGCGCTGCGCACCTCCTCGATCGTGTCGAAGGCGGTACCGGGCCGGTCGAGCATGGTGCCGAGCACGCGCAGCACCTTCCAGGCCGGGCGTGCCTCGCCTGCCGGCAGCACGCAGGCGTTGAAAGTCTGTACGCGCCCTTCCGTGCTGACGAAGGTGCCGGCGGTCTCGGTGAACGGCACGATCGGCAGCAGCACGTCGCCGACGTCCGAGCGCCACGCGCTCAGGTTGACGATGAAGCGCGCGCGCTCGGCGGCGCGCGGATCCGCGCAATCGAGGCGCGGCTCCACGTTGAGCAGCAGCAGTGCGTCCTTCTTCAGGACTTCCGGCATGCCGCCGCCGGCCGGCAGCCCGGCCACATAGCCGCCTACCGAATTCGCCGCCTCGCCGAGGAAGCCGAGCTGCACGCCGAGCGCCTGCGCGGCAGCGTGGAGGGCCGCGGCCTGCGGGTGCTGCTGCGCGAAGTTGCCGAGCAGCACCGCGGCGTTCTTCGCGCCCGCGAGCCTCTCCTTGAAGGCGGCGATCGCGCCGGCGAGCGCGTTGGGCGCCACGATGGTCTTCGAGGCGAGCGGCATCAGCCAGTCGTCGTCCACCGAGTGCAGGACGTGGACCTGGGCGCCGCGCTTCGCCGCCTGGCGCATGCGGTGCGCGAGCAGCGGATGGTCCTTGCGCAGGAACGAGCCCACGACCAGCACGCGATCGAGCGTGCCGAGCTCGGCCACCGGCATGCCGAGCCAGGGAATGCCCGCGCGACGGCCGTCGGCGGAAAAGTCGCTGTGCCGCAGGCGGAAGTCGGCGGGCCCGAGCTTGCCCGCGAGATACAACTCCTCGAGCGTAGCGTGCGGCGAAGCGAGCACGCCGGCGTCGCGCAGTCCCTCGGCGGCGCGCTCCAGCGCCTCCTCCCACTCCGCCTCCTCCAGCCGTCCGCCGCGGCGGACCATCGGCCGCAACAGCCGGTCCGGCGCATTGAGGCCCTCGTAGGAGAAGCGATCCTTGTCCGACAGCCAGCATTCGTTCACCGCCCCGTTCTCCAGCGGCAGCACGCGCATGACCCGGTTCTGCTTCACCTGCACGACGAGGTTCGAGCCCAGGCCGTCGTGCGGCGCGACGCTGCGGCGGCGGGAGAGTTCCCAGGTGCGCGCGCTGTAGCGGAAGGGCTTGGAGGTGAGCGCGCCCACCGGGCACAGGTCGATCATGTTGCCCGAGAGCTCCGAGTCCACCGAGCGCCCGATGAAGGACACGATCTCCGCATGTTCGCCGCGGTTGATCATGCCGAGCTCCATGACGCCGCCGATCTCCTCGCCGAAGCGCACGCAGCGCGTGCACTGGATGCAGCGGCTCATCTCCTCGGCGGCCACCAGGGGTCCGAGGTCCTTATGCAGCACGACGCGCTTTTCTTCCTGGTAACGCGAGGCGGAGCCGCCATAGCCCACCGACAGGTCCTGCAGCTGGCACTCCCCGCCCTGGTCACAGATCGGGCAGTCGAGCGGGTGATTGATGAGCAGGAACTCCATGACGCCGTTCTGTGCCTTCCTGGCCGCCGGCGACTGGGTCCAGATCTTCATGCCGTCGGCCACGGGCGTCGCGCAGGCGGGCATCGGCTTCGGGGCCTTCTCCACCTCGACCAGGCACATGCGGCAGTTGGCGGCGACCGACAGCTTGGGGTGGTAGCAGAAGTGCGGGATGAAGATGCCCAGGCGCTTGGCCGCCTCGATCACCGAGGTGCCAGCGGCCACCTCGATGGCCTTGCCGTCGATCTCGAGGGTCGGCATCAGGCGGCTTCCTTGACGGCCAGCGGCGCGTGCGCGGACGGCCGGCCCCACTTGGGCTCGATGTCGTGCGTCACGAGGCAGCGCCGGTGCTCGATGTGGTGCACGAACTCCTCACGGAAGTGCTTGAGGAAGCTTTTCACCGGCAGCGCCGCCGCGTCGCCGAGCGCGCAGATGGTGCGCCCGGCGATGTTGTCCGACACGTCGTCGAGCAGCGCGAGGTCCTCCGTGCGGCCCAGCCCGTTCTCGATGCGGTGCACGACCCGGTAGAGCCAGCCCGTGCCTTCGCGGCAGGGCGTGCACTGCCCGCAGGATTCCTCGAAGTAGAAGTACGACAAGCGCTCCAGCGCGCGCACCATGCAGGTGGTCTCGTCCATCACGATGACCGCGCCCGAACCGAGCATCGAGCCCGCCTTGGCGATGGAGTCGTAGTCCATGTCGGTCTGCATCATGATGTCGGCAGGCAGCACGGGCATGGACGACCCGCCCGGGATCACGGCCTTGAGCCTGCGCCCCGCCCGCACCCCACCCGCCATCTCGAGCAACCTGGCGAACGGCGTGCCGAGCTTCACCTCGTAGTTGCCGGGCTTCTCGACGTGGCCGGTCACCGAGAAGAGCTTGGTGCCGCCGTTGTTCGGCCGGCCGAGCGCGAGGAAGGCGTCGCCGCCCTTGCGCATGATCCACGGCACCGCCGCGAAGGTCTCGGTGTTGTTGATGGTGGTCGGCTTGCCGAACAGCCCGTAGCTCGCGGGGAACGGCGGCTTGAAGCGCGGCTGCCCCTTCTTGCCTTCCAGCGACTCGAGCAGCGCGGTCTCCTCGCCGCAGATATAGGCGCCGTAGCCGGCGTGCGCGTACAGCTCGAAGTCGAATCCCGAGCCGAGGATGTTCCTGCCGAGGTAGCCCGCGGCGTAGGCTTCCTTCAGCGCCTCCTCGAACTGCTCGTACACCGCCCAGATCTCGCCGTGGATGTAGTTGTAGCCCGCGGTCGCGCCCATCGCGTAGCCCGCGATGATCATGCCCTCGATCACCGAGTGCGGGTTGTAGCGCAGCAGGTCGCGGTCCTTGCAGGTGCCTGGCTCGCCCTCGTCCGAGTTGCACACCACGTACTTGGGCCCCGCGAACTGCTTGGGCATGAAGCTCCACTTGAGCCCCGTCGGAAAGCCCGCCCCGCCGCGCCCGCGCAGTGCCGACTTCTTCACCTCGGCGATCACGGCGTCGGGCGCCCTCTTCTCCTCGAGGATCCTGCGCAGCGCGGCATAGCCCTCGCGCTGCTCGTAGTCCTTCAGGCGCCAGTTGCGCCCGTCCAGGCCCGCCATCAGGATCGCGTCCGGTCCGTAGTCGAGCATCTCAGGACTTCCTCGAAAGCTCGTCGACCAGTGCGTCGAGCTTGTCGTTGGTCATGTAATCGCACATGCGCTTGTTGTCCACCAGCACCACCGGCGCCATGGCGCAGGCGCCCATGCACTCGCCCTCCCTCAGCGTGAACCAGCCGTCGGGCGTGGTCTCGTTGAAGTCGATGCCCAGGCGCTTCTTCAGGTGGTCGGCCGCGGCGAGCGAGCCCTGCAGCCCGCAGGGCAGGCAGGTGCAGATCGTCAGCTTGTGCGTGCCGAGCGGCTCCCGGTTGTACATCGTGTAGAAGCTCGCCACCTCGTACACCGCGACCGGCGCGATGCCCAGGTACTGCGCGACGAAGTCCATGGTCTCGGTGGACAGCCACCCCTTCTCGTCCTGGGCGATGACCAGCGCCGCCATGACCGCCGACTGACGGCGCTCGGCCGGGTACTTGGCGATCTCGCGGTCGATCTTCCTGAGCGATTCGGCGGAGAGCATGCGCGCTAGCGGTCGATCTCGCCGAACACGATGTCCAGCGTGCTGATCACGGCGACGGCGTCGGCCAGCATGTGGCCGCGCGCCATCTCGTCGATCGCCGAAAGGTGCGTGAAGGCCGGCGAGCGCAGCTTCATGCGGTAGGGCTTGTTGGCGCCGTCGGAGATGAAGTAGACCCCGAACTCTCCCTTCGGGCCCTCGACGCCCGCGTAGGCCTCGCCCTCGGGCACGTGCATGCCCTCGGTGAACAGCTTGAAGTGATGGATCAGCTCCTCCATGCTCGACTTCATCTGCTCGCGCGAGGGCGGCGCCACCTTGTGGCTGTCGCTGATGACGGGCCCCGGGTTCTTGCGCAGCCAGTCCACGCACTGCTTGATGATGCGATTGGACTGCCGCATCTCCTCCACGCGCACCAGGTAGCGGTCGTAGGTGTCGCCGTTGACGCCGACGACGACGTCGAAATCGAGCTTGTCGTAGACCTCGTAGGGCTGTTTCTTGCGCAGGTCCCAGGCGATGCCCGAGCCGCGCAGCATCGGCCCGGTGAAGCCGCGTGCCAGCGCCCGCTCCGGCGACACCACGCCGATGCCTACCGTGCGCTGCTTCCAGATGCGGTTCTCGGTGAGCAGCGTCTCGTACTCGTCCACGCACTTGGGAAAGCGCTGCGTGAAATCCTCGATGAAGTCGAGCAGCGACCCCTGCCGGTTGGCGTTCATCTCGCCAAGCTGCTTCGCGTTGCGCGAAACCTGCGCCTCGTACTGCGGCATGCGCTCCGGCAGGTCGCGGTACACGCCGCCCGGCCGGTAGTAGGCCGCATGCATGCGCGCGCCGGACACCGCCTCGTAGCAGTCGAGCAGATCCTCGCGCTCGCGGAAACAGTAGAGGAACACCGTCATCGCGCCGAGGTCCAGCCCCAGGGTGGCGACGCCGAACAGGTGGTTGAGGATGCGGGTGATCTCGTCGAACATCACCCGGATGTACTGCGCGCGGATCGGCACCTCGATGCCGGCGAGCTTCTCCACCGCCATGCAGTACGCATGCTCGCTGCACATCATCGAGATGTAGTCGAGCCGGTCCATGTAGGGCAGTGACTGCAGGTAGGTGCGCGACTCGGCGAGCTTCTCGGTCGCGCGGTGCAGCAGGCCGATGTGCGGGTCGGCGCGCTGCACCACTTCGCCGTCCATCTCGAGCACCAGCCGCAGCACGCCGTGCGCCGCCGGGTGCTGGGGACCGAAGTTGACCGTGTAGTTCCTGATCTCCGGCATGCGCGCTATTCCTCGCCGTACTTCGGCTCGCGCACGACGCGCGGCGTGACCTCGCGCGGCTCGATGGTGACCGGCTGATACACCACGCGCCGCTGCTCGGGGTCGTAGCGCATCTCGACGTGTCCGGAGATCGGAAAGTCCTTGCGGAACGGGTGCCCCGTGAAGCCGTAGTCGGTGAGGATGCGCCGCAGGTCGGGATGGCCCTCGAAGACGATGCCGAAGAGATCGAAAGCCTCGCGTTCGAACCAGTTCACGCTCGGCCAGACCTCCACCAGCGTGGGCAGCATCGGGATCTCGTCCCCGGCGGCCATGCAGCGCACGCGCAGGCGCCAGTTGTTCGTGATGGACAGCAGGTGCAGCACCACGGCGAAGCGACCGCCGCGTGGCGCGCGCGCGCCGCCGTAGGTCGAGTAGTCCACGCCGCACAGGTCGATCACCTGCTCGAAGCGCAGCGCAGCGTCATCGCGCAGCTTGCGGCAGGTTTCGAGGTACGCCCCAGGCGCCACCTCGACCGTGATCTCGCCGAGCCGCTCGGCCGGCGCGAGGCCCGCCTGCTGCAGGGTGTCGAACAGCCTTTGCAGCTTCGGCGTCATCGCGCGATCGTGTTCGTCCTGCGGATCTTGTTCTGCAGCTGCAGGATGCCGTACAGCAGCGCCTCCGCGGTCGGCGGGCAGCCCGGCACGTAGATGTCCACCGGCACGATGCGGTCGGCGCCGCGCACCACCGAGTAGGAGTAGTGGTAGTAGCCGCCGCCGTTGGCGCAGGAGCCCATGGAGATCACCCAGCGCGGCTCGGCCATCTGGTCGTAGACCTTGCGCAGCGCCGGCGCCATCTTGTTGCACAGGGTGCCGGCGATGATCATGACGTCGGACTGGCGCGGGCTCGGGCGGAAGACGATGCCGAAGCGGTCGAGGTCGTAGCGCGAGGCGCCCGCGTGCATCATCTCGATCGCGCAGCAGGCGAGGCCGAAGGTCACCGGCCACAGCGACCCGGTGCGCGTCCAGTTGATGACCGTGTCGAGCTTCGTGGTGATGAAGCCCTGCGGCAGCGCGCCTTCAATGCCCATGGTCTACTCCCATTCGAGCGCGCCCTTCGCCCACTCGTAGGCGAAGCCCACCACCAGAATGCCGAGGAACAGCATCATGGCGAGAAAGCCGGCCATGCCGATGTCGTTCAGGGCCACTGCCCACGGAAAGAGGAAGGCGATCTCCAGGTCGAACAGGATGAACAGGATCGCCACCAGGTAGTAGCGCACGTCGAACTTCATGCGCGCGTCCTCGAAGGCCTCGAAGCCGCACTCGTAGGGCGAGAGTTTCTCCGGGTCGGGACGGTTCGGCCCGAGCAGCCTGCCGAGCAGCATCGGCGCGACGCCGATCGCCAGGCCGACGAGGATGAACAGCAGGATCGGAAAGTACTCAGCCAGCATAGTTGGTGCCCACGAGCAGACTCGAACTGCTACGGCTTTTTAGGCCACTAGCCCCTCAAGCTAGCGTGTCTACCAATTTCACCACGTGGGCGCGGGTCCTTTGCGCGAATTATCCTCTAAAAGTCATTTCGGCACGTCGCCGGCCTTCGCGCCGCCGTCGCCGCCGGCCGGCGGCAGCGCCTGCGGCTGGGGAATGTCGGCGCCGGGCTTCGCGGGCTGCGTCGCCGCGCCCCTTTCCATCACCGTGCCGCTCGTCCGCGGGCGCTCGGACGCCAGGTACGCGAGTCCGAGGCTGGTGAGGAAGAAGACCGTGGCGAGCACCGCGGTCGCGCGCGACAGGAAGTTCGCCGAGCCCGTGGCGCCGAACAGGCTCGAGGACGCGCCGCCGCCGAAGCCCGAGCCCATGTCCGCGCCCTTGCCGTGCTGCAGCAGCACCAGGCCGATGATGGCGAGCGCGATCAGCACGTGCGCCACGATGATGAAGGTGATCCACTGTCCCATAGCTTGCTTCTCTCTCCGTTACGCCGCCCTGCAAATGGCGATGAAATCGTTCGCGACCAGCGACGCGCCGCCGATCAGCCCGCCGTCCACGTCGGGCATGGCGAAGATCGCCGCCGCGTTGTCGGGCTTCACGCTGCCCCCGTAGAGGAGGCGTGTCTGCGCCGACAGGCGCCCGCGCAGGAAGGCGTGCACCTCCTGCGCCTGCTCGGGCGTGGCGGTGCGCCCTGTGCCGATCGCCCAGACGGGCTCGTAGGCCACGACCGCGTCGCCGATCCCGCCCCGCGCCAGCGCCGCGTCGAGCTGCCGCGCCACCACTTCCTGCGTGCGCCCGGCTTCGCGCTCCTGCAGCGTCTCGCCCACGCACAGGATGGGCGTGATGCCGGCCGCGCGTGCTGCCGCGAACTTGGCCGCCACCTGCGCATCGGTCTCGCCGAACAGGTGCCGGCGCTCCGAGTGGCCGACCAGCACGTAGCGGCAGCCGAATTCCCCCAGCATGGCCGCCGACACTTCGCCCGTGAAGGCCCCTTGCGCATGCTCGCTCAGGGTCTGAGCCCCCCAGGCGACCCGCGTTCCCCGCAGCCGCTCGGCGGCCTGCGCGAGGTAGGGAAACGGCACGCACACCGCGCACGCGACATCTGCTGCCACGATCGCGTCCAGCAGCGCCCGGCAGGACTCGCGGCTGCCGTGCATCTTCCAATTGCCGGCGACGAGCCGTTCGCGCATGACGTCAGCGCCCGCTGAAAAGCCCGGATTCTACCCTTTTTGCTCTGCAGCAGGCGCGCCGCGCAGCAGCGAAGACGCCGCCTCGCGCATGGCGTCGCGCAGCCGCTCGGCCATGCGCTGTCGCAGGGGCGCAAGGATGCCGGGCAGGCTCACCGCGTCGCTGAGCGCGAGCGTTTCCTCGGCGTACAGGCGCAGCATTTCGTGCAGCCGCTGCTCGAGCTCGCCCGGCGCGAAGGCCTGGCGCAGGCGGCGGCGCTGCCGCCACGCGTCGAGGATGCGGCCGGCGGTATCCATCCCGAGCTCGATGCGCCGCAGCCGCAGCGGCTCGATCCTGTCGTACGGAATCCGGATGCGCAGCGGCAAGCCGCCGATGCGCTCGAGGAATTCGCGGTCGATCTCGCGCGCGGCGGCGAGCACTTCGCGCGCCGCGCCGGGCGACGGTGCCGTGGCCGCGCGGTGGATCACCAGCGCGTCCTTGCGGATCTCCTTGGCCACGTTTTCGGCGAGCAACGGCTCGAGAGCCGGCAGCGCCAGGCGCAGCGGCAGCGCGCCGCGCAAGTCGTTCGTGGTGCGCCGGCTGAACTCCCGCAGCAGCCGGCCGTGCAGCGCGGCGAGTGCGCGCTCGCGGTTCAGGCGTCGGGCTTGACGGCCCGGTGAAAGCCGAGCATGCCGCTGAACACCGTCGTGGCCGTCACGTCGCGGAAGCCGACGTCCTCCAGCATGTCGCTCAGCTCGCGCGCCGAGTAGAACATCTGCAGCGCCTGGATGAAGTACTTCTTGCAGTTAAGCGCCGCCGGCCCGCTGCGGAACAGAAAACCCGTGAACCACAGGCAGAAGCGCAGGTAGGCGTAGTACAGCTTCTCGACGACCGGGTTGCCGGGCCGGAGCATGTCCGAGTGGTAGAAGCGCCCGCCCGGCTTGAGCACGCGCCGGATCTCTTCCGCGACGCGCCGGATGCGCAGGTGGCGCGAGGCGAACTGCAGGGTCACGACGTCGAAGGTGTTGTCCGGGTAGGGCAGCGTGTGCACGTCGTCGATCACGCTGCGGATGCGAAAGCCCAGCGCCTCGGCGCGCTGCCTGCCGACCTCCTGCATCGCCGCGCTGCGGTCGATGGCGTGCACGTCGAGGGTCGGCTCGCGCCCGAGCAGCGCGATGCCGATGGCGTTGGTGCCGGCGCAGACGTCGAGCACGCGCTCGTGGGGCTTGATGTCCACCGTGGCCATGAACTTGCGCAGAAACCAGCCCCACAGCCCCAGGCTGGCGATGTAGTTCGCCCGGTCGTAGTACGGCGCGACGTCGGCGAACACGTCGTTCAGCTCCTGCGTCCAGACGCTGTTGAAGCGCTCCTCGCGGGCGATTTCGCGAGTGGCGACAGGCGGCGGATTCATCGGGTCCTCCCTCCGTCAGATCCGCAATAAGTAAAACACCGACGCCCCGGTCCCGGCAAGAGCCGCGGCGTACACGATCGTCGCCACCAGCGTATCCGCACGGATGCCGAGGTCGTAGCAGGTGATGCGCAAGCGGTGCGCGGCGCTCCACAAGGACAGGAACACGACCCCCGCAATGGCGACCTTGGCGAGCCCGTGGGCAGCAAGCGCGTGCAGCCGCTCGTAGGCGAGCAGATCGGGGACGGCGCCGAGCGCGGCGAGCAGCGTGACGACGACCAGCGCCGGGGTGACGAAGGCCGTGAGCGTGCCGCCCGTGGCGAAGGGTCCCCAGACGATCGGCTTGTTGGAGCGCGCCATGACTAGAACGCTCCCGCGAAGTAGAGCAGCCCTGCGGACACCGCTGCCCAGGCGGCGAAGTGCGCGCCGGAGATCACCCGGTCCGGCAGGAACTCTTCGCCCAGCTGCACCGGCAGCGCCTTGGGCGTGAGGTTGAACCAAGTGACGCTGTGGTAGGCCGCGAACGCGAGCGTCAGCAGGTGGAAGACGATGCTCGCCGGGGTCTGCAGCAGCTCGAGGAACGCGGCCCAGGCGGCAGGGCCCTCCGACAGCGCCTTGAAGCCCCAGACCATGAGCAGCGTCCAGCCGCCGATGAACAGGCACGAGAACTCGCGCACCATGTAACGGATGTAGCGCGGGTGGCGGAAGATCCACTCCGAGGTGATCGGGCGCGCGTAGGGGCGGCGGCTCATTTCTTCGTCCACGGCATCAGGTGTGCCTGGTACCAGTCCACGGTGCTCTCGATCTTGACCTGCTGGATCGCACCCGCCGGGTCGACGTGCTCCGGGCATACCTCGGAGCACGCGCCTACGAAGGAGCACTCCCAGGCGCCTTCGGTGGCGGCGAGTTCTTCCTGGCGCGCGTCGCGGCCGCCGTCGCGCGAATCCCGATTCCAGCGATGCGCAAGCGCGATCGCTGCCGGCCCGAGGTACTTCGGGATCAGGCCGTACTCGGGGCAGGCGGCGTAGCACAGCATGCAGTTGATGCACAGCGTGAACTGCTTGTAGCGCTTGAGCTGCGCGGGCGTCTGGCGGAACTCGGCAGCCTCTGGCGCCTTGTCCTTCGGGATCAGGTACGGCTTGACGCGCGCCAGCTTGGCGACGAAGTCGTCGATCACGGTCACCAGGTCCCGCTCCACAGGGAAGTGGCGCAGCGGCTCCACGCGGATCACCCCGGGGTAGTCGCGCAGGAAGGCCTTGCAGGCGAGCTTCGGCTCGCCGTTGACCATCATGCCGCAGCTGCCGCACACCGCCATGTGGCAGGACCAGCGGTAGCTGAGCGTCGGGTCGAGCGTCTCCTTGACGTGGTTGAGCGCGTCGAGCACGACCCATTCTTCCTGGCAGTCGACGGCGTAGCGCTGGAAATGCGGCTCGCGATCCGTCTCCGGGTTGTAGCGCAGCACCTCGAGCTCGACCTGCCTCACTCGTGCCCCCCGGAATAGTCGCGCACGCCCGGCGGCGACCGGGTGATCACCACGTCGCGGTAGGACACGCGCGGCGGGCCCTCGCCCGCGTACGCCGCGAGCGAATGGCGCAGGAACTGCCGGTCGTCGCGCCCGGGAAAATCGAGCCGCTGGTGCGCGCCGCGCGACTCCTTGCGCGCCGCCGCGCTCTGCACGACGGCTTCCGCGCAGTCGAGCATCGAGCCGAGCTCGAGCGCCTGCAGGAGGTCCGTGTTGTACACGTTGGTCTTGTCGTGCAACTCGATCCTGCGGTAGCGCTGGCGCAGCTCGCCGAGCTTGGCGCAGGCCGCCGCCAGGCCCTCGCCGCTGCGGTAGATGCCCGCGTGCTCTTCCATCGCCTGCATCATCTCCTTGCGCAGGCCGGCGACGGACTCGGTGCCGCCGGTGCGCTGCACCAGTTCGCGCACGCGCGCCTGCGCCGCTTCGGCGAGCGCGGCGCCGCCCGCGGGCCGGCCCCCCTGCTGCAGGTACTCGAGGGCGCTCACGGCCGCCCGGCGCCCGAATACCAGCAGCTCGGTGAGCGAGTTCGAGCCCAGGCGATTGGCCCCGTTGATGCTCACGCAGGCGCATTCGCCCGCAGCGTACAGCCCGGGCAGAGACGTCGCTGCATTGATGTCGGTATGGATGCCGCCCATCATGTAGTGCACCACCGGGCGCACCGGCACGGGATCGGTCACCGGGTCCACGCCCATGTAGCTGATGGACATGTCGCGCACGAGCGGCAGGCGCTCGTTGATCGTCTTCTCGCCCAGGTGCCGCATGTCGAGCAGCATGGCATCGCCCCAGCGTGTCGCGATCGCGTTGCCTTTCCTCTGCTCGTGCCAGAACGCCTGGCTGACGCGGTCGCGGGGCCCGAGCTCCATCGTCTTCAGCACGGGCTTGCCCAAGGGCGTTTCCGGGCCCATGCCGTAGTCCTGCAGGAAGCGGCGTCCGTTCTTGTTGAGCAGCACGCCGCCTTCGCCGCGGCAGGCTTCCGTCAGCAAGGTGCCGGTGCTCGGCAGCCCGGTCGGGTGGTACTGCACGAACTCCATGTCCTTCAGCGGCACGCCAGCGCGGTAGGCGAGCGCCATGCCGTCGCCCGTCTTGATCGCGCCGTTGGTCGTGAACGGGAACATGCGCCCGGCGCCGCCGCCGGCGATGATCACCGCGCGCGCGTCGAACCAGCGCATCTGCCCGCTGCGCATCTCGATCGCCGTCAGGCCCACGCAGCGGCCGTCCTCCACCAGCAGGTCGGTGGCGTAGAACTCGTCGAAGCGCTGGATCGAGGGAAACTGCAGCGAGGTCTGGAACAGCGTGTGCAGGATGTGGAAACCCGACTTGTCCGCGGCGAACCAGGTGCGCTGCTTCTTCATGCCGCCGAAGGGCCGCACCGCCACCGAACCGTCCGCCTCCCGGCTCCACGGGCAGCCCCAGTGCTCGAGCTGCAGCAGCTCCGTGGGCGCCTCGCGAATGAAGTAGTCCACCGCGTCCTGGTCGGAAAGCCAGTCTCCGCCGCCGACCGTGTCGTTGAAATGGTGCTCCAGGCTGTCGTCCGGCTTGATGACGCCCGCTGCCCCGCCTTCCGCGGCGCAGGTGTGGCTGCGCATCGGGTAAACCTTGGAAATCAGGGCGATACGCAACGAGGGCGCGGACTGCGCCAATGCGATCGCGGCACGCAGGCCGGCCCCCCCGGCGCCGATGATCGCTACGTCCGCGCTATGCGTTTCCACTCGCCCCGCATCTTGCCCTGTCGCGGGCCCGCGCGCTTGACGCGGATCAAATCGGCGTCAGAACCCGATTTTCAGCCGAAGCGGCCGGTGATGTAATCCTCGGTCTGCTTCTTCTTCGGCTTGATGAAGATCTCGTCGGTCACCCCGAACTCGATCAGCTCGCCGAGGTACATGTAGGCGGTGTAGTCGGAGACGCGCGCCGCCTGCTGCATGTTGTGCGTGACGATGAGAATCGTGACCTTCTTCTTCAGGTCGTGGATCAGCTCCTCGATCGAAGCGGTGGCGATCGGGTCGAGCGCCGAGGTCGGCTCGTCGAACAGCAGGATCTCCGGATCGGTGGCGAGCGCGCGCGCGATGCACAGGCGCTGCTGCTGGCCGCCCGACAGGTTGAAGGCGGGCTCCTGCAACCGGTCCTTCACTTCGTCCCATAGTGCCGCGTTCCTCAGCGCCTCCTCCACCTTCTCGTTCACCGTCACCCTGCGACTTTCACCTCTTACGCGCAGCCCATAGGCCACATTCTCGTAGAGCGACTTCGGGAACGGATTGGGCTTCTGGAACACCATGGAGATGCGCATGCGCACCTCGATCGGGTCCACGCCGGCGGCGAGCACGTTGACGTTGTCCGGGTGCAGGCGGATCTCGCCCTCGTAGCGGTTGCCGGGGTAGAGGTCATGCATGCGGTTGAAGCTGCGCAGGAACGTGGACTTGCCGCAACCGGAAGGCCCGATGAGCGCCGTGACCTGCTTCTCGTACACCGGCATGTCCAGGCGCTTGAGCGCCTGGAAGTCGCCGTAGAAGAAGTTGAGGCCCTTGACCTCGGCCTTGAGCGCCGCCGGGGCGGCTTCCTGCGCGGGGACGGCTACCATTTGATCTTCTTTCTCAACCTGAAGCGTATGTAGATCGCCAGTCCGTTCATGGCGAGCGTCATCAGCACCAGCACGAAGCCGGCCGCTGCGGCGTTGACGAGAAACGCAGCCTCCGGCCGCGACGTCCAGTTGAACATCTGGATCGGCATCACGGTGAACGGCGAGGTCAGCCACTCGAAGGAGATGAACGGCGGCTCGGCCTTGAGCGGCGCGGGCGGCAGGAAGGCGATGAAGGTGAGCGCGCCGATGGTGATGATCGGCGCCGTCTCGCCGATGGCGCGCGCCATGCCGATGATCACGCCGGTGAGGATGCCCGGAAACGAGTACGGCACGATGTGATCCTTGCACACCTGCCACTGCGTGGCGCCCAGCGCATACGCGCCCTCGCGGATGCCCTGCGGAATCGAGCGGATCGCCTCGCGCGTGGCGACG
>Ga0224500_10000639_pt1 | contig 23170 bp, 19 predicted proteins | sample SF_Oct11_sed_USG_FD_168126 | JGI IMG/M metagenome (GOLD analysis project Ga0224500, IMG submission 168126) | Sediment microbial communities from San Francisco Bay, California, United States - SF_Oct11_sed_USGS_4_1 | ecosystem: Environmental > Aquatic > Marine > Sediment | place: USA: California... | reverse complement strand
CGGTCGCGGCGTGACGGCAGGTGGCGACCTCGGCTCGGCGGCGGGCGGCGGCGGTCGCGGTACCACGGCCGGCGGTGACCTCGGCGCGGCGGCGGGCGGCGGCGGCAAGGGTGCCGGCAGCTCCGACCTGGGCTCGGCGGCGGGCGGCGGCGGCAAGGGCGGTGCGGGAGCCAGCGTCGGCGGCTCGGCCGGCTCCGCGGGCGGCGCCGAAGCCAAGAAGAAGTAGCCTCCGCTTCGAGGACTGAGACCGCCGGCTCGCGAGAGCCGGCGGTTTGCATTTGCAGGCCGCCCGCGTCAGGCTGACGCCCTTTCCGCTTTCACGGACCCGACATGCGCGCGCGCATCGCCAGCCTGCTCTTCCTGCTGCTGCCCGCACTGGCGGCCGCCGAAGAGCGCTTCAACATGGGCTTCCTCGAGACGCCCGAGATGAAGCTCATCTGGTTCGACGGCCTCGACCACCTCGCGCCCTACGCGATCCGCACGTTCCACAACGCGCAGGCGTGGCAGAAGCGCACGTTCGACTGGACGCCGTCGGAGAAGACGACGGTGATCCTGCGCGACTGGGCGGACTACGGCGGCGCGACGACGTGGACGTTCCCGCGCAACAAGCTCGCGTTCGACGTCGGCCCGCTGGCGCAGGCGTTCGAGACGCACGTCTCCAGCGAGCGCATCTACGCGCTGATGAACCACGAGCTGGTGCACGTCGTCCACGGCGACCTCGCGAACTCCCAGGACAACCTCTACCGCCGCCTGTTCCTCGGCAAGGTCGCGGGCCAGCCCGAGCACCCGGAGACGCTCCTCTACACGTACCTGACGGTGCCGCGCTACAACGTGCCGCGCTGGTTTCTCGAGGGCATGGCGGTCTTCCTCGAGACGTGGATGGCCGCGGGGCTCGGCCGCGCGCAGGGCAGCTACGACGAGATGGTGTTCCGCGCGATGGTGCGCGACGGCGCGCACTTCTACGACCCGCTCGGGCTCGAGTCGCGCGGCGTGCGCACCGACTTCCAGGTCGGCGTCAACGCCTACCTCTACGGCACGCGCTTCGTCACCTGGCTCGCCTACGAGCACTCGCCGCAGAAGGTGCTCGACTGGGTGCGGCGCGGCGAGGGCAGCGAGCGCCACTACGCCGACCAGTTCGCGAAGGTGTTCGGCCTGCCGCTCGAGGAGGCGTGGCGGAAGTGGGTCGCCTTCGAGCACGAGTTCCAGCGCGCCAACCTCGCCGAGATCCGCAAGCACCCGGTCACGCCGCACCGGAAGCTCGCCAAGGCGGCGCTCGGCAGCGTCTCGCGCGTGCACTACGACGAGGCGACGGGGATCATGTACGGCGGCTTCCGCACGCCGGGGGTCGTCGACCACATCGGGGCGTTCGACACGCGCAACGGCACGGTGCGCCGGATCGCCGACATCAAGCGGCCCATGCTCTACCGCGTGACGGCGTTCGCCTTCGACCCGGCCAGCGGCACCGCGTTCTACACCGCCGACGAAGCGAACTACTTCCGCGACCTGATGGCGGTGGACGTGCGCACGGGCGAGACGCGGATGCTGTTCGAGGACGCGCGCATCGGCGAGATCGTGTTCAACCCGGCCGACAGGTCGCTGCTCGGCATCCGCCACGCGTTCGGCAACACCGCGCTCGTCCACATTCCCTTCCCGTACACCGAGTGGAAGGGCGTGTGGGAGTTCCCCTACGGGGTCGTTCCCTACGACCTCGACGTCTCCGCCGACGGCAGGATGCTCTCGGCCTCGGTGACCGAAGTCGGCGGCGACCAGTACCTGCGCGTGTTCGACCTGCCGGCGCTCATGGCCGGCGAGATGAAGCAGCTGGCGTGGTACCGCTTCGGCAACTCGGTGCCGGAGAGCTTCGTGTTCTCGCGCGACGGCAGGCACCTCTACGGCAGCAGCTACTACACCGGCGTGTCGAACATCTTCCGCTTCGACGTGGCCTCCGGCGCCATGGAGGCGATGTCGAACACCGACACGGACCTCTTCCGTCCCGTGCCGCTCGCCGACGGCCGCCTGCTCGTGCTCGCCTACACCGCCGAAGGGTTCGTGCCCGCGGTGATCGAGCCGCGCGTGGTCAAGGACGCGAGCTCGATTCGCTTCCTCGGCGCCGAGCTGGCCGAGAAGCACCCGGAAGTGACCAAGTGGCAGGTTGCCCTGCCGCGCACGGTCGACGACGAGAAGCTGGTCGTGCGCCGCGGCAAGTACAGCGCGTTCGAGCACCTCGAGCTGCTGAACGCGTTCCCCGTGCTGCAGGGCTACAAGGACTCCATAGGCGCCGGGTACCACTTCAACGTGGCCGACCCCACGGGCTTCGCGTCGCTGGGCGTCACGGCGGCGTACACGCCCGACGGCGACCTGCCGGGCAGCGAGCGCGCGCACGTCGAGATCAAGGGCCGCTACCTCGAGTGGACGGCGAGCCTCTCGTGGAACCGCTCGGACTTCTACGACCTCTTCGGCCCGACGAAGCGCAGCCGCAAGGGCTTCGCGGCGAAGCTCGACTACGAGTACTTCCTGATCTTCGACGACCCGCGCAAGCTCGAGTTCGTCGCCCACGCCGCCTTCTACGACAAGATCGACACGCTGCCCTACGCGCAGAACGTCGAGAGCGGCTTCGACCGCCTCTCGGAGGCCGAGGTGGGGCTCAAGTACGCCGACGTGCGCCGCGCGCTCGGCGCGGTCGACGACGAGAAGGGCATCAGGTGGGCGGCGCACGCCGGCGTGCAGCACGTCACCGGCCACACGCCGTGGCACGTGCGCGGCAACCTCGACTACGGCTGGGACCTGCCGCTGCGCAACTCATCGCTGTGGCTGCGCACGGCGGCGGGCTACGTCGACGGCGACCCGGACCTGTCGCTCGCCAACTTCTACTTCGGCGGCTTCGGCAACAACTACGTCGACAGCCGCGAGGTCAAGCGCTACCGCGAGTGGTACTCGTTCCCCGGCTTCGGCATCAACGAGATCGCCGGGCAGTCGTTCGTGCGCCCGATGGTCGAGTGGAACGTGACGCCCTACGTGTTCGAGTCGGCCGGCACTCCGGCGCTGCACCTCGCCTGGCTGCGCCCCGCGGTGTTCGCCTCCGCGCTGTGGACCGACGTGGACAGCTCGTCGCGCCGCAAGGACTACGCGAGCGTCGGCGCGCAGGCCGACCTGCGCTTCTCGGTGCTGCACTGGTACGACATGACGCTGTCGGTGGGCTACGCGGTCGGCTTCCGCGAGGGCAGGCGCGCCGGCGACGAGTGGATGGTGTCGCTGAAGATCATGTAGGCTCGCGGGATGGCAGAAGTCGCCGTCCCGCTGCTGGTGGGCCTCGCGCCCGTGCTCGGCTTTCTCGCCGCGCTGGTGCTGCTGGAGAGCTACAAGATCGTCCGGCTGTCGACCGTCGTCGGGGTGGTCGCGGCGGGCGCTGCCGTCGCCGCCGCGTGCTACTTCGCCAACGCGTGGCTGATGGAGCGGCTCGGCCTCGACCTCGCGCCGTACTCCCGGTACGTCGCGCCCATCGTCGAGGAGTTCATGAAAGCCGCGATCATGGGCGTGCTGGTGCACACGCACCGCGTCGGCTTCCTCGTCGACGGCGCGATCCTCGGCTTCGCGGCGGGGGCGGGCTTCGCCGTCGTCGAGAACGTCTACTACCAGCAGGTCGCCGCCGACGCGGGGCTCGGCACGTGGATCGTGCGCGGCTTCGGCACGGCGATCATGCACGGCGGCGTCACCGCGATCTACACGGTCGCCACGCTCGCGCTGATCGAGTGGGTGCGCCCGCGCATCCTCGCCTTCGTGCCCGGCTTCGCGCTCGCGGTCGCGCTGCACTCGCTCTACAACCACATGTTCCTGCCGCCGAAGCTGTCCACGCTGGCGGTGCTGCTGGTCATCCCGCCGCTGATCCTCTTCGTCTTCCACCGCAGCCAGGCGGCCGTGGGCGACTGGCTCGGGCGCGGATTCGACAGCGACGCCGAGCGGCTGGCGCTGATCCAGTCGGGCGCGCTGTCGGACTCGCCGATCGGACGCTACCTCGCGACGCTGCGGCGCCGCTTCGAGGGGCCGATCGTCGCCGATCTCCTGTGCTACCTGCGCCTGTACACGGAGCTGGCGATGCGCGCGAAGGGCCTCATCATGATGCGCGAGGCGGGCTTCGACGTGCCGGTGGACGAGGAGACAAAGGCGAAGTTCGAGGAGATGCGCTACCTCGAGAAGAGCATAGGGCGCACGGGGCTGCTCGCGCTGCAGCCGGTGCTGCCGATGAGCCAGAAGGAGCTCTGGCAGCTGTCGATGCTGGGCAAGTGAGGTGACGCTTCCCGCCGTCGCGCCGCTGCGCCTCGCGAGCCTCGAGCCGGTCGCGCTCGAGATGCCGCTCGACCGCGCCGTGGTCACGCCGTTCGCGACGGTGCGCAACGTCGTCGCGCTGTTCGTGCGCGCGCGCGACGAGGACGGCGCCGAGGGCTGGGGCGAGGCGTGGTGCAATTTCCCCCGCTTCGGCCACCGCCACCGCGCGCGGATCGTCGCGGAGGTGCTGGCCCCGGCGCTCGTCGGGCGGGCGTTCGACTCGCCCGCGGACGCGTGGCTCCGCGCGGACGAGGCGACGCGCGCGCTGCGCCTGCAGTCGGGCGAGCCGGGGCCGTTCGCCGCGGCGATCGCCGGCGTGGACATCGCGCTGTGGGACCTCGCCGCGCGCAACGCGGGGCTGCCGCTGTGGCGCATGCTCGGGGGCAAGGATCCCCGCGTGCCCGTCTACGCGAGCCTCGCGCGCGCCGACGACCCGCGACCGACGCTGGAGCGCGCGCTCGCCGAGGGCTTTCGCGCGTTCAAGGTACGCTCGACGGGAGCGATCGGCGACCACCTCGCCGCGGTGCGCATGGCACGCGCGGTCGTGGGCGAGGAACCGGAACTCGCCCTCGACGTCAACGGCACCTGGGAGCCGGAGGCCGCGATCGCCACGATCGATGAGCTTGCGCCGGCGCGGCTCGCGTGGGTCGAGGAGCCGCTCGCGGTCGATGCGCCGGACGCTGCGTGGCGGCGCCTCGCGCAGGCTGCGCCGATGCCGCTCGCCGGCGGCGAGAACCTGATCGGCGCGGACGCGTTCGACGCCGCGCTCGCGAGCCCGGCGCTTCGCGTGCTGCAGCCGGATCTCACGAAGTGGGGCGGCATCTCGGGCGGGCTGCCCCTCGCGCGGCGCATCGTCGCCTCGGGACGCCGCCTTGCGCCGCACGTGTTCGCCGGCGCACCGGGCCTGCTCGCGGCCGCGCACCTGTTCGCGGCCGGCGGCTCGAGCGACGGCATCCTCGAATACGGGGTGGGGCGCCACCCGGCGCGCGACGCCCTGCTCGCGCGAGAGCTGCGCGACGGCGCGATCGTGCTGGGCGAGGCGCCGGGGCTCGGGCTCCCGGTGGACACGGATGCGCTCGCGCCCTATCGTGTAGCGCTCTGACGGGAGGGAGCATGGCAGGCGGCACGGGCATCGCGACGCAGCTGGCGGCGTATCCGACCTCGGCGGTTTCCGACGCGCTGGATGAACTGGGCATCGCGGGCGCGCTGTCCGGGATCGCCGCGATGCGCGAGGGGCTGGGCCGCGTGTGCGGGCGCGCGCTGCCGGTGCGCTTCGTGCGCAAGGCGAAGGACCCGGAGGCCTACCGCTTCGGCGGCGGCGTGGGCAAGCCGCTGGAGAAGGTGCTGAAGACGATGAAGGCCGGCGACTTCGTCGTCATGGACCTCGACGGCGCGCGCGACGCGGCGGCGTGGGGCGGGCTCGCGTCGCGGCTCGCGCAGCGCCGCGGCGTGCGCGGCACCATCATGTGGGGCGCCTGCCGCGACCTCGAGGAGATCCGCGCGGTCGGCTACCCGGTGTGGGCGGTGGGCGTGTGCCCGCGCCGCAGCCGCAACGAGTTCGCGTTCGGCTCGATCAACGAGCCGATCACGGTGGCCGGCGTGACGATCCACGCGGGCGACTACGTGCTCGCCGACGAGAGCGGCGCGGTCGTCGTCCCCCAGGCGCGCGCGCAGGAAGCGCTGGAGCTGGTAGCGCGCATCGACGCGCAGGAGCGGGCGCTCGAGCAGCAGGTGCGCGACGACGTCGTCGCCTCGTGGGACCAAGTATAGAGGCGGCATCACGGAGCGATGTTGCCGCCATGCGCGCCATGCCCGTTTGTTGGCTTCGTCGTCCCCGCGAAGGCGGGGACCCAGCGACTTCTGGCGCCCTCGGTTGCGGCGGCATGGCGAAGACACTGGGTCCCCGCCTTCGCGGGGACGACGAGTACGCCGTGGGCGTGACGTTCCGGAACAATTCGTCGACAGTCCGGGGTTGGCAATGTTGAGCGACTTCCGGTCGATGTACTCGCTTGCCGGCCGCACGGCGCTGGTGACCGGCGCGTCGCGCGGAATAGGCGCCGCGATCGCGCGCGTGCTGGGCGAGATGGGCGCGAACATCGCGGTCAATCACCTCGCCGACGCCGAAGCGGCGCGTGCGGTCGTCGCCGGGATCGAAGCGACGGGGCGACGCGCCGCGGCATTCGACGTCGACGTCGCGCGTCGTGACGTCGCGACGGCGCTGGTCGCCGCCGCGGAGTCCGCGCTGGGCCCGCTCGACGTGCTGGTCGTGAGCGCGGCCCGCTCGGTGCAGGCGCTGCTCGAGGACGCGCGCGAGGAGGACGTCGACCTCCAGATCGAGACGAACTTCAAGGCGACCGTGCGCCTGCTCAACGCAGTGGTGCCGGGAATGGCGAGGCGCGGCTTCGGCCGCGTGGTGACGATCGGCAGCATCGTCCAGGCGGCGCCGCTGCCCACGCTCCCGGTCTACGGCGCGATGAAGGCCGCTCACGACCACCTCGTGCGCGGCATGGCGGTGCGCTGGGCGAAGAGCGGCGTCACGTTCAACAACGTCTCGCCGGGCCTGATCGGCACCGAGCGCAACGCGTGGCGCCGCGAGCCCGGTGGTGACTGGGACGACTTCGCGCGCACCTGCAGCCCGATGGCCCGCGCGGGCGAACCCGACGAGGTCGCGCACGCGGTGGCGATGTTCTGCGCGCCGGGGGCGTCGTTCGTCACCGGGACCAACCTCTACGTGGCGGGCGGCGCGCAGGTCGCCGGCCGGCGCGGCTGACTGGAACTCGAACGACGGAGAAGGCGATGAATCGACGCAAACTGATCGGTGTTCTCGCTGCACTGACGATGGCCGCGCCGGCCGGCGCGCTGGCGCAGGGCCAGCCGGTGCTGAGGGTCGTCGTCGGCGGACCGCCGGGCGGGCTGTTCGACATCGCGCTGCGCAACGTCTCGGAGCGGCTGGAGAAGGCGCTCGGCGCGACCGTGGTCATCGACAACAAGCCGGGCGCGGGCGGGGCGGTGGCGGGCGAGTCCGTGAAGAACGCGAAGCCGGACGGCTGGACGGTGGCGATGCTCAACGTCGCATCGGCGGCGAACGAGAGCCTCATCAAGAACAAGGGCTACAAGCTGCTCGACGACTTCGAGCCGGTCGGAATGTACGCGTACCCGACGAACATCCTGATCGTGCACCCGTCGGTCAAGGCCACGAACCTGCCGGGGCTGGTCGCCGAGATGAAGGCGCGCGGCACGGCGAACTACTCGTCGGGCGGCATCGGCAGCCCCGGGCACCTGGCCGGCGAGATGTTCAAGGCGCGCACCGGCGCCCCGGTCACGCACGTGCCCTACAAGGGCGCGCCGCCCGCCGTGCTTGCGGTCGTCTCCGGCGAAGTCGCGTACATGTTCGCCACCGCTTCCGCGGCGATCGGCCAGGTCACGCCGGGCAAGGTGCGCGCGCTTGCCGTGACCACCTCCGAGCGCCTGCCACAGCTGCCCGACGTGCCGACGATGACCGAGGCGGGGCTCGCCGACTTCAACGTCAGCGACTGGGTCGGCTTCGTGCTGCCGAAGGGCACGCCGGCCGCGCAGCGCGACAAACTGCACGCCGCGCTCGTGGCCGCTTTCACGGACCCGGAAGCGAAGGAGCGGCTGCGCAAGGCGACGTTCGTGCCGGTCGACAAGCCGCTCGGTCCGGCGGAGTTCGGCGCCTTCCTGCGCGCCGAGGTCGACAAGTGGGCGAAGGTCGTGCGGGACGCGAACATCACCGCGGAATGACGCCCGTCACTCGGCGACGGGCACCGTGTAGTTGAGCGACATGCGCCCGCCGTCCGGGTAGATCACCTGCCCGGTCAGGTAGGACGCGTCGTCGCTGGCGAGGAAGGCGGCCACCGCGGCGACCTCTTCGGGCTCCCCGAGCCGGCCGAGCGGCGTGCGCGAGAGGATCTTGCGCCGCGCCGCGTCGTCGGAGAGCACCGCCTGCTGGGCCATCTCGGTGGCGATCGTCCCCGGGCCGATCGCGTTCACCCGGATGCCGTGCGGCGCGAGGCCGAGCGCCATCACGCGCGTCAGCTGGTTGATGCCGCCCTTGCTGACGACGTAGGGCACCTGGTTGGCGATCGCGAGCACCGCGTTCACCGACGAGAGATTGACGATCGCGCCCTTGGCTGCTTGCGCGACCATGTGCCGCGCCACCGCCTGCCCGCACAGGAACATCGACTTCAGGTTGACGCGCAGCACGCGGTCGAAGTCCTCCTCGGCAAGATCGAGGAACTCGGCGGCGTGCGTGATGCCGGCGTTGTTGACCAGCACGTCGATGCGCCCGGTGCACTTCGCTGCCACTTCCACGAGCCGCGCGACGTCGGCCTTCGCGGAGACGTCGGCGGCGACGGGCACCGCGCGCGGGATGCGCTGCGCGGCGGCGCGAACTGCGTCCTCGGCCAGGTCGGCGACCACACAGGTCGCGCCCTCGGCGGCGAAGCGCTGCGCGATGGCGAAGCCGATGCCGCGCGCGGCGCCGGTGACGATGGCCACGCGGCCTCCCAGTCTCTGCATGCAGGATCTCCGGCTCAGTCGATGATGCGGTCGGCGCGCGCGAGCACGTCCGCGGGCACGGCGATGCCGAGGCGTTGCGCGGCCTTCAGGTTGAGCACGAGGTCGAAGCGCGATGGCTGCTCGACCGGCAACTCCCCCGGCTTGGCGCCGCGGAGAATGCGATCGACATAGCCGGCGGCGCGGCGGAACAGGTCAGCCATGCTGACGCCGTAGTGCATCAGCCCGCCCGCCTCGACGGCGTCGGGATACGGAAACACGGCGGGGAGGCGCTGCCGCAGGCTCTGCTCGGCGAATCGGGCGGCGTGGAAGGTCACCATCGGGCTCGAGAGCACGAGGACCGCCTGGGAGCCGGACTGCAATGCGGTGGCGAACGCGGGCTCGATGTCCGCGGGACTGCGAACGTCGGCAAACGTGAGCTCGACGCCCAGCCGCTTCGCATCGCGAGCGAGCGTCTGCGAAGCCGGGGCATTGCCGGGCTCGCCGGAATTGCCGATCACGGTGGCGCGCCTCAGTCGCGGCATCACCTGCTTCAGCAACTCGAGCTGCTTGCTGCCCATCTGGGCGCCTACCGACGAGAGCCCTGTCACGTTGCCGCCCGGCTGCGCCAGGCTCGCGACAAAGCCCGCGCCCACGGGATCGGGGTCGAACGCCATGACGATCGGCACCGTGCCCGTCGCCGCGCGCAGTGCGCGCGTGATGCTCGGCCCCGCCGACACGATCACGTCGGGCTTCCTGCGCATCGCGTCGGCGACCAGGGCAGGAATGAGGTCCAGCTTTTCCCCGGCAAACAGGTAGTCGACGAGGATCGTGCTTCCCTCGACGTGGCCCAGGCCCTTGAGTCCGGCACGGAACGCATCGACGCGTCCCGCAATCGTCCCGGCCGACGCCGCTGCGATGAACACCACGCGGGGCAGGGCCGCCGGGGCCGGCTGTCCGGGCGCAGCCGGCGCCGACCCGAGCATGGCCAGCGCAAGTCCGGCTTGCAGCACGCGGCGACGTCGCAGGGCAACAAGGGCGCAGGACATGGCGCATGCTACTGCAAAGAGCAACGGCAGTCAGTCGCACGCCGCGGCTTGCGACGCACGGCACGCAAGGCTACGATCCCCGCAGGCTCGACACCCGAGGCTTCATGCGACCGATCGCACTCGTCACCGGCGGCAACCGCGGCATCGGCGCCGGCATCGTCGTCGCTCTCGCGCGGCGCGGCTTCGACGTCGCGATCGCCGACCTCGCGGAAACGGAGGACACCGCGCGCACGCGCACCCAGGCCGGGAAGCACGGCGCGCGCACGGCCTTCGTCGCGGCGGACATCGCCGACCTCGCGCAGCACCCGCGCATCGTCGAGGCCGCGTGGGCGCTCGGCGGGCGCCTCGACACGCTGGTGAACAACGCCGGCGTGTCATCGGCCAAGCGCGGCGACCTGCTCGAGGTGACGCCGGAGAGCTTCGACCGCGTGCTGGGGATCAACCTGCGCGGCACGTTCTTCCTCACCCAGGCCGTCGCGCGGCGCATGCTGGCGGAGGCGCCCGGCCAGGCGCACCGCTCGATCGTCACGATCTCGTCGGCCAACTCCGTGATCGCCTCGCCGGAGCGCGGCGACTATTGCCTCTCCAAGGCGGCCGTGTCGATGATGACGAGAATCTTCGCGCTCCGCCTCGCGCAGGCGGGCATCATGTCCTACGAGGTCCGTCCGGGCGTGATCCGCACCGACATGACGAAAGTCGCCGCCGCACGCTACGACAAGCTGATCGCGGAGGGCCTCACGCCCATAGCGCGCTGGGGCGAGCCCGAGGACGTCGGGCGTGCGGTGGCGGTGCTGGCGAGCGGCGAACTGCCTTTCGTCACCGGCGACGCGGTGCACGTCGACGGGGGCATGCACATCGCGCGGCTGTGAGCGTCAGTCGGCGAGCAGCTGCCGCGCGACGATCATGCGCTGGATCTGGTTGGTGCCCTCGTAGATCTGCGTGATCTTGGCGTCGCGGTAGAGCCGCTCGACGGCCACGCCGCGGATGTAGCCGCTGCCGCCGTGGATCTGCACGGCGTTCTGCGTGTGCGCGACCGCCGCGTCGCTGGCGAAGCACTTGGCCATCGACGCCTCGAGCGTCGCGCGCTCGCCGCGGTCGAGCTTCGCCGCGGCCGCCTCGACGAGCAGCCGCGCGGCGGCGGCGTCCTTCGCCATGTCGGCGATCATCCACTGGATCGCCTGGAACTCGGCGATGGCCTTGCCGAACTGGCGCCGCGTCTTCGCGTAGGCGATGCTCTCCTCCAGCGCGTGCTGCAGGATGCCGACCGCGAGCGCGGCGATTCCGACGCGCCCCTTCTCCAGCACGCTCATCATCGCGTGGAAACCCCGCCCCGGCGTGCCCAGCAGCGCACCGGCGGGCAGCCGCACGCCGTCGAAGAACAGCGCGCCGACCTGCGAGGCGCGCTGCCCCATCTTGTGCTCCTTGTGGCCGCGCGAGCAGCCGGGCGCGTCCAGGTCGACGACGAAGATGCTCATGCCGCGGTGCCCGGCGGCGGGATCGGTGCGCGCGAGCACGAGCGCGAAGTCCGCGACCGTCGCGTTGTGGATCCACAGCTTCTGGCCGGTGAGCCGCCAGCCGTCGCCGTCGCGCACCGCGATCGACTTGAGGCCGGCGAGGTCGCTGCCCGCCTCGGCTTCGGTGAGCGCATACGCGCAGCGCTTCTCGAAGCGCAGCAGCGGGCCGACGTAGCGTTCGATCTGCGCGCTCGAGCCGTGCGTGGACAGCAGCGTGCCGACCAGCTCGATCAGCCCGCACTGATCGGCGACGGAGGCGTAGCCGCGGGCGAGTTCCTCCATCACGGCAGCGTAGGTGCGCACGTCGGCGCCCAGCCCGCCGTGCTCCTCCGGCACGGTGATGCCGAACAGGCCGAGCGCCGCGCACTCGCGGTAGAGGTCGGATGGGAACGCCTCGCTCTCGTCGAGCGCGGCGGCGAGCGGCCGCACGCGCTCCTCGGCGAAGCGCCGCGTCGTCGCGCGGATCGACTCCTCCCGCTCGGCGTCGGCAGGCGGCAGGCGCTGCGTCACGGCGCCGGCGCCTCGTCGCCCGTCGCCACCGGATGCGCCGGATCCGCGCTCCACTCGCTCCACGAGCCCGGGTAGAGCCGCGTGCCCGGCAGGCCCGCGATCTCCATCGCGAGCATGTTGTGGCAGGCCGAGACGCCGCTGCCGCAGTAGTGGACGACGCGCTCGAGCGGCGTGGCGCCGAGCAGCTCGGCGAACTCGCGGCGCAGCACGTCGGCCGGCTTGAACGTCTGGTCGGGATTGAGGTTGCGCGGATAGGGGCGGTTGCGCGCGCCGGGGATGTGGCCGGCGACCGGGTCGAGCGGCTCGACCTCGCCGCGATAGCGCTCGGGCGCGCGCGCGTCGACCAGCGTGACGGAGCGCTCCGCGATCGCTCGCGCGACGTCGGCGGCAGAGAGCGCGGGACCGACGTGGCGGACGGGCAGCTCGCGCGTCCTGGCCGCGGGGACCTCCGCGGTCACGGGGCGCCCTTCGCGCGACCACTTGTCGAACCCGCCGTCGAGCACGGCCACCGCGTCGTGGCCGAGCCAGCGCAGCATCCACCACAGGCGCACGGCGTACATGCTGCTGCCGCCGTCGTAGGCGACGACCTGCGTGTCGGCGCCGATGCCGAGCCGGCCGAACGTGCGCGCGGCGGCGTCTGGCGCGGGCAACGGGTGGCGGCCGTTGCGGCCCGACTTCGCCGTCGCGAGGTCGCGGTCGAGCGAAGCGAAGCGCGCGCCGGGGATGTGGCCGAGGCGGTATTGCTCCTCGCCCCACTCGGGCGGCTTGCCGAGGTCGTGGCGGACGTCGACGATCACGAGCGACGGATCGTCGAGGCGCGCGGCGAGGTCGGCGGTGGCAATCAGCGTGCTCAGCATCGGCGTCCTCGTGGACTCACGTCGCCCTCACCCCCGGCCCCTCTCCCGCCTGGCGGCGGGCGAGGGGAGCCCTCACCCTCGGCCCCTCTCCCGCCTGGCGGCGGGCGAGGGGAGCGGAACGCCGCGACGCTCTTCTCCCCTCGCCCCGCGACAGCGGGGAGAGGGGTCGGGGGTGAGGGGCCCGCAAGCGTTGCGCCTACAGCCCGAGCTTCGCCATCTCCCCGGCCATCTCGCGCCGGTAGAACTCGTGGAAGTGCTGCATGCCGTCTTCCATCGGCGACTGGTACGGCCCCACCTCGCTCTCGCCGCGCGCGTAGAGCGCCTTGCGCCCCGCGTCCATGCGCTCGGCGATCTCGTCGTCCTCGACGGCGGTCTCCATGTACGCGGCCTGCTCGGCGGCGACGAACTCGGGCTCGAACAGCGCGATGTCCTCGGGATAGTAGAACTCGACGACGTTGAGCGTGCGGTCGATCGCCTTGGGCACCAGCGTGCTCACCACCAGCACGTGCGGGTACCACTCGACCATGACGTTCGGGTAGTAGGTGAGCCAGATCGCGCCGTGCGGCGGCACCTCGCCGCCGTAGTACTTGAGGACGGCGTCGTGCCACTTGGCGTAGGTTCGCGAGCCGGGCTTGGCGAGCCGGTTGTTGATGCCCACGGTCTGCAGGCTCGCCCACGGCGCGAACTCCCAGGAGAGGTCGTCGCAGGTGACGAACTGGCCGAGCCCGGGGTGGAACGGACCCACGTGGTAGTCCTCGAGGAAGACCTCGATGAACGTCTTCCAGTTGTAGTTGCACTCGTGCCGCTCGACGCGGTTGAGCACGTAGCCCGAGAAGTCGAGCTCGCCGGTGGCGAGCGGGGCGAGGTCCGCGGCGACGTCGCGCGGGCCGTCGAACAGCAGGCCGTTCCAGTTCTGCAGCTTGCGCGCGCCGAGGTTCGCGCAGGGCTTGTCCGCGAAGTGCGGCGCGCCGAGCAGCTCGCCCTTGAGGTCGTACGTCCAGCGGTGGATCGGGCAGACGATGCTCTCGGCGTTGCCGCGGCCCTTGAGCATCAGCGCCTGCCGGTGGCGGCAGACGTTGGACATCAGCTCCACGCCCTGGGCGTTGCGCACGAGCAGCTGCGCGTCGTCGCGCAGCGGCAGCGCGTAATAGTCGCCCGTCTCGGGGACCATCAGCTCGTGGCCGACGTAGCCCGGCGCGCGCCGGAAGAGGTGCCGCATCTCCGCCTCGAACAGCCGCGGATCGCAGTACCACGATACGGGGAACTGGGACGTGGCGGGCGCAAGGTGCGCCGCCGATGCCAGATTCGACATGGGTCACGGTCCTCTAGTGGATGTGCAAACCAACCCAACCCAACAACCCGGGACGCCTGCAGCGGGATGATGCGCCACTCCCGCCGCCCCGGACCGCCATGCTAAGTCGGCCATCCTGCGAGGGCCGCGTCGCCAAAACGTGCTAGTATAAAACAACTTTCGCCATCAGGTCAACGGCTTAGGGCCGCTTCCGGTTGACCGGGCGCCGCCTCGAGGGCGAGCCGCCACGGCCGGTTCGGCTGCGCGGCCGGCCTTCCTCCCACGCATGGAAAAGACCTCCGATTCGCCGGCAAGTTTCGAGGCCGCCCTCGCCGAGCTCGAGGCGCTGGTCGCGCGCATGGAAGGCGGGCAGATGCCGCTCGCCGAGTCGCTCGAGGCCTACCGGCGCGGCGCGAAGCTGCTCGCGTACTGCCAGGCGGCCCTGAAGGACGCGCAGCTCGAGGTCGAGATCCTGGAGAAGGGAGTGCTGAAGCCGTTCGACGCGGGACCCGCGGATGCGTGACGACCTCGCCTTCGCGGTCTGGTCGCGCGAGCGCCAGCAGCGCATCGAGGAGGTCCTCGACCGCGCGCTCGCCGATTCGCGCGGCGCGCCGCTCGTCGAGGCGATGCGCTACGCGACCCTGGGCGGCGGCAAGCGCATGCGGCCGCTGCTCGCCTACGCCGCCGGGGAGTTCGCCGGCGCCGACCCGGCGCTCGTCGACGCGCCCGCCGCGGCCGTCGAGATGGTCCACGCGTACTCGCTGGCGCACGACGACCTGCCGTGCATGGACGACGACACGTTGCGCCGGGGCAAGCCCACCTGCCACGTGAAGTTCGGCGAGGCGATGGCGCTCCTGGCCGGCGACGCGCTGCAGGCCGCGGCGTTCGGCGTGCTGGGCCGCGCGAGGCTCCACGACGCGGGGCGCGCGTGCGCGCTGCTCGCCGAGGCCGCCGGCGTGGCCGGCATGGCGGGCGGGCAGGCCGTCGATCTCGCCGCCACCGGGGGCTCGCTCACGCTCGCCGAGCTGGAGTCGATGCACCGGCGCAAGACCGGAGCCCTGATCGCAGCCGCCGTCGAGCTGGGCGCGACGTGCGCTGGCCCGCTCGCAGACGACGAGCTGCGGGCGCTGCGGGCCTACGCCGCCGCGGCGGGCCTCGCGTTCCAGGTCGTCGACGACGTGCTCGACGCCGAGGGAACCTCGGAGACGCTGGGGAAGACCGCCGGCAAGGACGCGGCGTCGATGAAGCCGACCTACGTGTCGCTGCTCGGGATCGCCGAGGCGCGCCGGCGCGCGGAAGCGCTGCGCGCCGAGGCCCACGCAGCGCTCGCAGGCTTCGGGACGCGCGGACGGCGCCTCGTCGAGCTGGCGGACTGGATCGTCCTGCGGCAGCATTAGTTGACCAGCTCATGAAACTCGAAACGTGCATTCAATCTTGGCGTCATTCCCGCGAACGCGGGAATCCAGTGTCGTCAAGAGACACTGGGTCCCCGCCTTCGCGGGGACGACGATGTGTTGTGCGCACGCCTAGCCATCACACTGGGAAAGCGCGTCGCGCATCCGCGGGTTGCGCAGAGCTTCCCTAGACGCATGGACGCGATCCTTCCCCGCATCGAGTCGCCGCTCAACTTGCGCGCGCTGGCGCGCAGCGACCTGCCGCAGGTCGCGCGCGAGCTGCGCGCGTTCCTGCTGTCGACGGTGGCGGCCACCGGCGGGCACCTGTCGTCGAACCTCGGCACCGTCGAGCTGACGGTCGCGCTGCACTACGTGTTCGACACGCCGCGCGACCGCATCGTCTGGGACGTCGGCCACCAGACCTACGCGCACAAGGCGCTCACCGGCCGGCGCGCCGCGATGGCGAAGCTGCGCCAGTGGGACGGCCCGTCCGGCTTCCCCCGCCGCAGCGAGAGCGAGTACGACACGTTCGGCACCGCGCACAGCTCGACGTCGATCTCCGCCGCGCTCGGCATGGCCGTCGCCGCGAAGCTCCGCGGCGAGAAACGGCGCTGCGTGGCGGTGATCGGCGACGGCGCGATGAGCGCGGGCATGGCCTTCGAGGCGCTCAACAACGCGGGCGCCTCCGGCAGCGACCTGCTGGTGATCCTGAACGACAACGAGATGTCGATCAGCGAGCCGGTCGGCGCGATCCACCGCTACCTCGCCAAGGTGCTGTCGTCGTCGCTGTACAACCGCGTGCGCCGCGGCGGCAAGGAGGTGCTCTCGCGCCTGCCGCCGATGCAGGAGCTCGCCAAGCGCTGGGAAGAGCACATGAAGGGGATGGTGCTGCCCGGCACGCTGTTCGAGGAGCTGGGCTTCAACTACATCGGCCCGATCGACGGCCACGACCTCGAATCGCTGTGCGCCACGCTCGCCAACGTGCGCGACATGAAGGGCCCGCAGTTCCTGCACGTGATCACGAAGAAGGGCTACGGCTACCAGCGCGCCGAGGACGACCCGATCCTCTACCACGGCGTGGGCAGGTTCGACCCCGCGCAGGGCATCGTCGCGAAGCCGCCGGCACGGCCGGCGTACACGCAGGTGTTCGGCGACTGGCTGTGCGACATGGCGGACGCGGACCCGCGGCTTTGCGCGGTCACGCCGGCGATGCGCGAGGGATCGGGGCTCGTGCGCTTCTCGCAGGAGCACCCGAACCGCTACTTCGACGTCGGCATCGCCGAGCAGCACGCGGTCACGTTCGCGGCGGGGCTCGCCTGCGAGGGCATGCGCCCCGTCGTCGCGATCTACTCGACGTTCCTGCAGCGCGGCTACGACCAGCTGATCCACGACGTCGCGCTGCAGAACCTGCCGGTGACGTTCGCCATCGACCGCGCCGGCGTGGTCGGCGCCGACGGCCCCACGCACATCGGCGCGTTCGATCTTTCGTACCTGCGTTGCGTTCCCAACATGACGGTGATGGCGCCCTCCGACGAGGACGAGTGCCGCAAGCTGCTGACGACGGCGTTCCGCCTCGACGCTCCCGCGGCCGTGCGCTACCCGCGCGGCACGGGGCCGGGAGCGGCCATCGACCGCGCGCTGACGGCGCTGCCCGTCGGCAAGGGCGTCGTGTGCCGGCGGAGCGTTCGCCGCGCGCACCGCATCGCGATCCTCGCGTTCGGCGCGCCGCTTGCCGCCGCGCTGGAGGCGGGCGAGGCCCACGACGCGACGGTGGCGAACATGCGCTTCGTCAAGCCGCTCGACGCCGGCCTCGTGCTCGAGCTCGCGCGCAGCCACGACGCGCTGGTCACCGTGGAGGAGAACGTCGTCGCCGGCGGCGCGGGCAGCGCCGTTGCCGAGGCGCTCGCCGTGGCCGGAGTCGAGACGCCGATCCTGCACCTCGGCCTGCCCGACGAGTTCATCGGCCACGGCGACCCCGCGTTCCTGCTCGCCCGCTGCGGCCTCGACGGCAAGGGCATCGCCGCGGCGATCGCGCGCCGCTTCGGTCCGGCCGAAGCGTGGTCCAAGCCCGCCGCAGCGTGAAGACGCCATGAACCAGCCCGAGTCCCCGCGCCTGCTGATGCCGATGCCCGACGTGCAGTCCGCCGCGGACCACCGCGAGCTCGCCATCGACCACGTCGGCATCCGCGGTTTGCGCTACCCGCTGCCGATCGCCGACCGCGACGGCGTGCAGACGACGATCGCCGACTGCTCGGTGTTCGTCGCGCTGCCCGCCGACCGCAAGGGCACGCACATGTCGCGGCTCGTCGAGTTGCTCGAGGAGCGTGCGATGCCCGGCGCCTCGCCGGTCGCGGTGGACACGCTGCCCGCTCTGCTCGACGCGCTGGTCGCGCGGCTCGACGCGCCGGCCGGCCGGCTCGAGCTCGCGTTCCCGTTCTTCGTGCGCAAGTCGGCGCCGGTGTCGGGCATCGCGAGCCTGCTCGACTACCAGGTGCGCCTCGTCGGCGAGATCGCGAGCGGGCGCCACACGGTGACCGTGACGGTCGCCGTGCCCGTGACGTCGCTGTGCCCGTCGTCGAAGGAACTGGCCGACTACGGCGCGCACAACCAGCGCTCCGAGGTGACGATGAGCGTGCGCCCGCGCGCGCACTACTTCATCGCCGACCTCGTGCGCGTCGCCGAGGAAGAGGCGTCCGCGGAGCTGTTCGGGATCCTGAAGCGCGCCGACGAGAAGTTCGTCACCGAGCGCGCCTACGACAACCCGCGCTTCGTCGAGGACCTGGTCCGCGGCGTCGCCGCGCGGCTGCGCGACGACCCGCGCGTCGAGGCCTTCGCCGTCGAGGCGGAGAACTTCGAGTCGATCCACAACCACTCCGCCTACGCCCGCATCGCGCGGGGGCTGTAGACGGAGGCGGACCGCGAAGCCAGGGATCGTCGGGGTCGGTTCCGGAAGCGGAACGCGCAGGGCCCCGACCCTGCCGCCGCCACCCGTCGCACCCAGGCGCAGACCGCGCCGTTCCCGCCGCTGACCGTCCGCGTCGCCTGCGCGTCCGGGCCGTCCGCCCTAGAATTCGCAGTCTCGCCGCCCTGCACGATGTTCGCCCCCCTCAAGTCCCGCTACGACGCCTTCGCCGAGCGCCTGCTCTGCTCGCTCTCGGAGATCGAGCGCGAGGACGTGCGCTCGTTCGACCGCTGGTTCTACGGCGAGGGCTGGCGCTGGCTCGCCGGCATCGTCGTCGCGACGACGGCCTGCGCCTGGATCGCCTCGCGGCTGCCCTGGAACATGTCGTTCGTCGAGGCGACGGTCCTCTTCAACCTGATCGTGCTGGCGCTGCTGTGGTCGGGGCTGACGGCGTGGTTCGGCTACCGCAAGTTCAGCGGGCGCGTGTTCCGGTACGTGCTGCTCGCCCCCGCGCTTGCGCTCGGGGGGGCGATCGCCGGCGCGTCGATCGGCGGGCTCATCAAGCGTTCCGATCCGTTCGCGTGGATGCTGGACAGCGCGAAGCTGCGCCACGTCGTCATCGCCGGGCTGGTCTTCGGCTTCCTGTACACGGTCGTGGTCGCGCTGATCGCCGTCCTGCGCAACCGCGAGTACCGCGCCCTCGCCGCGCACCTCGAGGCCGAGCGCGAGCAGAGCGAGCTCTCGCGCAAGCTCGCCGAGTCGCGGCTGCGCATGCTGCAGCTGCAGGTCGAGCCGCACTTCCTGTTCAACACGCTGGGCAGCGCGCAGCAGCTGGCGGAGAAGGGCGCGCCGGAGGCGGCGCGGCTCATCGCCAACCTGATCCGCTTCCTGCGCGCGGCCACGCCGGCGTTGCGCGAGGACAGCGCCACGCTCGCGCAGGAGAAGGCGCTGGTCGAGGCCTACCTCGGCATCATGCGCACGCGCCTGGGCAAGCGGCTCGCGTGGGCGGTCGACGTGCCTCCGGCGCTCGCGTCGGTCGCGGTGCCGCCGGGGATGCTGATCACGCTGGTCGAGAACGCGGTCAAGCACGGCATCGAGCCCGCCGCGGACGGCGGGCGCGTCGACGTGCGCGCATCGCTCGCCGCCGACGGGCGCCTCGAGCTCGCGGTCGCCGACACCGGCGCCGGGCTCGCCGGCGGGACGGCGGGCGGGCAGGGCGTCGGGCTGGCCAACATCCGCGAGCGGCTCGCGCTGCTCCACGGCGACGCGGCGGCGCTCGATCTTTGCGCCAACGAACCGACGGGCTTCGTCGCGCGCATCCTGCTGCCCGTTCGCCGACCGGACGCCACGCCATGAACGACGTGAACCGCCCCACCGCGCTGATCGCCGAGGACGAGCCGCTGATGCGCGAGCGGCTGAAGGAGAAGCTCGCCGAGGTCTGGCCCGAGCTCTGCGTCGTGGCCGAGGCGGCCGACGGCGACGAGGCGCTCGCGCTGTTCGACGCGCACTCGCCGCAGATCGCTTTCCTCGACATCCGCATGCCGGGACGCACGGGCATCGAGGTGGCCGCCGCGATCGGCGCGGACTGCCACGTCGTGTTCATCACCGCCTACGACCAGTACGCGATAGCGGCCTTCGACGCGGGCGCGGTCGACTACCTGCTGAAGCCCGTCGAGACCGACCGCCTGGCGCAGGCGGTCGAGCGCATCAGGCGCAAGCTCGCGGCACCCCCCGCGGACCTCTCGGCGCTGATCGCCGAGCTGCGCGGCAAGCTGCCGCGCCCGGCGCAGCGCCTCAAGTGGATCAAGGCCGCGGTGGGCAAGCAGGTGAAGCTGATCGCCGTGGACGACGTCGTCTACTTCCAGAGCGACAGCAAGTACACGCGCGTCGTGCTGGCGCAGGGCGAGGCGCTGATCCGCACGCCGCTCAAGGACCTGGTCGAGGAGCTCGACCCCGACCGCTTCTGGCAGATCCATCGCGCGACCGTCGTCAACCTGCACCAGGTCGCCGGCGTGCTGCGCGAGGATGCCGAGCGGCAGTTCGCGCTGCTCAAGCAGCGGCCGGAGAAGCTCGCGATCTCGCGGCAGTTCACGCACCTGTTCAAGCAGATGTAGGCCATTCGGCGCAAAGTGAAACCCTGCTTTGCGCCGGGACGGCATGACAGCACGAGAAGCCGGGGGCGGCCCGTCGCCTCCCGTGCGGAAACGGCCACGCAACACCGAGCGTAGTGCACGCGTCCTGCCTCGGGAGGGGCGCTGCTAGAATTTCGGCATGCGCCCCGTCGCGATCTTCCGCTTCTCGCCGGGCGACGAACCGGGCCGCTTCGCGCACTGGCTCGACGCGCACGGCGTGCCGTGGCGGCTGATCGCGCTGCACGAAGGCGAGGTCGTGCCGGCGGATGCGCGCGCGTTCGCCGGCATCGGCACGATGGGCGGGCCGATGAGCGTGAACGACGCCCTGCCGTGGGTCGCGCCGATGGAAGCGCTGATGCGCGACGCCGTCGCGGCGGGCGTGCCGGTCATCGGCCACTGCCTCGGCGGGCAGCTGCTCGCGAAGGCGCTCGGCGCGAAGGTGGGGACAGCGCGCACCACGGAGATCGGCTGGATCGACGTCGAGGCCACCGACGACGCGGCGGCGGGCGAGTGGTTCGGCGGCCGCACGCGCTTTGCGACGTTCGAGTGGCACTACGAGGCGTTCGAGCTGCCTCCGGGCGCGCAGCGCGTGTTGACCAACGCATTCAACGAGAACCAGGGCTACGTGATCGACGGCCGCCACGTCGGGTTCCAGGGCCACGTCGAGATGACCGCGGAAATCGCGCGCGGCTGGATCGCGAACTCGCCGGACGAGCTGCCGGCCTCGTCGGACGCCTCCATGCAATCCGCCGCGGACATCCTCGCGAACCTCGACGCGCGCGTCGCTGCGCTCAACGCCGTCGCGGACGCGATCTACTCACGCTGGGCGACGAACTTGTGGCATTGAAGACGCTCGCGTGGATGACTGAGGGCTTCCACATTTCGGCGTCATTCCCGCGCAAGCGGGAATCCAGTGACTTTGCGACGAAAGACACTGGGTCCCCGCTTGCGCGGGGACGACGCCACCAGGATCTTGACCGTCGCAGACGGGACATGGCCAGCGTCGTGACTGACAGGTACTAGCGTGGCCGCGATCCGCTCGCTCTCCGACCTCCTCGTCAACCAGATCGCCGCCGGCGAGGTGGTCGAGCGGCCCGCCGCGGCGCTGAAGGAGCTGATCGAGAACAGCATCGACGCGGGAGCGAAGCAGATCGACGTCGACGTTGCCGCGGGCGGGGTGAAGCGGCTGCGCGTGGCCGACGACGGCGCGGGCATCGAGCGCGAGGACCTGCCGCTCGCGGTCGCGCGGCACGCGACGTCGAAGATCGCGGCACCGGCCGACCTCGAGGCGATCGCCACGCTCGGCTTCCGGGGCGAGGCGCTGGCGTCGATCGCCGCGGTGTCGCGCTTCGCGCTCGCCTCGCGGGCTGCGGGCAAGCCCCACGCGTGGCGCATCGAGGTCGAGGGCGGGACGGTGCAGCCGCCCGCGCCGGCGGCGCTCGCGCGCGGCACCACGGTCACGATCGAGGAGCTGTTCTTCAACACGCCGGCGCGACGCAAGTTCCTGCGCACGGAGGGCACGGAGTGGGCGCACTGCAGCGAGGCGGTGACGCGGCTCGCGCTCGCGCACCCCGAGGTCGGCTTCACGCTGCAGCACAACGGCCGCGTGCACGCGCGCTGGCTGCCGGGGACGCGCGCGGCGCGCGTCGAGGACGTGCTGGGCGGCGAGTTCGTGCGCCACGCCGCGCCGGTGGACGCCGAGGCGGGCGACGTGAAGCTGCAGGGCTTCGCGGTGCGGCCCGCGTACGCGGCACAGGGTCAGGGCGCGCAGTACGTCTTCGTCAACGGCCGCTACGTGCGCGACCGCGTGCTCGCGCACGCGCTGCGCGAGGCCTACCGCGACGTGCTGCACCACGACCGCACGCCGTCGTATGCGCTCTGGCTGACGGTCGACCCTCGGCGCGTCGACGTGAACGTGCACCCGCAGAAGACGGAGGTGCGCTTCCGCGACGCGGGCGCCATCCACCAGTTCGTGCGCCACGCTGTCGAGCGCGCGCTCGCCGCCACGGCTTCCGAGCAGCCATCGGTCTCCGCCGCCGAGCGGCTCGGGATGGTCGCCGCGCGCGTTCCGCCTCCCGGTTCCGGCGCCGCGGCGGTCCCCATGCCGCGCGAGCAGCACGGCCTGGCGTTGGCGACCGCGGCGGAGCCGGCGCCGTTCTACGCGCGCCTGTTCGGCGCCTCGCCGCGCGCGGGCGAGGCGCCGGCGTTGCCCGAGACCGGCGACGACCACCCGCTCGGCTTCGCGCTCGCGCAGCTGCACGGCGTCTACGTGCTCGCGCAGAACAGGCACGGGCTCGTGCTCGTCGACATGCACGCCGCGCACGAGCGCGTGGTCTACGAGAAGCTCAAGGCGACGCTCGGCACGCGCGTGCCGGTGCAGCCGTTGCTCGTTCCGGCGGCCTTTGCCGCCGAGCCGCTCGACGTCGCCGCCGCCGAGGAGCACGCCGAGGCGCTCGCCGTGCTCGGGTTCGACATCGGAGAGATCGGCCCCGGCACGCTGGCGGTGCGCGGGCTGCCGGCGCCGCTCGCCGACGCCGATCCCGCGGCGCTCGCGCGCGCCGTGCTGCACGACCTGCGCGAGGTCGGCGGCAGCGAGGTGCTCGCCGCGCACGCCGACGAGATCCTCGCGACTATGGCCTGCCACGGCAGCGTGCGCGCGAACCGCGCGTTGTCGGTGACCGAG
>Ga0224500_10000638_pt1 | contig 23212 bp, 23 predicted proteins | sample SF_Oct11_sed_USG_FD_168126 | JGI IMG/M metagenome (GOLD analysis project Ga0224500, IMG submission 168126) | Sediment microbial communities from San Francisco Bay, California, United States - SF_Oct11_sed_USGS_4_1 | ecosystem: Environmental > Aquatic > Marine > Sediment | place: USA: California... | reverse complement strand
GCTGCCGGCGCAGCTTGAGATCACGGAAAAGCTGCTCGCGCAGTACGCTCCTTTGCTGGAATTGGCGCCGGCGGGCGGCGAAGACTTGCCGTTCTGGACGGACGTGCAGCGCCCGATGGTGCCGCTGCGCGCAAGTCGCCTGCTGCAGCCCGGGCCGGGCGTGCGCTACTTCGGCGCGGGCCGGGCGCTCGCCGGGCTGGCGTCATTGCAGGAGCGCGTGCGCGCGTCCCCGGCCCTGCAGGCAGACCTCGGGCTGGGCGCACCGATGGAGCGCGAGGACGCCCTGGAGCTGATCGGCCACCTGCGCAAATGCTGGTCGCCGCAGGCGCCCGAGCGGCGCCACCGACGGCATGCGGTGAAGTCGCGGCTCGGCGTCGTCAACGGGCTGGCGGGCGCGATCGAGGCGCTCGACCAGGAATCCTCGCTCAGCTTCGACGGCGGCGGCGCCGAGAACTGGGTCGTCGAGAACGTCAGCGCGGGAGGCTTCGGCGCGCTCGTCACGCAGACCAAGGGCGACTGGCTGCGCGTCGGCGCGCTGCTCGCGCTGCAGCCGGAAGGCGGCAGCAACTGGCTGGTCGGCGTGGTGCGCCGCGTGCACAGGACGTCAGGCGCGCAGGCGCGCGTCGGCATCGAGACGCTGGCGAAGTCGCCGCAGATCGTGCGCCTGTCGCTGGGCGCGTCGGTGTCGGGGGCGCTCGAAACCGGGCTGCTGTTGCGTGCGGACGGTCCCGCCGCGGCGGAGATGCGCATCGCACTGCGCCCGGGGGTATTCGCGCCGGGCCTCAACCTGGAATCGCGCGTGGGCGGCCGGCAGCACATCTACATGCCCGCGCGCATCGGTGAGCGCGGCGACGACTACGAGATCGGCCGCTTCAGGGAGATGGTGCGAGACGAGTGAGCAGCCAGGCGGCGATGTCGGCGATCTCCGGCGCGCAGACGGCGTGCGGCATCGGGTACTCGCGCCATGCCACCGGGTAGCCGAGCGCCTCGAGCCGCGCGCGCGATTGCCGCGCGCGCTCCACGGGAATGATGTCGTCGAAGCCGCCGTGCGCCATGAACACGGGCAGCGCGCCATTGGCGTCGCTGCGTTCCTGCGCCAGCGCGTCGGCGAGCGGCAGGTAGGTGGACAGGGCGAGGATGCCGGCCAGCCGCTCGCCATGGCGCAGGGCGGTGTGCAGCGCGATGGCGCCGCCCTGGGAGAATCCGGCCAGCACGATGCGCTGCGCCGCCACGCCGCGGGCGCGCTCGCGCGCGATCAGGCGCTCGACCTGCGACTGCGACGCGCGGATGCCGTCGCCGTCCTCGCGGCCCCCGCCCAGCTGATAGATGTCATACCAGGCGCGCATCGGCATGCCCATGTTGAGGGTCACCGGGCGCACCGGCGCGTGCGGAAACACGAAGCGCACGCGCGCGGCGTCCGGCAGCCGCAGCTCGGGCACGACCGGCTCGAAATCGTGCCCGTCGGCGCCCAGGCCGTGCAGCCAGATGACCGCGGCGTCCGGCGCAGGCGCGGTTTCGAGCTCGAGGGCCTCCAGTGCCGGCGTCATGCCGGCTTCGGCCGCTGCGCGGACTTCGGCCGGAACGCCCTGACGAGCGTCTCGTCGGTCTCGATGTAGGGCCCGCCGATCAGGTCGATGCAGTAGGGCACCGCGGCGAACACGCCGTCCAGAGTCTCCTTGATCGCCTTGGGCTGCCCCGGCAGGTTGATGATCAGCGCCTGCTTGCGGATCACCGCCACCTGGCGCGAGAGGATCGCGGTGGGCACGTACTTGAGGCTCACCGCGCGCATCTGCTCGCCGAAGCCCGGCAGCAGCTTGTCGGCCACCGCGAGCGTCGCTTCCGGCGTGACGTCGCGCGGCGCGGGTCCCGTGCCGCCCGTGGTGAGGACGAGGTGGCAACCCCTCGCGTCCACCAGCTCCACGAGCGCCGCCTCGATCACCGCCCGTTCATCGGGGATCAGGCGCTCCTCGAAGACGAGCGCCGGCGAGCGCACCGCCTGCGTCAACCAGGCCTTGAGCGCAGGGATGCCTTCGTCCTTGTAGACGCCGCCCGACGCGCGATCGCTCGCCGAGACGACGCCGACGATCAGCGCGTCACTCACCGCTGGCCTCCCGCAGCGCGCGGAACAGCTCGCGGGAGGCGCGCGGCGGCCGGCCCGCGGCCTGCTCCTGGCGCGCGTTGCGCAGCAGCGCGCGCAGTTGCTGCAGGTCCGCGCCCGGGTGCTCGCGCGCGAACGCGGTGAGCGCGTCATCGTCTTCCAGCAGCCGCGCGCGCCAGTGCTCGAGGCGCTGATGCCGCGCGCGTTCCGCGGCCGAGCCGCCCTGCACCGCATCGAGCTGCGCGCGGATTGGCTCGGGGTCCAGCTCCCGCATCAGGCGCCCGATGTACTGCACTTGGCGCCGCTTCGCCTCGTGGCTCGAGATGCGGCGCGCCTCGCGCACCGCCTGCGCCAGCGCTTCGGGCAGCGTCATGCGCTGCAGGTGCGCGTCCGAGAGCGCGACCAGCGACGCACCGAGCGCCTGCAGCTCGTGCATCTCGCGCTTGCGCCGCGTCTTGCTGACGATCTCGTCCTGCATGCCGCTGCTATGATAGCGCGCCATGAAAAACGGCGGCCGCTTCACGTACGCGCACGACCAGCTGAAGGCATTGGCGGCGCAGGCGCTGGCGCACGCGCGCCGCCTCGGCGCGAGCGCCTGCGAATGCCACGTCTCCGAGGGCAACGGCCTGTCGGTCACGGTGCGCAAGGGCGCCGTCGACACCATCGAGCACAACCGCGACAAGAGCATCGGCGTCACCGTGGTCCTGGGCGAGCGCCCCGCCGCGCGCCAGGGGCATGCGAGCACGTCGGACTTCTCGTCTGCGGCGCTCGCACAGTCGGTAGAGGCCGCGCTCGCCATTGCGCGCCATGCGGCGCCCGACGATTGTGCGGGGTTGCCCGACGCGGCGCTGCTCGCCACCCACCCGGGCGACCTCGACCTGTACCACCCCTGGGCGCTCGGCACGGAAGAGGCGATCGAGGTGGCGCGCCGCTGCGAGGCGGCCGCCTTCGCGCTGTCGCCGCGCATCCGCAATTCCGAGGGCGCCTCGGTCTCGGCCCAGCACGCGCAGTTCGTGTTCGCCAACAGCCTGGGCTTCATGGCAGGCTTCCCGACCTCGCGCCATTTCCTGTCGCTGGCGGTGATCGCCGAGGACGCGCGCGGCATGCAGCGCGACGACTGGTACAGCGTGGCGCGCGTCCCGGGGGAGCTGGCCGATGCCGAGGCGCTCGGACGCTACGCCGGCGAGCGCGCGCTCGCGCGCCTCGGCGCCCGGCGACTCGCCACGCGCGAGGCGCCCGTGCTGTTCGAGGCGCCGCAGGCGGCCGCGCTGCTCGGCACGTTCGTGTCCGCGGCGAGCGGCGGCAACCTGTACCGCAAGGCGAGCTTTCTCAGCGACAGCCTGGGCCGGAACGTGTTCGCGCCCGGCATCACCATCGAGGAGCATCCGCACGAGCCGCGCGGCCTGGCGAGCGCGCCGTTCGACGACGAGGGCGTGGCGACCCGCGCGCGCACTGTCGTGCGCAACGGCGTGCTCGAAGGCTACTTCCTCGGCAGCTATGCCGCGCGCAAGCTCGGGCTGCAGAGCACGGGCAGCGCGGGCGGCAACCACAACCTGACGCTGGTGCCCAACGGCCCCGACTTCCGCGGCATGCTGGCGCGCCTGGGTCGCGGCCTGCTGGTCACGGAGCTGCTCGGGCACGGCGTCAACCTCGTTACCGGCGACTATTCGCGCGGTGCCGCCGGCTACTGGGTGGAGGGCGGCGAGATCGCCTATCCGGTCGAGGAGATCACTATCGCCGGCAACCTGCGCGACATGTTCCGGGGCATCGACGCAGCCGGCAGCGACCTCGTGGTGCGCGGCTCCCGCCGCTGCGGCTCGGTCCTGGTGCAGAGCATGACCATTGCAGGCGAGTAGCGACGCAGAACCTTGGGATGGCAGTGACGGTCGAACCGGCATAGCCTTTGCATGCACGGAGCCATGGACCCCGTACTGAAGCCCGGAACCGAGCGCGAGCACCCGGTGGCCGCCTGGATCGGCATCGCCGCCGTCCTGGTCGCCATCCTGTTGATTCTTTGGGCGCGAGTCGAGATCCACGGGACCCACGACCTCGAGCAGACCCTGTCGGCGGACGATCCCGGGATGGGGGCGGAGAGGCGCAAGCCGTCGCCGGCCGCCGACAAAGGGGCGCGGGACTCCGACGTCGAAGACGCCGTCGCGACCGGGCGCTGGGCGACGGGGTTCTCTCCCTGAGCGCCCGGGCGCCGGGGCATAATCCCCGCGCCCGATCCTGCAAGGAGCATGCATGCGTGTCCTCAGCCTGGCGGCAGCGGCGTTGCTCGCGCTTTGCGGCGCATCCACCGGCGCAGCCGACCGCGAGCCCGACGTCATCTACGTGCCCACGCCGCAGAGCGTGGTCGAGGACATGCTGCGGCTCGCCGACGTGAAGAAGGGCGACGTGCTGTACGACCTGGGCTCCGGGGACGGCAGGATCCCGGTGACCGCGGCCCGCAAGTACGGCGTGCGCGCAGTCGGCATCGACATCGATTCCCAGCGCATCCGTGAAGCGCGGCACAACGCGAAGAAGAGCGGCGTCACCAGGCTGGTCAGCTTCCGGCAGCAGGACCTGTTCGAGACGGACCTGCGCGAGGCGACCGTGGTCACGCTCTACCTGCTGCCCGACCTCAACCTCAAGCTGCGGCCCCGGCTCCTGGAACAGCTCAGGCCCGGCACGCGCATCGTCTCGCACCAGTTCGGCATGGGCGACTGGAAACCGGCCAAGACCCTGGAGACGGGCAGCGCCACGGTCTACCTGTGGATCGTGCCGCCGCGCAAGGCAGCTAGGTCGTAAAGTCGAGCCTCTCGTCGCGCAGGAAGCCGTAGATGCGCATGGCGGGACGGTGGTGCAGCTCGAGCGGCGGCAGCGGCTCGGCGTCCATCTCCAGCTCCTCGACCGGCAGCACGCCCATGACGGCGTCGGACAGCACCAGCTCGCCCGCGCGCGCGCGGTGCACCAGCCGCTCGGCGATGCTCACGCAGTCCCCGAACACGACCTGGCGCCGCTCGCTCCTCGGCCCCGCCTCGCCGTACACGGCCTCGCCGCGATGCATGCCGAGCGACATGGCGGTGCGCAGGCCGAAGTCACGCTCCCATTCCTGGGCGAGCGCGTCGAACTCGGCGAACAGCTGCTGGGCGCCGCGCACGGCGTTGCGTCCCATGTCCTGGGGCGTGCCGTCGTAGTACGCCGCCACCAGGGAATCGTTGTGCACCGACATGGGCAGGCCGCCGTGCGCCTGCACGCAGCGCGCGGCCGTCTCGAAGAAGCGGTCGACCAGCGCGAGCACGCGCTCCGGCTCGAGCATTTCCGACATGCGCGTGAAATTGCGCAGCTCGGCGATCAGGATCACCGATTCCGTGCGCACTGCCGCATGCACGTCCGCACTGGCCACGACTGCTAGGTCTCCCGCCATGGGTGGACTTTCGCGCTAAGCGACGCGAGCATGCTAGACAGCACGCGCGCGGCGCGAGGAGGAAATAATACCTCGCCGGCCGGCGCGCCCGGACGGCCGGCGGGCAAGCCGGGACGGGCGGAGCCCGTCAGGCGAGCAGGACGTACAGCGCTACCGCGAGCACTACGAGCGCTCCGGCGGCGAGGAAGATGAGCGAGGCGTCGGACACCGTCGGCAGGTCCGGATCGCGCCCGAGCGGGGCGGGGTGGTGTTCGCCCTCGTCTGCGGCCGCCGCCGTGGCCCCGTGCAGCGCGCCGACCTTCTCGTTGAACGCGGCGAAGAAGTCCTGGGAGATCTTGCGCGCCGCGGCGTCCACCAGGCGCGAGCCGATCTGCGCCAGCTTGCCGCCGACGCTCGCCTTCACCTGGTAGCGCAGCAGCGTGCCCTCGCCCTCGGGCGAGAGCTGCACGTTGGCCGAGCCCTTGCCGAAGCCCGCGGCGCCCCCCTGGCCCTCGAACGCGAGCGCGTACGAGTCGGGCGGCTTGAGGTCGGAGAGCGTCAGCTTGCCCTTGAACTTGGCGCTCACCGGCCCGATGCGCGCCACCATCAGCACCTGGAACTCCTCGTCGCCGACGCGCTCGACGGACTCGCAGCCCGGCACGCAGGCTTTCAGCATCTCCGGATCGTTGAGCGCCGCCCAGGTATCGGCCTGCGAGGCCGGGATGCGCTCTTCGCCGCTCATTTCCATGCTCGGGTCTCCGTGCGTGCGTTCATCGGCCGGCTGAGCGCGTGCGCCAGCTCGACCAGGCTCTTCAGATTATGCACCGGCAGGAAGCGGTCCACGTGCGGCAGCATGGCGCGCACGCCCGCGGGCTTGGCCTCGAAGCGGTCGTAGCGCAGCAGCGGATTCAGCCAGATCAGCGTCCGGCACGACTTGTGCAGGCGCTGCATCTCCTCGGCCAGGCCTTCGCCCGCCTCGCGGTCCAGGCCGTCGGACACCAGCAGCACGCAGGCGTTCTGGCCGAGCACGCGCCGCCCCCAGCGCCAGTTGAACTCGCGCAGGCACACGCCGATGCGCGTGCCGCCCGACCAGTCCTTGATGGCGTCGGCCACGCGCGCCATGGCGACGTCGACGTCGCGATGGCGCAGCTGGCGCGTGACGTTGGTGAGGCGCGTGCCGAACACGAAGGTGTGCACGCGGTCGCGGTCGTTGGTGATGGTGTGCAGGAAATGCAGGAACATGCGCGCGTACGGGTTCATCGAGCCGGAGATGTCGCACAGCACGACCAGCGGCGGGTGCACCACGATCGGCTTCGCGCGCACGAGCGAGATCACGTCGCCGCCCTCGCGCAGGCTCTCGCGCAGCGTGGCGCGCAGGTGCACGCGCGCCCCGCGCCGGTGCGGCGCCAGGCGGCGCGTGCGCACCATGGGCAGCGGCAGCCGCAGCGCGCTCATCATCTTCTTCGCCTGCGCCAGCTCGGCAGCCGACATGGTGTCGAAGTCCATGCGCTGCAGCACTTCGCGCGAGGAAAAGGTGAGATGCGCCTCCATCTCCACCTTCTGCTCCTCGGGTTGCTCCTCGGGCTTCTTCTGGCCGAACAGCGCGTCGGTCAGCCGCTGGCTCTGCTGCTCGTCGGGCTTGGGCGTGCGGCCGTAGGTCTTCGGCAGCAGCATCTGCATCATCTTCTCGGTGAGCTTGGGGTCGCGCCAGAACAGGCGGAACGCCTGGTCGAACACGGGGCGCTGCTCCTCGCGCGACAGCAGCACCGCCGACATGGTCCAGTACCAGTCCTCGCGCCGGTCGGCGCCCGCGATCTCCAGCGCCTGCACGCAGTCGATGACGCGATCCGGGCCGACGCGCAGGCCCGCCGCGCGCAGCAGGCGCGCGAAGTGCATCACGTTCTCGGCGAGACGGCCCCCGGGACCGGCGGGATCGAGCGCGGGAAACATGCTAGGCGCGCGCGGCCTCGGTCTCGCCGGCGGCGAACGGAGACTCGCGCGCCAGGCCTTCGACCTCGCGCGACGCCTCGACATGGTGCTCCTTGACGAAGCGCTCGTGGTTGCGCTCGACGTGCGACAGGCGGTACACGTAATTCACCATCATCCCGGCCGAAATTGCCATGCCGTGCTCCGAGGTGTCGCCGAGCCAGTTGATGCGTTCGAGCGACGCGCCGTTGCCGAGGTGAAAGCGCGATACCGCATCCAGCGGCTCGGTACCCTTCTTCGCGCGCAACAGGTAGTGCGCGCACAAGGGCAGCAGCAGTCCGTGCAGCGGGGTCGCCGCCGCCGAGTCCTGCCAGCCCGGCCGCTCGAGCGCGTCCAGCAGGGCCATGCGCTCCTCGCCCCGCGGGCCGCGCGCGAGGTGCACGCGCTCGGCGGCGAGCCATTGCCGGAATCCGGGGATCGGCGACAGCGTCACGAACTTGCGCACGCGCGGAAGCTCGCGGCGCAGGTTCTCCGCCACCTGCTTGATAAGCAAGTCGCCGAAGGAAATGCCGCGCAGGCCGTCCTGGCAGTTGTTGATCGAGTAGAACACCGCGCAGTTCGAGTGCCCGGGATCCTCCACTGTGCTGGCGGCATCGAGGAGGGGCTGGACGCGGGCGCTGACGCCGTGCGTCAGCGCGACCTCGATGAAAATCAGCGGCTCCTCGGGAAGCTGCGGGTGGAAGAACGCGTAGCAGCGCCGGTCCGCCTCCAGGCGGCGGTGCAGGTCGGACCAGCCGCGGATGGCGTGGACCGATTCGTAGCGGATGAGCTTCTCGAGCACGATCGCGGGGGTGCGCCAGTCGATGCGCTCCAGCCTGAGGAAGCCGCGGTTGAACCACGAGCGCAGCAGGTGTAGGAGGTCGGCGTCGATCGCCTGCCACGACGGGTGCTCGCCGAGGCCGGCGAGCAGCTCCCGTCGCATCTCGATCAGCGCGGCGGTGCCGCCCGGCGCCATGTTGATGCGCCGGAAGAGCTCCTGGCGCGCCGGCTCCGCCGCCCGCTGCAACCGCTGGAGGTTCGCCGTGCTTCGCTCGAGACGGTAGGCAGCGGCGGCCCGGTCGACGTCCTCGGCGGACGGCGAGAACTCCAGCGCCAGCACGTCGAAGAACTGCGCGCGCTCGGCCGCACCGAGCGCCCCGAAGGCCGCGAGCGCATCGCGCGCCAGGGCCGCGCCTGAAGCCTCGCCCCGCTCCCCCATGAGGGCCCGGCACAGCGACATCGCGCTCCGCGCCGGCCTGTCGCCGCGCAAGCCGTTGAAGAACCGCTCCATGAACGAACGCGAGGACATCGCGTCTCAGGCCGTGGCCGCCGCGCTCCTGGCCTCGTTCACCAGGCGCGTCGCTTCCTCGCCGGCGATCTTCTCGATGTCATCCTGGTACTTGAGCAGCACGCCGAGCGTGTTGTTGACCGTCTCCGGGTCGAGCGCCACGCGGTCGAGCGCCACCAGGCAGTTCGCCCAGTCGATGGTCTCGGCGACGCCGGGCAGCTTGAACAGGTCCACGCCGCGCAGGCGTTGCACGAAGGCCACCACCTCGCGCGACAGCGCGGCCGACGCCCTGGGCGCCTTCTTCTTCAGGATTTCCAGCTCGCGGCGCGCGTCGGGGTAGTCCACCCAGTGGTAGAAGCAGCGGCGCTTGACCGCGTCGTGGATCTCGCGCGTGCGGTTCGAGGTGATGACCACGATCGGCGGTTCCGCGGCGCGGATGGTGCCGATCTCGGGCACCGTGATCTGCCAGTCGGAGAGCACTTCCAGCAGGTAGGCCTCGAACGGCTCGTCGGTGCGGTCGAGCTCGTCGATCAGCAGCACCGGCGGCTCGCCGGGCGACTCGAGCGCGCGCAGCAGCGGCCGGCGCACGAGGAAGCGGTTGGCGAAGATGTCCTGCTCCAGGCCCTCGCGCGACTTGACGCCCTCGGCCTCCGCCAGGCGGATCTCGATCATCTGCCGCGGGTAGTTCCACTCGTAGGCGGCCTGCGCGATGTCCAGGCCCTCGTAGCACTGCAGGCGGATCAGCTCGCGGCCGAGCGTCTGCGCGACCACCTTGGCGATCTCGGTCTTGCCGGTACCCGCCTCGCCCTCGAGGAACAGGGGCCGGCGCATGGCGAGCGCGAGGTACAGGGCGGTGGCGAGGCTGCGGTCGGCGACGTAGTCGGCCGAGGCGAGCAGCGTCTGGGTGTCGTCGATCGAGCGCGGCAGGGGCTTGGGCATGAAAAAAGCCCGCTCGAGGCGGGCTTCCAGTGAGCGAGCGGCTATTCTATTTCATCGCCGCCTCTACCGCGCGCTTGGCCATCACCGTGATCAGGTGCGCGCGGTACTCCGCCGACGCGTGCAGGTCGCTGTTCAGCCCGTCGGACTTCACCTTGAGGCCGGCGACAGACTCGGGGGCGAACTTGGCGCCGAGCGCCTTCTCCATCTCGGCGAGGCGCAGCACGCAGGGCCCCGCGCCGGTGACCGCGACGCGCACGCCGTTGCCCATGTCGGCCACGAACACGCCGACGATGGCGAAGCGCGAGGCCTGGTTCTTGAACTTCATGTAGCCGGCGCGCTTGGGGATGGGGAACGACACCGAGGTGATGATCTCGCCCGGCCTCAGCGCGGTCTCGTACAGGCCCTTGAAGAACTTGTCGGCCGCGTGCGTGCCCTTGGTGGTGGTGATGGTAGCGCCCAGCCCCAGCACCGCGGCCGGGTAGTCGGCGGCCGGATCGCTGTTGGCGAGCGACCCGCCCAGCGTGCCCATGTTGCGCACCTGGCGGTCGCCGATCATGCCGGCGAGCACCGCCAGCGCGGGGATCGCCTTCTTCACCTCGGCCGAGCCCGTCACCTCCGCATGCCGCGTCATGGCGCCGATGGTGACGGTCTTGCCGTCGCTCTTGATACCGGCGAGGTCCTTCACCATGCCGAGGTCGACGATGTCCGTGGGCGCGGCAAGCCGCAGCTTCATGGCCTGCACCAGCGACTGGCCGCCGGCCAGCAGCTTGGAGTCCGCGCTCTTGGCCGCGAGCGCCGCGGCATCGTTCACGTTGGAGGGTCGGTGGTAGTTGAATGCGTGCATCGTGTTCTCCTCAGGCCGCTTTCTTCTGCTGCAGCGCGCGCCACACAGTCTGCGGCGTGGCTGGCATCGGGATGTCCTTGACGCCCAGCGCGTCGGTGATGGCGTTGATCAGCGCCGCGGGCGCGCCGATCGCGCCCGCTTCGCCGCAGCCCTTCACGCCGAGCGGGTTGTGCGTGCAGGGGGTCTCGCGCGTGTCCACCTGGAACGAGGGCAGGTCGTCGGCGCGCGGGATGCAGTAGTCCATGAACGAGCCGGTCACCAGCTGCCCGTGCGAGTCGTACTTCGCGCCCTCGGTCATTGCCTGGCCGATGCCCTGCGCGAGGCCGCCGTGCACCTGGCCCTCGACGATCATCGGGTTGATGATCTTGCCGAAGTCGTCCACCGCGCTCCAGCGCTCGATCTTCACCACGCCGGTCTCCGGGTCCACCTCCACCTCGCAGACGTAGGTGCCCGCGGGGAAGGTGAAATTGGAGGGGTCGTAGAAGGCGTTCTCGTTCAGGCCCGGCTCGAGCTTGTCGTGCGGGTAGTTGTGCGGCACGTAGGCGGCGAACGCCACCTCGCCGAACATCTTCTTCTTGTCGGTGCCGGCGACCTTGAACTCGCCGTTGGCGTACTCGATGTCGCTCTCGGAGGCCTCCAGCAGGTGCGCGGCGATCTTCTTGCCCTTGGCGATGATCTTGTCCAGCGCCTTGACGATCGCGGTGCCGCCCACGGCGATCGAGCGCGAGCCGTAGGTGCCCATGCCGAACAGGATCTTGGAGGTGTCGCCGTGCACGATGTCGACGTTCTCCACCGGCAGGCCGAGCCGGTCGGCGACGACCTGCGCGAAGGTGGTCTCGTGGCCCTGGCCGTGCGAGTGCGAGCCGGTGAACACGGTGACCGTGCCCGTCGGATGCACGCGGACCTCGCCCGCCTCGTACAGGCCGGCGCGCGCGCCGAGCGACCCGGCGACCGCCGAGGGCGCGATGCCGCAGGCCTCGATGTAGGCCGCGTAGCCCAGGCCGCGCAGCTTGCCCTTCGCCTCCGACGCCTTCTTGCGTGCCGCGTAGCCGGCGACGTCGGCAAGCTTCTGCGCGGCGTCCATGGTCGCGTCGTAATTGCCGGTGTCGTAGAGCAGCGCCACCGGCGTCTGGTAGGGGAAGCTGCGGATGAAGTTCTTGCGGCGGATCTCCGCCGGGTCCATCTTCATCTCGCGCGCCGCCGTCTCCACCAGGCGCTCCACGACGTAGGTCGCCTCCGGGCGGCCCGCGCCGCGATAGGCATCCACCGGCGCGGTGTTGGTGAACACCGCCGTCACCTCGGCATGGATCACCGGCGTCGTGTACTGGCCCGCGAGCAGCGTGGCGTACAGGATCGTCGGGATGCACGAGGCAAAGGTCGACAGGTAGGCGCCCACGTTCGCCGTGGTCTTCACGCGCATGGCGAGGAACTTGCCGTCCTTGTCCATCGCCAGCTCGGCGATCGTGTGGTGGTCGCGCCCGTGCGCGTCCGACACGTACGACTCGGAGCGGTCGGCGGTCCATTTCACCGGGCGCCCGAGCTGCTTCGAGGCCCAGGTCACCACCACGTCTTCGCCATACAGGTAGATCTTCGAGCCGAAGCCGCCGCCCACGTCGGGCGCCACCACGCGCACCTTGTGCTCGGGCAGGCCCATCACGAAGGCGGTCATCAGCAGCCGCTCGACGTGCGGGTTTTGGCTCGAGACGTACAGGGTGTAGCTGTCGTCCGCGCGGCTGTAGGAGCCGTTCGCCGCGCGCGGCTCGATGGCGTTCGGGATCAGGCGGTTGTTGACGAAGTCGAGCTTCGTGACGTGCGCTGCCTTGGCGAAGGCCGCGTCCACCGCCGCCTTGTCGCCGAGCGCCCACACGTAGCAGGTGTTGTCCGGCGCGATGTCGTGCAATTGCGGCGCGCCCTTGGCGCGCGCCAGGCGCCCGTCGGCCACCGCCTGCAGCACCTCGTAGTCCACCTGCACCAGCTCGGCCGCGTCGCGCGCCTGCTCCTGAGTCTCGGCGACCACCACCGCGACGCGCTCGCCGACGTGGCGCACCTTGCCCTGCGCGATCACCGGGTAGGGCGGTTCCTTCATCGGCTGGCCGTTGACGTCCGTGATCAGCCAGCCGCAGGGCAGCCCGCCCAGCTTGGCGGCGGCGATTTCCTCGCCGGTGTACACGCCGAGCACGCCGGGCGCGCCCTTCGCCTTCGCCGTGTTGACGGACTTGATCTTCGCGTGCGCGTGCGGCGAGCGCACGAACGCGGCGTAGGTCTGGCGCGGCAGCGTCACGTCGTCCGTGTACTGGCCCGCGCCGGTGAGAAAGCGGTAGTCCTCTTTGCGCGGTATGCGCGCGCCGATCAGGGGTGCACCCATGGGACCTCCTGGTTTACTTGGCGCCGGCCATGGCCTTGGAGCCGGCCACGATCGACTTGACGATGTTGTGGTAGCCCGTGCAGCGGCACAGGTTGCCGTCGAGCGCCTCGCGCACTTCCTGCTCGCTGGCGTTCGGGTGGCGCGCGGCGAAGTCCACGGCGTTCATCACCATGCCGGGCGTGCAGAACCCGCACTGCAGGCCGTGGTGCTCCTTGAACGCGGCCTGCATCGGGTGCAGCGTGCCGTCGGCCTTCGCCAGCCCCTCGATGGTGAGGATGTCGGCTCCTTCGGCCTGCATGGCGAGCATCGAGCAGGACTTCACCGCCTTGCCGTTCATGTGCACGGTGCAGGCGCCGCACTGCGCGGTGTCGCAGCCCACGTGCGTGCCCGTCAGGCGCAGGTGCTCGCGGATGAACGTGACGAGCAGCGTGCGCGCCTCCACGTCCGCGGAAACGGGCTTGCCGTTGACTTTCATGGAAACCTTCACAGCCATGCGGCCTCCTTCGATCGAGATGATTTGTTGCTGGCGGGACGGCCATCCTAGCCAAGCGTGCCGCGCGGAGCAATGGTGCGCTGCAAAAGCCGGGCGCGTCAGGGCGCGGCAAGCTTGCGGCAAGGCGCCGGCAAAGGCGGACGTCTACCGTGCGACGGCATGCCGAACACGCCGCTGCGTGCCACGCTGGTCGAGGATGACGCCGTGCTCGCCGCCGGCCTGGCACGCGCGCTGGAGGGCGAGGGCCTGCAGGTGCAGACGTGCGGCGGCGGCGGCGAGGCGCTGCGTGCCCTCGCCGCGGTGCCGTGCGATCTGCTGGTGCTCGACCTCGGCCTGCCGGACATGGACGGCCTGGAGCTGCTGGCGCGCCTGCGGGCGCGCGGGCAGGACTGTCCGGTCCTGCTGCTCACCGCGCGCGACCCGGCGGAGTTTCGCGCCCGCGCCCAGGCGCTGGGCGCGCACGATTGCCTGGCCAAGCCTTGCGCGCTGCCCGAATTCCTCGGGCGCGCGCGCGCCGCGCTGCTGCGCTCGGGCGCTATCATGCGCGCGAGGATGCGCATACTGATCGTCGAAGACGACGCTGCCCTGGCCGACGGGCTGGCCCGCATTCTGCGGGCCGAGGGCTACGCCGTGGACGTCGCGCCGCGCGGCGAGCTCGCCACCCATGCGGCGGCGGGCGAGCGCTTCGACCTGGTGATCCTCGACGTCGGCCTGCCCGACATCGACGGCTTCGAGGTGCTGCGGCGCCTGCGCGCCGACGGGCAGCGCATGCCGGTGCTGCTGCTCACGGCGCGCGACAAGGTGGACGACCGCGTGCACGGCCTGGACCTTGGCGCCGACGACTACATGGTCAAGCCCTTCGCCATGCCCGAGCTGGTGGCGCGCGTGCGCGCGCTCATCCGCCGCTCGCAGTCGCAGAGCGGGCCGCGCGTGGCGCACGGGCCGCTCACGCTCGACATCGTGGCGCGGCGCGCCTTCCTCGGCAACGCGCCGCTCGAGCTTGCGGCGCGCGAGTGGGCGGTGCTGGAGGTGCTGCTGGCGCGCGTCGAGCGCGTGGTGTCCAAGGAATCCATCATCCAGGCGGTGGCCAGCTGGGGCGACGAGCTCTCGCCGAACGCCATCGAGGTGTACGTCTCGCGCCTGCGCGCCAAGCTGGAGCCCGCCGGCATCCGCATCCGCACGGTGCGCGGCTTCGGCTACATGCTCGAGGAGTTCAAGGAGACCTCGACATCCTGAAGGCAGGCAGCCTCCGCTCGCACCTGCTGCGCCTGCTGCTGCCGCCGGTGGCGCTGGCGATCGCCGCCGGCGCCGCCGCCGCGTACTACCTCTCCATCCGACCGGGAGCGGCCGCCTACGACCAGTCGCTGGTCAGCACCGCGTTCGCATTGGCCGAGCGCCTGCGCGTGCGCGACGGCGAGGTCACCCTCGACCTGCCCACGGTCGCCGAGCGCGTGTTGCGCGCCGACCGCTTCGACGAGGTGCTGTACGTGGTGCGCGGGCCGGGCGGCGGGCGCATCGCCGGCGACGCGGGCCTGCCGCGCCCGCCGCCCGGCACGCCGCGCACGGACGACGACGTGGCCACCTATGACGGCGCGCTCGCCGGCAAGGCGCTGCGGCTGGTGGAGGTGCGCGTGCCCTGCGGCGGCACCAGCTGCTCGGTGACCGTGGCCGAGACGACCCGCAAGCGCGAGGCGCTGGCGCGCAGCATCCTCGCCTCGACCGCGCTGCCGGTCGCCCTGCTCGCCGCCGTGGTGCTGGCGCTGGTGTGGTTCGGCGTGGCGCGCGGCCTGCGGCCGCTGCAGGTGCTCTCGGCGCAGATCCGCTCGCGCTCGCCGCGCGACCTGCGCCCGGTGGGCGCCGCCGAGGTGCCCGAGGAGGCGCGGCCGCTGGTCGACAGCATCAACCGGCTGCTGGGCGAAGTCGCCGCGGCGAGCCGCCAGCAGCAGCGCTTCCTCGCCAATGCCGCCCACCAGCTGCGCACGCCGCTCGCCGGGCTGCAGGCGCACGCCGAGCTCGCGCTGGCGCAGGCCGTGCCGGCCGGCTGCCGCGCCGAGCTCGAGCAGGTGCACGGCGCGACGGTGCGCACCGCGCGCCTCGCCAACCAGCTGCTGGCGCTGGCGCGCGCCGAGGGCGGCGCGCGCCAGGCCGGCGCGCCGGAGCACACCGAGCTGCGCGCGGTGGTCGGCGAGTCGGCCGACGACTGGGTGCGGCTCGCGTTGGCGCGCGACATCGACCTCGGCTTCGAGCTCGAGGACGCGGCGGTGCGCGGCGACCCGCTGTTGCTGCGCGAGGCGCTCGCCAACCTGGTGCACAACGCCATCGAGTACACGCCGGCCGGGGGGCGCGTGACCGTGCGCGTCGGGCGGCGCGCCGGGGCGAGCGTGCTCGAAGTCGAAGACGAGGGCCCGGGCATTCCGCCCGCCGAGCGCGAGCGCGTGCTCGAGCGCTTCTACCGCATGCCGGGCACCGCGGGTACCGGCAGCGGACTGGGCCTGGCCATCGTGCGCGAGATCGCCCAGGCCCACGGCGCGGCGCTCGCCATCGGCGAGGGGGAACTCGGGCGCGGCTGCCGTGTCACCCTGTCTTTCCCGGGAGTAGACTAGGCGCCATGGACTCCGTCGACATCGAAGTGCTGCGCAGCGCCGAAGCCTGGCGCAAGGCCGGGCATCGCGTGACGCTCGGCACCATCGTCAAGACCTGGGGCTCGTCCCCGCGGCCCGTGGGCGCGCTGGTGGTGGTGCGCGACGACGGCCAGGTGGTGGGCTCAGTCTCGGGCGGCTGCGTCGAGGACGACCTGATCGAGAAGGTGCGCGAGAAGAAGCTGGCCGCGTCGCTGCCGCAGCTCGTCACCTACGGCGTCACCAACGAGGACGCGACGCGCTGGGGCCTGCCCTGCGGCGGCACGCTGCAGGTGGTGCTCGAGCCGGTGAGCGAGGCAAGCGGCCTCGGCGCGCTGCTCGACACCATCTCCAAGCAGCAGCTGGTGAAGCGGCGCCTGGACATGAAGACCGGGCGCGCGACGCTCGAGCCCGGCCAGTGGCAGGACGCGCTGGAGTTCGATGGCGCGACGCTCGCCACGGTGCACGGCCCGCGCTGGCGGCTCATCCTGATCGGCGCCGGGCAGCTCACGCAGTACCTCGCCGAGATGGCGCGCATGCTCGACTACCACGTGAGCGTGGTCGAGCCGCGCGAGGAATACGCGGCGGGCTGGAGCGTGGCCGGCATCCCGCTCGACCGGCGCATGCCCGACGACGTGATCGCGGAAGCTAACCTCGACGGCCACAGCGCGGTGGTGGCGCTGACGCACGACCCGAAGATCGACGACCTCGCGCTGATGGAGGCGTTGAAATCCGCGGCCTTCTACGTCGGCGCCATCGGCTCGAAGAAGAACAACGACGCGCGCCGCGAGCGCCTGGTGGAGTTCGACCTGTCGGAGAGCGAGATCGCGCGCCTGCGCGGCCCGGTGGGCCTGTACATCGGCTCCAAGACCCCGCCCGAGATCGCGGTCGCGATCCTCGCCGAGATGACCGCCGTGCGCCACGGCGTGACCGAGCCCAGCTGGGCGGCGAAGAAGGCCGCGCGCTTCGATCCCTCCGCCTGCGAGGTAGAGAGCAGGGGAACCTGAAGGCGGTTCCCCCGCACCCCCTCCCCGCGTTGACGAGGATGCGGCGGTGAAGTTCGTAGGTCTCCTCCTCGCAGCAGGCTCCGCCAGCCGCTTCGGCTCCGACAAGCTGCAGCACGCGCTGCCCCACGGTGTGGCGATCGCCGTGCAGGCGGCGCGCCACCTGAAGTCCGAAATCCCGCGCATCGTGGCCGTCGTGCGCCCGGGCGCCGCCGGGACGGCGCGCGCGCTCGAGGCCGAGGGCTGCGAGGTGACGGTGTGCGAGAACGCCGCCGACGGCATGGGCGCGAGCCTTGCCTGCGCGATGCGCGCAGCGGGCGACGCCGACGGCTACCTCGTCGCGCTCGCCGACATGCCGTTCGTGCGGCGCACGAGCATCGCCGCGGTGCGCGACGCGCTCGCGCAAGGGGCGCTCGTCGCGGCGCCGTACTGGCGCGCCCGGCGCGGCCATCCGGTCGGCTTCGCCGGTCGCCTGCGCGGCGAGCTCGAGGCCTGCAGCGGCGACGAAGGCGCGAGGCGCGTTCTGGAAGCGCACGCAGCGGCGCTCGTCAAAGTGCCCGTCGGCGATCCGGGCGTCGTGCGCGACATCGACCGGCCGGGCGATCTCGCGCCGCCGCTCGCGGTGTAGCGCCGCGGCTTCGGTTACACTCGCCGCGGTCAGGAAACTTCCAGAGGGCGCAGAGAGCGGCGTGGAGACCGCACAGCGTGCCGTGCTGTTCGTGGACATCGCGGGCAGCACGAGGATCTACGAGTCGCTCGGCGACAGCCAGGCGCTGGGCCTCATCGGCAACCTGTTCGGACAGCTGGATAAGTCGGCGGCGGAGCACGGCGGCGTCGTCGTCAAGAAGATGGGCGACGGCATGGTGTACCTGTTCCCCGGCGCCGCCGAAGCCTGCGACGCCGCCTGCGACATGCAGCTCATCACGCAGCGCGCCGCCGCCTCGGGCGGCACCGCGCGGCTGGCGATTCGCGCCGGCTTCAACGGCGGGGCGATGCTGCTCTCCGACGGCGACGTGTTCGGCGACACCGTCAACCTGTGCGCGCGCCTGGTCGGGCTCGCCAACCCGGGGCAGGTGCTCACCACGCAGCTCAACGTGGACGTGCTGCCGCCCGAGCTGCAGGCGCGCTGCCGGCAGCTGTTTCCCATCCGCGTGCGCGGCCGTGAGGGCGAGGTCGTCGTCTGCGACGTGCAGTATCGTTCCGATCCGGACCTCACCAAGACGAACTTCGAGCGCGCGGCGCTCGTGCGCAAGCGCGAGACGGTGCTCAAGATCACCTACCAGGGCGAGGCGCGCGTCGTGCGCTCCACCGGGCACGGGCTGCGCATCGGCCGCGACAAGACGAACGACCTGGTGGTCGACAGCCCGTACGCCTCGCGCCTGCACGTGCGCGTCTTCGCGCGCGAAGGGCATTTCGTGCTGCAGGACCTGTCCTCCAACGGCACCTACCTGCTGCCGGACGGCGGCGCGCCCGAGATCCTGCTGCGGCGCGAGGAGGCGGTGCTTGGCGAGCGCGGCTGGATCGGCCTGGGCAACACCGCCACGCAGCACGGCGACCACGCGCTGCGCTTCCGGGTGGACGCCGAGGACGCCTGAGGGCCGGGGGGACCCCCTACGGTAGAATCGCGGCTCTTCCCATCCCGCCGCCATGTCCGCCGACGACCTGCTGTCTCGCACCGATCCCGAGCTCTGGGACGCCATCAGCCTGGAGGCCCGCCGCCAGGAAGACCACGTCGAGCTGATCGCCTCGGAGAACTACGTCAGCCCCGCGGTGCTCGCCGCGCAGGGCTCGGTGCTCACCAACAAGTACGCCGAGGGCTATCCGGGCAAGCGCTACTACGGCGGCTGCGAGTACGTGGACATCGCCGAGACGCTGGCCATCGAGCGCGCCAAGAAGCTGTTCGGCGCGGACTGGGCGAACGTGCAGCCGCACTCGGGCTCGCAGGCCAACCAATCCGTGTACTTCGCCGTGCTGCAGCCGGGCGACACGGTGCTCGGCATGTCGCTCGCGCACGGCGGGCACCTGACGCACGGCTCGCCCGTGAACCTCTCCGGCAAGCTCTACAAGTTCGTCTCCTACGGCCTGAACGCGAAGGAGGAGATCGACTACGACGAGGCCGAGCGCCTGGCGATGCAGCACCGGCCGAAGCTGATCGTCACCGGCGCGTCCGCCTACTCGCTCGCCATCGACTGGCAGCGCTTCCGGCACATTGCGGACGCCTGCGGCGCGCTGCTGATGGCCGACATGGCGCACTACGCCGGCATGGTGGCCGTCGGCCTGTATCCGTCGCCGGTCGGCGTCGCGCACTACGTGACCAGCACCACGCACAAGACGCTGCGCGGGCCGCGCGGCGGCTTCGTGCTCGGCACGGGCGATTCGGCGAAGGCGGTGAACTCGGTCGTCTTTCCCGGGTTGCAGGGCGGACCGCTGATGCACGTGATCGCCGCCAAGGCCGTGGCCTTCGGCGAAGCGCTCAGGCCCGAATTCAAGGCCTACCAGCAGAACGTGCTCGACAACGCCAAGGCCATGGCGCGCGTGCTGATCGCGCGCGGCGTGCGCATCGTCTCCGGGCGCACCGAGTCGCACATGATGCTGCTCGACCTGCGCTCGAAGAGGATCACCGGCAAGGACGCCGAGGCCGCGCTCGGGCGCGCGCACATGACGGTGAACAAGAACGCCGTGCCGAACGACCCGGAAAAGCCGATGGTCACCTCGGGCATCCGCATCGGCACGCCGGCCCTGACCACGCGCGGCTTCCGCCTCGCGGAGGCCGAGCGGCTCGCGCACCTGATCGCCGACGTGCTGGACAGGCCCGGCGACGAGGCGAACATCGCGCGCGTCGCCGCGGAAGTGAAGGCGCTCTGCGCCGCGCATCCGGTGTACGCCTAGCGCGCCATGCGCTGCCCGTTCTGCGGCCACGAGGACACCCAGGTGGTCGACTCGCGCTCGAGCACCGAGGCGAGCGCCATCCGCCGGCGGCGCAAGTGCCCGTCGTGCGACAAGCGCTTCACCACCTACGAGCGCATCGACCTCAAGATGCCGCGCCTGGTGAAGAAGGACGGCAGCCGCGTCGAGTTCGACCGCGAGAAGCTCGCCGGCAGCATGAAGATCGCGCTCAGGAAGCGCCCGGTGGAGACCGAGGCGCTCGAGGCGGCCATCGCGCGCATCGAGGATCGGCTGCGCGCCCTGGGCGAGCGCGAGGTGCCGACCACCAAGGTCGGCGACATGGTCATGCGCGAGCTGGCCAAGCTCGACAAGATCGCCTACATCCGCTTCGCGTCCGTCTACCGCAGCTTCGAGACGCCGGAGGAGTTCCGCGAGGCGGTGCAGGAAGTCAAAGCGAAGAAACGCCGGAAGTGAGCGCCTTCTCCCCGCTCGACCACGCCATGATGCGGCGTGCGCTCGCGCTGGCGGAGAAGGGGATGTTCACCACCACGCCCAACCCGCGCGTCGGCTGCGTGCTCGCGCACGGCGAGCGCATCGTCGGCGAAGGGTGGCACGAGAAGGCGGGCGCGCCGCATGCGGAAGCGAATGCGCTCGCGGCTGCGGGCGGCGAGTCGAAAGGCGCCACGGTCTATGTCTCGCTCGAGCCGTGCAATCACCACGGCAGGACACCGCCCTGCGCCGAGGCGCTCATCAAAGCGGGCGTCGTGCGGGTGGTGGCGGCGATGCGCGATCCGAACGCGGGGTCGCGCAAAGGCGGCGACGCGCTGACGGCCGCGGGGATTGCCTTCGAGTCCGGGCTGCTGGAAGAGGAGGCGCGCGAGTTGAACATCGGCTTCGTGTCGCGCGTGAGGCGCGGGCGGCCGTGGGTGCGAATGAAGATCGCGGCGACGCTCGATGGGCGCACCGCGCTCGCCAACGGCAAGTCGCAGTGGATCACGGGTGCGGAGGCGAGGAAGGACGGGCATCGCTGGCGCGCGCGCGCCTGTGCCATCGCCACCGGCGGCGGGACGGTGAAGGCGGACGATCCGCAGTTGACGGTGCGCGAGGTGGAGACCCCACGCCAGCCGCTGCGGGTCGTGATCGACAGCCACGTAGAGACGCCGCCGAAGGCACGCGTGCTGCAGGGGGAAAAGGCGCTGGTATTTGCGGCGGTGAGGGGCAGGAAGCTGCCCAACGCGGAGATCGTCGTGCTGCCGAACAAGGCCGGCAAGGTGGACCTGGCGAAGATGCTGGAGGAGCTCGGCAAGCGCGGCATCAACGAGCTGCACGTCGAGGGCGGGTTCAAGCTGAACGGCTCGCTCGTGCGCGAGGGCCTGGTGGACGAGTTCCTGATCTATTTGAACCCCAGCCTGCTGGGGGATTCGGCGCAGGGGATGGTGAACCTCGCCGAGATGACGTCGCTCGACCAGCGCGTGCCGCTCAAGCTCCGCTCGGTCGAGCGCATCGGCGACGACCTGAGAATCATCGCGAGGACCTGATGTTCACCGGCATCGTGCAGGCGGTAGGCAAGATCGTGAAGGTGAAGCCGCTCGTCATCGACGCGGGCAAGCTGCCGCTGTCCGACGTGAAGGTGGGGGATTCCATCTGCGTGCAGGGTTGCTGCCTCACGGTGGTGAGAAAAGTTGGCAAGCGGCTGTCGTTCGACGTTTCGCAGGAAACGCTGGATTGCACGGTCGGGCTGGATCGGCCCGGGCCGGTGAACCTGGAGAAGGCGCTGCGCCTCGCCGACCGGCTGGGCGGGCATCTCGTCACCGGGCACGTGGACGGGGTGGGGCTGGCGCTCGCGGTGCGGGGGAGCGTCTACGTGTTCCGCGCGCCGAAGGCCGTGGCGAAGTACGTGGCGCCGAAGGGATCGGTGTGCATCGACGGGGTGAGCCTGACGGTGAACCAGGTGCAGGGGGACGAGTTCGAGGTGAACTTGATCCCGCACACGTTGAAGGTAACGACGCTTTCACGTCTGAAGCCGGGGGCGGAAGTAAACATGGAAGCAGACTTGGTCGCGCGTTACGTCGAAGGGTTGACCAGGCGCAACTAGAGCGACGTCGCCGACCTTGTCTGCCCGCGAAGGTTACGTGTTCGCCGCGCGGGGCGACCGGCTGCGAACAGTTTTCATTTCTCTATGCTCTGCAGGCCGCGAGCGCACGGGACGATAACCATTGTCATCGCGAGCGAAATCACGGTTGACCACGGTAGCCGCGCTTGACCTTCATCAAAACGGGCCGCCACGGTGCGTTTATGGTCGCAAGCAGGCGCGGGAGCAGGGGTTGATGCGCACAGCACTTGTTGGGGGACCTGAACGTGCTTGCCGAGGAGGATAAGGAGAGAAGCTAGGAAGCGGCGCTGGTTCCGGTAGTACGCGACGGCCTCAAGACGAATCGAGCCAACGGGGGAGCGGAGATTGGCCGCGGTAGCCTGGTCGCGGCCAGGAACGGACTGCAGTCGCGTGGCCTGTTGCCGACAAGAAGGGCCTCCTGCCGGGATCGAGTCATCCCGAAGGGCGAAGTCGTGCTCGCCTCTCGCTGAATCCCATTTCGGTCTGCCCTGCGGGCAGGGTGCGCCCAGTGTGCCCGCGCACCTTGCGTGTGCGTGGGCGGCGGTTGCGTAGGGGAATGCCGTGGATGCCCCCGTCCCACGCGCAGAGGGCAACCGATACCGGGATTGCCGCTCTCCGTCGCTTGCGGAGATCTTCTGGGGGCGGTTCGCCAATGGCTTTCGCCGGATGGCCGAGTGGCGCAAGCGGGGCGAGTTCAGCAGGTCACGGCGGGCCCGGCAACGCCGCGCGATGCGCCTGGAGACCCTCGAGCCGCGGCTGCTGCTCTCGGCCGACGTCGCCGGGACGCTGGATATTCCCGGTGAGACGGACCGGTACACCTTCTCTCTCGACCGGGACACCCAGCTCTACTTCGATGCGCTGAGTGCGGATCCGAGCATCAGCTGGTCGCTGAGCGGGCCGCGGGGTGCGGAGGTCTCGGGGCGCGGCTTTGCGTTCAGTGACTCCGCGGGCATCGGGGAGAACCCGGTGCTGGATCTGCGGGCGGGCGATTACACGCTGACGGTGGACGGCCTGCAGGAGGCCACCGGGGCGTACGCGTTCCGGCTGCTGGACGTGCAGGCCGAGGCGGTGGGGATCACGCCGGGGGTGGTGGTGGCGGGGACGCTGGACCCGGGCAACGAGACCGATGCCTACGTGTTCAGCGCTGCGGCGGGTGACCGGTTTTACTTCGATGCGCAGGATGTGAGCGGCTCGGCCTACTGGAGGCTGCT
>Ga0224500_10000637_pt1 | contig 23228 bp, 21 predicted proteins | sample SF_Oct11_sed_USG_FD_168126 | JGI IMG/M metagenome (GOLD analysis project Ga0224500, IMG submission 168126) | Sediment microbial communities from San Francisco Bay, California, United States - SF_Oct11_sed_USGS_4_1 | ecosystem: Environmental > Aquatic > Marine > Sediment | place: USA: California... | reverse complement strand
GGCGCTCGCGTCGACTCGACGGAGCCTGGAGGCCGCGTCCGACCATCCCGCTCGAATCCGGGGAGGCCTGGACGGAGGCCCTCCGCCGCGAGGATCTGCGCGTGACCCGCTACGGGCGTGCCGCGAGCGTGCTCATCGTCGAGATCTCGGCACCTGGAGGGCGGGTCGGGGACGAGGTCGCCGCCGGAGTCGGCGGCGCGGTCCGGGCGCAGACTCGTGAGACCGATCATGTGACCCGGATCGGCCCCTGCCGGTTCCACGTCCTCCTGCCGGAAACGGACGAGCGGGACGCGATGACGCTCGCCGAGCGCGTGGCGCGGACCTGTCGCCAGCGGCTGTCGACATCGCCTGAGCCGAGGACGCTCGTCCATGCTTCGGTCGCAACGGCGCGCGGCGGGGGGACCCTGGTCATGGCCCTGGATCTCGCCGAGGCCCGCCTTGCGGCGATGAAGCTCGACTGACGGACCTCAGCGGACGAGGGACTCGACCAGGCGCTCGAGTTCGGCTGCTGGGTCTTCCGTCAGCCCGGTGTGGACGGCCGATGGCTGGACGATCGTGCTCGACGGCGCAACCAGCCAGTGGAAGCGTTCTGCCTTGGGCCGTGCCGCCATCGGACCGGCCGCCGGGTCGCCGTCGGCGATCGCCACGAGGGCGTCCAGCTGCGCCCTGACGCCGGCGGCGTCGCAATCGGGCGCCAGCGCCGTCAGGCGTCGCCCGTCCAGTGCCATCCGTGCCCCGAGGAAGCGCCGAGGCCGGCACAGCAGGACCACGCCGGCGTTGATCGCCTCGCCTCGGTCCACCCGCGGGACGACGCGGATGATCGCGTACTGGTAAGGGCTACGCGGCGCGTCTGGCACGCTCGACCTCCGCGAGGAACGGTCGTGGGGGACGGAGCCGCCGGTCCAGGTAGCGCCGGTAGGCCGCTCGCTGGGGTTCGGCATCGCCGCCGACGCCGTCTTCCGGCAGCCAGGATCCCGGGATGGCCGAGACCAGGTCGGCGACGAGATCCGCATCGATGCGCGACGCGAGTCGGTCATCGGCTTCCGCTATCGATCCGGCGAAGGGCAGCAGTACGTGGTCGCGGAGGCGCTCGAACGGGCGTCGGGAGTGCGCGTCCGCATCCCGCCACGTGTGATGGATGTACAGCGCGGCCCCATGGTCGATCAGCCACGTCCGACCGTGCCACGTGAGCAGATTCGGGTTTGCGATCGTCCGATCGGGATTGGTGATAAGACCATCCAGCCAGATCACGTCCGCTGCGAGATCCGGCGCGATGACCGGGTGCGCCGCCGGGTTGAAGGCCAGGGCGCCGGGCAGGAAATCCAGGCCCAGGTTGAGGCCGCCGCTGGCGCGGACGAGGTCGTGGATCTCCTGATCTGGTTCCGCGTCGCCGAGATGCGGATCCACATCCACGAAGACCAGGTCCGGTACGGGCAGACCGAGTGCCCGGGCGAGTTCGCCGCCCAGCCACTCCGCCACGAGCGCGCGTGGACCCTGGCCGGCACCGCGGAACTTGACGACATAGAGGCCGTCATCGTCCGCCTCCATCAAGCCCGGCAGCGACCCCCCCTCGCGAAGCGGCGTGACATATCGCGTGGCGGTCACGAGCGGCATGCCGAAGAGCCTACCCGACCCGAACGGTCCGGATCTTGCGTGCAGGTCCGCACGCGTACGAGGGTGGTTCGGGCCCGCTGCCCTTACCCTGAGGGGGCCCCAGACCTGAAGGAGACCGATGACCGAGTTCGGACGTGGCCTCGAGCCCGGCCAGCAGATTTCACCCGAAGCAGCACTCGCGCAGGATCGCGCCCTGCTGCATGAACTCGAGCCCGAGGCGGGTCGCCTGTACGACCGCCACGCTCGTGTCGCGCAGGAGTGGTTCCCCCACGACTACATCCCGTACCGCCTCGGCCGGGACTTCGACAAGGACCCATGGACGCCGGATCAGCCGCGCCTGACCGGCGTGGCCCAGACCGCCTTCGAGATCGGGCTCCTGACCGAGGACAACCTGCCCTCGTACCACCGGCTCATCCACGGCATGTTCGGCCGCGGGGACGGGGCATGGATCAACTGGGTCGGTCGCTGGACGGCCGAGGAGGGGCGTCATGCCATCGTCCTGCGCGACTACCTGACCGTGACCCGGAACATCGACCCGGTCCTGCTGGAGCGCGGGCGGATGACGCAGCTGCTGTCCGGCTACGAGCACGACACGCCGTCCACGCTGCGCGGACTGGCGTACGTGGCCTTCCAGGAACTGGCGACCCGCATCTCCCATCGCAACACCGGCCGCTACTCCGACGACCCGGTCGCCGACCGGATCATGGTTCGCATCGCTGCGGACGAGAACCTCCACATGGTCTTCTACCGCGACATCCTCGGCGCGGCACTCAAGATCCAGCCCTCGGCCGCGGTCCGCGCGATCGTCGCTGAGGTCGTCGCCTTCGAGATGCCGGGCGCGGGGATCCCGAACTTCGTCCGCAAGGCGGCCCAGATCGCCAAGGCCGGGATCTACGATCTGCGCGTCCATCGCGATGAGGTCCTCCTCCCGATCCTGAGGCACTGGAGGATCTTCGAGCTGGAGGGCCTCGATGCGGCAGCCGAGGAGGCGCGCCGCCAGCTGGCGCTCCACCTCGACCGCCTGGATGACGCCGCCACGCGGTTCGAGGAGAAGCTCGCGGCGTCGACCGTGCCGCGGATCGTATCAGCCGGCTGACCCTCAGCCGAACAGGGCGGCCCCGATCGCCTCGAGGGATCGCAGCACGGTCGCCGTCACCAGCCAGATCGCTCCGATGATCATCAGCACGACGCCGACGAAGAACGCCTGGTGGCCGGCCGTCGATGCGCCGGGGTCGAGGGCGTGGGTCCGGAACAGCGCCAGGTTTCGTGAGTTCGACCGCGAGACGATGTCGAACAGGTCGCCGATGAAGGGGACGATCCCGATGGCGAGGTCGACGAGCAGATTGAGGCTCATCCGGGCGACGACGACGCGTGGGATCCCGAACCGGGTCGCCTCAGCGATCACCCACAGGCCGACCAGCGCCCCCACGACGTCGCCCACGACCGGCACCAGTCCGATCAGCGGATCCAGGCCGACACGCTGGTTCGTGCCGGGGATCGGGACGAGTTCGTCGAGGAGGTCCGTCACGCGCCGGATCCGAGCCTCGGAAGCCGCGAACCGCTCGGCTCGGCTGGCTCCGACCAGCTCGCCGGAGATGGGTGCCGACATCAGCGCGCGCGCTCATCGGTCAGGTTCGAAGGTGGGTCGGATGGGTCTGGCACGTCAGTTGCGCTGACTGTCCTCAGTGCCGCCCTCGCGCAGGAACCGTTCGATCTCGCTGATCAGGTCGTCGCCGGATGGCAGGCGCTGCTCGTCCACCATGGCCTCCAGGCGCTCGATGTAGGTCCGGGTCGAATCCTCGGCTGCCGTCGCGGTGTCGAGGCGCGCTCGCAGCTGACGCGCATCGTCGACGAGGTCGCCCGAGGGCAGGATCACGCCGATGTGTCGGCCGAGGGCGCTCAGCAGCTCGACCGCGGCGGCCGGGTACGGCCCGGAGACATAGTGAGGCACCTGGGCGAAGTAGCCGACGGCTGGGATGCCGCCCCCGGCCATGGCCATCTCGAGGACCGAGATCGCCGCGGCCGGCACCCTCAGGAGGCCGGCCGGTCCCGGCACGACGTCCCCTCGCAGGCGTCCGGGCTCGGACGTGGTCCCGATGATCGGCACCGGGCGGGTATGGGGCACGGCAGCCGGGATCGAGCCGAGGCTGATCCATTCCACGACGTCGAGCCGGTGGGCGAGTGCCACCATCGACGTGGCGAACGAGCGCCAGCGATCATCCGGTTCCGGGCCGGTCAGTACCAGGAGGTCGTGTTCGCCTGCCGACACTCGCCTGACCGATAGCTCGGGCCAGGTCAACTCGGCCAGGCGCCCGTCGATGATCTGCAGCGTGGGACGCCGAGCGCGGTAGTCGAAGAGCGCATCCGCGTCGAACCTGGCGACGACCGGGGCGTCCTGGACGAGCTGCTCGAGGGCGGATGTCGCGGCACTTCCGGCATCGACCCAGCCGTCGAAGGCGGCAACGAGGGTCGGGGATGTCAGGCCGGTAGGGTCGCCGGGGCTGCCGGGCTCGGCTAATTCGAACATGTCCACGGTCCAAGGATACGCGCCGGACCACGGGCGGCTCCGGTCGGGCCCGTGACCGGCGCCGTGACCGAGCCGGCGACGGCTGCCGCCGGCAGGATCGCGGAGTGCTCGGTTCCGGCGTTGATTCACGTTTCTCAATGGAGCGACAATCAAATGCGAGTTGCAGGCGGGAGCAGGATTTGCAAGAGTCCGCGGCGCGGGCAGTCGCCCGGTCTCCGCGGCCTATGCCGGCCGCCCCTGTCGATGATGGAGGATCACCTTGGTGAGGAGGGTCGCGCGACGAGCGCGCATTTCGGCTGCGCTGGTACTGGCGTTTTCAGTGTCGGCGATGGCGGTCCCCGCCGTTTCTGCGGATGGGGGACTGGAAGTGACGACGCCCTTCCCGGCGGTCGTGGTCGCCCCGGGGTCCACGGTCACCTTCGACCTGACCGTGTCATCGACGCGCGACGCCGTGGTGGACCTTGCCCTCAGCGGGGTCCCGCAGGGCTGGACGGCAAGCCTGCGAGGTGGCGGCAACGTGGTAGACGCGGTCACGGCGGCACCGGACACCCCTGGCGAAGTCCGACTCGACGTGGACGTCCCGGTGGACGCCGGAGCAGGCACGGAGACGATCGCCATCACTGCCCGCGGGGGTGGCGCCGCGGACACGCTCCCCGTGAGCGTACGCGTGGATGCCGAGGCGGCCGGTGACATCTCGCTGACGACGTCCACGCCGACGCTCACCGGTCCATCGGACGCGACGTTCTCGTTCGACCTCCAGTTCCGCAACGACACGCCGCAGGACGTGACCCTCTCGGTGACCGCCAGCGGCCCGACGGGCTGGGACGTGACTCCGACCCTCACCGGCGAGACCCAGGCGGCATCCACCGTCGTCCAATCGGGTTCGACCCAGAACATCACCGTCGCCGTGACGGCCGCCAGCGACGCGGAGGCTGGCCAGTACCCGATCTCCGTCGAGGCAACGGCGGGGGAGCGGACCGCCCAGGCTGACCTCGGGATCGAGATCACGGGCTCGTATTCCGCGACGCTTTCGACGCCGGATGACCTGCTCTCGGCCAGTGGATCCGCAGGCGCCGCGACGACGATGGCCTTCGTGGTCACGAACACGGGGACCGCCCCGATGACGAACGTCACGGTCACGGGAACGCCGCCGTCCGGATGGACCGTCGTCTTCGACCCGGAGACGGTGGCGTCCATCGCCCCCAACGAGGTCGGCACCGTGACGGCCACCATCACCCCGTCGGGGGAGGCCGTCGCCGGCGATTACGCGGTGAGTTTCCGGAGCTCCTCGGCCGAGGGCGCCTCGGCCAGTGCGTCGGTCCGCTTCACCGTCGAGACGTCGCCCATATGGGCGCTGGTGGGCCTCGGGCTCATCGTGCTCATCCTGGGGGGACTGTTCTACGTCTTCCGGACGTACGGTCGTCGATGAGCGCAGGCCCGCGCGAGCGCATCGCGCCGAAGCGGCGTCCCGGCCGGCGGCTCGCAGCCGCCGCCGATCCGGGCGCCGGCGGGATCGATGCGCCGACCGACTCCATCCGGATCCGGACTCGCGCCCTCACGAAGCGCTATGACGACCTGGTCGCCGTGGACCGGCTCGATCTCGAGGTCCACGCCGGGGAGATCTTCGGCCTGCTGGGGCAGAACGGTGCGGGCAAGACCACGACCATCCTGATGCTCCTCGGCCTGACCGAACCGACGGCCGGCGAGGCACGGGTGGTCGGCCTGGACCCGACACGTGGCCCTCTGGAGGTCAAGCGGCGTGTGGGCTACATGCCGGACAGCGTCGGCTTCTACGGCACGATGACCGGGCGCCAGAACCTTCGCTACACCGCTCGACTCAATCGCATCGAGCGGACCGTCGCGGAGGACACCATCGACGAGGTCCTCGACCAGGTGGGCCTGACCTCACGCGCCGATGATCGTGTCGACACCTACTCCCGCGGCATGCTGCAGCGACTCGGCATCGCCGATGCGCTGGTAAAGGATCCCGAGGTGCTCATCCTCGACGAGCCGACGACCGCGATCGACCCGCTCGGCGTCGTCGAGATCCTCGATCTGCTGCGACGTCTGGTGGACGAGCGCGGAATCGCGATCCTGCTTTCCAGCCACCTGCTCAACCAGGTCCAGTCGGTGTGCGACCGGATCGGGATCTTCGCGGCCGGTCGACTGATCGGCCAGGGGTCGATGGCGCAGCTCGCGGCTCGATTCGGCGAGGGCGCCGGTCACCTCGAGGTGGGGATCGAAACGACCGGGACGGATGAGGCCGAGCGGGCTCGAGCCGTCCTGTCCGAGGTCGCAGGGGTCGCCCGGGTCACGGCCGGCTCGCGGGCCGGGGACCCATGGAACGTCATCATCGACGCGGACGCCGATCCGGCTGCGATGCGGGCGGTGATCCTCGGGGTGGTCGCCGAACAGGATCTCGCGCTGGCATCCATCCGGGCGGTCCAGCCCTCGCTCGAGGACATCTACCGCAAGGCCGTAGCGCGGCCCGGTGATCACGCCGGGGCCGTGGCCGGACACGGGTCCGCGTCCGAAGGGGGTCCGTCATGAGCGCTCCTCCGGTCACGCTGCCGCCGGCCGCGTCGCCCGTCGAGTCGCCGCGAACCCGCTCCGACGAGCGATCCGTGCCGGGCGCGGGCTGGATGGTGGTGGGCGCCAAGGAGTTCGGCGACCACCTCCTCTCCGCCCGATTCGTCGTGCTCGCCGTCGTCCTGGGGCTGGCGGCCGCGACGCCGCTGTACTTCGCCACCGGTTCCATCCGGGACATCGCGTCAACGGTCACCGACGCGCGGGCCGTCTTCATCGCGCTGTTCTGGCTCGCCCCGGACGTCGGCAACCAGGTCACGCTGCCGTCCGTCTCGGGCTTCCTTGCCTATGTCGCGCCGCTGCTCGGCCTCGCCTTCGCGTTCGATGCCATCAACGGCGAGCGAGCCGATGGCACACTCCCGCGGCTGCTGTCCCAGCCGATCCACCGCGATGACGTCATCAACGGCAAGTTCGTGGCCGGGCTGGCAGTCATCGGCGTGGTCCTGGTATCCGTGCTGGGGGCCATCGCCGCCTTCGGCCTCATCCGCCTGGGGATCGTTCCTGCTGCGTCCGAGGTGCTCCGCATCGTCCTCTGGGTCCTGCTGACGTTCGTGTACGTGTCGCTCTGGCTGGCCTTCGGCATGCTGCTCTCCGTCGTCATCCGGCGCGCGGCGACGTCCGCGCTCATCGGGTTCGGCACCTGGCTGCTGCTGACGTTCTTCGGCGGGCTCATCGTCTCCCTCGCCGGCGGCATCCTGGCGCCCGTCGCCGGCACCGCCGAGGAGCAGCTCCAGAACATCGGCATCCAGGAGACGCTCCGTCGATTCCTGCCTGACACCCTCTATCGCGAGGCCTCGCTGACGCTTCTTAACCCGCAGGTCAGCACCGTCTCCACGCCGGCGACCCTCAGCGGCTATGAGCAGGCGCAGCAGCGGATCCCGTCGCTCCTGTCGCTGGACCAGAGCTTCATCCTCGTGTGGCCACAGGTCGTGGGACTGGTGGCCATGACGGTCGCCTGCTTCGCCCTCGCGTACGTCATGTTCATGCGCCAGGAGGTGCGTGCCTAGTCTCGGAAGCGTCGATCGGCCCGTCGACCGGCGCCGGGTGCGGTCGGCGCCCACAGGGCAGGACGGCACGGTCCGGGGGCGCCCGACCGGATATCGTGCGTCGTCATCCAACGGCGCGTACGAGAGGGCGACCAGCGCATGATCCGGACGACCCCGTTCCATGAGCGCACGAGCGCGCTCAACCAGACGCACCTGTGGAGTCACTGGTCCAATCACCTGGCCGCGGACCGCTATCAGCTGTCGGACAAGGCCGAGTACTTCGCCGTCCGGAACGCCGCCGGGATCTTCGACACCAGCCCGCTCTACAAGTACCGGATCACCGGCTCCGACGCCGAGCGATTCCTGTCCGGGGTCCTGGCGCGGGACATCCGCACGTGCGCGCCGGGCCAGGCCCACTACACCTGCTGGCTGGACGAGCGCGGCTTCGTCATCGAGGACGGCGTGATCCTGCGCCTGGCCGATGACGCCTACCTCCTGACCAGCGCGGAGCCCAACTTCGCCTGGTTCGCGGATCGCATCGGGCGGCTCGACGCGCGGATCGAGGACGTCAGCGACGACTTCGGGATCCTGGCGGTCCAGGGGCCCCGGTCGCGCGACCTCCTGGCACGGTTGGTGCCGCAGGTCGCCGAGACGCCCTTCTTCGGTCTGGTCCAGGGCGAGATCGGCGGCGCTCCGGTCGTCGTCAGCCGGACCGGCTACTCCGGCGACCTCGGAGACGAGCTTTGGGTGCCGGCACCCGACGCACTCCGCGTGTGGGACATCCTCTGGGAGAGCGTCCAGGGTCAGGGCGTTCAACCGTACGGGCTCGCGGCGCTGTACATGCTCCGGATCGAGGCGGGGCTGCTGCTGCTGGAAGCCGACTTCGACTCGAGTCGATTCGCCTGGAACGATGCCCATCGGTCCACCCCGATCGAGCTCGGATGGAGCTGGATGTTCCGCGACCTCGGCGCCGACGCGCGCCCCTTCGTGGGTCGACGTGCCCTGGAGCGCGAGATCGCCGACCGGACCTCGCGTTCGTCCATGCGCGGGCTGGTGGTGGATTGGGAGGACTACGACCGCGTCCATACGGCCGTGGGCCTCATGCCGCCCAAGGATCACACGCCGGTCGTGGAGGACTGGCTGTGCTATGACGACGACTATCGACAGGTGGGCTACGCGACCAGCTTCATGTACTCGCCGATACTCCAGCGCCACATCGCCATCGCCCGCATCCGCCCGGATCTGGCGCGGTTCGGGACGAAGGTGAACCTCGAGTTCACGGTGGACCACCACTACGAGCAGGTCGCTGCGCACGTCGCTCGGCTGCCGCTCTACAACCCTGAGCGAAAGACGGCCTGACATGACGACCAAGACCAGGACCAAGACCAAGTCGACCGCCAAGGGCGTCCGTACGAAGGCGTCGAACGCGAGGTCGACGAGATCGACCTCGCGTGACGACCGGACCTACGACGCCATCATCGTGGGTGGCGGCCACAACGGCCTCGTGAACGGTGCCTACCTGGCGAAGGCGGGCCTGCGCACGCTCATCCTGGAACGTCGCCACCTCGTTGGCGGTGCCGCGATCACCGAGGAGCTGCGCCCGGGCTTCTGGTTCACGACGTTCTCGTACGCACTGTCACTGCTTCGTCCGCAGATCATCCACGACCTGGAGCTGACCAAGCATGGCTTCATGCCCCTGCTCATGTCCTCATCCTTTGCGCCTATGGAGAACGGCGACTACCTGTGGCTCGGTCAGGACCGCGGGGCGAACCTGCAGGAGATCGCTCGCCACAGCAGGCGCGACGCCGACGCGTATGAGCAGTACGCCCACGACATGGACATGGTCTGCCAGGCGATCAAGCCGATCTTCGACATGGTCCCGCCCGACCTCTTCAGCGATGATCCGGAGGAGTTCCTGGCGCTGGCCCAGGTCGGCGGGATCTTCCGGTCCATGGACAAGCGGACCCTCCACAACTTCGTCCGCCTGGCGACCGGTAGCGCGGCCGACTTTCTCGACGACTACTTCGAGTCGGAGATCGTCAAGGGCTACCTCGCCAGTTCCAGCATCATCGGGACCAAGGTCGGGCCACGGTCACAGGGCTCGGGGCTTGTGCTGCTCTTCCATTCGATGGGCGAACACGACGGCGAATTCGGGGCGTGGGCGTTCCATAAGAAGGGCAACGGCGGGTTCACCCAGGTCCTGGCCCGCGCGGCCACGTCGTTCGGCGCGGAGATCCGGCTCGAATCCCCGGTCGAGGCGGTGATCACGAAGGGCGGCCGGACGACCGGCGTCGCCCTGACCGACGGTACCGAGTTCTACGCCGACACCGTGGTCAGTGCCCTGGATCCGCGCCGCACGTTCCTGGAGATGGTCGACCCCCGCGAGCTGCCGGACGATCTCGTGGAGAGCATCCGACGCTTCCGCTTCCAGGGCACGTCGTCCAAGGTCAACTTCGCGCTGGATGGACTTCCCGAGTACCCGGCACTCCCGGGCCGCAGCGACATCTTCCGCGGATTCACCAACATCGGCCCGTCGATCGACTACCTCGAGCGAGCGTTCGACGAGGGCAAGTACGGCTGGTATAGCTCGCGTCCGTATATCGATGGCGCCATCCAGTCGACCATCGATCCGGACATGGCGCCCCCGGGCAAGCACGTCATGAGCTGTTTCATCCACTACACCCCGTATCACCTGCGCGAGAGCGACTGGGATTCCGAGAAGGAGAACCTGGGCGACACGGTGCAGCGCACGCTCGAGTCGTTCTTTCCCGGCTTCAGCGACCTCGTGCTCCAGCGTGAGGTGGTCACCCCGCTCCACATCGAGCGGACGGTGGGGCTGTCCGAGGGCAACATCTTCGCGGGTGAGTTCTTTGCGCCCCAGATGTTCTTCTTCCGGCCCGCCCCGGGCTGGTCGCAGTACCGAACCCCGATCGACGGCTACTACCAGTGCGGATCCGGGACCCACCCGGGCGGCTGTGTCACCGGTGGCCCGGGCAAGCTGGCCGCCAGTCAGATCCTCAAGGACCGAGCCAGGGCGCTCCGCGGTTGACGGTCCCGCGGGCGGCCTGGGGGGATCCCGGTCCGCCCGCAGCAGGATCGAGCGGCCGCCCGTCCCGAGGCCAGGCAGCCGCTCGAGTGAGAGGTCGTCGGATCTAGCGGCCGATCAGCGAGCCGTCTGCCGCGACCACGTACCAGACATCGTTGATGCCCTGGCCCTTCGTGTCGCCCGCTGACGCATCGGCGGCGAAGTAGTAGAGCGGCCACTCGCCGTACTTGACCTGCGTCGTCCCGTCCGTGCGGGGCACGGTGGATAGGAGCGTGCCGTCAAGTCCGTCGCCGACGGAGGCCGGCCCGTCGACGACGAGCGGAGGCCAGGTCGCGGCACACCCGTCGTAGCATGCGGACTTCCCGTCGACATCCACCGTGAAGCCGTAGAGCGTCCGGCCCTCGGCGTCCACGAGGATCGAACCGAGTGCTCCGTCGGCAAGCATGATCGACGCCCCGCCGGGAGCAGTGGTCGGCTCCTCCGTGGCTGCTGCCACTGGCGGTTCGGTCGTCGATCCGCCGTACAGCCCGTCCCGGGACGTAGCGGCCGACCCCGACGGTCCATTCGATGCCCCGCTGCTCGAGCAGGACGCCGCGGTCAGGACGGCCAGAAGGACGGCGAGCAGGAACGATGATCGCGCGGTCGGACCCATCGATGGTCTCCAGGTGCGAACGTGATGGACACCATCGACTACGTCCTGCAGGACCGGCCGGTTTCCCGGGCGGTCCAGGCCCCGATCCGCCGAGGTCGGCGGGCCCTCCGCTGCCGCCTGCCGGGGCGACGGTCGGTCCGCAGATCTCAGGCCGAGACCTTCTTGCCGCTCGGGAGGATCCGATAGGCGCCGGCCGCGGGGCGGATGCTGCTCTCGTGCCCATCGTCCCAAAGGACGCGGAACTCGGTCCGCGGATCGTGCGCGATGACCTCGAGGATCTCGCCCTCGCGCGGCGGCACGTCCATCTTCTCCGACTCCACGACGATCCGGTCGCCGACCTTCGCGAGCATCACGCACCTCCGTTCCTCGGCACTGCGCCGCCGTCCGTCGCGGCGGCCTCGATCCCGATGATGGGCGCCGAGTACCGATCCTGGGGAGGGCCATCCGTCACGACCGGTCGGTCCACGAGGATGACTTCCGGTGCGACGCCCGTCCCGGGCCGAACATCGGTTGCGCGGTTGTCGATATCCCCGATGTCGTTCGTCGTGATGGTGACGGCGGCACATGGACCGCCTGCACAGGAGTCGTGACGATGACGAACTACGTCCTGGTGTCCCACGGCGGTTCGATGCCCGAAACACCCGAAGAAGGTGTCAGGTTCATGCAGGCATGGACGGACTGGTACGACGAGCTCGGCGCGAGGATCGTCGATCGTGGCAACCCGATGGCGGTCAAGAAGCAGATCGCCCCTGACGGGTCCGTCAGCGACGACTCGGGCACCATGAACGGCTACATCATCATCCGGGCCGATTCGCTCGACGAGGCCGTGGCGTTGGCCAAGGGCTGCCCGGTCCTCGGGGGCGGGTCCACGCTTCAGGTCGTGGAGACCTACGCGATGATGTGACCGCCGGCAGGGGACCGGACATGAAACGATCCGGATCGACTGACGATCCGGATCGTTGTTCATGCTGGTTCGTTGAGCCGGAGTACGGCTCTCACCCCTGCGGCTGGATCAGCCGCGCTGGCTTCGGAAGCAGTCGCTGCAATAGACCGGCTTGCCGCTGGTCGGGCGGAACGGGACCTGGGCTTCCTTGCCGCAGGACGAGCACGTTGCCGAGAACATCTCCCGGGGGCCGCGATCGTAGCCACCGCCACCACCGCCGTAGCTGCCGGCGCCGCTGGAGTAGCCGCCCCCGTAGGAGCTGCCGCCGCCCTCGCTGTTCCGCGCCGCCTTGCGGCTCGCACGGCAGGAGGGGCAGCGTCGCGGCTCGGTGAAGCCGCGCTGAGAGTAGAAGTCCTGCTCGGAACCCGTGAACACGAATTCCTGGCCACAGTCCGCGCAGGTCAGATTCTTATCGGTATACAAAAGAAGAGACTCCTTCTCGATGCCCGGCGCGAGCCTTTCGGGTTCTCGCGTCAGTCGTGAGAGGAGTCCGAGTGTTTGCGTCGAGTCGATCACATGTTCGCCACGGGCGATCCCGTGACGCCCGCGATGGTACACGGCCGGGAGCCGCCTGTCACGCCTGAAGTTGAACAGGCACGGACGAGGCGACTGGTACCTCTGGGCGATCGGCGGGGCCGCGAGGTGCCGCCATGCTGCGACGGCGATCGCCGCGTCATCGGCGCGAGCCATGTACACTGCGCCGACCCCATTCCCGGAGACATCCCTTGGCCATCGCTCCCTGGATCGCCCCGGCCGTTCTCGCCGAGTACATGCACAACGCCGGTGTTCGACTGCGGCGGCAGTTCCGCGGCCATACGCGTCACGAGGGGGACGCGATGGCGATCATGCGCGCCTGCATCGATGCGTGCTGGAACGGCACGACCTTCACCGCCAGTCCCGGGCATTTCGACATGTTCTGGACGCGTGACCTGTCGTTCTCGGCACCGTCCCTGGTCCGGCTCGGTCACGGGACGAGGGTTCGCGACTCGCTTGCCTATGCCCTCGACGTCTGGGAGCGGCGCGCCAGCCACATCACCACCACCATCCACTACTTCGATCGGCCCGGTGACGTCTACGAGTACGGGGTGGATTCCCTGCCGCTGTTCCTGGCCGCGTTGCGCGCTGCGGATGCCACGGATCTGGTCGAGCGCCACCGTCCCTGGCTTGCGTCGCAGGTCGCCCACTTCCACGACCGGGTGGTGGATCCGGCAACCGGTCTCGTGCGGGCCGACCGCAAGTTCTCGGCGCACCGCGACACCGTCGTCAATCGATCGAATGCCTACGGCAACACCATGGTGGCGCTGCTGGCCAAGACGGTCGCCGAGACCGGCTGGTTCGAATCCCCGTTCGAACGCTACTTCGACGGCGATTACGGCCGGCTGCTGCTGGACCATTTCTGGGTCGATGACCACTTTCGCGATGCCCTCGGCGACGACACCGTCTCCGGCGAGGCGAACGTCTGGCCCTTCTACACGGGGGTCATCGGCGATCCGGCCGTCATCGCCCCCGCGCTCGCCTATCTGGACGAGCACGGCTTCTGCGATCCGTATCCGCTGCGCTACGAGACCAGCCGACGCCCAGAGCGGGAAGTCTGGCTGACCCGTCACGTGCTTCCCGACTATCAGGGCAGTACTGTCTGGACGAGCCTCGGAGCGATGTACCTGCAGGTGCTGCGGACGGTCGATCCGGTCCTGGCGGCCAGGGAGACGGTTCGCTACGTGGAGTGGATCGAGCGGGACGGCACGTACTGGGAGGTGATGGACGCCCGCGGCCAGAACTGGGTCAGTCCGCGCTGGATCATGATCGGGGAGGAGAGCATGCTCTGGTCATCGATCTTCCTCGACCACCTCGTGGACGCCGCCGTCGAGCCGGCCCTGCTCAGTCCGGCGCCGCTGGGGATCACCGGCGAGGTCCTGGCCGCCTGATCGCCGGGCTCATCCCTTGACGACGCCCAGGGGCGTCAGACGTCGGACCGGTCGCACCAGCGAACCGGAGGCCGTCATGACCGCGTCGACGTCCTTGTAGGCGAAGGCCGCCTCCTCTGCCACACCGCGCGGTTCGGAGGATCGCAGGACCACGCCCAACGCCGCCATCTCGTCGAAGACCTGCCGCGATGACTTCGCCCGGCGCGCGGCCTTGCGGCTCATCGCCCGCCCCGCTCCGTGTTGGCACGATTCGAAGGCGTCGGGGTCCCCGAGCCCCACGCCCACGTAGGAAGCGCTCCCCATCGACCCCGGGATGAGCACCGTCTCGCCCACCCTGGCGCGGACGGCCCCCTTCCGGTGCACCAGCCCGTCCATGCCGGCGTGATGCTCCCAAGCAGCGTAGTTGTGGTGGATGTCGACGGTCCGTTCGAAGCGACCGATCTTCGTGTGAGCCGCGAAGGCGCGTTCCACCACGTCCAGCATGCGGGAGCGGTTGACCTCTGCGTAGCGCAGCGCGAACGTCATCGCCGCCCAGTAGCCGTCGAAATCACTGGTGCCCCGTGGCAGATACGCGAGCTCCCGGTGTGGGATCTCCAGGCCGGCGGCTCGGTCATGCTCAAGGGCACGCCGGTGGAACTCGTCGCAGATCGTCTTGCCGAGGTGTCGCGATCCGGAGTGGAGCATCACGGCGATGGCCCCGGTCTCGTCCCGCTGGATCTCCAGGAAATGGTTCCCGCCTCCGAGGGTGCCCAGCTGCGCCAGAGACTGCTCGAACCAGGCCGCTGCGACCGACGCGGGTCGCGGCATCTCGAGGGCTGCCTCGGCCACGTCGCGGTCCACCGCGGCCGGGAGTCGCTGGAACCCGGTCGGGACGCCGAGGTCGATCGCCTCGAGGACATCCTCGAGCTCGCTCGTTGCCAGGGTCTCGATGGTCAGGTCCGTTTCCGCGAGCGCCACGCCGCAGCCGATGTCCACGCCGATGGCGAATGGGACGACCGCGGCATCGGCGAACAGGACTCCGCCGATCGGCATCCCGTACCCGGCATGAGCATCCGGCATCAGTGCCACGTGGTCCAGCGCGATGGCCAGATTCGAGACGTTGGTCGCCTGTTCCAGCGCAACGTGGTCCAGGTCGGTCGCCCAAGTTACGATCGGAACGCGCCCACCCGGGAGTCGTCGCGGCGATGACGCGGTCATGGACCGATCATGCGTGGCAACCCACCGGCGTGTCGCGTGCCGTCGGTCGTGAATGCCCCGTGCGCGCGCTCGTCGGCGCTTCCGAGAGCCCGGTCGATGGGGAGGGGTTGCGTCCCCGCACCGTCCGTGGATCGGGACAGGTGCCCGGAGCCCTCGGTGCGGATATCATCGGCGATCACCCGAGCCGATCACCGGGCACTCCCGCCATGACAGGCGAGTTGCATGTGAGGAGCGCAAGCACTTGGAACGAGGACGATCCGCCACCCATCTGGAACGCGGTGCCCTGATCGCGTTCGCCTTGCTTGCATGGGCCGCCCTCGCGGCACCCGTGGCCGCCCATGAGAACGAGGTGATCCGGTTCGGGTCCTTCCTCGGTGGCGTCACCCACCCGGTCCTCGGGCCCGATCACCTCCTGGCGATGCTGAGTGTCGGCATCCTCTCGACCCAGATCGGCGGTCGAGCGATCCTCACCGTACCGGCGACATTCGTGACGTTCATGGCCGTCGGTGGCGCATTCGGGATCCTGGTCGGCGGCATCCCGATGGGACTCATCGAGTTCGGGATCGCAGCCTCCGTGCTCGTGCTGGGCGCGGTGATCGCCGTCGGCCGGCGCATGCCGGTCCTGGTCGCGATGAGCGCCGTGGCGATCTTTGGCTCCATGCACGGCTACGCCCATGGCGTGGAGACGCCGACGATCGCCGAGCCGGCCCTCTACGCCATGGGCTTCCTGATCGGCACCGCCGCCATCCACCTGATCGGTGTGCTCATCGGGGAGGTTGCCCTGCAGTACCGCAACGGCACCAGCGTCCTGCGCCTGGGTGGGGCCATGATCGCGTTGATGGGAAGTCTGTTCCTGGTTGGGGTGATCTGACATGTCCGCGGGGAACGTCCCACCGTTGACCGCCGCGGGCGACCACCCGGCCGCCCACGGCGTCGGGCTGGACCCTGCGACGATCGACCGTCGCCGGGTCGCCATCTGGGACGCCGTGGGCGGCCTGGTCGTCTTCTTCGCCGGGTCGTTCCTGCATTTCCTGTACGAACTGTCCGGCTTCGCGATCGTCGCAGCGCCGTTCGGGTCGGTGAACGAGTCGACTTGGGAACACCTGAAGCTCTTCTTCTGGCCGGGTCTCGCCTTCGCGGTGGTGCAGCATGCCTATCTGCGCCACCGAGTGAACAATTTCTGGATCGCCAAGGCGGCGTCCCTCGCGCTGGTGACGGCCGGGGTCATCGTGGCGTTCTATGCCTACGTCGGTATCGTCCTGCCGATCTACGGGAAGGGCAACCTCTTCGGCACGCTCGTCACGGCGGCGATCGCGATCGCCCTGGCGCAGTTCGTTTCCTATCGCCTACTGACCGGGGCCCCGCTATCGTCGCGGGTTCGCGCCATCGCCATCATCGCCATCGTCGTGATGGCCGCGATGTTCGTGGTGTTCACCTTCGCCCCGCCGCGGATCTTCCTGTTCGAGAACTTCTTCGCGTATGTCTACGACGGCCAGTTCGGCATCCTCGAGGACTACACCCCATACCTCGTCTTCCGATGAGGCGGCACTCGCCGGTGCGGTCGATGACCCGAGCCGGCCACGATCGGGCGTTGCGGGCTCGCATGTCTGGCGGAGGAGCAGCATGACCGTAGCGGAGCTGACCGCCCGGCCCCTGCCGGCAGGCGCCGGACGGAAGGCGGAGCACCTCGCCTGGCTGGCCCGCGAGGGCTTCCGGGTTCCGCCGGGCTGGGTGATCCCCAGCGGCGCCGACGGCATCGTCCTGCGAACCGAGTTGGAGCGGCTCCTCGATCCGGACGCGCCGTACGCGGTGCGATCGTCGGCGGATGTCGAGGACGGGTCCGCCCGGTCGTTCGCCGGGCAGTTTCGTACGTACCTTGACGTCATCGGCGTGGAAGCCGTCGCCCGGGCCGTCGAGGCGGTCCAGTCATCGGTGCGGGATCCGTCGGTGGCGGCCTACACAGATGTCGCCGGCGTTGAACCCGGATCGATCGGCATGGGCGTCATCGTCCAGCGCATGGTGACGCCGTCCGTCTCCGGCGTCGCCTTCAGCAAGAACCCGCTGACTGGGTTGGACGAGGTCGTCATCGAGGCGGTCCCCGGGCGGGGCGATGCGCTGGTCCAGGACGGCGTCACGCCGGATCGCTGGATCCATCGATGGGGCGAGTTGACCGAACGGCCCGTGGAGCCGCGCACGGACCATGGGCTGATCGAGGAGGTGGCCCGGGAGGCGCGCCGGATCGCCGAGGCATTCGGTCAGCCCGCAGACCTCGAGTGGGTGCACGACGGAACGTCGCTCTACTGGGTCCAGGTCCGGCCCATCGCCGGGCTCGAGGGCATCGGTATCTACTCGAACCGGATCGCCCGCGAGGTCCTGCCGGGCATCATCAAGCCGCTGGTCTGGAGCGTGAACGTCCCGGTCGTCAACCAGGCCTGGGTGGACCTGTTCACGGAGGCGATCGGACCGAATGACATCGACCCGAATCGGCTCGCCCGGGCATTCGGGTTCCGGGCCTACTTCGACATGGGCGCGATCGGGGACATCTTCGTGGCCCTCGGGATGCCCCGCGAGTCCCTGGAGCTGCTCCTGGGCCTGCCGGCCGGGCGCGAGCGCCCGCGCTTCCGGCCGACCCGCACGACGATGCGGCACACGCCCCGAATGCTGCGGCTGGCGTGGCGGCTCAATCGCTTCGATCGCCGACTCGAGCGCCAACTTCCGCGACTCCAGGAACGATATCGGGATCTGGCCCTCATCGACCCGGCCACCCTGGACGACGAAGCCGTCCTCGAGCGCGTCGATGCGCTCATGGCCCTGACCCGGCGGACCGCGTACGCGAACATCGTGGCGCCGTTGTTGATGAACGCGTATGGCTCGCTGGTCCGGCGGCGGAGCGAGAGGCTCGGCGTCGACGGAGCCCGGGTGGATCCGGCTCGTGGCTACCCCGGGATCCATGACTACGACCCGCGCCATGCGATCGCCGAACTGGCGGAGATCGCGGCGGGCCTCCCCGATGATCACCGCGTGGCGCTGGAGTCCGGAGGCTACGCCGCCCTCGCGGCCGATCCGGAGCTGGCCAGCCTGCAGGCCGGTGTGGATGCATTCCTCAGCCGGTTCGGCCACCTCAGTGACAGCGGCAACGACTTCTCCACGCCTCGCTGGCGAGAGCAGCCGGACGTCGTGGTCCGCATGATCCTCGACACACACCCGGCGGCCTCGTCGGCTTCGATGGGCTGGGAGGACGTGGCGCCACTGGCGGGACGTCTCAGCCGGCCGATCCTCCATCGGATCTTCCGACGGGCGGCGAAGTTCCGTCAGCAGCGCGAGGCGGTCAGCTTCCACTACACGTTCGGCTACGAACTGTTCCGCAGGACCTTCCTCACCCTCGGTGATCGGCTCGTCGCGCGTGGTGCCCTGACGGCCCCGGACGACGTGTTCTACCTGACCCTGGACGAGCTGCGCTCGTCCGTCAGGACCGGCGAACCCGCTCCCGCGCCGATCGTGCAGATCCGACGGGCCGAGGTCCGCGCCGCGGCATCGCTGGATCTGCCCGAGATCATCCTCGGGGACGACTATGTGCCACGGATCAAGACCGTGAACGCGGCCCCGTCGCTGCGAGGGGTCCCGAGTTCCCGCGGCACGTACCGTGGACCCGCGCGCATCATCCGCTCGAGCGAGGAGTTCGGCCGGATGGCGCGGGGCGACGTGCTCGTCGCTCCGCATTCCGACGTCGCGTGGACACCGCTCTTCGCGCGAGCCGGTGCCGTGGTCGCCGAATCGGGCGGGATGCTGTCGCACAGTTCGATCGTCGCGCGCGAGTACGGCATCCCGTGTGTCGTGTCCGTGCCCGGGTGCCTGGACATCGCCGACGGGACGATGGTGCACGTGGATGGCTTCAGCGGGGAGGTCACCGTGGAAGGCAGGCAGCCCGAGACCACGACCGAGGGAGGACGTTGATGGAGCCGACAACCATGGCGCTGGCGGTCGCGACCGGCTACCTGCTTGGATCGATCTCGTTCGCGCGGATCGTGGCGGGCCGGGTGGACCCGAGCGCGGACATCATGAAGATCGAAACGGTGGTCGGCGACGGGGTGACCTTCGTCAGCGACTCGGTCAGCGCCACCGCCGTCCGGATGAAGGTCGGTCGCCGCTACGGCGTCCTGACCGCCGCCCTGGACATGCTCAAGGTGGCGCTCCCCACCCTCGCGTTCGAACTGGCCTTCCCGGGCGAGCCCTACTACCTGCTGGTCGCGGCTGCCGGGCTGATCGGCCACGACTGGCCGCTCTATCACCGCTTCGTGGGGGGCCGTGGCGAAACAGCGATCTACGGCGCCTTGCTCGTCATCGACCCGGTCGCCGTCGTGGCCACACTCGTCCTCGGCATGGCGCTCGGATTCGTGCTCGGCAACATCCTGGTCCTGCGCTGGGCCGGGATGATCCTGCTGATCCCGTGGTTCGCCATCGCGACCGGTGATCCGGCACTGGTCGCCTACATGGTCTTCGCCGATCTCGTGTACCTCGTTGCGATGCGCCCGGAGCTCACCCAGTACTGGGCCATGCGGAGCGAGCACACGGACCCGACCAACGAGGAGATCGCCGACGAGTTCGGGATGGGAGCGAAGCTCGGCCGGGCCATCGATCGCTACGGATTGCCCGGGCTGATCTCGCGACTCCGCTCTCCGGCGTCCTGACCGCAGCCTCGCGGCGGGTATCGAACGGGATAGCTCATAGAATGGATCCATCCCGAGCTCGTCCAACGTGACCGATGGAGTCTGCGTGTCCCGCTCCGATCAGCCCGCCGTCGCCGGGCCACCGGCGACCGCGTCCCGGCCATCCCACCCGGTGGACCTCCGCGCCGTCGTCAAGGACTACCTGACGGACGCTGGGGCCTTCCGGGCTCTCGATGGCGTCTCCATGACCGTCGAGTCCGGACAGTTCGTCGCGGTCGTCGGGAAGTCCGGCTGTGGCAAGTCCACGTTGCTGAACATGATGACCGGTATCGACCGCCCCACCGCGGGTGAGGTCTGGGTGGCCGGCACCGAGGTGAGCCGACTCTCGGAGCGGGCCATGGCCGGTTGGCGCGGCGCCAACGTCGGCGTCATCTTCCAGTTCTTCCAGCTCCTGCCGACGCTGAGCGTGATCGAGAACGTGATGCTGCCGATGGACTTTGCCGGCCGCGGAACCACCCGCGACCGGCGCGACCGGGCGCTGCAGCTGCTCGAGCAGGTCGAGATGCTGGATCAGGCGGACAAGCTCCCGCTCTCCACCTCCGGCGGGCAGCAGCAGCGCGTCGCCATCGCCCGGGCTCTGGCCAACGATGCGCCGGTGCTCGTCGCGGACGAGCCGACCGGCAACCTGGACAGCGTCACGGCGGACGCCGTGTTCGAGCTGTTCGATGGCCTCGCGAGATCGGGGAAGACCGTGATCATGGTCACCCACGACACCGAGCTCGCCGCGCGGACGGACCGGGTGATCCACATGGCCGACGGTAGGATCGTCGACGGACCGGACGGGCTCGATCGCCATGTTCCGTAGCGTTCGCTGGCGCAAGGTTCGCGGCGACCTCGGCCAGTACCGCGCCCGGACCGCACTGGTCGTCGCCTCGATCGCCGTGGGCGCCTTCGCGGTCGGGACGATCTCCGGCACCGACACCCTGCTCCGGCAGAACCTCAATGAGGGCTACGCCGCGATCCGGCCGGCTGCTGCATCCATCTTCACGGCGACCGGGTTCGACCGCGAGGTCGTGGATGTCGTCCGGGCGATGCCCGGCATCGCCGAGGCCGAGGGCCGTCGCAGCGTCGTCGTCCGTCTGCTCGAGGCGGACGGGACCTCGCGCGAGATGCTCCTCACCGCGCTTCCGGACTATGCGGATCAGCGCATCGACCTGGTGGAGCCCGAGACTGGCCGATTCCCGCCTCGACGCGGAGAGGTCGCGTTCGAACGGTCGGCCCTGCGGCTGATGGATGTGGCTGCGGGCGACGTCGTCCGCGTGCGAGCTCCAGGAGGCCGGGAATTCGACCTCGACGTCTCCGGCCTGGCCCACGAGCCGGGCACGACGCCGGCGTTCTACCTCGGACGCGTCAACGCCTACGCCACCTTCGAGACACTCCAGGACCTTGGCTGGGACGATGCGTTCGACGAACTCCGGATCCGGGTGGACGACCCGGGGGCGACCCGAGCGGAGGTCCGTGCGATCGCCGACGAGGTTCGAAGCCGGCTCGAGCGCACTGGCGTCACCGCGACCTTCTCGCTCGTCCCGGAGCCCGGCCAGCATCCGGCCAACGAGCTGCTCCAGGCCGTCTTCGTGGTGCTCGGTGCGATCGGCCTCCTCAGCCTGGCCATGTCCGGGTTCCTGGTCGCGAACACGGTCTCCGTGATCATCGCCCAGCAGATCCGTCAGATCGGCCTGATGAAGGCCGTGGGGGGCAGCGATGCGCAGATCGCCGGAATCTACTTCGCGCTCGTGCTCGCCTACGGCCTCCTGGCCCTTGCCATCGCGGTTCCGGCGGGAGCCCTCGGAGCCTTCGGCCTGACCAGCCTGGCCGCGAGCCTTCTGAATTTCGACGTCACGGACCCGCTCGTCCCACCCGACGTCGTGGCCGTCCAGGTCGCGATCGGCCTGCTCGTGCCGCTCGCCGCGGGCGCGATCCCCGTCTGGCGTGGCGTCAGGATGACGGTCAGGGAAGCCATCCGCGACAGCAGCGGCGCGGACCACTACGGGCATGGCCGGCTCGATGGTCTCCTGACGCGGCTACGCGGCCTGTCGCGGCCCGCCCTTCTGTCCATCCGGAACACGTTCCGACGCAAGGCCCGGCTGGCCCTCACCCTGACGGCCCTCGCCCTGGGGGGGACCGTGTTCATGACGGTCTTCACGGTCAGGGATTCGCTCTACTCCACCCTGGACGACACGGTCCGCTACTTCAACTATGACGTCCAGATCGAGCTCGCCGATCCCGCGCGCGCGGCGACGGTGGTCGCGGAGGCGCTCCGGACCCCGGGCGTCGTCGTTGCCGAGCCGTGGCGGTTCTCCAGCGGCCAGCGCATCCGCCCGGACGGGACCGAGAGCCCGGCTCGGGTCATGTTCGGACTGCCGCCCGGCGCCACGACGGTGCGCCCCGTCGTGCTGGAGGGCCGCTGGCTGCTCCCCGGCGAGGGCAACGCCCTGGTCGCCACGAACAACCTGTTCGGCGATGAGGCGGACCTGGAGGTCGGCGACGAACTGACCCTGCGGATCCAGGGGCGAGACACCACGTGGACCCTGGTCGGGATCGTCGAGTCACCGACGTTCGCGCCGTTCCTGTATGTCGGGTCCGACGCTCTCGAACGGACGCTCGGCGACGTCGGACGCGTCGGCATCGTCATGATCGGAACGGATGACCACAGCGCGGCGGGCCAGGCCCGTATCGGGACCGCCGTGCGCGACCGGCTCGAGGCCGCCGGGATCGGGGTCGCCGCCACGACCTCCACGAGCGACGTCACGACGACCCTGTTCACGGCGTTCGACACGCTCGTCCTCTTCATCTCGGTGATGGCCGTGCTCCTTGGGCTGGTCGGCGGGCTCGGACTTGCCGGCACGATGACCATGAACGTCGTCGAGCGCTCGCGCGAGATCGGGGTGATCCGGGCGATCGGCGCGAACGATCAGGCCGTGCTCCTGATCTTCCTGGCGGAGGGTCTGCTTATCGGTTTCATCGCCTGGATCCTGGGGGCGCTCCTGTCGCTGCCGCTGAGCTTCGTGTTGTCCGACGCCCTGGG
>Ga0224500_10000636_pt1 | contig 23231 bp, 26 predicted proteins | sample SF_Oct11_sed_USG_FD_168126 | JGI IMG/M metagenome (GOLD analysis project Ga0224500, IMG submission 168126) | Sediment microbial communities from San Francisco Bay, California, United States - SF_Oct11_sed_USGS_4_1 | ecosystem: Environmental > Aquatic > Marine > Sediment | place: USA: California... | reverse complement strand
CTCAACGCCCCCCTATAAGTTCGATCCATCGCGCTGCCTGGAAAGCTGCCGGCTCTGTCTGGATGCCTGTCCCTCGCAGGCGATTTATTCCGTCTTCAAAAAAGGCGACAAGCTGTTGGAGCCTCAAGAAAAGACGGGGTAAGTCAGGCGACATTGGACTCGAATCGCTGCCGTTCCAAACCCGACCGGAGAAAGGGAAGGAGTCGGCGGCATCCCAGCTGTCAAGAAGCCGTCGATCTGTCCCCAGACAGCACCAGCAGCGTGCGAGGTGTAGTCAACATCTGGCTGTACTCCAGCACTCATATAATCTGTTTACGAAGATGCCCCCAATACGCAGTCCCGGCATATCCGCAGGCAACGGTGCCTGTGGTCATTGCCATAATCTGATAGACCTTACTGCGAGGGATTTTGACTTTCACGGCGGGATTCAAAAGATCAGGAGAATGCATGACCAGCTTGAGCGATTCTCCGGCGGACAGGATCGGCCACATACAAGCCAGCCGTAATCTGGTTTCATGGCGCGGTATCGCCATCGTATAGGCCCAACCTTGATCTAAATGCTCCACCGCCATGCGAATCAACTTGCTCAGCACGGGCCGTAACTGAGACAAACACCGTTGAGCAAGCAAGTCCTGCGGCGTGAGTCCGACCTCGCTCAGCATCGTTTCCGGAATGTAGCATCGCCCTTTCTGAAGATCATGGGCAATATCTTTGACGATGTTCGTCAACTGCAGCCCCTTCCCAAATCGCACCCCTCGCTCAGACATCTGCTGTACGTCCCAATTTGCAAGAGCCTTACGATGGGCGCACATTAATGCCGTCCAGAATTCCCCGACACAACCGGCCACTGAGTAGGTATAGCGGTCCAGGTCATCAAGGGTCTTGAGCGCGGCAAGATCCGCCGTAGAAGCACCGGAAAACGTGCTCAAATCCATCTCCATGCCCTGCGTCAAAGTCATCATGACCTGCTGAATCTTCCGCCGGTCATCCGGCAACAATTCAAGAAATATCTCAAAGCATTCGTCCAACCGTTCGAGCAGCACTCGCTCAGCGGAATCTTGTTGAAGCGGCCCAACGGCCTGTTGGATGGTTCTGACCTGTTCCCAATCGATCCGATCACCGGCAAACTGGTTTCTGAGGCGATGGAGAAATCCCAAACGACGAGGACGATCGATCAGTTCCGTGTCGGCAATCGTATCGGCAGCTCTGGCAAACAGATAGGCCACGCCGACTTGCTCTCGGACATCCGCCGGCACAACAACCAACGTCGTATAAAACAGACGTGAGACCTGCTTCAGAAGGTCTCGGAGCAAGGTAGCTTTGTTGGACAAGCTATGGGCTGAAGCAGACTGCATCAGGCATCTTCCTCTACACTTTTCCAGCCATCCCCCTCAACGGCAGGACACGAGCCTCACGTGCCTGTCCCCACAGGGCGGACCTTCTTGTCTCTCTGGAAGTCATCCCAACCCACGACCGCTCCTCAGACAGAACGGCAACCGACAGCTCTTCCATTAATGTAGTTTTACACGGGAAGGGCTATTCCAGGGCACCTCAACCTATTTCAGGCCAACATCTGGACAGCCGGCAGCCTGTCTGTCTCCCCAGACCGGTACCAAGTAACCGCTCGACGCTCTCCGACAGATGAAAGCCTTCCAATTGGAGTTGCATGAGAACTTTCTAACAGGAACGGTAAGAAATGGTCAACTTTGCTTCGTACTTTCAGGCACTTCGCCTACCTTGACTTTCAAGAAGGCGTACTTATTTGTTGGAAGCAATGATGTCCGAATGCTCCAACTCTCAAAAGCGATTTGTGTATAATAGGAACGGTCCCGTCTTACGTTGAGTGCGTAAGCGAACGCTTATCGCGAAGGAGGATTTCGATGAAATGGCTGAAGGGTATTGGGCTGTTTCTGATTGCAAACTTTCTCATTTATATCACCCTGTCTTTGACAGCCACTCTATTGGTCAACGTGGTCTTACCCGCCTTTGGCATCGATGTGCGGGGAATCTATAACCAGCAACTGCTGGTCTGGGCATTGGTGATCGGATTTGGCGGCGCCTTTATCAGCTTAGCCTTCTCCAAACAGATGGCGCGAGCCATGCTGAGCTGTGAGCAAATCACCCAGCCTCGGTCACATGCCGAGCAGGTCATCTACGGGTCAGTTCAGGAGATTGCCCAACGGCTCCACATTACGATGCCGGAAGTGTGGATCTACGACTCTCCTGATCCCAATGCCTTTGCAACCGGTCCAAGTAAGAATAATTCAATGGTCGCCGTCTCCACGGGTCTTCTGCAGAACCTCAAAGAGGATGAGGTGAAGGCCGTCCTTGCCCACGAGATGGGCCATGTCTACAACGGCGATATGTTTACCACCACAGTCCTCTCCGGCTTGATGAACACCTTCGTCTATTACATCAGTAACTTCCTCTCGCAACTCGTTGGGCAACCGCAAGGAGATCGGGAGGAAGGCAACTCAGGCAATCCCATTCTGGCATTCGTGGTGTATATCTTCCTACAGATCGTCTTGTCTTTCCTCGCAATGCTGGTCGTGAGCTGGCATTCTCGCCGCCGTGAATTTGAAGCTGATGCCTTCTCAGCCAAGGTCTATGGCAAGGAGGCCATGATTAATGCCCTGCGGGGTATTGACCGCTGGGTAAACCGCGCTCAATTCGAATATGCTGGCCAAGATGCGCTGGCAACGATGAAGATTGCCGGAAACTCATCGGGATGGATGCATCTCTTTGCAACACACCCGCCGATCGAGGCACGAATCGACGCCTTACAGCGAATAACGGCCTAACGACAGCCTCCGGTCGTGACGCCCACAACCTCGTGGGCGTCACACATTCCGATAAAATATGAGATGTGTCCGATACTCTTGGATGGCAGCTCCTAACGCATTCGGACCACGTACGATATTCGCTTCAAGAGCATCCTCAACCTCAGGATCGTCGATCTCGACCTCATACCGTTCTTGAATATTGGTTCGCACCGGACCCTGCGAAACATCACGCGGCATAAAAATCTCTTTCCAGACCTCTTTTTCAACCAAACAAACATCCCGGAATCGCTCATAGAGCAATGCCAATTTTTCCGGATCGGTAATCTTCAGACGCTCTCCCATATATCTCCTGTGATGAGGGATGTCTCTATGTGCGGTTCATTCTGAGAGCACGACACGAAAACGCATCATACCGACCTGATTCACGGCATGGAACGGCTGTTGTCCAATCGGCGCGATATAAACCTTGGCCACGTAATCACCCACGATCCACCGCTCGCCTGATCGTGTCATCTCCAGATAGCCATACCGTTCATGGCCAGGCAGTTCCAAGACATCCTTGCCTAACTGTTCCTGACGCATCTGACTGTTTGGTTCCTCTCGATACCATTGCACTCCAAATTGGGTCGGGTCTTCCAGTGGGGCCACTTCAAATACAATATAAATGGCTGGAGTCTCCGGTGTGAATACAGACCGAGGTTCGATTGGCTTGAGACGCGGATCTTGGGTATACCATCCTTTTCGGCCAAACGTATCCCATTCCACGTCAAATCCCTTCGCCATCTTGATCCAGGTAAAGAGCGACTGCGGGACACCATGCTGCTGATCATCAAATGACGGGCTCTGAGTTGATCCAACCTCAGTCGATTCCTGCTCCTTGAGCGGTAGGAGATCCTTCGCATCGGCTGCCTGCTGACAGAACCAGACCATAGACAGCACAGCGGCAACCATGCAGGGTTCCGACCATCGCCTTGCCGCAGCAGCAGAGATCATAGGGAGCATGGTACTGGCATGGCTCCTACTGGTCAAATCCATGAGACAATCATTGCTGAAACCTTGTGCCAGGTCCTGGCTGTGGTAGAGTGATGGGAGCTTTGCTGTATGACTGATCACCCCGCGCTCCCTTCGCCTTCTGCTGAACAAACGTGTGATGACCGCCCTACAGCGTTAAGCCCTCTTGAATCCGGTCGGCGCTTCGGCATTCGTGATGGGCTCTTCCAAGCCGTCGCTCAAGGCGGAGGTGAGCACTACCTTTCAGCCTTTGCCCTTCTGCTCTCTGCGACCCCTTTTCAATTAAGTATCCTCTCGGCCATTCCCCAGCTTCTCGGTACCTGGGCTCAGCTCATTTCAGTCAAAGTCTCACACTGGTTCCCTAGCCAGGCGTCCCAAGTCTACTGGGGCATTCTCGGTCAATCCGTTTCCTGGATTCCAATCTTGGTCTTGCCCTTACTCTGGCCGGAACATGGCCCCTGGCTTCTGATCGGGGGTGTCGCAATCTATTTCACCTGCAGCCATTTCACCTCCCCTGCCTGGAACAGCTTCATCACCGAATTACTTGATCCCAATGAACGTGGCGCGTACTTCGCCAGGCGATCACGAGTGGTGGCCATCACGAGTCTTCTGATGCTGTGCCTGGCAGGGGCCTTACTGAGTCTCTGCGAAACACGAGACCTGTTATGGATAGGCTTTACGATCTGCTTCCTGACGGCAGGGCTCAGCCGAAGCGCCTCCGCTTTTCTGCTCAGAACAATCACCATTTCCCCCCACCAGGCCCCCCGCTGTAATCCAACCGGATTTCTGGACTTTCTTCGAACCGGCGTCTCCCACAACTTTCGCCACTTCTTACTCTTTTCAGGCCTCATGCATGCTGCGGTGCTAATTGCTGGTCCGTTCTTCGTCCTCTACCTCATTCAGGACCTCCACCTCGCCCATTGGCAATATGGAACCTGGGTCGCAGCAGGAATTCTCGGACAATTCCTCACCCTTCCGAGTTGGGGGCAGTTCGGAGATCGTTTTGGCAACAAGGCGTTGCTTACCTTCACCGGACTCCTCGTCGCGTTCTTGCCGATGCTGTATCTATTCAGCAGTGCCTGGCTGTTTCTTGTCACTGTCAATTTCTTCGGAGGGGTGGTATGGGCGGGACTAGGGCTTGGGTTGAATAATTATGTCTTTGATGCCGTACAGCCAAGGGATCGTGCAAAGGCCGTCGCCGTCTCAAGCATCGTCAACGCCGTCGGGTGGACCATAGGGACCATAGCCGGGAGCCTCCTGATCACGGCGATACCGAACAGACTTCAAGTGGGAACCTTCACCTTGGAACCGGTCTCCAATCTTCCGCTCATCTTCTTTCTCTCCGGTCTACTCCGTCTGATCGTGTCAGCGACACTCCTCCGGACCTTTCACGAACCTCGACAAGTTGAACAACGTACCCACCGCCGGTTGCTCTGGGAATTACCGATGCTGAAATCGTTACGACAATTCTCGCGGCGGCCGACCAGCAGCAATTAGTAAGGCGCTGGCCCTGAACCCGTAGTACGATTCTTCTCTTCCTGTTTCAGTCTTTCAAACGACTTGTCGGCATTGCTCTTGACCTGTTCCTGCGTCATGGTTGACGCCGGTTTAGGCGAATCCGTCGAACACCCGGTCACACTGATGATATTTACCCCCATGGCGACAACCGCCGCGCCATACCTCACTCCTCTCCGCTTCGTCATATTCTTGAACATCCTCATCCTCCTTAGTCTTGACGGTGATTCATCCTGAGCATCATACCACCTGTTCCGCTGAATACCGTTGTGAATCCCCCTCGTTGACTCACTCGAACAAGGCGGGTATGCTCCACACCACACACTCTGTCACCACCGAGAGGCTCCTCATGTCGCTCTATGACCGCCTAACCGAAGACCTCAAACTCGCCATGAAATCGCGCAATCAGCTCCGTATGGATGTCATCAGAATGATCAAAGCTGCGGTGTTGAACAAAGAAGTGGAACTGAAGCGCGATCTCGATGACGCTGAAATGAGCCGAGTCATGACCACGCTCGTCAAACAACGTCGCGAATCGGTTGAACAGTTTGAGAAGGCGCAACGGCAAGAATTAGCCGCCAAGGAGCGTCAAGAAATTGAGATCATTGAGTCCTATCTGCCTAAACCGCTTTCACCGGAAGAACTTGAGTTCCTGATCGCATCTGTTATTACAGATACAGGATCCCGGTCGATGAAGGATATGGGAGCCGTAATGAAGGCCGTCATGGCACGTCTCGGAGGACAGACGGTCGACGGCAAGCAAGTCAGCGAGCTTGTGAAGCAAAAGCTCTCCTAACCTCCCCATACCTTACGCGCCAGACGAAACCGGTCCAATCCTGGCTACAGTTTCAGTCGATTTCAGCCGTAGAGTAAGAGCTATGGCCATTCTCATTGTCGACGACTCCCCGGATCACTATGCGCTCCTCCGATCCATTCTGACCAAAGCAGGCCACAATCAGATTCTTGGGGCAGAGTCCGCCCAGGCGGCCTTTTCACTTTTAAATCTGGAGGGGATGCAGTCGGCACCCGACATCGACTTGATCCTCATGGATGTGCTCATGCCTGAGATCGACGGTGTACAGGCTTGCCGAAGCATCAAACAACGGCCCCAGCTTCGCGACATTCCGATCATCATGGTCACAGCCAAGAACGACCTTGAGAACTTGCATGAAGCCTTTTCCGCCGGAGCCATGGATTATATTAACAAGCCCGTCAAGAGTGTTGAGCTCCTCGCACGAGTCACCTCTGCCCTCACCCTAAAGAAGGAAATGGACTGCCGCAAACTGCGTGAAATGGAACTCAGTCGAAGCAACGAAGAATTACAGCAGGCCCTACGGGAAGTCAAAGTGCTCCGCGGTTTGATTCCAATTTGTGCTTCATGCAAAAAAATCCGTAACGATGGCGGCTTCTGGCAACAGATCGAGGAATATATCGGTGAACATTCGGAAGCCGAGTTCAGCCATGGCATCTGCCAACCCTGCCTCAAAAAGCTTTATCCTGGTGTTTACCAAGACTAGCTGCTAGGATTCTTTCTGTTCACATCTTGTTGCAACACCTGTACACCTATGAGCATCCTCCTCATTGATGATTCGCCGGATGATCGTCTCCTGCTCCAGACCATTCTATCTGCGGCAGGCTACGAACATATCATTGCAACAGACTGCGCAGCCGCCGCCTTCAAACAGCTCGGGCTGGAGGGAGGGAAACAAGGCCTCGCACGTGTTGATCTGATTCTGATGGATATGCTCATGCCGCAAATGAACGGCATCGAAGCCTGTCGCCAGATCAAGGCCGTTGAACGCTTCCGCGACACCCCCATTATCATGGTGACCATGAAGACCGACCCGGTCGATCTTCAGCTGGCGTTCGCCGCCGGTGCCATGGACTATGTCGCCAAACCGATCAATAAGATCGAGCTCCTCACACGAGTCCGATCGGTACTCCGACTTGTTCACGAGATCGACCGCCGCCGAGCACGGGAGCACGAACTCCTTGAGGTGATGCGTCAACTGCAGGAAGCCAATCAAATGTTGCTGCGACTCTCCTGCCTGGATGGATTAACCGGCATCACCAACCGACGCCAATTCGATGATTTCCTCGATCAAGAATGGCGACGGTCTCTGCGCGAGTCGACGCCGTTATCGCTGATCATGTTCGACATCGATCGATTTAAGGCCTACAACGACACCAAAGGACACACCGCTGGCGACGAATGTCTGAAACAGATCTGCTCAGCAATCTCGAGTGCCGTGAATCGTCCCGGCGATCTCGTTGCTCGCTATGGAGGTGATGAGTTCGTCACGGTACTACCCGGCACAGGGCTTGACGGCACCGCACAAGTCGCCGAGAGTCTTCGTCGCCGCGTTGAGGCACTGGGCATTCAACAAGCCGACGGGCAACCCGTGACCATCAGCGTTGGGTACGCCTGTGTGGTCCCGAACAGGCACGCTTCTCCGACGGACCTTGTGAAGGCTGCAGATCAAGCCCTCTATCAAGCCAAACAGGAAGGGCGTAACAGAGCCAGATCCGCCAGCATTTTGTCGTTGGTCCAAGATTCGCCGAACACGTAGCTAAAAATTGACGCATGATGTGTTGCCCCATAATGTTTGGATCGTGTGAGGGTGGTGAAACAGACAGACCCGGTCTGTAGGAAGTCCAAACGGCTCCTATCAAGGCGTCACCTATTCCTTCTGTAGTCATGGGCTCATGCCACGACATCTACGGGTAAAATCCCACACACCGAGTTTAAGGCCTACCCAGCACACTCGATCCACACCCAAGCGGACAAGCACAACACAGCGGTCCCCTGTCCCCTCCTCGCGTCGGCCGTCACCGAAAGGCACCACTACTGCCGTTCTAAAGCAGTACGAGAACACGCTCCATCAGCTGGCTCAAAGTGAGGCCTTGAGCAGTGGGGACCTGGTCCATGCGTTCCGAGCAATTTCAGAAACCTGTTCCAAGCTCCTACGAGTCAAACGAACCAGTAGCTGGCTACTTTCTGAAAACCAGGATGAACTCATACTCCTTGATCTTTCCGAATCAAGCCACGAGCGCACCAGTCCCGGAACCATCTTCAAATCCAAGGACTATCCTGTGTATCTTCGGTCACTGGATCGTGAACGTCGAGCCATGGCGGTAGAACACACCTCGCAAGATCCACGAACCAGCGCGCTGGGCCCCGTCTACTTCGCCCGCTTCAAGATTGCATCCACACTGAGTGCACCGATCAGGCGAAAAGGAAAACTAGTCGGGGTACTCTGCGCTGAGTCTGTAGGGAAACCTCGACGGTGGAGTCAACAAGACATCCACCTCTGTTGCCTGCTCGCAACCCTCGCGACGCTTGCACTTGAAGCCGTCGAACGACATCACGTAGAGCAGGCGCTTCGTGTCGCCAAAGAAGCTGCCGAGGTGGCCAGTCGCGCCAAAAGCGAATTTCTCGCCAGCATGAGCCATGAGATTCGAACTCCGATGAATGCGATCATCGGAATGGCTGACCTCCTCTGGGAAACATCACTGACCCCTGATCAACGAAAGTATCTGAGGATTTTCAGACGTGCGGGAGGGACGCTGCTGAACCTCATCAACGATATCCTCGATCTCTCGAAAGTTGAGGCGGGACGTCTGGAATTGGAAACCATTGAATTCGACCTCAGCGAAGTGCTGGACAAAACCATCGACATCTTAGCCTTACGGGCCAATGAGAAGGGGGTCGAGCTCACATCCCATATCGACCGACACGTGCCGTGCCGCCTGATCGGCGACCCAACGCGATTGACGCAAATCGTGATCAATCTGATCGGCAATGCCATTAAATTTACCGATACCGGGAGCGTTGAGGTGTGCGTCATCAATGATCCTGACCGGAAGAACGCCGGTGCGATTCGGATTTCCGTCAGTGACACAGGAATCGGAATCCCGACCGACAAACTCGCCTCTATTTTTGACAGCTTCACACAGGCCCATGCCTCAACGACCAGGCAATATGGCGGTACAGGGCTTGGTCTCGCGATTACCAAACGGCTTGTGGAACAGATGCAGGGTCGGATTTGGGCGGAGAGTAGCGTGGGGAAAGGCAGTACGTTCCACTGTTCTCTCGTCCTTCAGGTTCAATCGGACTCCCTCCTTCAGACACCCCCTCCGCCGATCGAGCTGACCGGCGTGAAGGTCTTGGTCGCTGATGACCATCCGATGAACCGCCAGATTCTTCGTGAAACATTGAGCGCCTGTGGCGCTCAGGTCACAGAGGCGCCAAGCGGGGAGACTGCCTTAAAAGTACTCCGCGATGCACGAGCGCAGCATCAGGACTATGACATTATGCTTCTTGATTGCCGAATGCCCGAGATGGACGGGTTTCAGGTCGTGGAACAGCTCAACAAGTCATTCGAGCGAAAGGACCTGACGGTGGTCATGATGACCTCAGACCATTGGGCTGACGATATTGCCCGCACGTACGACCTTGGCCTCGGCGGCTACCTGATCAAACCGATTCGACGTGCCGACCTCCTCCAAACAATCGGCATCGCGATTGGCCGAAAAAAAGGCATCCCTCCGCCGGCGACACCGTCTGAAACCAGAAAAGTATCGTCGAGTGTTTCAACCAGACCCTTTCAGATCCTGCTTGTCGAGGATTCACCTGACAACCAACTACTGATTCGGTCCTATCTGAAGATGACCGACTATCTCCTCGACGTCGCAGACCATGGTGAAATTGCCGTCGAGAAATTCAAAACCACCCATTACGACATCATCTTGATGGACATCCAGATGCCTGTATTGGACGGCTATGCGGCAACCAAGGCGATCCGATCATGGGAACGAGGCCACGACCTCCCCGCAACACCGATCATTGCCCTCACGGCACTGGCCCTCAAAGAAGAAGGCGCTCGCATTCTTGAGGCCGGGTGTAACACCCATGTCACCAAGCCCGTCAAGAAGTCTACATTATTAGAGGTCATTCAAGCCTATAGGGAGCATACCATCGCATGACACCTCCTCGATCCCCCCACGCTCCCATCCCCATACGTGTGGAGATCAGCTGTGATCTTGAAGAAATTGCGCCGATTTTCCTGAAAAACAAAAGGAAGGATCTGCAAACACTTCACAGCGCAGTGGGCGCCCACGACTTCGCGACTCTCCAGACACTGGGCCATCGCATGAAGGGCGATGGTGGTGGCTATGGGTTTGACGCAATCTCAGAAATCGGCGCAAGGATAGAGAGCGCAGCAAAGCGGCAAGACCTTCCCACCATCGAACACTGTATTGTGGAACTAGAAGATTTTCTCAATCGAGTCACGGTGTTCTATCGTTGAGACTCCGACCAAGTCCCTGCAGACCTTCATGCCAACGACTCCTGGAATCGCCGGAATCTGTATGATCCGTCCGGTCTCGTTCGCGAGACAGCTGATTACACCCACCCTCGCAAAGGTTCAGGCCAAGGCGCCCACGATCGGCATACATGACTGGAAGCATCATCAGCCGGAGAGCAACGATACCTTCTTTCTCAGCATACGAACTTGCACAATCCAACGCCAACGGCTCCCATAATTCCCCGCACCGTCATCTCACGTTGAGTCACACGCGTGATAACGATGTATTGGCACAGAGCAAGAAGCCTCTTAAAAACTCAGCAAGGTACCGCTAGAGTCTCGGCCACAGGTTGTGTATAATGCCGCCCACGGGAAGCGCGATTCAATACTCCTCCCCGTTCTTCGACCGCAGCAACAAGCCTGCACGATCATGTGCGGCAAACCCTGCGGGGCCCAAGAGTCGCGCTCCCAGCATCCCAAGCGTGGGGGGCTAGCTCAGTTGGGAGAGCACTACGTTCGCAACGTAGGGGTCGGGGGTTCAACTCCCCTGCCCTCCACCAAATCCGTTGGCCGGTTAGTCAATCACGGTTACACTGGTCAAAGATTCAAGCCATTCCTGCTCTAACAGCTTCCCAACGGGAAAAATTTCTCTCTATTTTGGAGAGCGTAGCATCTTCAATAGCCATGGGTCCCCACTTGAGAGGTTCATTTCTTACAATGCTTTGAGGCGGGCTTGGATATAGTCGTTAAGTCTCGCTTGAGATGTGTTGTCTATCACCACCGTTTCGATGCCGCATTCTCCCCCATGCACCCAACGAACCCTCCCCTCCGCCACCGACACCCATTGTTTGGTCGGAAGACGGATCCTGAGCGCGCACACATCTCCAGACTCCAGCGGCAAAGACCCTGAGATGCGCCAACCAAGGGAGGACAGGTTGATGACAGACCCGTAGCCGGTCCCGTTCCCTCGTTCGTATTTCACGAGGCTGAAGACCGGAAAGCGGTAGTGATAGCGAAGGGCAAACGGCATGACGAAAAACCCAGCAATCGGAACGGAGCATATTGTAGGAGGGGACCTGTTCAAGGTGCAAGGCGTTCAGGCCGTGATCCGACAAATGGCTCCTTTGTTTTTCGTTATCCTAACTATATGACAGAAAGGCGAGAGAAACCTACCGCCCTATGAAGCCCGATCCTTCCAGACCACGCCTCCTTGTTCCGGGTTTCTTTGACCATTCTCCAGTACAGGGCGCTTTCACATGTCCTTCTCGTTTCTGATTTGCTTCTGGGCCTCGCCCTGGACATTCGAAAGTGGTCAAAGTCAGCGTGATCAGCGACAGGCTACCAAAACGGTACAATCTGTCTAACCGATGCTGTATTAGAAGGGTTGAGAAAAGGAGCGCTCCGGAACAAGGCAAGATTAGGAAGGAGACTCTGCTGCTTGAACTAGGACGGACTGATGATCGTCTCACCATCAGGTTTGGCGCTGTCGATAAAGACTCGTCGCCCGCCCACTCTGAGTCGGCCTTCGGCAAACAGTTGCACGGCGCGGGGATAGATCTTGTGTTCCTGCACGAGGATTCTGGCCGCGAGGGTTTCGGCGGTATCGTCGTCAAGGATAGGTACGGCGGCTTGGATGATGATCGGCCCTTCATCCACCCCTTCCGTGACGAAATGCACCGTACAGCCTGCCAACTTACACCCCCAGTCGATCGCCTTTTTCTGCACGTCCAATCCAGGAAATGACGGCAGCAACGAGGGATGAATGTTCATCATGCGATTGGCATAGGCATTGACCAATACTTCCGTCACAATTTTCATGTAGCCGGCGAGTAAAACCAGTTCAACGTCATACTGCTGAAGGATTTCCAACAATGCACGGTCGTACGCCTCACGGCTATCTGGTCGCCCGACAAATGGCTTGGGATCAACAAATAGATCCTCGAGCCCATGCTTCCTGGCTCGTTCGAGCGCAACCGCATCCTTCTTGTTGCTGATGACGGCGACAATCTTGGCCTGTACCTGCCCCGATTCGATCGCATCGATGATCGCTTGCAGGTTGGAGCCTCGACCGGATGCTAGGACCGCCACACGCAATGGGATCGCTCGGCTACTCGACATACTCGACCTCCGGTTCCTCCCTGGTGGAAGGTACGATTTCACCGATCTGCCAGCCTTGATCTCCCAACGCTGCCGCACGAGCCAGCACGCCGGAAACGGCATCAGGCGGGACCACGAGAATGAGTCCAATGCCCATGTTGAATACCCGATACATCTCCTCCCGCTCGATACGTCCTACACGACTCATCACGTGGAAGATCGGCGGTACCAACCAAGCTGTGCGTGTAATCCTGGCCCGAACCCCCTGTGGAAACACACGTGGCAAGTTTTCTGTAATCCCACCCCCGGTAATGTGTGCAATCCCTTTGAGAGGGAACTCGCGGATAAGAGACAGAATCTGTTTGGCATAGATTCTGGTCGGCGCAAGAAGCACCTCACCCAATGAGCAATCAAGCTCAGGCACTCGATCTGCCACCGTGAACTTCGCCTGCTCAAACAAAACCCGGCGCGCCAATGAGTAGCCATTACTGTGCAAGCCCGTAGACGCCAATCCGATAACGGCATCGCCAGGTCTGATTGTTTTGCCATCAACGATGTGTGACCGTTCCACCACGCCCACCGCGAAGCCGGCCAGGTCATACTCCCCATCAGGATAAAAGGACGGCATCTCGGCGGTTTCCCCCCCGATCAAGGCACAACCCGCTTGACGGCAGCCTTCGGCGATACCGGCAACCACCTCCTGTGCCTTCGAGACGGATAACTTCCCGGTCGCAAAATAGTCCAAAAAGAAGAGCGGTTCCGCCCCACTCACTGCAATATCATTCACACACATCGCTACCAAGTCGATCCCCACGGTATCGTGCTTGTCCATCATGAAGGCGATCTTGAGTTTGGTCCCGACCCCATCTGTACCGGAGACAAGAACAGGCTCTTTGTACTTGTTTGCTTGAAGGCCAAAGAGTCCCCCAAAGCCTCCTAAGTCGGCCAGCACTTCTGGACGAAACGTCGATCGGACGAGCGGCTTGATGCGATCAACAAATTCATCGCCCGCATCGATATCCACACCGGCATCGCGATAGGTTGTCATAATGGGACCGTCATACCGTTCATGGTGATTCAAATGGCAGTGGCAACTAGGAGCCGCATCTTATCGGAGGGTACACGAGAGGTCAACGCGTGCAAACGAGATGAACGTCTGTTCTTCCTTTACGAGGTGGTTCGTCAACCAGACAGGGCATTCGTGAGAAGAGGTGTCATGAGTTTCCTACCCTTCTGGCCGCATCTCCACATCCAGCAGCTTGATCTTTCGGTGAAGATGACTTCGCTCGATCTTGAGATCATCAGCCGTCCGTGAAATATTCCAATGGTGCTCTCGCAGCTTTCGGCTGATGTATTCTTTTTCAAAAGCGTTTCGGGCATCGCGAAGCGAGTCATAGGATTTACTCAGAAGCGGAGCGGCTGGCGAGACATGTGCTGGAACAAGTCCGGTGGTTCGCCCCTGCAGTGAGAGCGTGGCTTGTGCGGCTTCAATGACAAATCCCGGCACCATGATCATGAGCCGCTCAATCAAATTTCGAAGTTCTCGGATATTGCCCGGCCAGTCGTACTGCTGGAACACACCCATCGCCTCCGGAGAAACGTCCTTCATCCGAAGGCCTTGTTCCTCGGCGTGCAACTTCATGAAATGTTGGACGAGTGCCGGAATATCGTCTCGCCGCTCTCGCAATGGTGGAACTACAATTGGAACCACATTGAGGCGGTAATACAAATCTTCTCGGAATTGCCCCTTGCCGATCTCTTTTTCTAAGTCCTTATTGGACGCCGCCAACACCCGCACGTCCACCTTCAGCAACTTCGTGCCACCGACACGCGTAAACTGCTGCTCCTGCAAGGCACGCAAGACTTTGGCTTGCGTGCTGAGGCTCATGTCACCGATCTCATCGAGAAAGAGGGTGCCACCATTCGCCTGTTCGAACTGTCCACGTTTCATGGATACGGCGCCTGTGAAGGACCCCTTTTCATGGCCGAACAGTTCACTCTCGATCAAAGTCTCCGGAATGGCGGCGCAATTCACCGCCACAAAGGGATGATCCGATCTCGTACTCTGGAGATGAATCGCTCTGGCCACGAGTTCCTTTCCGGTTCCATTTTCTCCCCCGATCAAGACCCGACTATTCGTTGGACCGGCTGTTTCGATGAGTTCTCGTAGCCGTTGCATCACCGGAGACCGTCCGACCAGTTCAAATTTCCTCTCGACTTTACTCCGTAACGCCCGATTCTCCTGCGCCAATCGATGCTGCTCCAACGCTTGCTTCACGCGAAACGTCACATTTTCCAGCGACAGCGGCTTCTCAATATAGTCATACGCCCCCAGCTTAATCGCCTTCACCGCCGTTTCAATGGAGCCGTGACCGGAAATCATCATCACCTGGGTCGTCGGCACAAACTCCTTCACACGTCGCAACGTTTCCAGACCATCCATCTCCGGCATCCAGATATCCAGGATCATGAGGTCTGGGGGATCCGTTCCATAGATCTTCAGCGCTTCTAGTCCATTGGCGGCGACAGCCACCTCATAACCTTCATCTTCAAGGATACTGCGTAGGGACGTCCGAATGGCCTCCTCATCATCTACGATCAAAATCGATGCTGACATCTACCCCCTCCAAGAAACACCGACAATCGGTCGGCAGCCGTTACCTATTCTCAGCCGTCGCAGGACCCATCACTCATCGTGCTACACCGGGAGGTCAAACTTAAACACGGCGCCTCTCGGCTGATTATTGCCTACCTGAATCTGCCCCTCGTGATCGGTGATAATTCGGCGAACGATCGCCAATCCCAAACCGGTTCCCGTTTTCTTGCGAGTAAAATATGGCACGAACAGCTTGTCGTAATCCTCGGGAGCAATGCCGGGGCCCTCGTCCGCCACAGCCACCACCGCACGTCGACGCTTCATGTCGTATCGCGTGCCGACCCACAGCCTCCCTCGCTGATTCATCGCCTGAACGGCATTGTCGAACAAATTCACGAACACCCGACGCAGTTGTTCGCGATCAAAATTGAGGTGAGGCAATGCTTCGTCCAGCTCGACGATGAACTGGATATCCTTCTGCGCCTCACGGTACAACGTCACCACGTCGCGCAGCACGTCGTGCAGCGATTGTCGAGTCATTTGCGGAGCAGGCAGCCGGGCGAATTTTGAAAACTCGTCCAACATCTGCTTGAGACTCCCGACCTCGTTGATGATGACATTCGTGGCATCATCAAAGACGCGGTCGAGGTCGGGGGACTTCTCGAAGAACTTCTTGCGCAACCGCTGGGCCGACAACTGAATCGGCGTGAGCGGATTCTTGATTTCATGCGCGACCCGCTTGGCCACCTCCTGCCAGGCCGCGACTTTTTGCGCCTTGATCAACTCCGTCAGATCTTCGAAGACCAACACAAACCCAAGATCTTTGCTGGCCTCGTCCCGCATGCGAGAACCTTTCAAGCCGATCGTGAGCAACTTGCCCTGGATATCCAGTTGGCCCTCCAAATCAAAATCATCGCGCTCATCGCTCAACATACGGTCATAGGCCGTCTGAAACAAGTCCAGACCGAATTCCTTGAACACATCATTGGCCGGTCGCCCTCGAAGCTGATCCCCAGCGAGGCCCAAGATGCGCTCTGCCGAGGGATTGAAGGTGGTAATCATCCCATTGCGATCGATCGACAAGAGGCCGGCGGCAATGGTGTCGACCACGGTTTCAATATAGGCACGACGGCGATCTAACTCAACGTTCGTATTCCGGAGCGTCAGGTTGGTTTCCTCCAGCTTGGACTTGCTCCCCTGGAGATCCTGTGTCATGCGATTGAACGACGCGATCAATGTCCCGATTTCGTCGGTCGCTTTGGCATCGATTTGAACAGTAAGATCGCCTTGGGCCACCGCCTCGGTGGCTTCCGCCAATCGCTGAATCGGAACGGTGATGCCACGAGCCACATAAAATCCGAACCACGTGGCGCTGAAGAGAATCAAGACCGTAACTACCGCCACAAACAGGTACGCCCCGGCCTTGATCGGATTTTTCATCGCCTTGATCTGTTTATATTCCGTATATTGTCGACCGATCCCCTCCATCTTGGTCAAGAGTGACTCAGGGACGTACGTTTCCACCACCACAACCCCCTCGATCTCGCCACGTCGGCTCGCGGACGCCACGGGAATCGCGGCTCGCACGAGTCTCCCGGTTTGCGCCTCCTGCACCGAGGTAAACTCTTGCTTGCCGTTAATGACTTGTAACACCAATTGACTGATCGGCAGATCCACCACTCCGGCTGGAATTTCGGCATCCAGGGCCTTGGTGAGCGTTTCCATCTTGTTCGAAAACACCTCGATCCCGGCCACCCCGTATTCCTTGCGTTTCCTTGCCATGGCCGCGATCAAGAGATCCCGCTGGACCGGTGTCAGCAGATCCTCCCGAAACAATTCCTGAGAGATCGCCCTCGCACTATTCACGGCGAGCGCCACATGCCCGGCATGTTGCATGCGCGCCACTTCATAGGAATCTTTCATGACTCGCTCAATGTGCTCACTAAACCACACATCAACCGCTTTATTGACCAAGCCGCTCGCGACTAAAGCCAACAGTACGGTCGGAATCAGCGAAAACCCGATAAATGCCGCGATCAGTTTCGTTCGGAATCCGGCGCCAACCAGCCGATGGCGTCGTTCGAAATAGGCTTTGATCAAATTCCGAGACAGCAGGAGGACCAGGACGACGAAGCCAATCAGGTCCAAATTGACCAGGAGAAGAACCAGTGCATAACTCGTCGTGGGAAGGAACGAGCCCGTCTCTTCACTCCCAGGGGCGACCACTTGCGAGTAATACAGCGTCAGGGCGACGCAGGGGATCAAGAGAATGAGAACAATCCAAACAGGACGGAGATGGGGTGGTTTCGGATCAAATTTCCGCGAGTGGTCGGTCAAGGACCGATGCATGCCTCGACTGAACACAATGGGTTGCACGTCGTCGGCCTCTCCGGAGGCTCGCCTGAATGTCCCACTCGGCTGATTCAGCTCAGACATGCATGTGTCCTCGGGGCACTTTTAAGACAGGGTAACCGGCATGGTTATCACTATAGCCGACATACCGAGCAGTCTCAAAGCCTACCGCACAAACAGCAGTGTTCGGAAACCAAACAAGAGCACAAACTCTAAGAGATGGGAGACTACTTCGGTGAAGCGAGCGTGACATACTTCATACGAAGGGCATAGAGCATGTCGCGCAGAACGGTCTGTTCATCAGAAGTCAGATTGCCTTTGGTCTTGTCTTCCAAGACCGACAAGAGATCGATGATTTCCTTCGCTTGCGGTAGGTTCACAGGCATCGAGGGCTGTTGAGGATCCAGCTGCTCCCCCATCAGCATGAGTGACGATGAACCAAGAGAAATGACAAAGGACGAAAAGGTGACCGGCGGGGAAAGGACCGATTGGGATGATTCCGACTGGGGGGTTCCCGCGGATGTGGATGCCTGAGCGGTCGAAGTCGCCGCAGAAGGAGCCTCAGTTCCTCCACTGGCTCGCCGATCGCGAATGACAAACCCCTGCTCTTCCGCCATATCGCCTACTCCAACCCGATTGAAAAATCCGTCGGTACCCTACCATAGGAACTAGTTGGTCGCAAGCCGTGAACTAGATTGAAGAGATGGTCTCGCTCAGTATACAGTGGCGAACCGACAGATAACGCGACACTGTTTACTAACGAGAGGGCCATGTCTGAATGATTTACCAAAGTGGTGGAAGTCATGGCGGCACTCCGCGCCGTGAACGGCTGTCCGTGGGATCGGAAACAAACCCATGAGTCACTGAGATCCTATCATCTCGAAAAAGCGTACGAAGTCCTCAAGACCATTGATCAGTGTGTTACGGAAAAAACCTCCAAGAAAATTCGGGGATGTACTCTTAAACGATCATCGGAGCTTCGCGCTTTCCCTCGCCTGTGCGAGCAACAAGCCAACGACCGCACCCAAAGCAATCACGGGCAAGGCCGAGCCTAGCCAGAAGCGCCAGAAAACTGATGCTGGAGTAGCTGTGGAGCTCACCGGCAGCGCAAGACATTGACGTGGCAAGTCAGATTGAGCACCGGACTAGCTGTCACATGCTTATCCGGTTAACTCAGCAAGCCGCAAGAGGAAGCATATGTCAAAGCTTCCCAAAGACCATTGACCACAAGATATTGTGGTCGGCTGAAACAACCGGATAAGCATGAGCTGTCATGGGATAAGAACCTCGACGTAACTGCTTGGCGCGGCGGAATCAATGGCCTTCGCCACGCTTTCCACCTCGCGTTCGATGCGCGGCCAACTCGTGGTAGTCAGCACAACAATTGCGATCTTGCGACCCGTAAGGTTCTGCTGATATCGGAGATTCTGGTCGGTCGTGACCAGCACCGAAAAACCACTCTCTTCAGATTGTTGCAGCAGTTCACCGTTTTTCAGATTGTTCCAGCCAAGCTCAAAGATCGTAGCGACCTGATGGGCGGCAAGGTGCTTACGAAGAGGAACTGGAGTACCCTGGTCGAAAAGAACGCGCACCTAAGCCGCTTCGAGAGAGCGGGCGGCATGCTCAAGCACCGCACGGACTTGCTCGAGCGTCACACCCGGAAACCAGACAATAAAGTCAGAGACTTGTGCCCCATCTTCGAGATTCTGAAAGAGGGCCGTCACAGGGACACGCGTGCCGCGAAACACCCATGCGCCACTCACACGCTCAGGGTCACGTTCAACAGCTGGACAAGAGGACCACCCAATCATCGAATAATTGTAGACCGAGCATGAAGACGATTCAATTCAATTGTGCGGACGGGTATTCGAATCCACGAAAGCCTTGTACACCGTCACTAAGAATGTCACATATCCGACAGACGAATGACCAGGACCCGCACTATCCTTCATACGACACACAGGCCATAGACATGGCAGTCATGCTAGGGCATCGACTCGAAATCCGCTGCGGACCACGTGCGCTGGTCCCTCGTAGCTGACAATGGCGCAACCTAGGTGTCACTGTATTCTCCCAAACCGTGCCTTGAACCCGTCCCTAGCTTCACCAATGAACACGAGCAGACCATCCTCCGAAACAGTGACAACCTCGATATTGAGGCAAGCTACTTCCTGATACATCGCACCTGCAACTGGTCCCTCTGCGACGAACAGCCTTTGCGGCAATGTGCCTGCACGATCGTGCCCCTGCTCCAGCAAGCGGTGCACCACTTGCCCGGACGGACCCATGGCGCTAGCGGAATACATTTCCATACCAAGAATGTAGCAACTCGCCGCATCCATCAAGGCAATACAATAAAAGTCGCCGTCTCGCTCCGTGACAATAGGCGCATCATTCAGCCGAAAAGCAATCCACGCATCGTTGACCTTAAATTGATTGGGGTGAAGCATGAGCTGCACTACCAGCGACGCTTACCGCTCAAATTTAGCCGCACTGTGAAGCAGTGAAGGTGAGGGCCGAGTACATTTTCTAACGGCTGCACCTGACTACTTGAGCACCTTGACTCACAACCACAACGATAATGTTCTGTGACCCCTATTCCCTCTTTGGCCTACCAACACTTAGTCGCCACCGAGCTCGCAGCTCTCTGAAAGCTCTTCGAGGAATTCAGGCTTCAGATACTGAAGCACGTGTTCCACCTTCTGAATCTCTTCTCGCAGAGTCGCAAAACCGATGTAGCGGCAGATATCTGCGAGCGGAGGGTGAAGGGCTGCGAACGTAGGACGATTCACTTCGGCAATGACCTTATCTCGGCGTTCGTCCGGCGCAACGAGATAGAGAGGAAGGTTGATATTCGGTTGCATCGAGACCAAATCTGCCATGCGGAGAAGGCCTGAGTATATTGAAGTGGTACTCTCAACTTCGAAGGCGGCGACGATAGCTTTCCCTTTCAGCCAGAGGACATCGATAAGCTCGATGGTCCGCTTTGTCGCCTCGTCGAACTGCACCGGCAACGTGGACAACATGCGCGGAAACTCCCCGAACTGTTTATTGCCAAACGCTCGCGATCTGTCGTTGCGGGCGACCCAAACGTCGTAGCCCATTTCTGCGCCGAGTCGAAGCAGGGCAGCCTGAATTTCGGTGTGGACAGTTGGAGCAGCCGCGATTTCGGAATCGGTTGCCGCCAAGTCCTCTTCCTCGGGAATCGTGACAACGCCGATCGTGGCCTTGGCCGTTCTCGCGCGGAACGCTGCGAAGGCAGGGTAACGCCCGAGGAACTTGATGTCGATCCGTAGGGGCGGATTTCGCAGAAGCTCCGCGCCATCTGAAGTTATGACGAAATGTGCCCTTTTCGAGGTATCGAGAAGACCCGCCGCAGAGAGATATTGCTTTGCCCATGCAAGCCTGTTTGCGAACAAGGGGGCCCGACCGCTCGGAAGCATTTGTGCAAGTTCGTCAGATGTCAGCTTGAAATCGGAAGCAATTGCCGATCGTGCCTCCGCAACGGAATGCTCTTTAGCATCCCCAGCAAAGCGCAGGAGAGGGAGCATGAGCGTCTGAAAATCAGGAATGGGCATGAAAGAAATGATAAGTCAGTTCTGTGCAGCCGGAATTGCGATTCCGGCTGGATATCTATAGGTCGATGCGCATTAGAGCCGAATCCGCCGGTTCCTATCCGCACAACACTCCGCTACGTTTTACGAACTGTACGTCATGATAGTAGCCATTTCAATAGACAGAGACGGTAGCCACTGCCATTGAAGCAATGGCAGTCCTCGGTATACAGTGGCGAGCCGACACATAACGCGACACTGTTTACTAACGAGAGGGCCATGTCTGAACGATTTACCAAAGTGGTGGAAGTCATGGCGGCGCTCCGCGCCGTGAACGGCTGTCCGTGGGATCGGAAACAAACCCACGAGTCGTTGAAACCTTATCTCCTCGAAGAGACCTACGAAGTCCTGGAGACCATCGATCAACGTGATAGTCAGAAGCTCAAAGAAGAATTGGGCGACGTCCTGTTACAAGTGCTCTTCCACAGTCAAATTGCGGCTGAGGCCAAGACATTTTCCATCGAGGACGTGCTGGAGATGCTCGTCACAAAACTCATCCGCCGGCACCCCCATGTTTTCGGCGCCGATGACCACGCGACCGGCGTGACCACGAGCGAGCAGGTCCTCAGTCAATGGGAAGACATCAAACGAGCCGAACGTGAAGCAGCCGGAACAAAACAGTCAGCGATTGATGGAGTGCCGAAGACCTTACCAGCCCTCCTGCGTGCCTATCAGATACAGGCGAGGGCTGCACGAGTGGGGTTTGATTGGCCACACAATCACACGGGCCTTCAACAGGTCTTTGCCAAAATTACGGAAGAGGTGGGGGAACTCCGAGAAGCGCTTGCTCACGCTCCGAAACAGTCTGAAATAGCCGCGCCATCTCCTCAATCCAGTGGCCAGGAACCGGTTGAAGCAGAATTAGGAGATATCCTATTCTCCCTGGTCAACCTCGCCCGGTTCATCAAGGTCAATCCGGAAGAGGCCCTCCGCCGAGCGACGAATCGATTTGTCGACCGCTTTCAGCTTGTGGAGGCAGGCGCTGCCCAAGAAGGTCGAGCATTACCGGACATGACCCTCGCGGAAATGGAGCAACTCTGGGAGAAAGCCAAACAGCTATTGAACGACTCACAGCCTCACGCCTCACAACACCACAAGGATCACACATCATGACTCAAGAGCAAGGACCGTACGAAGAAGGAAAGCGTGCCGGAGCCCACCCCCTCCTTGTGGTGCTTGGCATCTTGCTCGGGCTGTGGTTGTTCGTCGCGCTGATCGTCCCCAGCTCCAAAAACAAACAGGCGGCCGGCACCGAAGGACCCAACGTCGCTGTCATCGAAGATCCCGAAGCCGCCCCCGTCATGTTCAAGGTCCAGACAACCATCCTTGAGATGAACACCGTGAGCCTCGTCGTCCCCCAACAGGCTACGGATAGCCAAATCGTCGGGCTACTGAAACGCTTGAAAGACGCCCGTCTGGATGGCTCTCTCGGCGCACAGCTCCCGGCCACGACACCGGGCCACAAACTTGGCGACCACGCCATCGCCGACATCCTGATCTTTTCCGACAAGCAATTTGCGGAGGCAGAGACGATCCGCACACTCGCGCGAGGCGCCCATGCGCCCGGCACACTCTACCCGAATGCCGTCCCCTTCGAGGTGGCCATGGAACAAGTCCGCGGCCACTACCGCATTGACCTGAACGATACGGGCAACCCCGACACCGGGTCACTGGGATTCGCAGATGAATCCGGCGTCCACTCCAAACAGTACCGCAGAATTTTTTGAGGGGGTTGGCCGATTCGTCAGGGCCTCGTCGGCGGAACGACAGGCTAACATGTTGGGACAAACCTTGTTATTAACAGCAATGTAGTTGGAATGTTCTAAGTGGCACACACACCACAATCCCGTGAGGATGCTCAAAAAGGCCATCGTGCTCACCCGCCCACCCCTGCGCGCCAAGACGCGCATGTCACCGAGCAAGGCAGCAGCGAGCGAGGAGGTGAGGCGTACGCTTC
>Ga0224500_10000635_pt1 | contig 23244 bp, 17 predicted proteins | sample SF_Oct11_sed_USG_FD_168126 | JGI IMG/M metagenome (GOLD analysis project Ga0224500, IMG submission 168126) | Sediment microbial communities from San Francisco Bay, California, United States - SF_Oct11_sed_USGS_4_1 | ecosystem: Environmental > Aquatic > Marine > Sediment | place: USA: California... | reverse complement strand
CGCGCTGACGGAAAACATCGGCAGCCTGCAGAACACGCCGGACGTCGGCCTGCAGTTCGGCTGGGTCTACCGGTCGCCTCGCGTCGATTGACCCGCGGGTCCGGCCCGTTCAGCGGCGCAGGGCCTGCAGCAGTTGCGGCAGCACGTCGCCCGAGGGGCCGCGGAGAGCGATGTCGGCGAGCGGCGTGAGCGCGGTGGACTCGGTGTTGATCTCGATGACTCTTGCGCCGGACCGCAGGGCGCTCTCGGCAAGCCCCGCCGCCGGGTACACGACCGACGCGGTGCCGACCGACAGGAAGACGTCGCAGTCGGCCGCGGCCACGTCCGCCTCCAGCAGTGCCTGCCGCGGGATCGCTTCGCCGAACCAGACGACGTCCGGCCGCAGCAGCTCACCACACCGCGCGCATTCCGGCAGGCCAGTGATCGAGAGGGACGATCGCCCGGCGAGCGTTCCCTCGGCGGAGCAGCGATCGCGCAGGATGTTGCCGTGGTATTCGATGACACCCGTGCTGCCCGCGCGCTGGTGCAGACCGTCGACGTTCTGCGTCACCAGCGTCAGGCGCGGCACCTTACCGGCAAGCTCGACCAGGGCCCTGTGGCCGGCATTCGGTTCGACCCGGCGCACGAGTTCGCGACGCCATTCGTACCATTCCCAGACGCGCTGCGGATCGCGCGCGAAGGCCTCGGGGGTCGCCAGGTCTTCGGGCCGGTAGCGGGCCCACAGGCCCGTCTGCGCGTCGCGGAACGTGGGCACGCCGCTTTCGGCGGAGATGCCCGCCCCCGTCAGCACGCACACGTGCCGCGCTGCCCTGAGCGCCGTCGTCGCCGCGGAGAGAAGGGGATAGGTGATCGTTGCGCTTCCGACTATCCCCCAACCCCTATCCCCTATCCCCCCGCAAAGCCGCTACGCGGCTTTGCCTTGCGATGCCAGCTGACGGATCACGTACTGCAGGATGCCGCCATGCTGGAAGTAGTCGCGCTCCTTCGGCGTGTCGATCCGTACGCGCGCTTCGAACTTGACCGGTGCGCCCGTGGCCGGAGTCGCCACGACGCTCACGACCTTCGCGGCTCCGCCGTTCAGGCCGATGATCTCGAAGCTCTCCTTGCCGGTGAGCCCGAGCGACTGCGCGTTCTCACCGTCCTTGAACTGCAGCGGCAGCACACCCATGCCGATCAGGTTGGAGCGGTGGATGCGCTCGAAGCTCTCGGCGATCACCGCCTTGACGCCGAGCAGCATGGTGCCCTTGGCCGCCCAGTCGCGTGACGAACCCGTGCCGTACTCCTTGCCCGCGATCACGATGAGCGGCGTGCCTTCCGCCTTGTACTTCATGGCCGTGTCGTAGATCGACAGCTGTTCCCCGGTCGGCACGTGCACCGAGATTCCGCCTTCCGTGCCCGGCAACAGCAGGTTGCGCAGGCGGATGTTGGCGAACGTGCCACGCATCATCACTTCGTGGTTACCGCGGCGCGCCCCGTACTGGTTGAAATCGACTGGCTGGACGCCCTGCGCCATGAGGTACCTGGCGGCAGCGCTGGCCTTGGCGATGTTGCCGGCCGGCGAGATGTGGTCGGTCGTGACCGAGTCGCCGAGCAGCGCGAGCACCCGCGCGCCGCGGATGTCGGCAACTGCGCCCGGCGTCATCGTCATGCCGTCGAAGTACGGCGGATTGCGCACGTAGGTCGAGTTCGGCTCCCACTGGTAGATCTCGCCCTCGGGCACCTTGAGCGCGTTCCAGTTCGCGTCGCCGGCGAAGGCGGTCGCGTAGCCTTTCTTGAACATCGCGGAGTTGATGTTCGCCGCCATCGATTGCTGGATCTCCTGCGCTGTCGGCCAGATGTCCTTCAGGAAGACCGGCTTGCCGTCCGCGCCGAAGCCAAGCGGCTCGTTGTTGAGGTCGATGTCCATCGTGCCGGCGAGCGCGTAGGCGACCACCAGCGGCGGCGACGCGAGGAAGTTCATCTTCACTTCCGGATGCACGCGGCCTTCGAAGTTGCGGTTGCCGGAGAGCACGGAGGTGGTGACGACGTCGCCGGCCTTGATGCCGTCCGAGATCTCGGGCTTCAGCGGGCCCGAGTTGCCGATGCAGGTGGTGCAGCCGTAACCCACGACGTAGAAGCCGACGCTCTCGAGGTCCGGCAGCAGGCCGGCCTTCGTCAGGTAGTCGGTGACCACGCGCGAGCCCGGCGCGAGGCTGGTCTTCACCCATGGCCTGGCGACCAGTCCGTGCTGCCGCGCCTTGCGCGCGAGCAGACCGGCCCCGATCAGCACCGCGGGATTCGATGTGTTCGTGCAACTGGTGATCGCGGCGATCATCACCGCTCCGTCGGCCAGTTCGAACGTCTTGCCGCCCGAGGTGACGGGTGCCTTGCCGGTCGCCTTCGGGTTCTTCTGTGCGCGCTCTTCGACCATCCTGGCGAGCGCGCCACGGTAGACCGCCTTGGACGTGCGCAGCGGGACACGATCCTGCGGGCGCTTCGGGCCGGCGAGGCTCGGTTCCACCGTGGCGAGGTCGAGTTCGAGCACGTCGGTGTAGTCGGCCTCGCGCATGCCGTTCGTGCGCCACATGCCCTGGGCCCTGGCATAGGCTTCGACCAGGGCGATCTGCTCGGCCGGGCGGCCGGTCAGTTCGAGGTAGCGGACAGTCTCTTCGTCGATGGGGAAGATGCCGCAGGTGCTGCCGAACTCCGGCGCCATGTTGGCGATGGTCGCGCGGTCCGCGAGCGGCAGCGCGGCGAGGCCATCGCCGAAGAACTCGACGAACTTGTCGACCACGCCCTTCTTGCGCAGTATCTCGGTGATGGTGAGCACGAGGTCGGTGGCCGTCGCTCCGGCGGGCAGTGCCCCCTTCAGGCGGAAGCCGATGACCTGCGGGATCAGCATCGTGACAGGCTGGCCGAGCATCGCGGCCTCGGCCTCGATGCCGCCTACGCCCCAGCCGAGCACGCCGAGGCCATTGACCATCGTCGTGTGCGAGTCCGTGCCGACGAGGGTGTCCGGGAACGCGCGCTTCACGCCGTTCTTCTCTTCGGCGAAGACGACGCGGGCGAGGTGTTCGACGTTGACCTGGTGGACGATGCCGGTGTTCGGCGGCACGACCTTGAAGTTGCTGAACGCCGTCTGGCCCCAGCGCAGGAACGAATAGCGTTCGACATTGCGCCCGAACTCGGTCGCGTTGTTCTTCGCGAGCGAATCCGCGGTGCCGTAGTTGTCCACCTGCACCGAGTGGTCGATGACCAGTTCGGCCGGGGCGAGCGGATTGATGTCCTGCGGGTTGCCGCCGAGGCGGGTCATCGCTTCGCGCATGGCGGCGAGGTCGACGATGGCCGGCACGCCGGTGAAGTCCTGCATGATCACGCGCGCGGGCGTGAAGGCGATTTCGTGGCTCGGGGCCGCCTTGGCGTCCCACTTGAGCAGCGCCTCGATGTCCTTCCGCGTGACGTTCACGCCGTCTTCGAACCGCAGCAGGTTCTCGAGCAGGATCTTGAGGGAGAACGGCAGGCGGGCGAGGTCGTGGCCCTGCAGCGCCGGGAGGCTGTGAATCTCGTACGACTGGTTGCCGACGGCAAGCGTCGTGCGGGTCTTGAAGCTGTCGGTCATGTAGCCTCCGGGGCTGAAAACGCAGCGGTTAACCGCGAAATTATAGCCCGGAAGCCCGCGCGGATTCGACCGCGGACGCCGACTCGGGAATCTCGGCAATGACGGCGCCGCCCAGGCACTCTTCGCCCTGGTAGAAGACCGCCGACTGGCCGGGGGTGACCGCACGCTGCGCCACGTCGGTGCGGACGCTGCAGCGTCCGTCCGCAAGGACGCGCACCTCGCAGGCCTGGTCAGCCTGGCGGTAACGGGTCTTCACGGTGCAGCGGAACTGCGGTGCCGGGGCCGCGCCTGCAGTCCAATGCGCGGTTTCGGTGATGAATTCGCTGCAGAGCAGGAGCGGGTGGTCGCGCTGCTGCACGACCACGAGCGTGTTCCGGTGCAGGTCCTTCTTCGCGACGTACCACGGCTTCTCGGCCGCGCCACGCACGCCGCCGACCGCGAGGCCCTGGCGCTGGCCGAGCGTGTAATACATCAGGCCGCGGTGAGTGCCGAGCTTGCGTCCTGCGGGTGTTTCGATGGGGCCGGGTTGCGCGGGCAGGTAATGCGAGAGGAACTCGGCGAAGGGACGCTCGCCGATGAAGCAGATGCCGGTGCTGTCGCGCTTGTCGTGCACGGGCAGCGCATGTTCGTGCGCGAGCTTGCGCACCGCGTCCTTCGGCCGGTCGCCGATGGGAAACAGCGTGCGCGCGAGCATCGCGCCCGGCACCGTGTGCAGAAAATAGGTCTGGTCCTTGGCGGGATCGAGGCCGCGCAGCAACCGGCCTTCCTGCATGCGCGCGTAATGGCCGGTGGCAAACCAGTCGGCTCCGAGGCGCAGCGCGTGCTCGTAACAGACGCCGAACTTGATCTCGCGATTGCAGGCGACGTCCGGATTGGGCGTGCGGCCGGCCGCCAGCTCGTCGAGGAAGTGCTGGAAGACGCGGTCGCGGTACTCCGCCGCGAACGTCACCGCATGCAGCGGGATGCCAAGGTCGTTGCAGACGCGTCGCGCATCCTGCAGGTCGGACGCCGCCGTGCAGTAACCGTCCTCGTCTTCGTCCCAGTTGCGCATGAAGAGCGCGTGCACGTCGTAACCCGCGCGCTGGAGCAGCACGGCAGCGACGGCGGAATCGACGCCGCCGGAGATCGCGAGCACGACGCGTGGGGACGGCATGCGCGAATCTTACCTGTCCTGCTCCCTCTCCCGCGTCGTTTGGAGGGATGTGGTTGCTGCGAGCAGTCGATCCGGGACCTTCCCCGGAGCTTGGAAAGGCAGACACGCACTCGCTACAAGCAGTCGAGCCGGGACCATCCCCCGAGCTTGGAAAGGCAGACACGCGCTCGGGGGATGGTCCCGGCTCAACCGCTTGCCGCCTTGGTTCTCCGTGGCGGTGGAAGAGGTCCCGAGGCGGGTGATGTCAGGCGTTCGATCCGGCCTGTCCTGGCGCGCGCGTGTCTGCCTTTCCAAGCGCGACAGGACAGGCCGGGTCGGACGCCTGCAAGCAGCGCGTCGACGTTTCCACGCGAGGACCGGGAGAGGTGCGCGGCTCAGCCGCTGGCGGCGATCGACGTCGTCACGTCAGCGACGGATTCGACGCTGCGCATCAGGTGCGTCAGGAGTTCGAGCGGATACCGCACGCCGCCCAGATAATCATCGACACAGCGTGCCACCAGCGGACTGCGATGCCGCGCCTGCGCCGCCATCAGTTGCTCGCGGTCGAGCCAGCGGGTGCGCAGGATGCCGTGATCGAGGGGCCGCGAGGGATCGTGGCCCTCCAGCTGCCCGCAGAACGCGATGCGCAGGAAGGTCTTGCTCAGGTGCTCGGGTTGCCAGAGGTAAATGCCGACGACGTCGCGCGGGACGAAGGTCCAGCCGGTTTCCTCGAGCGTCTCGCGCGCGATGGCGTGCGGCAGGGATTCGTTGTGCTCGAGGTGACCGGCAGGCTGGTTCAACACCACCCGGCCACCCGCGCGCTCCTCGACCAAAAGGAACTTGCCGTCGCGTTCGACGACGGCTGCCACGGTGACGTCAGGCTTCCATACCATGCCGGACATTATAGCGAGCCCGCGTGCAGGTGCTTCTTTTCAGGCTGGACGGGCAAGCGCCGGGGGTGCAGTGGCGTCCGGACCGCGTCAGCAGTCGACGGCCGTGGCACGCATTTCGGGCTGGACCAGGCTGCCAGCCCAGACCTCGTCGAAATAGGCGAGATGGCGCTTGACGACCGCGACGTCGTTGAACTCGACGATGCCTTCCCACGTCGCAGCCTGCTGGCGAAACGCGATGGCCTTGTCGTCGGCCACGATGAAAGAACAAGGGTTGCTGCGGTACTCGGGCGCGACGTTGCGCAGGTCGATGTAGCTCGTGAGTCGGCGTGCCATCATCATGAAACGGTTGCCTTCGCGCGAGACCCGGCCGGGATTCGAGATCAGCACGCGCAGGCGCGCATGGCTGCGGGCCAGGACGAGCCGCTTGACCGGCTCGAGGAAGAGGTCGTGATCGTAGATCAGCGGTTCGAGGTCGGTCGTGTAGATGGCAAGGGTGCGATTGGCGCGCGTCGCGATTTCTGCGACCGCGGCGCGGTATTCCTCAAGGTTCGAGAGGATGCTGCGCGTCCCAGTCAGGTCCAGCCGATGTTCCATCCCGCTTCCCGACCGCCCGGCGCATGCGCTGGTGCGGTATTCCGACCTCGTCGAACTCCGGGCCGTCGGCCCGGAAACCCAGTCGCTCGTAGAACCCGGCGGCTGACACCTGCGCATTGAGGTACACCTCCTGGAAGCCGCGCTCGGCGGCGAGATCCATGAGGCGACGCATCACGGCGACGCCAGCTCCGGTGCCACGGTACTGCGGCAGTACTGCGACGCGGCCAATCTTACCGGTGGGTTCCAGGCGTCCAGTGCCGACCGCGTCACGTTTTGCGGAAGCAGGTGGTTCGAAAACGAGGACGTGCGGGATGACGGGGTCGAGTTCGTCCCACTCGTCGCGTTCCGCGATTCGTTGTTCTTCGATGAAGACCGACCGCCGCACGCGCTGGATCTGCAATCGATCGTGCTCCCACGTGGCCAGTCGCACGACGTAATCCCGGGTGGCGCGTGCAGGCATGTCGGCCGGTGTTGACAGGGTTATGTCAAACGTTGCCGAACCGGGGGCTCAGACTTCGCGGGCCAGTCGGGCCGCGAGGCCGATGTATGTCGCCGGGGTCAACGCCTTGAGCCTTGCCTTCTCGACTGGCGGGATCGGCAGCCCGTCGACGAAATCCGCGACTGCCGGTCCGTCGATGCGACGTCCGCGCGTGAGCGCCTTCAACTGTTCATAGGCTTCGGGCACGGCGTACCGGCGCATCACGGTCTGGATCGGTTCTGCCAGCAGTTCCCAGTTCGCCGCGAGATCTTCGGCCAGTCGGGGACGATCGACTTCGATGCGGGCCAGTCCGCGTGCGACGGACTGGATCGCGATATCGGAGTGCGCGAGCGCGACACCCAGGTTGCGCTGCACCGTCGAGTCGGTCAGGTCGCGCTGCCAGCGCGAGATCGGCAGTCTTTCGGACAGGAAGCGCAGCAATGCATTGGCGAGCCCGAAGTTGCCTTCGCCGTTCTCGAAGTCGATCGGGTTGACCTTGTGCGGCATCGTCGACGAGCCGACTTCGCCCGCGACGATTTTCTGCCTGAAATAGCCAAGCGACACATAGCCCCAGAAATCGCGACAAAGATCGGTCAGGATCGAGTTGCAGCGGGCCACGGCGTCGCAGTACTCGGCCATCCAGTCGTGGGGCTCGATCTGGGTGGTGTACGCGTTCCACTCCAGCAGGAGCGATTCGACCAGTCGCTGGCCGAGCAGCGGCCAGTCCACGTCCGGGTATGCCGCCACGTGTGCATTGTAGTTGCCGACGGCGCCGTTGATCTTGCCGCGGATCGGCACGGCCGCGAACGTGTTGCGGGCCTGGCGCAGGCGGCGCACGAACACCGCGACTTCCTTGCCCAGCGTGGTGGGCGTCGCGGCCTGGCCGTGCGTACGCGACATCATCGCGTCGTCCGCATGCACGTGCGCCATCGAGCGCAGGGCGCCGAGCAGCGCGTCGATGCGCGGCAGCAACACCCGCGAGCGGGCTTCCTGGCACATCAGCGCGTAAGCCAGGTTGTTGATGTCCTCGGAGGTGCATGCGAAATGCACGAACTCGAGCCGCGACTGCCAGGCCGGGTGCGCGCCGAGCTTCTGCTTGATGAGGTACTCGACCGCCTTGACGTCGTGGTTGGTCTCGCGCTCGAACGCCTTCACGGTCGCCGCGTCCGCGGCGTCGAAGCCATCGGCGATCTGCTGGGCGGAGGCGAGGTCGGCCGGGGTGACGCCGTTCAGTTCGGCGATGCGCCGCTCGCCGGCCAATGCGTGCAACCAGGCGATCTCGACGCGCACGCGGGCGCGAATGAGGCCCTGTTCGCTGAATATCTCCCGGAGGTCGGCGCAGCGCGCCGCATAGCGGCCGTCCACGGGGGAAAGCGCGGTCAGCGGGGTGAGACTCATGCGGTCATCCGGGAGGTGCTACGATTCCGGATGATACCGCACGGCCCGCCCGGGGCGCCTGCGCGGTTCCCCGGAGCCCGCCATGGCCGATACCGACTACCGCGTCGAACGCGACAGCATGGGTGAAACCCGCGTGCCCGCCGGGGCGCTGTGGGGCGCCCAGACCCAGCGCGCGATCCAGAATTTCCCGATCAGCGGCTTGCGCCTGCCGCGCGGCTTCATCCGGGCGCTCGGGCTCGTCAAGTGGGCCGCGGCCGGAGCCAATCTCGAACTCGGTGATCTCGACCGTGTCCGTGCCTTCGCCATCCAGCGGGCCGCACTGGAAGTGGCGGAGGGTCGTCACGACGCCCATTTCCCGGTCGACGTCTTCCAGACCGGTTCGGGCACCAGCAGCAACATGAACGCCAATGAAGTCATCGCGCGACTCGCCACCGGGTACGCCGGTGGCTCGACCATGCCCGTGCACGCCAACGACGATGTCAACCGCGGACAGAGCAGCAATGACGTGATCCCGACCGTGATTCACCTGGCTGCAGCCATCGCGCTCTCGGAATCGCTGCTGCCCGCGCTCAAGGAACTCATCGAGACGATCGCGCGCAAGGCGGGCGACGTTGGCGAGATCGCGAAGACCGGCCGCACGCACCTGATGGACGCCATGCCGGTGACGCTCGGACAGGAAATGGGCGCATGGCGGACTCAGATCGAAGACGCGGTGACGCGGCTGCAGAGTTGCCGGCCGCGCCTGCACGCACTGGCACAGGGCGGAACGGCCGTGGGCACGGGCATCAACGCCAATCCGCAGTTCGCGCCGAAGGTGGCGGCGCTGCTGTCGCAGGAGACCGGTCTCGATCTGCGTCCGGCCCGCGATTTCTTCGCCGCGCTCGCATCGCAGGATACCGCCGTGGAACTGTCCGGCCATCTGCGCACGCTTGCCGTTGCGCTGATGAAGATCTCGAACGACCTGCGCTGGATGAACAGCGGGCCGCTCGCGGGGCTCGGGGAGATCTCGCTGCCCGCTCTGCAGCCGGGCAGCAGCATCATGCCGGGTAAGGTGAACCCGGTAGTGCCGGAGGCGGTCACGATGGTGGCCGCGCAGGTGATGGGCAATGACGCGACGATTGGCATCGCCGGCCAGTCGGGCAACTTCCAGCTCAACGTGATGCTGCCCGTGATCGCCTACAACCTGTTGCAGAGCATCGAACTGCTGGCGGCGGCAGCGCGCACGCTCGCGCGCAGCACGATCGCAGGCTTCGCGGTGCATGCGCGGCAGATGTCACTCGCGCTGAATCGCAACCCGATGCTGGTGACGGCGCTCGCTCCCGTGATCGGCTACGACAAGGCGGCGGCGATCGCGAAGAAGGCCTATGCCGAAGGCCGCCCGATCATCGAGGTGGCCGCCGAGATGACGGACCTCGGTGAGCAGCGTCTCGCCAGGCTGCTCGATCCGGCCGCACTCACGCGCGGTGGCGAGCACGGCACACCGGGCAAGGGGGAAGGCTAGTTGACGGTCCCGGAACCCATCGCAGCCCCGCCGCTGCGCGCTCGGATCGAGACCCTGCTGCGGGACACGGTGCCGGGCCGGAACCCCGAGTTTCCCTACGCCTCGCAGTTCACCGCCGAACAGATCGACCGGCTGCGGAGGCTGTTCCCCGCAGAGCCGGCGCGCGCCGCGGTGCTCGTGCCACTGGTCGAGCGCCCCGCCGGACTGCAGGTGCTGCTGACCCAGCGCGCATCGCACCTGAAGCACCATCCGGGCCAGGTCAGCTTTCCGGGCGGCCGCATCGAGCCTGCGGACGCCGGCCCGTGGGAGGCCGCGCTGCGCGAGGCACGGGAGGAGATCGGCCTCGACCCGCGCTACGTCACGCGCGCCGGCTTCCTGCAGGATCACCTCGTGATCTCCGGGTACCGCGTGACGCCTGCGGTCGGCTTCGTGCGGCCCGGCTTCGACCTGCGCCTGGACGAGACCGAGGTCGAGGATGTCTTCGAGGTGCCGCTCGAATTCGTGCTGGACGTGCGCAACCACCTGGCGCGCGACCGCACCGTGGCCGGCCATTCGGTCATCACGCACGAAATCCCGTACCAAGGCCGCCAGATCTGGGGCGCGACGGCCAGCATGCTCATCACGTTCGCACGGCTGTTGCGCGAGATGAAGGCATGAGCGCCATCGAGCGACTGCGGCTGATCATGGTCCGGCTGCGCGATCCCGCAACCGGCTGTCCGTGGGACCGCGAGCAGGACTGGGCATCGATCGCGCCACACACGATCGAGGAAGCGTACGAACTGGCGGATGCTGTCGCCCGTGGCGAGCCCGAAGCGGTGCGTGACGAATTGGGAGACTTACTGTTCCAGGTCGTGTTCCAGGCGCGCATCGCCGAGGAACGCGGACTGTTTGATTTCGACGCCGTCGCCGCTGCGATCGCCGACAAGCTCGAACGGCGACATCCGCACGTCTTTGCCGACGCGAAGATCGACGGCGCGGCGGCGCAGACCGTGGCCTGGGAGGAGCACAAGCGCGCGGAACGCGCGGCCCGGGGGCTGGGCACTGGCGCGCTGGACGGCGTGACGCTCGGCCTGCCGGCGCTGACCAGGGCGACCAAGCTCGGTGCGCGCGCTGCGCGAGTCGGCTTCGACTGGGCCGACGCGTCGGGCGTCGTCGCGAAGGTGCGCGAAGAACTGGTCGAGCTGCAGGACGAGATCGAGAAGGGCGATCGGGCCCGCTCGCACGAAGAACTGGGCGACCTGCTGTTCGCATTGTCGCAGGCCGCGCGTCACCTCGGCGTCGATGCAGAAGCCGCGCTGCGTGCCGCAAATACCAAGTTTGAGCGGCGGTTCCGCCAGGTCGAGATGCACCTCGCCGCGGAGGGCCGAACCCCGGCCGACGCCGACATGGAGCAGCTCGAGGCGCTCTGGGCCCGTGCCAAGCGGGAACTCGGCTGAGCCGCCGTGAATGCCCCCGCTTCCGCCGCGGCGCGACTCGCGGCCCTGCGTGAACTGCTCCCCGGGTGCCAGCTGCGCGATCGGCACCGGCTGCAGTCGACGTTTGACCGATTGGCACGCAAGCCCGCGGCGGCCGATCCGCGCGAAGTCACCCGGCTGGAGGCTCAAGTCGATGCGTCCATCGGACTCGTCGCGGCCCGCCGTGCATCCGTTCCACCGATCGTCTACGACGAGACCCTGCCGGTGCACGCGCGCCGCCAGGACATCCGCCGCGCGATCGAGACGCACCAGGTGGTCATCGTCAGCGGCGCCACGGGCAGCGGCAAGAGCACGCAGATTCCAAAGATCTGCCTCGAGATGGGGCGTGGCACGGCCGGCCTGATCGGGCACACGCAGCCGCGGCGCATCGCGGCGCAAGCGCTGGCCAACCGGGTCAGCGCGGAGCTCGGTTCCACCACCGGCGATCTCGTCGGTTACCAGGTGCGCTTCGTCGACCGCACGAGTCCGCGCACACTCGTCAAGCTGATGACGGACGGGTTGCTGCTGCGCGAGCTCGAAGGCGACCCGCTGCTGTTGCGCTACGACACGCTGATCATCGACGAAGCCCACGAGCGCAACCTCAACGTCGATTTCCTGCTCGGCGTCTGTCACCGACTGTTGCCGCGGCGGCCCGAACTGCGCCTGGTCGTGACGTCGGCGACGATCGAGACCGGGCGGTTTGCCGAGTTCTTCGGCGGCGCGCCCATCATCGACGTCGAGGGCCGGAGCTACCCGGTCGAGGTGCGTTATCGCCCGCTCGCGGAAGAGGACGAGTCCGCGCCACCACTGCCGGAGGCGGTGCGTGACGCGCTCGAGGAACTGGAGCGTGATGCGCGCGGCCTGCACGGCGACGCGCTGGTGTTTCTTCCGGGAGAGAAGCAGATCCTCGAGACGCGCGACCTGCTGGTGCGCAGCCGCATGGACTGGGATGTCCTGCCGCTGTACGGGCGGCTCACCGGTCCGGACCAGGACAAGGTGTTCGCCGGGCACACGCGCCGTCGCGTCGTGCTCGCGACCAACGTCGCCGAGACGTCGCTCACGATTCCCGGCGTGCGGTTCGTCATCGACGCCGGGCTCGCACGCGTCAGCCGCTACAGCCCGCGCGCGAAATTCCAGCGTCTGCCGATCGAGCCGGTGTCGCAGGCGAGTGCCGATCAGCGTCGCGGTCGGTGCGGACGCGAAGGCGAGGGCATCTGCATCCGGCTGTATGCCGAGGACGATTACCTGGCGCGGCCGCGCTACACCGAGCCCGAACTGCTGCGGACCAACCTGGCCAGCCTCATCCTGCAGATGGCCGCGCTCGCGCTCGGGAGTCCGCAGGAATTTCCGTTTCTCGATGCGCCCGACGCACGCCTGCTCAACGATGGCTACCGCCTGTTGCTGGAACTCGGCGCGGTCGACGGCGAGCGGCGCATCACCCGGCTCGGGCGTCAGATGGCCGCCCTGCCGGTCGATCCGCGACTGGCACGGGTGCTGGCGGAGGCGGGACGCACGGGCTGCATGGCTGATGCGCTCACGATCGTGTCGTTCCTGAGCATCCAGGATCCGCGCGAACGGCCTGCCGACAAGACGGCAGCAGCGGACGAAAAGCACGCCTTGTTCGCCGACGAGCGCTCGGACTTCGTCGGCGTGCTCAATCTCTGGCGTGCCTCCCGCGAACCCGCGGCCGGTGGCAACCGGGTGCTGCGCCACTGGTGCCGCGAACACTTCCTGTCGTTCATGCGCATGCGGGAGTGGGCTGATTTGCGCGAGCAGCTCGAGGACATGTCCCGGCCGCTGGCGAAGGGCGATGGCGACAAACCCGCGGCGACCACGGCCGTGCTGCACCAGACTCTGCTGACGGGTTTCCTCGGCGGCATCGGCGTGCTCGACGAAGCCCGTACCTACCTGGGCGCGCGCGACACGCGGTTCGTCATCGCTCCGGGCACGCCGCTCGCCAGGCGTTCGCCGCACTGGATCGTCGCCGCGAGCCTCGTGGAAACGCATCGGCTCTATGCGCGCATGGTGGCGCAGGTGCAGCCGTCGTGGATCGAGTCGGCGGGCGCGCACCTGGTCAAACGCACCTACGGTGACGCCGAATGGGACCCGCAGCGTGGCATGGCGTTCGCGCGCGAGACGGTCTCGCTCTACGGCCGCGTGCTTAGCAGCGGACGGCGCGTCAATTTTGCGACGGTCGACCCCGTGGCGGCACAACGCATGTTCGTGGAGGAAGCGCTCGTCCGCCGCCAGCCCGCGATGCCGTTTGCGTTCCTCGAGCGCAATACGGCCATGCGGGCACGCCTCGAACGCGTCGAGTCCTGCCTGCGCCGGCGCGACTTGCTGGCCGGCGAAGACTCGCTGGTGCGGTTCTACCTGGAACGCATTCCGCCGACGATCGCCTCGACGCGCGCGTTCGAATCCTGGTGGCGCAAGGAGGAGCGCACGAAGCCGCACATGCTCGACGCGGCGGAGCCGGTGTTCCTGGCGCAAGCCCTGCCGGTCGTGCACGTGCGTGATTACCCGGAGGCGATCGACGTTCACGGCAACGACCTGCACCTGCACTATCGCTTCGATGCGACGGCGCCCGACGACGGCGTCACGCTCGACGTGCCGTTGCCGCTGCTGCGGGCAATCGACGCACAGCGACTGGAGTGGCTGATACCAGGATGGTTGCGCGAGAAGGTCATCGCGCTGCTGCGGGGCCTGCCAAAGGAAGTGCGGCGCGAGATCGTGCCCATTCCCGACGCGGCGGACCGGCTGCTGGCCGTGCTGCCGCCGTTCGGCACTGGCTCGCTGTTCGCCCACGTCGCCGCCTTCGCGACCCAGGAAGCCGGCATCCGCGTCGAACCCGGGCAGGTGGCTGCTGTGGCCTTGCCGCCCTGGCTCAGCGTCAATCTGCAGGTGCTCGACGGTGCGGGACGACTGCTGAAGGCCGGTCGCGATCTCTCGGCCCTGCGCGATGAGTTTCGCACGACGTCCGGTGGCTCGAGCTTTGCCGAAGCGGCTCCGGATTTCGCGTGGGCGCGAGTCGGCGTACGGCAGTGGGACTTTGCGGCCTGGCCCGTGGAGACCACGATCCGGAGCGGACGGCTGCAACTGCGAGCCTATCCCGGGATCCAGGACGAGGGTGCCAGCGTGCGCCTGCACCTGTTCACGACGGAGGGTGGAGCCCGGCGTGCCTCGAGGGCCGGCATCGTCAGGCTTGCGGCCCTGGCCCTGCCACAGCAGCACGAACTGGCGCGCCGGCACTGGGCGTCGGACCGTGAGTTCACGCTGTTGCTCGCGGGAGCGGGATTCGGCAAGGAGTTGCCCGGCGAGATCGCCGACCGCGCCGTGGCCGATGCCGTACTTGGACAGTCCGGCGAGTTGCCGCGCACGCGGGCCCAGTTCGAGGCGCTGGTGGAGCGGGGACGCGCCGACGTGGTCGATCGGGCAGGTGAGATCGCGAGGGTCGTGAAAGCCGTGCTGCTGGCGCTGAAGGACGTGCGCGCGCAGATGGGTCAGTCGAACGGCGCAGCTTTCGCCCCCGTACGCGGCAGCGTGAATGACCAGCTGGCCGAACTGCTCGCTCCGGGCTGGGTGCGCGAAACCCCCGCTGGCTGGTGGACCCAGCTGCCGAAATACGTGCGTGCGATCGCGCGCCGCCTGGAACGCGCGCGCGGAGACGTCGAACGGGATCGCAAGCTGCAGGCGCAGGTCGAGCCTTATGCACAACAGGTCCGGCGCCTGCGCCTGTCTGCGGACCTCGACATGAGCGGCAATGAACGCGAGCGGTTGCGCTGGATGGTCGAGGAATTCCGGCTGTCGCTGTTTGCGCAGGACCTGCGCACGTTGCTGCCGGTATCGGCCAGGCGACTCGACGAGCAGCTGCAGCTGGCCTTGCGCGAGGCCGCAGGCCCGGCCACGACGCCCGCCGCGCGCGGAAGAAGTCAGCGCTGAGCCTGTGCGACTATACTGGCGCGAGGAGACGGCACGAATGACGGCAGATCGTAGCAGCATGAAGTATTGCAGCAGGGCCCTGGCGGTCCTGGCAGCGCTGTGCGCGCCCGTCGTCGCCCACACGCAGGCTCCCGCTACGCCGGCGGCCAAACCGCCGGAACCCGCGGCCGACCTGCAAGTGCAGGTTGTGCGACCGGGCCTGAACGTCATCATGGGGGCAGGCGGCAACGTCGTCGCCTGGTCCGGAGTGGATGGCCTCGTGCTCGTGGACACGGGCCTCGCCTCGTCCGAGGCGGCGCTGGTCGATGCTGTCACGCGCATATCCCCGGCACCGGTCAGGTTCGTCATCAACACGAACGGGCACGCCGATCACGCGGGCGGCAACGAGGTCTTCTTGCGCAAGGGTGCCGTGATGATTGGCGTCGAATCAGCGCTCGAGCATGATGGCCGCGACCCGCCCGTGCCCGCGGGTAATGGCGACGGCGTTGCAGCAGCTGCCGGGCGCCCCATGATCACGACGACCGACACGCTGGCGCTGCACGTCAACGGCGACCGGCTCGACATGGTCCATGTCGCCGACTCGCACACGTCCTCCGACATGGTCGTGCGCTGGAGCGATGCCGACGTCGTCGCGCTTGGCGACATCTACTGGAACGGGCAATACCCAGGCATCGCCGTCGAGTCCGGCGGATCGCTGGCCGGTATGGTGGCTGCGATCGAAGCCGCCCTCGCGCGCTCGACAGCGCGCACGGTCGTCGTTCCGGGGCATGGACCCGTATCGAACCGTGCGGAACTTGCCGCATATCGGGACATGCTGGTCGCCGTCGGACGCAAGGTGCGTGAGGCGGTGGAGGAGGGGATGGGTATCGTGGAGATCCTGGACTCGAAGCCCACCGCCGAATTCGACGCGAAGTACGGGGGCCCCGGCGCGCTGGTCGCGCCGGAAGAATTCGTCCGCAGCGTCTATCGGGACCTGGCGCCGAAGCGACCGGGCCGTTAGCGCTCGTCAGGAACAGGTGAGCTCCCCTATTTCCCCGAGACGTCGAAGTTGATCCCCTGGGCCAGCGGCAGGTCCGCGCCCCAGTTGACGGTGCAGGTCTGCCGGCGCATGTAAGCCTTCCACGAGTCCGAACCGGACTCGCGCCCGCCACCCGTGTCCTTCTCGCCGCCGAACGCGCCGCCGATCTCGGCCCCCGACGTGCCGATGTTGACGTTGGCGATGCCGCAGTCCGAACCGGCCGGCGACAGGAAACGCTCGGCGTGCTGCAACCGATCCGTGAAGATCGCGGACGACAGGCCGTGCGCGACGGCATTCTGCGCCTCGATCGCTTCATCGAGCGTCCTGAACGGAATCAGGTAGAGCACCGGTCCAAACGTCTCGGTCCTGACGATCTCCCATTCGCCGCGCGCGACGACGATGGCCGGTTCCACGAAGAAACCCGGGCGGTCGAGGCGCTTGCCACCGCACAGCAGCCGGCCGCCGCTCGCGACAGCCTGCGTCACTGCAGATTCGAAGCGCGCTACCGAGGCTGCGTCGATCAACGGGCCCATCAGCGTGCCGGGCGCGAGCGGATCGCCGATGCGCACCTGCCTGTACGCGCCGGTCAGCCGGCGCTCGAGTTCCGGCATCTGCGACTCGTGCACGAACACGCGTCGCGTCGTCGTACAGCGCTGGCCCGCGGTGCCGACGGCGCCGAAGACGATGGCGGGCACGACCAGGTCGAGGTTCGCGAATTCGTCGACGATGATCGCGTTGTTGCCGCCCAGTTCAAGCAGCGACTTGCCGAGGCGCTTCGCCACGCGCATGCCGACATCGCGGCCGACGGCGGTCGAGCCCGTGAACGAGACGAGATCCACGCGCCGGTCTTCGACGAAGCGGATCGCAAGCTCCGTGCCTTCGTCGATGAACAGCTGGAAGATCGGTGGCAGCCCGTGCCGCTCGAGCACGCGGTTGCACAGGTGCTGGATCGCCACGGCGCAGAGCGCGGTCTTGGGCGAGGGTTTCCACACGGTCACGTTGCCGCAGATCGCCGCGAGGAATGCATTCCACGACCACACTGCCACCGGGAAGTTGAATGCGCTGATCACACCGACCACTCCGAGCGGGTGCCACTGCTCGAACATGCGGTGATTGGGACGCTCCGAATGCATCTGCACGCCGTAAAGCATGCGCGACTGGCCGACCGCGAAGTCGGCGATGTCGATCATCTCCTGCACCTCGCCGTCGCCCTCGGGCTTGATCTTGCCCATCTCTAGCGCGACCAGGCTGCCGAGTTCCGACTTGTGCTTGCGCAGTTCCTCGCCCACCAGGCGCACGGCTTCGCCGCGCTTCGGCGCGGGCACCGAGCGCCAGGTCTTCGCTGCAGCGACGGCCGAGGCCATTACCTGCTCGTACTGAGCGGGTGTCGTGGCGCGCACGCGCGCAATCACTCCGCCCGTCGTGGGATTGATCGACTCGATGACCTGCGCCGACGCGTCGTCGAGCCAGCCGCCCGCACCCGACCAGGTGCCGGCGTTGGTCTGCGCGAGGCCGAGGCTCTTGCAGAGTGCATCGATCATCGTGCGCCTCCCGCGGCGCGCTGCTGGCCCGTGGTGCCGGCCACGATCATGCGCGAAGAGATTTCCTTGCCGCCGCCGTCGGAATAGTGCTTGCCGAAGCGGTTGGCGAGCACGTCCACCAGGCTGAAGTCTTCCTGGCGCACGAAGCCGTGGTAGCGGCCCGGGCTCTGCATCACGAGGTCGACCACGGCACAGATGCCCGCCGCCGTCGTGACCTGGATCGCCGACCACAGCCGGCCCGCGATCACCTGCGGGTAAATCTTGCTGACGTAGTTCTCTTCACGCAGCTCGCCGTGCTGCCGGCCCGCTACTGCCACGTAGACGATCACGACGTCCTGCAGCGTCTGCGGCACGGCGTTCTCGAGCACTCGCTTCAGCGTGGCGCGGTCGAAATTGAGCTTGAGGTCGTTCATGAGCAGGCGCATCTGCGCGCAATGGCCCGGGTAACGAATGGTCTTGTAATCCATCGTCTGGGCCTTCTCCCCGTAGGTCTCGGCGAGCGAGCCCAGGCCACCGGACGTGTTGAACGCCTCGTAGATCATGCCATCGATCTCGATTTCCTCGAGGCCTTCGAGCGGGGCCACTTCGACGGCGCGGCCATCGACCAGCGCTTCGCACGGATTGCCGTACTCGTTGATCAGGCCGTCCGTGGACCAGGTCAGCGAGTACTTGAGCGCGTTGTTCGGATGCTGGGGCAGGGCGCCGACGCGCAGCTTCACGCTGCGGATCTCGTCGAAGTGCTGGATCAGCGCGTTGGCCGCGATGCTGATGAAGCCAGGCGCCAGGCCGCACTGCGGCACGAACGCGCGCGCGGAGCCCGCGGCGAGCTTGCGCACCGAGCGGGTCACGGCGACGTCCTCGGTCAGGTCGAAGTAGTGCGCGTTCACCTTGCGGGCGATCTCCGCCACCTTCACGTTGCAGTAGAAGGGCAGGCTCGAAATGATCGCGTCGGCCGGGTGCTCGCGCAGGTGTGCTTCGAGCAGCGCCGGGTCTGCAGCGTCGAGTTCGTAGGCGTGCAGGTTCGGCAGGCCGTGGGCCGCCACCACCGAATTGGCGGCATTGCCGTTGACGTCGGCCACGTGAACTTCGTAATCCCGGCATTCCGCGAGGAAGCCGGAGATGAGGGCGCCGATCTTGCCGGCCCCGAGGATGAGTACCTTCTGCATCGTCGAGAACTCCTGGTAACGCCTCTGTGACGGGCCTGGCGGCCGATCGCGGGCGTGAATGCTGTTTTGAGGGCGCGATTCTGACGAAACCGCGTCCCGCCGTACATCCGGTTTCTTTTGCATTGCAAAGTTTCCCGGTAGGATCAATGGGATGAACGCCGTTCCCCACAGTCCAGAGTGGTCGCCTTCGAGCTGGACGTCGCGTCCCGCGCAGCAACAGCCGTCCTACAGGGACCCGGTCGCACTGAAGCATGCGGTCGATTCCCTGGGCCGGCTGCCCCCGATCGTCGTGTCCTGGGAGGTCGAAGCGCTCAGGCAGCAGATTGCCGAGGCGCAGCGGGGCGAGCGGTTCCTGCTGCAGGGCGGGGATTGCGCCGAGTCCTTTGCCGACTGCGATTCGGGCCAGATCGCCCGCAAGCTCAAGATCCTGCTGCAGATGAGCCTGGTGCTGCTGCACGGGATGAAGAAGCCGGTGATTCGCGTGGGCCGCTTCGCCGGCCAGTACGCCAAGCCGCGTTCCACCGACACCGAGACCAGGGATGGCGTGACGCTCCCTTGCTACCGCGGCGACCTCGTCAACCGGCCCGGCTTCACGGCAGCCGAGCGCGAGCCCGATCCCGAGCTGCTGCTGCGCGGTTACGAACGTGCGGCACTGACGCTGAATTTCGTGCGTGCGCTCGTCGACGGCGGCTTCGCGGACCTGCATCACCCCGAGTACTGGGACCTGGGGTTCATGAAGCATTCGCCGCTCGCGGATCAATTCCGGCAGATTGCGGCGTCGATCGCGGACTCGCTCGACTTCTTCGAGGCCATGAGCGGCAGCCAGGTGCACGAGGCAAGCCGGGCCCCGTTCTATGCGAGCCACGAGGCGCTGCACCTGCTGTACGAGCAGGCGCAGACGCGTTTCATCCCACGCAGCGAGCGCTGGTACAACCTGTCGACGCACCTGCCGTGGATCGGCATGCGCACGGCCGATCTAGGCGGCGCCCACGTCGAGTATTGCCGCGGCATCTCGAACCCGGTCGGCGTGAAGGTCGGGCCGTCCATGGATGCGGCGTGGGTGCAGGGACTGGCCCATACGCTCAATCCGCACAAGGAAGCAGGGCGCCTGGTGCTGATCCATCGCATGGGCGCGAAGAACGTCGAGGCGAAACTGCCCGGACTGATCGAATCCGTACGCGCGACGGGCGTGCCGGTGCTATGGGTATGCGATCCGATGCACGGCAACACCGAGTCGACCGCAGCGGGCGTGAAGACGCGCCGCTTCGAGAACATCCTGGCAGAGCTCGAGGCCGCGTTCAGGGTGCACCGTGCGATGGGCAGCTACCTCGGCGGCGTGCATTTCGAACTCACGGGAGAGGAAGTCACGGAATGCACCGGTGGAGCCCGCGGCCTCGCCGATGCCGATCTCGCCAAGGACTACCGCTCGCAGGTCGACCCGCGGCTCAACTACGAGCAGTCCCTCGAACTCGCGATGCGGATCTCGACCCTGGCCCGTTCGGCCTGACCTGGGGCAGTTCACGCCGGCCGGCTGCCAGCACAGCCTCGGCCTCGGCGCGCGGCACCTCGCGCCACTGACCCGGCGCCAGGCCCTCGACGGTCCAGGGTCCCACCGCCCAGCGGATGAGCCGCAACGTCGGCAAGCCGATCGCGGCCGTCATCCTTCGGACCTGCCGGTTGCGGCCCTCGCTCAACTCGAGCTCGATCCAGGCGGTGGGAATCGCCTTGCGGGTGCGGATCGGCGGGTTGCGCGGCCATAGCCCGGCGGGCTCCGGGATCACGCGGGCAGGGGCGGGTCGGGTAGCGCCGTCGTTGAGCACGAGGCCCCGCCGCATGGGCTCGAGTGCCGCATCCGTGGGGTCGCCCTCGACCTGCACCCGATAACGTTTCGCCAGCTGCGAACCCGGTTGGGTGATGCGAGCCTGCCAGGGGCCGAAATCCGTCAATAACATCAGGCCCTCGCTGTCGTAATCGAGCCGCCCGGCTGGGTACAGGCCCGGCAACGACAGGAAATCGGCGAGCGAGCGGCGGCCGTCCGGCGAGGTGAACTGCGGCAGCACCTGGAAGGGCTTGTTGAACAGGACGAGCTGCATGAACCGGATTGTCCCGGATGCAGGCATTTCGCGCTTGCCCGGACCGGACCGCGCGTCTATTCTTCAATTGTGCGGTGCAACACGAAGCTTCGGTGCGCTTTCCCGGCCCGCAATGAATTCCACCAGAGGACGACGACATGACGAATCCGGCTCAACAACTGCGAGATTCCTGGGCGAAAGATCCGCGCTGGGCGGGCATTCGCCGCACCTACACCGCCGAAGACGTCGTCCGCCTGCGCGGCAGCGTGCAGATCGAGCACACCCTGGCGCGCCTCGGCGCCGAAAAGCTCTGGAAGCTGGTCAATACCGAGCCGTACGTGAACTGCCTCGGCGCTCTGACGGGCGGCCAGGCGATGCAGCAGGTCAAGGCCGGCATCAAGGCCATCTACCTGTCGGGCTGGCAGGTTGCCGCCGACAACAACAGCTACCTGTCGATGTATCCCGACCAGTCGCTGTACCCGGTCGACTCCGTGCCGAAGGTGGTCGAGCGCATCAATTCGACCTTCAAGCGCGCGGACGAGATCCAGCACTCGAAGGGCATCACGCCGGGTCACAAGGACTACGTCGACTACTTCGCGCCGATCGTCGCGGACGCGGAGGCGGGTTTCGGTGGCGTGCTGAACGCGTTCGAACTGATGAAGGCGATGATCCGGGCGGGCGCCGGTGGCGTGCATTTCGAGGACCAGCTGGCCTCGGTGAAGAAGTGCGGCCACATGGGTGGCAAGGTGCTGGTGCCGACGCAGGAAGCGGTGCAGAAGCTCACCGCCGCGCGTCTCGCGGCAGACGTGATGGGCGTGCCGACGATCATCCTCGCGCGCACGGACGCTGAAGCAGCCGACCTGCTCACGAGCGACGTGGACCCGAACGACAAGCCGTTCTGCACGGGCGAGCGTACACCGGAAGGTTTCTACCGCACGAAGCCGGGTGTCGCGCAGTCGATCTCCCGCGGCCTGGCCTACGCGCCGTACGCCGACATGGTCTGGTGTGAAACCGGCAAGCCGGACCTCGCGTTCGCGAAGACGTTCGCCGAGGCGATCCGCAAGCAGTTCCCGGGCAAGCTGCTCGCATACAACTGCTCGCCGAGCTTCAACTGGAAGAAGAACCTCGACGACGCGACCATCGCCAGGTTCCAGCGCGAACTCGGCGCGATGGGCTACAAGTACCAGTTCATCACGCTCGCGGGCATCCACAACATGTGGTTCCACATGTTCGATCTTGCCCAGGAGTACGTGAAGAGCGGCATGACTGCCTACGTCGAGAAGGTGCAGGAGCCCGAGTTCGCGGCGCGCGACCGTGGCTACACGTTCGTATCGCACCAGCAGGAAGTGGGCACCGGCTACTTCGACGACGTCACCAACGTGATCCAGGAAGGGCATTCCTCGACTACGGCCATGCACGGCTCGACCGAGGAAGAGCAGTTCGACACGGGTGGCGCCCACCACTGAGCTGACTGCTGCGCAAGCCTCTCCCGGTCCGCCGGGCGAGGTCGCGCAGGGCGCGGGTGAGAGTCCTGGCGTTCGATCCGGGACCTTTCCCCGAGCTTGGAAAGGCAGACACGCAAGGCCGTCACAAGCAGCTGATCCGGAGCCTTTCCCCGAGCTTGGAAAGGCAGACACGCGCCCAGGGAAAGGCTCCGGATCAGCCGCTTGCGAGACTGCGCCTGAGCTCCTTTTCCGCGCAGCGGAAAAGGTCGCACGGCGCACGCAACATCACCATGCTCCGAGCCAGACCAGTTCCGCGTCTATCGGGTTTCTGCATTGTCTTGCTGGTGGTCAGAACCGCGCACCCCGCCTGACGCTGAGAACCTCTGCGCCCGACCGGCTACGTGCGCCGTGCGGATCGTCGCGCCGGATCAATCGCTTGCAACCAGCGCGTGTCTGCCTTTCCAAGCTCGGGGAAAAGCACGGGGTCGGCTGCTATGCTCGTTGCGACATGACGACGCCAGCCAACACGTCCTTCGATTCTCACTGCACGCTCTGCCCGCGGCTCGCCGCGTTTCTCGCCGACGGCAAGCGCCAGTACCCGCAGTATCACTGCGCACCCGTCGCACCGTTTGGCGACCCGGATGCGCGGCTCCTGATCGTGGGCCTCGCCCCCGGCTTCCACGGTGCCAACGCAACGGGGCGTCCGTTCACCGGCGACTACGCCGGCATACTGCTGTACGAAACCCTGTATGCGTTCGGTGTGTCGACCGGCCCGCAATCCGTCTCGGCCGACGACCGCCTGCGCCTGCTCGACTGCCGCATCTCGAACTCGGTCAAGTGCGTGCCGCCGGGCAACAAGCCGCTGCCGGTCGAAATTGCGACGTGCAACCGCTACCTGGCGCACGAACTCGCCGGCGTGAAGGAGGGCACGGTGCTGCTGGCACTCGGTGCGATCGCCCATGGCGCGGTGTTGCGCGCGCTGGGCCTCAAGCAGGCCGCGTTCGCGTTCAGCCAC
>Ga0224500_10000632_pt1 | contig 23292 bp, 24 predicted proteins | sample SF_Oct11_sed_USG_FD_168126 | JGI IMG/M metagenome (GOLD analysis project Ga0224500, IMG submission 168126) | Sediment microbial communities from San Francisco Bay, California, United States - SF_Oct11_sed_USGS_4_1 | ecosystem: Environmental > Aquatic > Marine > Sediment | place: USA: California... | reverse complement strand
TGGCTGGCCGAAGCCGCGCGCATCACGCTCGCATCCAGTGGTGCGCGAACGCCGGGCGTCGATGGGGTCGACAAGACCATGATGACGGAAACCCTTCATCAGGAACTGGCGACGATCCGTGCCGAATTGTTAGCGGGCTCCTATACGCCGCTCCCTGCACGGCGCGTGTACATCCCCAAGGCGAACGGCACGTTGAGGCCCTTAGGGATCCCCAGTCTGCGGGATCGAGTGGTCCAGCGAGCGATGCTGATGGCCATGGAGCCGATATGGGAGAGTGACTTCCATCGGGCGTCCTATGGTTTCAGGCCCGCCCGGAGTGTGCACCATGCGATACGAACGGTCAAATTGCAGCTGCAGGACAGTGATGAGCACAGAACAGCGGGGCGCTGGGTGATCGAGGGCGACCTCGCCAGCTACTTTGAGACTGTCCATCACCGCCTGCTGCTGAAAGCCGTCCGCAAACGTATTGCTGATCAGCGCTTCCTGGCCCTGCTGTGGACGTGTCTCAAAGCAGGGTGTGTTGATCGGGGGCTCTTTTGCGCCGCGAGCGAAGGCGTTCCACAAGGGGGAGTCATCTCTCCGTTGCTATCCAACATCGTGTTACATGAATTCGATGGCTGGATGGAGGCGAACTACCTGAGCAAGAAGGTGCGGAAGGACCGATGGGCATGGAACTTCGGCATTCTCAAACAGCGGCCGATTGCGGTGCGAGAGAACCGGCAGTGGAAACCAGGCGTCTCTTACTGCCGCTACGCGGATGATTTCGTCGTGGTCGTCAAAGGAACCAAAACGCACGCAGAGGCAATACGCGAAGCGTGCCGGACGTTTCTGGAAGGGACGCTCAAACTCACGTTGAATATGGAGAAGACCCATATCACCCACGTGAATGACGGCGTGGTCTTCCTCGGTCACCGCATCATCCGCAAGCGGGGACCACGAGGTGAGCTGCGACCGGTCACGACGATCCCATGGGAGAAGTACCGAGGCTTCACGGTTAAGCTGGTCAAGGAACTATCTGGCAATTACAGCGTGAACCACATGGACCTGATGGAACGCCTGAACCGGACACTCTCGGGGTGGGCGAACTTCTATCGATACACTGACTATACGGCGACCATCTTTAACCGAGTGGACCGGACCGTCTTCTGGAAGCTCGGACATTGGCTCGCGCGCAAGTATCGGCGAGGATTCCCGAGCCTGATGCGCGAACACGTCCGGGCACCAGAACCGGGGCGTGCCACCACATGGGTACTGAAGGGACAGAATAGTCGTGGGTGGTATGGCGAACAGGCGCTGCGGCGCCTCGTCACCAGCCGCAAAGGTCAGTTCAGGTGGCGGACCCCGGAGGGGAACCCGTACCTGATTCGCGACGAGCATCGCACGTTCCTCGAATCGCGCTACGCTGACGTGGCTGTTGCGTTACGCAACGCTTAAATGGAGAGCCGGATGCGCTGAGAGGTGCACGTCCGGTTCGGGGAGGAGAGGCTGGGAGATAGTGCGACTACGCCCGGTCTCTCACTCCACTGCCGACCGTGGAAGGGTGGCTGTATCTGGCTGGCGTGAAGGATCTCTACACCTGTGAGGTGGTCGGTCATGCGATGGACGCCCGGATGACGACGGACTTGGTGCAGAGTGCACTGCGGAAGGCCATCGACACCAAGCATCCAGCCCGGGGGCTCATTCATCACTCCGATCGCGGATCTCAATATTGTGCCCAGGCGTATCAAGCCACCCTGAGGCAGTTCGGCATGATCCCATCCATGAGTCGGAAGGGCAATTGCTATGACAACGCGCCGATGGAGAGTTTCTGGGGAACGCTGAAGAATGAGCTCGTGCATCATCGTCGCTACGAGACCCGTGAGCAGGCGCGGCGCGAGATCGCGGAGTACATCGAGATCTTCTATAACCGTCAGCGGCGGCATTCGCGGCTCGGGAATCGCTCGCCCGCTGCGTTTGCCCAGCAATGGGTCCGTCAACAGCCGGCAGCGTGAGGCTGTAATTCATGGCGTCCACTATTGACAACCGGCGTCAATTCTCACCGTGCTCGAGGTAGCGGCCCGTCGCCAATTCTCGGAGCACCTTCACATCGATCGACGGCTGAAACTTGAAGTCAAACTGCTCCAGCGTCTTCTGAAAGGGAAACCGGGCCATCGCGAGCCGCATGGCCAGATGCTTGGCCCCCTTGGCCTGCACTTCCCGGCTGAGGACGTCTTCGAGGAAATCGCTATAGGACCGGTCCTGTTTGGCCGCGTGTTCCAACAGGGTTGGCAGCTCGAGGGCCACTTGGTAGAGCCGGAGCCGCTGACAGGAGGCGTGTAGCCGATCCAGTTGCGGCGTGCTCATACGCCACCTCCTGTCTCGGCTACTGCCGCATAGCGGGCGAGATCCCGGACCATGACTTCGCCCATCGGCTGATAGGCGGGATCCCATTGCGGTGGTCCCTCCGTTGGGACAGGCCCGCCGGGGCGCAAGAGCCCCTGATAATGCGTGCGGTCCATGACCACGGTATGCCGCGGCGCCTTCGCATGGCGCGCGATACACGCCGTCCCCTGGAAGATCTCGTAGTGCGTCGTGGTCTCCTGCACCGTGACGGTGGTTCCGACATACTGCACGGGGACCGAATAGCGTGCCGCGCCGATGGCGACCAGCGCATCCGTTGGCACTCGACGGATGCGTTCCCGCTCGTAGCGATACGGGGCCCGCGCCCCCAGCGGGGTGAGCGTTTCGCGGGCAAACCGCGCGATCGGGCGCTCATGCGTGGTGCCATGGACCCGTTGATCCGCGATGGTCACAGTCCACGACTCCAACCAGGCATTGAGCGCCTCCCAGGAGACAAACCGCCGCCCGGCCAGCGCGTTCCGCTTCACGTACTTCACCCCGCTCTCCACCTTGCCTTTTGTCCGGGCACGATAGGGCTGACAGACCCGCGGGGTCACGCCGTAATAGCGGATGAAGTCCTCAAAGACCGGATGCCACCGGACCTCCCGCTCTCGCCGTCCCAACACCAGGGTGCGCGGATTGTCATACAGACACGTCAACGGCACTCCGCCGAAATGGCGGAAAGCCCGCTCATGCCCATCCAGCAGCGCACTCAGCCGCTCGTGCGGATAGGCCCACACCCAGAGGCGCCGGGAATAGCCCAACGTCATGACGAACAGATGCACCCGCTCCCGGTGGTCGCCGATCCAGATCTGGACTTGGCCAAAATCCACTTGGGCTTGCTCCCCCGGGCCGGTCTCATACCGCACCGTCGCCACGGTCGCCCACCGCGCCTCGGCCCGCCACGGCCGAATCGCCCGCCGCACTTGCTGCACGCCGCCGGTGAAGCCCAGTCCCTGGAGTTCGCGATGGAGCACCACGGCATTCCAGCCCACTTCCGGACCTCGCCGCGTCAGCTGCTCCAAATACGGCGCCACGCCGCGTGACCGCGCCCGTCCCTGCCGCGGCTGCCAGTGGCCCTGTCGTCGCCACCGTTTCACCGTTTTCCGATCCACGCCCAACTCGCGGGCAATCGTCTTGATCCCCTCGCCTCGCGCCACTCGCGCCAGAATCTCCTGCACCGTGTCTTCTCGTAGCATGGGCTCCTCGCTCCTGTGGTGATCACAGGGCGTGGAGCTTACTGAAGTCTGACTCGTTTCCGACATGGCCCACCTCCTTGGTTGAGGGAGGGGGGAATGTCAGCTGATCACGGGGGGGGAGTTTCACACAATCGCTGACAGATCGGAGAACTCCTGGCGAAACTTGGAGAGCTATACGTAATCAAGAAGGAGTACGTCAAGGCTGAAAGCCCCCTGAAGCGTTCGTTAGACAATGCAGTCTGGAACCTAGGCGCTAGCGACATCAAGCTTGTACCGCCGCTCAACAGACTGGCGACCTGTTATCTGTATCTACCTAATGGATGGCCAATTGCTCAAGCTTTGTATTATCGAGCGCTGAATATCATCGAGGTATCTCTGGGGCCAGATCACCCTGACGTCGCAGATGCCCTGCACAGATTTGCTCTAAGTTTGGACTATCCCTATGGACGCCTACCAAGCGCAATATCGCTATTGGAACGGGCACTGGCTATAAGGGAGAAAAGTCTAGGCATGGATCACCTGAAAGTAGCGGACACCTTGAGTACGCTCGGCTTCATCTATGACTTACATGGCGATTATACGACGGCGAAGCCGCTGTATGAGAGAGCATTAACCATTCAGGAGTCGAATCTGGGGCCTACGGAACCGAAAGTCCTACAAACTCTTCATAATCTCGGCATGTTGTATATCCTCCAACGGGATACAGTGAATGGGGATCTCTTCTTTCAGCAGGCCATAACCAAGTTGGAAAAGATTTTGGGAAGCGATCATCCAGAAGTCGGTAAAGTCGTAGAGTTATACGCATCACTATTGAAAAATGTTGGACGTCAAGAGGAAGCAGAAACACTTCTTAAGCGGGCAGAAGAAATTCCTGCTAAATCCATGGAGTCTTCGAAACCATAGCCAGGAACAAGTTTCCGGTGCCGTCCCGGCCCTCCTATTGTGCTAATTTTGTGCTAAAAATTGTTCGAACTGGCGATAGCCATCATAACGAGTAGAGCTAATCGAAAGCCCTCAACTCCTGATATTCGCATAAGAAACGGGGAAACCTTTGATAACACCGAGCCTTGTAGCATTAACCCTTAAGCCATTTGTAAACCGCAGGTTGGAGGTTCGATTCCTCTCGCCAGCTCCAGACGCTCCGCTGCCGCTTCAACCTTGAGACCGTTTACCGCATCACCCCATTCCCCCGTTCAATCTGATCGATGCAACATCAAATATCGGAGGCTAGATGAGAAGATGTCGAGCCTCTGTTGCGTGAGCAGCTGTGCCAGTCTACTATGCTGGTATCTTCGAGGAGGGACAAATCAATGGGGAAGTGGCACGCAAGAAGAGTGGCTGCCTGTATCTGTATTCTGGTGACGACTCTGCCGACTGCACGAGCAATCTCGAACGACACCTCCGTCGTTGAAGCACCGTCGCAGGAAGAGACCCTGACCTTTATCAAAGGGACTTGGGACGTTTGTGCCACCATGCAGAGTGGGTGGCAACGCATGCTTGCAAAAGACGGATCTCTCTGGCAAGTGAATAGAATGGCCAAGGTAAACGTGGCGATCATACCCCCGTCTTCCCTCAGCATTGTCACACGTCTCAATGAACGCAGGAAATTGAGCGGAGTATTTGAGATCCAAGCACCAGAAGAAAGAATTCAAGAGTTCGACTTGAGCGCACTCTCTCCTAACATAAGCCGGCAGCGTGATGGTGAGGACACGAATCTCTACGAGATTGGGTTACGCTGTGCGCATGCGGCGTGCATAACCGAATGGGTTGCTCCTCTTGCGTTACGCGGCAAACCTCTCCACGACCTCAGAACGGGGAAATTGGCCGTCACAAACCTGGATGAACTTGTCTATGCCGATCAGCTGCCAACGAAGAGCCCAGGGGAAAAGAAGGGAGAGATTTCTATTCCTGTCTGCGACAGGACATCGTTAGAAAGCCTCTCCAAAGCTTTTCAACACGCAATCATCAATTCCGGTGGAAAGAAGCCGTTGTTCTAGAGCACTGTCAAACTTCGGTCATGAGGTGGAGTCGGCAACCGTCGATGATCAACCCCACTCCTACAAATTCCCTGCTGGGCAACTACCCATAGAATCATCATATGTGCAAGATGGGTTTCGGCTCACAGAACCCGAGGAACACCATTTTCCTGGATTGATCAATAAATTGCTGCTGATAGGTCTATGGAATGCGTGTCTACCGTTCCGCTTCTGTAAGATCCCGTTCATTCTCTAGCGCTTCGACATCCGAGTCGAACCTCTCCTTCGTGGTGGAGGGATGCAGGCCGTACTTCCTGAGCATTTTGTAGAAGTCGGCCCTATACCGACCGGCAAACTGAGCGGCACGTGAGATGTTTCCTCCGGTCAACTGGAGCACATTTTTCAGGTAGGTTCGCTCGAAATCTTCCTTCGCCTCAGTGAGCGGCTTGAGCGGTGACTCAGCAGCCACACTGACCGACGGCATCAGATCAGGTGTCAGCGTCTCTTGTCGCGACATTACGACGGCCTTTTCGACCACGTTCTCCAGCTCCCGTACATTGCCCGGCCAAGGGTTGATCATCAGCCGATGGAGCGCAGACGGAGTGAAGCCCTTGACCTCTTTGTTCGCTCGTTTCGCACTAAGTTTGAGGAAATGCTGCGCGAGGAGTGGGATGTCATCACGTCGATCTCGCAAGGGTGGAATAAAGAGCGGCACCACGGAAATACGATAATAGAGGTCATTCCGAAATGTCCCGTTCTTGACCGCCTCTCCGAGGTCCTTATTGGTGGCCGCAATGATCCGCACGTCGACTTTGACCGACGTCTCCGACCCGACTTCACGAACCTCTCGTTCCTGTACGGCCCGCAACAGTTTCACCTGCATCGACAACGGCATTTCGCCGATCTCATCAAGAAACAACGTGCCACCATTGGCCATCTGAAAAAGTCCTCGCTTCGCGCCATGCGCACTCGTGAAGGCACCCTTCACATGCCCGAACAACTCACTCTCGAAGAGCGTTTCAGGGATGGCGGCACAATTGAGCGCCACAAAAGGACCTTTACTGCGTCGACTGTTGGTATGGATGATACGAGCCATCACTTCTTTCCCGGTGCCGGTTTCACCAAACAATAAGATCGTGGCATCCGAATCAGCCACCTGCGCGATCTGCTGGAAGAGCCGTTGCATCGCCGGACTGCGCGCGACGACATTGTCCAATCCATACAGTTCCTTGACCAATGACTTGAGTCGCTGAATTTCCTGACTCATCCGCTGTTGCGAGAGCGCCTTCTCGATTGTCTCTTTGAGTTCTTTGTCGTCGAAGGGTTTGGTGAGATACCCGAATGCCCCGCGCTGCATCGCCTCCACCGCATTGGGAATGCTACCATGGGCAGTGAGGATAATCACCGGCAATCCAGGATGATGTCTCAGCAGCTCCTCGGTGACATCCAGCCCATCTTCCCCTCGAAGACGAAGGTCCGTAATGGCCAAGTTGAACATCGTTTTCTTAGCCTCTCCCACAGCCTCCTGTCCCGAGGTGCAAGCGGTAACCGAAAATCCCATGGCGGACAGCCGCATTTTCAACAAATGGAGCAACCCCTCATCATCGTCGACTACGAGAATGTTTTCCTTCTCCATACAATCACTATTCCTTCCGATGTTCGTTAGGGTGTCGTCTCGGGGCCCGGAACCGGAACGGTCGTCAACGGCGGACGGATCGGACGCACTTTTTCCCGCATCTCCTGATCAATTCGTTTCAACGCATCAAGCTGTGTCGAGAGCTCTTCGATCTTTCGGTCTCGTTCTGCGAGCTGTTTTTGGAGACTTTGGATCGTCGCCGGTCCAACAGAAATCTTCCCCGATTCCTTTTTTGTCTGCAGTGACTCAATCTTCTGTTCCCGATCCTCAAGCTCACGATGCAATGCCTCAACCGTCTCCGCTTCGTCCCCCTGGGTGGAACGAAGCTGTTGAATGTCCAACTCTCGATCAAGCAAGTCCCGCACCAGACGGTCAGCAGTCGACGCCAATGACGTGTGAGCGCTTGCGATAGCAGGGGCAGTCGAGACGGCTTCGAACCAGGATTTCGGTCCGGGAGCCACAGGTTGTTGTAATAATTGAAGCCAGGCCTGACTCGAGGCCGCAAATTTCCCTTTCGGTGCTGTTGCCATCACCAGTTTGAAATATTTCTCAGCGATTTCGCGACTTTCGTAAAGACCGAGTAAGGCTCGAGAGAAATAGAGATGATCGCAGGGGCTCGGTCCAATGCATCTGGAGATCAAATCCTCCTGTCTCCTTCCAAGCGCTTGAAAAGCTTTAAGTTCCTGTGGCTCAGCCATGAAGTATGAGCGGGAAACCGGAGCAGGTGTCGTCAAGGCCGCACATCCAGCCAGCAGGATGAAAATCAGCATCGGACCAATTGTCCTATACACTACCGTTCTTTTCACGATTGCCTATCCTTTTCTGGCTTGGTTAACCGTAGGATAAACCGTACAGTTGCCCCCTTCCCTTTCTCACTCTCAATCCAGATTCTTCCCCCATGCGCCTCGACAACCTTCTTCACCAACGCTAACCCCAACCCGCTCCCCGCCGTGTGTTTCCCTTTTGTACGACCTTGATAGAACCGCTCGAATATATGTGGGAGGTCTTCCGGAGCCACTCCTGGTCCAGTATCGGAGACCGCCACCTCTAGAACCCCTGCCTGTGGGTCAGGCTTCATCTGAACTTTGACCACTCCCCCCTCAGGGCTGAACTTTAGCGCGTTCGACAGCAGATTATCCAAGACTTGTTCAAGACGAGACGCGTCCGCCTTCACCCACACTCGATCACCGATATCTTCCAGTACAAGCTGGACATGCTTGGCATCGGCAAGGAGCCGGACTTTGTCGATGGAGATTTCCCCAATACGATGGAGATCGACCGGAACAATGCGGTACTCCATCATTCCAGCTTCCATTTTTGAGAGATCCAAAATCGTGGAAATCAAATGGATCAATCGTCGGCTGCTTTCAGCCATGATTCGAAGAGTTGTTCGCTGCTCGGGTACCAACGGACCAGGGATCTCATCAAGCAGTAAGTGTGTCCCCTCTCGAATCGAGGCCATCGGCGTCCGTAGTTCATGAGAGACGTGCGCTAGGAACTCGGTTTTCATATCATCGAGTTCCTGCAGCTTTTGCCCCATCCAGTTCACCGTATCGACCAATTCTCGTAGCTCGGCGGGAGCCTTAATCTGGAGTGATGCGCCCAAATTCCCTTGGCCGATTTTCCTGATATGGCCTTGCAATTGTCTGAGTGGAAGCAAAATGGTGTAGCTGGCGACACCGGCAAGCCCCAACCCAAAGACCAAAGCCACCAAGACAAGTTGTTCCGTGACGGCCTCAGCCTGCGCAGCACTGGCACGCGACTCACTCACCTCGACACTCATCCGAGCCTCATGCAGATCGATATAGCCCTGAATTGAGGCCGACATCTGGTCCATAAGGGTGTCCCGTCGGCCTTCATAGTCTGTCCCTATGCGTGGGGCGCCTTCGTCTCCCCCTTGAAAATGATCCTGAAACAGAGCCAACCGCTTTGCGAGCAAATCGTCTGTCTCTCGCAGTATTTTCAAACCTTGAAGGGAGCGTTCCTGACTCCGTAGAAGCCGGAGACTTCGTTGGAATTCATCGAGCTCCTCCCTCAAGTTGGTTAAGAAAGTGCGATCCTTTGTGGCAACAAATTTTTTCTCACTGTTCAACTGTGCAAAAAGGGAAGCCAACAGACGCTTGGCGGACTCGACAGCCGGATAGTGATACGACGCCATCTCCGAGCTCATCGACGCCAATTGCCGAAGCTGAAAGAGCGCGTAGAGGTTGACTCCTCCCATCACGGTGATGATAACCAAGGCAGTCAGGACCAACCGCCAAAAGATCGAAAGTCGCATGAGTCCGCCCCTCACCCGGACGGGATCATAACTGGGCTGAACTCAGGTGCAGGATAACCCATACACTATTTCAGCCCCGATTCACAAGTCACGAACAACCGGGGATGCTCATGAAGGATTCTGAATGCCTACCTGTACTAAGTAATCCAAGGACTCGCAACAGGGATCTTCTGACAGGCATCTCTACTGTCTGGAATCAAACTGCCGCGCGAACATCCGTTGCCGTCTCGAAGATCCGTGAAGCGCTGCAAAAAGATGTCCACGAAAGAGTAGGATGGCCATCGCCAACGGAGGGGTCAGCAAGAGCAGAATGATCCCCTGCCCTTCTGAATCAATCCCCACATAGGATAACCACCCCTCTATCGCCGTAACCGGCAGCATGAGAATTTGGAAGAAATTGAGTCCTGCTCCCCGACCAACAAGACCGGAAAGCGAAAAAAATTCCTGAAGACCGCCTGGAGAAAGCACCATGGGCAAGATGAGGATCGCAAACGGGAGGAACCACTCGATCCAATGCTCCAACACAAACTCATAGGACGTCTTAAAGACGTCCAGAGGTGAGTTGTGTCGAACCTGGTAGATGGCCTCCGGGGCCGGGTTCAGGAGAATGAAGACCAGCAGGAGAAATGCCGAAGAAATAAACTGCCCGTACGGATTCGCTTGCATGCCCATATCGAGCAGCATCGTCGGTAGCCAGAGGACAAATCCAACGCCGATCACATCCCAAAAGTACTGCCCGAAGCTTTCCGTCACGTCCGTAAGTCGAAGCGCCCGCGCGCCACTCAGCGATTGCTCGATTAACCGAAGCGTAGCGCCGACCAAGAGGGCGTTGATGATACCGAGTAGAAACCCACCCGCGATTCCCAACGGGCCGACGATCCGCGCAGCACCGAGGAACAGCACCGCGAAGACGATCAGCGCGATCATCGCCACCCAACTCTTCGTAAGCGAACGCCAGGTTGCGGAGAAGACTTGTCGGTAGAGATGGGCCGTGGCTGAAACAAGATTGCTCATGCGACCCGTACCCTAGTCGGGATCGTCTCAGAGGTCAAGAACTAGTCACATCGCAGGCAGAGAAATCGTTCATAGTTGACTTGCTCCGCCGGATGATTATCACATACTTCAGGAGAAGGCACTTGAACCTATTAGCAGGTGAATCGCCATGGACATGAACCGGATGACCGTCAAAGTACAAGAAGCACTACAATCCGCCTCCGCCCATGCGCAGCGGAGAAGCCATCAAGGTATCGATGTGGAGCATGTGCTGCTGGCGCTTCTCGAACAGGAAGGAGGAGCAACACCGGCGCTGATCGAGGGAGCAGGTCTCGCTCTGGCTGCGGTTCGGCAGGCAGTCGAGCAGGCTCTCACAAAGCTGCCCCAGGTCCAAGGTTCCGGTGCAGCCCCTGGTCAAATTCATATTGCCAATCGGTTTACCCAAGTCTTGAATCATGCGGAAGAGGAGCAAAAGTCATTAAAGGATGACTTCCTGAGCGTCGAACATCTGCTGCTGGCCATGGTCCACGAAGGAGGCATCTTCAAGAAACTTGGGCTGACACGAGACCGCCTGTTAGCGAGCCTCCAACAAGTACGCGGCAATCAACGCGTCACGAGTCAAGACCCCGAAAGTACCTATCAATCGCTGGTGAAATACGGACGCGATCTCACCCAGCTGGCTGAGCAAGGGAAACTGGATCCGGTCATCGGACGGGATGACGAAATCAGACGGGTCGTCCAGATCCTCTCCCGCCGGACAAAGAATAACCCGGTGCTCATCGGAGAGCCAGGAGTCGGGAAAACTGCCATCGTGGAAGGCCTGGCGCTCCGGATCGTGAAAGGCGACGTTCCTGAGAGTCTGAAACACAAGAAGCTCTTCGCGTTGGATATGGGATCACTGGTCGCCGGAGCCAAGTTTCGCGGCGAATTCGAAGAACGGCTCAAGGCCGTCTTGAAAGAGATTCAGTCTTCCCACGGTCAGATTCTCCTGTTCATCGACGAATTACACACCGTCGTAGGGGCCGGAGCAGCTGAAGGGGCGATGGATGCAGCCAACTTGCTGAAGCCGATGCTGGCAAGAGGAGAGTTGCATCTCATCGGGGCGACGACGCTCGATGAATACCGAAAGCATATCGAAAAAGACGCCGCGTTGGAACGCCGCTTTCAGACAGTGCTTGTCGATCAACCGTCCGTAGAGAATACCATTTCGATTTTACGTGGCCTGAAAGAACGGTATGAAGTCCATCACGGCGTGCGGATCAAAGACAGCGCGTTGGTCGCTGCAGCGAAGTTGTCGCATCGGTACATTTCCGATAGGTTCCTTCCTGATAAAGCCATCGACTTAGTCGACGAAGCTGCCGCCCGCCTTAGAACCGAGATCGACAGCTTGCCGGCCGAGTTGGATGAAGTCTCGCGCAAGGTGCTGCAGCTTGAAATCGAGCGAGAAGCCCTAAAAAAAGAAAAAGACCCGGGAAGCCTTGCCCGGTTGACCGCCCTCGAAACCGAGCTCACCGAAAAACAACGAGACCTACAGACTTTGAAGACCCGATGGGAGTCAGAAAAAACGTCTGTCGCACGGCTCCGCAAAACACGGGAAGCCATCGAAGAGATCAAGCAGAAAATCGAACAGGCCGAACGAGCCTACGACCTCAATCGCGTCGCCGAGCTCCGTTACGGGGAGCTCCCTCGGCTTGAACGCGAACTGGAATTGGAGCAACAACAGTTAGGGAAGAAGCAGGATGAGACCAGGCTTTTGAAAGAGGAAGTCGATGAAGACGAGATCGCCGCTGTGGTCAGCCGTTGGACCGGCATTCCGGTCTCCCGCCTGCTCGAAGGCGAAACGGACAAGCTGTTGAAACTCGAGGAACTGCTCCATCAGCGCGTGGTGGGACAAGAGGAAGGCGTCCGTGCCGTCGCCGATGCGGTACTGCGTGCGCGGTCAGGCATCAAAGATCCGAATCGACCGATTGGCTCCTTCCTGTTTCTAGGCCCCACCGGAGTCGGCAAGACCGAACTCGCACGGGCGCTGGCCGCCATTCTGTTCGATGACGAAGGAAATCTGGTCAGAATCGATATGTCCGAGTATATGGAAAAACACACGGTCGCGCGCTTGATCGGCGCGCCTCCCGGCTACATCGGCTACGAGGAGGGCGGGCAACTCACGGAAGCCGTTCGGCGGCGCCCATTTTCTGTGATCCTGTTCGATGAAATTGAAAAAGCGCACCACGATGTGTTCAACGTCTTGTTGCAAGTGCTCGACGATGGTCGGCTCACCGACTCACAGGGTCGTACCGTGGACTTTAAGAATACGGTGCTGATCATGACCTCCAACATCGGCAGTCCACAGATTCTGGAAGCCCAACAGCGAGGCGCCTCCTATGAGCAGGTTCGAACGGTCGTAATGGGCGAGTTGCGGCAACATTTTCGCCCGGAGTTCTTGAATCGAGTGGATGAAGTGGTCGTGTTCCATCCCCTCGGTACCGAACACCTGATCAAGATCGTGGAGATTCAACTGGAGCGTCTACGAGGTCGACTGGCGGAGCGGCGAATCCCTCTCGCGATCACGCCGGCGGCACTCCAGCACTTGGGAGAGCGCGGCTATGATCCGGTCTATGGAGCACGGCCCCTCAAACGCCTCATTCAACAAGAGCTGGAAACGCCGATCGCGCGGTTGCTGGTGAAAGGAGAACTACGAGATGGGGATACCGCGTCGCTCGATCTGAAAGATGGGCAACTGGTCTTGGTTCCGACCGTCACGCACGAAGAGGCCTCTAGCCAATAGACGCGGCGCTTCCTTGCACGTCATGGGTGATACCGCTTTTTTGCTGCTTGTCGATCTTCCATTGCGTCGCCGACACCTGCAGTAAGCGGCCTTTCATGGTGTGAAATTCTCCTCGCGAGAAGGACACGAAATCGGGTGGCTTTGCCTCGAGATTCAAGAGGATCTTCCCTGAGCCGACCTCTTTCATGACGACACTCGTATCGGTCTTCGTCAGCTCATAGGCTCGCCGTTCGTTGAACATCAGCGTGCTGTCCACCACCTTGGCCAGCATCCGGCCGGTGGAGTCAAACAACGCAAAATTCACTAAGAGCGCGCCGGTCGTGGGATGTCGGGCCAGCTGAATCTGCGGCACACCCTCGACTTCGATGGTCCCGTTGGAGTTCCGATAAAGATTGGAGCCGATTTCGATATCCATAATTCACATTCAAATAGAAGAGTCTGTTCGTCCAATAACCAAACATTCACACGAGGAATCAACCTCTGGCTGGATGGAGCTACGACTTCTTGATCCGATCCAGAATCAACGCAATACACCCTCCCAGCAACCCACCGCCCATGATAGTGGTCAGGAGTTCGACGAGTTTCAGCTCCCACACAGACCCTTGAGCCTGCATCACTTCCCTGATGCCGCCTTGCACCAGGATGACAGCAAAGGCCATCGTTGCCCCGACGACAAACCACCAAAGAAATACTTTTACAGATGCCACCGAAGCCTCACACCTCAGGATTACGGTCAAACGAGCGGTATTGGATCGCTTCCGCAACGTGCATCGTCTCGATCCGTTCAGAATCTGCCAGATCGGCGATCGTACGGGCAACCCGTAAAATCCGTCCATGCGCTCTCGCAGAAAGTCTCAGTCGCACCATGGCTTGCTCGAGCAATTCCTGAGCAGCCTGATCGAGCCCACAATACCGCTTTATCATCCGTGGCTTCAACTGCGCATTCGAATAGATCCCGTCCTGTCGGTATCGCCGTCGCTGACGTTCTCGCGCGGCGACGACACGCGCCCGGATCACGGCTGATCCCTCTGATGCGGGCAATTCGGAACGAAGCTCCCGTACGGGAACCGGAGGGACATCGAGATGGATATCCAGACGATCCAAGAGCGGCCCGGAGAGTTTCGCCCGATAGCGACGAATCTGAGTACCGGTACAAATACACGGCCTGGTCCGGTCTCCATAATACCCACAAGGACAAGGATTCATCGCGGCAATCAACATGAAGCGGGCCGGATACTTCAACGTTCCACTGGCCCTGGTCAGTACAACATGTCCGTCTTCCAGCGGCTGCCGGAGTCCTTCGAGCACTCCCCGTTTAAACTCAGGCGACTCATCCAGGAACAACACACCGTTGTGCGCGAGTGAGACTTCCCCCGGCTTGGGAACCGTCCCACCGCCCACGAGTCCGGCATCCGAGATGGAGTGATGGGGGGCACGAAAGGGCCGTACCCTCAGCAATGGACGTTCGGGAGCAAGTTGGCCGGCCACGCTATGGACACGAGTCGTCTCAATCGCCTCCTCTAGGTCCAACAGCGGCAGAATCGAGGGAAACCGTCGCGCGAGCATGGTCTTGCCGGAGCCGGGGGGACCGACCATCAGCACATTGTGCCCACCGGAGGCTGCCACCTCCAATGCACGCTTGGCATGGTCTTGACCACGGACGTCGCTATAGTCCTCATCGTCCGCTGCCCTCGTAGACTCCAGCAGATCAGGGTTCGTCCGGGTCGAGACGATGACTTGGCTTCCCCTCAAAAACTCGACCGCTTCCGGGAGGGTGTGGAGTGGGTAGACATTCACCCCCTGGACCAAGGCGGCTTCAACGCCATTATCCGTCGGGAGTAGCAAGTCATACCCGGTTCGGCACGCAAGGGCAAAGGACAGCGCCCCTGTGATCGGCTTCACACGGCCATCCAGCGAGAGTTCACCGACCAGTACACACTTTTCTAGATAGGCCTGAGGAATGACCTCCTCGGCAACAAGAATACCGATGGCGATGGCGAGGTCGAGCCCCGACCCTTCTTTCTTGACCCCGGCCGGGGCTAGATTCACGGTGATTCGTTTGGCAGGAAAGTGAAAGCCGGTGTTCTTGAGTGCGGAGCGGACTCGGTCACGGCTCTCTTTCACGGTCGCATCGGGCAACCCCACGACCGAAAACTGCGGAAGCCCGCCGGAAATATCGACCTCAACGTCGACAAGATGCGCATCTAACCCGACAAGAGCCGCGCTCCTTACCTTGGCAAGCATGGAACCAGGGCCTTTCTGTTCTGGACCGCGGCCAAAATCGTGTAATTATAGGAAGTCTCTGTAAGGGTTTCAATAGAACCGTCCTCAGCCCATTCCTCCCTGGCACCGCTAGGAGTGACCCTGTATAATCCACCACTGTGCCGCTCACCACTACCTGGAGCAACGATCTGTTCTAGCCCATGAGATCTGACCGGAAGGCTTGTCCAACTGTGCTCCTCAGTGTTGCACTTTGGCTTCTCCTCTTCTCCGTAGAGAGTGTTGCTTCATTTGCCATGAGCGAAGGCACCTCGATCCTCACTCAGCGGGCGAAGAGTACCTCCCCCTATGTCGGAGCAGCCATGGCGGTGCTGGCGACACTGGAACAGGCCCAGGTCCTTCCGCCAGAAGGAAGTCGAGAGGCCGATCGCGTGATTCAGTCTGTCATCCAGCTTCAATCTGTTTTTGCCAAAGGTACTGATCCATCCATCCAGAAGTTTGCACAACAGGCCTTGGCGCACGTGCATGGTACCAATGCCCCAATGACCTTCGAACGATTTCGCGCCAATGGGTGGACCGCCGACATGCTGGAGGCGCTCGCGGATGCAGAGCGGCGAGCATCTGCCGACGAGGAACAGGAACTGTCGCCCGGTCTCGGCCAGTTCAACCTCTCTGTAGACGATTTTAGGCGATTGATGCAGCTCGTGCGTGATGGACGATCGGCACTTGAGGCACGAGGGCAGAGTTTTCAAGAGGTGTACGCCCATCACAGAAAGGCGATGCCGGGAGCGGTGGCTCATGAACGGCAGTAGAAGGCATAGTCATCTCGCTACAATATCTTCAGTTCAACCATGACCTAGGGAGGGACCCATGGCAACCCGTGCCTACATTCTTATCAAGGTCAAAGCGGGGAAGACCAAAGACGTCGTCACGGCGCTCAAGCGCATTTCCGGCGTCGAACAGGCTCACTCCTGCTTCGGTCGTCCGGACATTTTTGTCTTCATTAGTGTCCAGGACGAACGGGCGCTCTCCGATGTCGTCATCACCAAGATCCATGCGATCGACGGCGTCGAAGAGACCGATACCCATATTGTCGCTGATCCCTAAGCCGAGAGGGGAAGGGTAACCGGCGCCCCGCCGAATTGTGCCGACCGATAACAGGCTTCGGCAATTTCTACGGCTCGACATCCATCCTCTCCCGTAACGGGCATCGGAGCACCGTCTCTTGCAGCCTGCAGGAAGGCGGTCACCGCACCAAGGACGGTTTGAGAGGGCGGCACTTCAAACTCGTGTGTCCCAGTGCCATCGTGGCAGCTGACTCGACAGGTTCGCCAGTCGACTTCAAGTCGGCCCTGCGAACCCCACCAGTCCGCTCGACCCACCCGTTCTGTCGACACTCGGGCGATTTCTATCTGGCAAATGGTTCCCCCGGAAGTAACCAGGCGAATCGACGCAGCGGTTTCCGGTGATGTATCTGGGCGCACGTCCATCGTGCAGCGCACCCCGTCGACCTCTTCGCCTGTCATGAACCGGACGAGATCGAGCATGTGGACACCGATTTCGAGCAACGCCCCCCGCCTGCCATAGCCATCCGCATGGTCCGGGGCCGTGGTCTTTTTTTCAATGCGACTGATGAGATGGATGCGCTCAGACCGTCCGATATGCGACTTCAGTTCCATCATCCGCTGAATCGTGTGGTCGAACCGGAGGGTTTGCGCAGTCATCAGCGGGACCGCAGCTTCGCGAGCCATGCTGACCATCGCGCGGGCGTCGGCAACCGTCGTGGCGAGCGGCTTTTCGATCAACAGTGGCTTGCGCGCTTCTACGGCCAGCCGACAGATCTCCAACGCATAGATCGGAGGAGTCACGACGATGACCGCATCAACGGTGGGATCGGCAATCAGCAACTCGGCCTTCCCGTAGATCTTGACCGGTGGTGCTCCGGACAGATCGAACCCCTGCTCAGGATGTTGCCGACACACGGCTTGAAGGGAAGCGGCTGGTAGGTCATGGACGATGTGACGGGCATAGCGTAGCCCGTGCCGGCCAACTCCGATTAACCCAACTCCGATACGTTCAGAAGCCATGCCTCTTCCCCATTGACTGAGTGCCATTGCACGTCAGACCAGATCCTCGTCGCGAATTTGACATTCCCGCAAGCCGCTTCATATAGTAACTTCACAATGAGTGCAAGGCCGCGTCTCTAAGGATTTTCCAAGCATGGTCACGACACAACCCGCGCCATTCACGCTGGACCAGATCGGAACAGGGACCGCCCGCTTTCCAAGCGGCGTGCCGATCCCTACCCATAGTGATCAGATGGTCGACCCCTACTTCAAGTCGAGAATGCCCAAGGAGCATCAAGTCGATTGCCTCCTATTCTGGCCGCAAACACCGGGCACCTATCCAGGGCTTGTGCTCTTGCACGATCGGTGGGGCCTGACGGGACAGATGAAGGACCTGGGAGCGAGACTCGCTTGCGAAGGATACATGGTGATCCTTCCGAATCTCTACGGCCGGTTGGGCGGGATGGTGACCGCCAACGACGATGTCGCATCTGCCCTACTGGAACGGCAGAATGAGGCGGACGTCCTCACCGATATTAATTCCTGCTGCGAATATCTCAATATTCGTAACATCGCGAAGAAGAATATCCATGGAGTCGTCGGGTACGGAATGGGCGGATCCTATGCACTGAGGTTCGCCTGTCAGCGGAAGCGCCTGCGCGCGGCAGTGTCCTATTACGGCACGATGCTCGCGTCCAACGAACAGCTGAAAGATCTCTTTGCTCCGGTCCTCTATCACCAGGCCGGGAACGATCCATCGGTCAGCGTGAAGGACGTGGAGGAATTGCGACGGACCTCGGCACATTATGCCAAGCGAGTTGAGATTCAGGTCTACCCGGAAGCTACCCACGCCTTTTGTAATGAGATGAAACCGAGCGCCTATGACGCAGAGAGTTCCACCCTGGCCTGGGAACGAACCGCGAGTTTTTTGAAGTCTTGCTTCCAAGGAACATGACGCGCAGCATTCGCCCTCTCGCCCACCCGATTCCTACACAGGTCGATGACCGCAGACACCTTCGAACTCTGCCCCACCGTACCCTAGCCGGGGCCGGATGCTTGCTGTTCGTCGGTTTTGTCAGTCTTTTCGCCTCACTCGCACCGGCAGATGAGCACACCTCCCCTACGTTGTTGGCAGACGTGGTGATTCAACGCGCCGACCAACTCGCTGCGATCGACTCTGATAATAAAGCTATCACGTTGTTCACAACAACCATCGGCCCCGCGTTGGGTTTAAAAGATGCTGCGGGAGCACTGGGAGCCAAACGACTGCCGAGCAAAATCGTCAACGAACTCAGATTGGCTGAATTATCCGAGTCCGTCTCCGATTTGATGGGCCAGCTGGCTACCTGGCAGTTCGCTGATTCCGTCGGCCATCACACCGACCGATCCTCGACAGCCACCTCGCTCCCTGCGGGTCGACAAGAGTGGTTGCGTACTCGGGCCACGAGCGAATCGCTCTCCGACCTCTTGAGCCTCTCTCACGAAAACCGCACCACTGAAGCCGCCGATGGCCAGCCTCACCAACGCGACACCCAACTGCTGTTGCTTGCACAGCGCACGGCATTTGAAGCCAGTCGGCGGGCGACCAAGGCCTGGTGGGATATCCAGGGGTGGAAAGACCGCATCCGGCAGGCAAAGGGCCTTGCGCGGCTCTGCGGAACCTGGCAATGGACCATACATAATCACCAGAACCATGGGGAGCAAAAGGCAGTCGTCATGTTTCCTCCGGCCGGACACATATCGGCCACGGCCGCGACTCCGGCGGAGACCATCGTCCTGGGAGATGCCATTTATTTGAGGTGGGAACAGAACGGACACATTCAAGAAGACAGCCTGCTGTTCGTCAAAGACGATGCAAAGATCGAAGGGTCCTTTGTGAACAACACAGGCGGATGGGGATCTATTACCGGTAAACGAACCGCTGCCTGCCAGCCCTAGACTTTGTCACCCTTTCAATCCGCGCCACCCCAGCACCACCCATCCCACAATAAACAAGACACCTCCGACCGGCGTCACCGCTCCCAGCCACCGAATGCCCAGAAGCGACACGCCATACAGACTTCCACAGAACAACAGCGTCCCGGCCAGAAACAACCACCCGGCCTTGGCTGCTCGAGCATCCCCCCCGACGCGAACCATGAGGCCGCTCAGAACCAGACCGAAGGCATGATACATCTGATAGCGAGTCGCCGTGTCATAGATGGTCAACATTGGTGGCTCCAGCAGGTCTTTGAGCATATGCGCGCCGAATGCGCCGGCTGCCACGCCCAATCCGGCGCTGACACAACCGATCAAGACCAACCATCGAGATGAGGTATCAACATCGGCCATTACCAACACTCCCGTGATATCCCGGCTGTCAACCAGGGGCGATCATACGTGATCCCAGCCGAATACTCCATCCGGTAAATCGAGACCGAGCCTTCATCATCGTATGGTATAGTTCCGTCATGCTCAGACAAACCGTGGCGATCGTTCCCCTTGGAGTGCTGACCGTGCTGCTCGTTATGGGAAATGCTGTTTGTGCGGTCGAATCCCAACAGGCCCAGTCGCAGCAGGCTGAAGCCGGCAAAGGCTTGACCGTCGAAGACCTCGCGCGTGGAGTACGAAGCGCCGTGCAGAACATCGAAAAAGAAATCCCCAAGATGGGCGCGGCAGTCGGCAAAGCCGTCAAGTCCATTGGTGCGAATAGTTCGGAAAAGAAACAAGATAGGTCTCAACCGCCTGACAAGAAATAACCCCCAATCCAGGCCTTTTCCTTTTCAGCCAATCAGCCTTTGATTCTCCTCTCAGTCTGCTGTATCTTATCCTTGGTTTTACAAAGCCATAGAGCATGGGGAGCGATATGCTGTGACTTACTTGCATCGTCCATTAGAGACGGATGCAGAGCGACTCATTTCCTGTTTAATAGAGGATCGTCATTATGTGGGACAAAAAGAAAGACGAGAACGAAAGTGGCAATTTTACGGTTCTCGGGAAGGATGTCACCTTCAAAGGCATCGTCCACTTTCATAGTACCGTTCAGCTCGACAGTTCGATTGAGGGCGAGATTCATGCCAAGGGGATGTTGGTGATCGGCGAAAATGCAATCATCCGAGGCTCGATCATCGCCGAGACCGTCGTGAACAGAGGGAAGATCCATGGGAACGTGACCGCCACCGGGAAAATTCAATTGCTTAAGTCTGCGATCCTGCTCGGCGACGTCTCTGCTCCGTCGTTTTCAATGGAAGAAGGGGCTTTCTTCAAAGGCTCGATCGACATGGGTTCCCACCCGGTCGTCGATGAGCTCGAACAGACCCCCTTGGTTATTACTGAAGCGCCTAAACGCCTGAATGTCACTCGTCCGATTCTGGTCGAAACCGAGGGAGGGAACTGAGGTTCCCTCGCCGTTCGTTACCTTTCATCCGGCAATTCTTTCCTCGTACGGGCATATCGAGGTTACACAATGATTCACGATATATAAGTCCGGATGCATCATCTGAGAAAAACCCATCACCACACTGTGATCATCTTCTTCGTTCACCACCGGTAGTTCCCCCTGCCTTGGGAAACAAACAAGGGACACCTCTGGATACATTTATGATTGACAGTGGCATGCACAATCCGCAAGCTTGCACGCTAGACCCACTTTCTTTCAAACGCTTGTATGGAGCATGATGGAGATTGTTATTATTCGGACGAGTGTGACGAAGGCCACGCTAAGCGCGATGGCAACACAGCAGTTCGGCGACATGGTGAAGGCCGTTGTGGACGTTGAACAAGGCATTATGGCTATCGGTGGGGAACTGCATTCTGACGAGGAAGCCGTGCTCCTAGAGCAAGGATCGCAACAAAAACACCTATGGGGCATCAATATCTATCCTGAACGGCCGCCCTCGGAATGGATTGAATTCGATTCGATGATTAATGTACGCCCGTCAGGAGGAAACCGTTCTCGGTACGTTGAGCGCGCGGAGATCAGGGACATGGTCACAGCCATCGTCACTCGATTGGTGCAAGGTTAAGAGCATGAGCCCCATTCATGAACAATTGGCCGCAGGGCAGTGGCATACCCTCTCACTGATCGAGCAACTGGCCAATGTTGGAAGCGATGTTGCACGCGCCGCCCGTTGGTATGGAAAGGACCGGCAGCGCTGCGAGCAGGCGTTCGACCGTGCCATGGAACTCCTGGACTTGACGATTGCGGACAAACGGTGGAAAGGTAGGCGGAAAGAACTGACTCGTGCGCGTGAGCTGCTGTGTGATGCCATGTTCGGCGGGACAACCTACGGGAGTGACTTGGCCTCACTCGATCGGTACTTCTTTCACTTCGCCATGGCGGCCCGAGCTGGGCGGTAAGAGGCGGACCAGAGCTTTGGAACTTCGGGGTCTTCACAAATTTCCTGGGCAAGAAAATCGTTGTTCTCTCTATGAGGTGGGACTGTGGGAGTTTTACCGGCAGCTCGATTCACATCGACACTGTGGCTGCTGCCCTCATGAATGAACTCAACGCCGTAACATGCAAAATGGCGAATAAGATCGATCCGCTTCACGAGATGGAGGCAAGAGGTTCGCGGGTCACCGTCTTATTACTAAGCGCCTCTTCTGCAGGCGCCCGGTTGGACTCCAGCACTAATTGAACGGCCTCTTGAAGATTGGCTCTGGCTTCCTCAAGCGTTGCGCCTTGCGTATTGGCACCCGGCAATTCTTCAACAAACCCAATATAGCTTTCCGGCACTTGTTGAAACACTGCAGTCAGTTGTTCTTTCATGGCAACCCTCTCTTGGCAACGAGTATACCAGACGGACCTGGAGAAGCCCATCGAGCTGTGCCGCCCCAGCAGACACTTGCCCTCCGGACTTGCTCCTCATGAGCAAAACTGTGAGGCACTCCATGAAATAGTTACCCTTCGCAGAACGACAAGGATCGTGCCAGAATCAGTCAGTGGATCCATCTCCAACGTCATGAGGCGGACTGCTTCCACTGCAAAACCTAAACAATGTCCAGGGTGTTTCCTAGGTCGAAAAGAATTTATACGAAAGAAGATTTGGTGACTCTGAGCCAAAGTGCTACCGTGCGCCTAGGAACCAGGAGTTTGGAGGAGACATGTTTCGTCGACAGTTCCTCTCACCTGAACCAGCGAACCCGCCTCACTCAACAATCTGTGTGTCAGTAAATGATTATTCTAGCACGAAGCCTTGGTCTTCCTCTCGTGCGATGGGGCGCAATCAAGCAGATCGCTGTCAGCACCGATGCGTGGGCACACGATCTGACGCCGTTCGGCACAAAGACAAGTACCATAAATATAAAGACTCCCGACCCGAATGGCACTTACTTAAGCTTTGTGGGATGGCCATATTTGCGGATATCCTCCCTGGCGAGCGTGCGTGGTTTGGTGAGCAGGGCGTAGGGTTTGGGGCGTCGCTTGATGGCCCTGGGTTCGACACGATCGGGGCGGTCACCGACCCGCTGTTGTGCAATGAGGGCCAACAGGCCATCCTGCGTCGTGTCACAGTTGATACCATGGCCATGCTGCTCCCAGGCGATCCAGAGCTGAAGGGTGTGTTTGAAACTCAGCTGGCGCGGTCGCGAGTCAGTGTGGAGCGCCGCCTGGAGTTTCTGGACTTCATGGATCACCTGATGGCGGAGATGCCCGGGGGCAAAGACATTCATGTGATCCTGGACAATTACTGCATTCACAAACGGAACGATCCGTGGTTGGCAGCCCACCCCCATGTCGTGTTCCATTTCACACCGACGTCGGCCAGTTGGCTCAACCAGGTT
>Ga0224500_10000631_pt1 | contig 23295 bp, 16 predicted proteins | sample SF_Oct11_sed_USG_FD_168126 | JGI IMG/M metagenome (GOLD analysis project Ga0224500, IMG submission 168126) | Sediment microbial communities from San Francisco Bay, California, United States - SF_Oct11_sed_USGS_4_1 | ecosystem: Environmental > Aquatic > Marine > Sediment | place: USA: California... | reverse complement strand
CCGTGGCAAGCGGCGTCGACGCTATCGGCGCGGATGCCGAGGCCACCCCCGAGACCCTGGGCGTCGGCGTGGCCGTTGGCGCGGATGCTGGGGCACTCGGCCCTGCAGTCGCACATGCTGCAACGAGCAGGCCGGAGAGAATCACCAGGCCTTGACGCACTGCCCTTACCTCACGTACCGGACGCCCGCCATGGGACGTCCCCCGCATGGGTCTTGTTGCGGCGAGGCCGACGTGTCCTGCGCCGGTCAGGCGCTGGATTCCCACCCAGATACAACAGGGGTGCGGATCGCTGATCCTCCGTTTGGGCCATGCCCTCGGGCTTGGGCAGCCGTGGCGCCAGGATCCACACGAGCTGCGCGGTCGTCTCCGCGCCCACCTTCGACCGTGCATTGGCCAGGTGGTGCTTCACCGTCGCAGGCGACAGGCCGAGGCGATGAGCGGCAGCCTTCTCCGACCCGGCGTCGAGCACCGCGGCGACCACGCTGACCTCACGGTCGGTGGCGCGTCCGGCAGCGCGAGACGACCGTCGCGTCACGCGCTCCGCAGCCAATCGAAGGGTTCGGCTGGCTCGGCGAGCCGCATGGTGATCGGATGGTCGTTGGTGGAGGGGCTATCCCTCTCGCCCCGACCAAACTCACGTTCCTTCCCGATCTCGAACACGGCCGGCAAGGCGGCGTCGAGTCCCACCGGGCTGCTGCCGGCGTCCTCGGACGGTCGAGGGGCCGCGAAAGAACCGACTCCGTTTACGTGGTCGCCGGGGTCGGAGCGTCCCTTCTCGACCTCCGTCCCTGCAGGCGCATGGCCGAGAAGATGACGCTCCATCCGATCCCCAGCGTCGCGACGGCAATCAGGCCGTATCCCAGCTCGGGGTACGCGAACACCAGCGATGAGAGCGGGAACGGGATCAGCTGCGAGAGGCCGAACAGGGAGACCACCGCCACCAGGTTCAGGGTCACGGTCAGGATCAGGGTCCACCTCCCTGGCCGATTGCGGCGGCGCCACCCGAGAGCGATCCCCAGGATCAGCAGAAACGGTGTTAGCACGATGGCCCAGTAGAGGAAGCGGGTCATGAACGGCGCCGAGATCGGCCCCGGCGCCGGCCCGTCGTAGAGGAGGTTCAGGACACCCTGGGCGATCCCATCGACCTGGCCCAGCTGCTCGAAGCCGCTGGCATTGACCAGGAGCACGAACCCGAGGTCGTCATCGGGCACCAGCATGATGATGCTGTAGAAGTTGAACGGGTCGCCGGAGTGGAAGAGCACCGGGCGTCCCTCCCAGGTGACCGCGCCCCAGCCCATCGCGTACCGGGCGTCCCTGCCCGGCACGTCGACAGCGGGGGCATGCAATTGGGCGATGCCTTCCGGCGAGAGGATCGCCGTATCGCCGTATCGGCCTTCACCCAGGTGGGCGATCGCGTAGTGCGCCAGGTCCTCGGCGCTCGCGATCAGGGACCCGGTCGGTGCATAGACCGGCGGCACCGCCCTGTCGTCCGCGAAGGCCCGGCCGAACATGTAGGAGTGCCCGTCGGACATGCCATCGGCCACCGCGGGGCCGCGGGACGTGAACGAGTGCCGCATGTCGAGCGGCTCGAAGATGTGCTGGGTCACGTAGTCGCCGTATGGCTGTCCGGCGACCTTCTCGACCACCAGGCCGGCGATCGAGTAGTTGATGTTGCTGTACTGGTGCGTGGTGCCGACCGGCTGGGTGAGCTGGATCGAGTCGAGTCCGCGAACGATGTCCTCAAGCCCTTGCTGACTGGACCAGAAGCCGTTGCCATCCCTCTCGGAGATGCCCGTCGTCTGGTGCAGCAGGTCGCGGATCGTGATCCTCGCCGACGCCTCCGAGTCGGCAAGTCGGAACCACGGTAGGTATCGCTGGACCGGCGCATCCAGATCGATCTTGCCCGCCTCCACCAGCTGCATCACCGCCAGGGCGGTGAACGACTTGGTGATCGAACCGATCCCGAAGGGGGTCTGTGGCGTGACCGCCCGCCCGGACGAATCGGCCGTGCCAAAGCCCTGTGCATGGACGATCTGATCGCCCTGGACGACGGAGAGAGCCATCCCGGGAATGCCGAGGTCGTGCAGCTGGGTCGTGATGTAGGCATCGACAGCCGCCAGGTTCGATTCCTGCACCGGCGTCGGGTCGGCGCTGACGTGTCCGCCAATCGGCGCCAGCAGCAGCGCCGCACCGACCACGCTCAGGGCCGCCGAGCGGACCCACCGCCTCCAAGATTGCATCGTCGACCTCATCGGCTGCGTTCGGTTCATGCCGGTTCACAGCCTCCAATTCGCCTGGTTCGCTCTCGATCGGGCGTGATCACGGATCGCCCGACGCGTCCGCCCGGGTCGGACGGTGACGCTGGGTCGTCGCGCGGTGCGAGCAGTCCTGGGGCCTAGCCCTGGCCGGGGGAGGCGGGCGGCTGCCGTCTTGGCATTGAGTGGCTGTGCCAAGGATGCAGACAGTGCCATTCGGCCCCCGCGGATGGTCCGGTTGGCCCGCTCGGCTACGTAGTCGAACGCCGCTCGATCAAATTCCGGCACGGCGATCCGCGCGTGGGTTCCGGCGGTTCATGTCCAGTAGCCCAACCGCCTCCTCAAGCGGACCGCGAATCGTCCGCTTGGGCCACGCCCTCCGGCTCCGGCAGCCGCGGTGCCAGGATCCACACGAGCTGCGCCGTCGTCTCCACGCCCACCTTCGACCGCGCGTTCGCCAGGTGGTGCTTGACGGTCGAGTGCGACAGGCCGAGGCGGTGGGCTGCTGCCTTCTCTGATCCGGCGACGAGGACCGCGGCGACCACGACGACCTCTCGGTCCGTCGCGCATCCGGCGGGGCGGTGAGACGACCGTCGCGTCATGCGCTTCGGAGCCAGTCGAGCGGCTCGGGTGGCTCGGCGAGGCGCATCGTGATCTGAAGGTCGTTGGTGGCGGGGCTATCCCTCTCGCCCCGACCATAACCAGCAGATGCGCTCGAAAACGCCTCCACGAGGCCCACGGCGACTGCTGACGGCGTCGGCTCGATCCGCATCCGGCGCAACCCCAGGACCTCGACCCGCTCGAACAGCGCCTCCGCCAGCGCGCGCCTCGAGCCCGGCGCGTCGTCCCACAGCCGCGGCAGGTCTCGCAGGTACTCGACCACCTCCGACGCCTCGAGGGCCTCGGCCGGCCCACCGTCGTTCGCCTCGGCTTCTTGCTCGTCGAGGGCGGCCATCGTCCGCTCCAGGGACCGCAGGTCCCGGTCCCGCCGGTAGCGCGCCACGCCTCCTCGCCCGAGCCGACGATGCGGTTGCGCCACGCCGGCGAGGCGGCCGCGGCGGTGGCGCTGGTAGCCGCGCGCCGGCTCACCGCGGCACCGTGGCCGGCACGGGCGCCCACGGGTGGACCTGGCTCGATCCGCGGTCAGCGACTGACACGATTCGCGAAACCCGGCCGAGGGAACACAAGCGGAGGGCTCAGGAGCGCTCCGCTGCAGAGCGAACCAGCGTGCTCGCCCGGTTGGTCCATCCCCGCCGGAGTGCCTCTCGAACCAGCACGATCCAGACGAACGACGTCAGGGCCACGACCAGGTTGGCGGCTGGATCCAGCAACGGGGCGACCTTGAACGCCTCCTGGGCGAGCGGGATGCGCACGAGGACCAGGTAGGCGACCACCATCAGGCCGACGACGACGAACGACCTGGCGTCGACGGGCCCCGCAGGCGTGCGGACCGCCCACCAGCCCCATGGCGGACGCACGAACAGGACCAGCGACAGGGCCATGATCATCAGGGTCAGGCTGCTCGCCAGCAGGACGTCCTCCCCGCGTTGCCCCAGCACGGTCGCCGTCACGTGGGTCGTCAGCGTTGCCGCAGCGACTCCGATCGCCGCCGGCACCGCGAACCGGAACATGCTCTCGACGATCGTCGCGGGATCGCTGCGCGTCGGGCCCTGCATCAGGAACAGCACGAGGCCCGGGATCGTGAGCGTCAGGATCGTCACGACGCCGTTTGCCGCTGCAGGGAACGGCAGGCCGGCGAGGCCCAGGATCGGGATCAGAGAGAGGATGAGGAGGTAGCCGACCTGCGCCAGCGTGAGGGCCAGCACGTCGGCCAGCCAGGCGATCGAGCGCCGGCACCGGGCGATGGTCGCGACCAGGGAGCCGACGCCACGGCCCATCAGCACCACGCCGGCATCCACCAACGCCGCCGCGGAGGCATCCATCGGGACGATGACGACGGATGGCCCGCCTCGAACCGGGCGAGGTGGGTCCGTGCGCGTGAAGAGGGCCAGGCCGGAGTCCAGGAGGTCGGCCGCAAGCTCGCCGGCGAGCGACCCGGGTTTGGCCGACCCGGGCGCGATCGCAACGATCTCGGTCTCGATCCCGAGGTCGGCCAGGTCGCCCGGTGGGTCGAGCGGTGAGCGATCGGTCAAGAGCACCGCTTCGGTCGCCTGGATGCGGCCCACGTAGGCGAGCGCCTCCGCCGAGATCGACGCCTTGAGGAGCACGTCGAACCTCGCGACGCTCGCGACCGTGGAGAAGTGCGTGAGCGTGACCATGAAGAACAGGCCGGGCGGGGCGACCGAGAAGATGATCGAGATGGCATCGAGATAGGCCTGGCCGACCTGTTGGGCGACGTCAGGGGGTTCGAGGAACCGGTTCAGCAGGAGCCAGGCCGCCGCGGCCCAGGCGATGATCAGCAGCAGCCGAAGAAGCTGGCGGACGGCGACCTGGAGCGGGGTCGTCGCGCGGACCGGCGCCAGCTGATCGTCGGCGAGACGGCCGACGGAGAGCTCGGGCGGTGCCAGCGCAGACAACCGACGGAGCTGGCGAAATGCGAGTGACTCCTGGACGACGTTGAGCACGGTGTTGAGGACCAGCGTCCCGATGGTCACGACAGCGTCGAGCCACCGATCCAGGAGGATCTGGGCGATCGCCAGCCCGATCAGATCGAGGTTGAAGATGACGAACAGGTTGTGGCGGACCAGACCGAGGTTCCAGCGCAGGTTCGACTCGCGCGGGCGATCGAACTGGGACTCGCGCGGTGGCTCCGCAGGCGGTGTCGACCCTGACCCTCGCGCCATCAGCTCGATCCGACGCGCCGTGGGGCCACGCACGTGATCGCAATCGGGGCGGCGCGGCGTTCCAGGCGAACTGCTCGCCTGCGCGCGGCCTTCGACCTGAAGCCACCCATGAGACGCGATTGTGCGGGACAGCCCCGGCCACGTCAGGGCCGATCCGTCGGCCCACCGATGGAGCGGGGCGCAGGCTCTCCGGGCTCGATCACCCACACCCACCCCACGCGATCCCATGGCGTAGAGTCTCTCCGGGGCGTCGGTGGGACACGTGTCGCTTACCCCGTGGTCTGACGCACACCGGCCCGCACCTGGTTCCGAAGAGCGAAGACCGAAAGGGGAGGCGGGGATGACCGCGAGCACTGGCGTAGCCGCCGGTTCCGTCCAGGCGGCGCCGGATAACGGCTGGTTCGCTCTCTCCGCGGAGGAGGCGCTCCGCCGACTCGACGTCGACCCGGCAGCGGGCCTGACGACGGCGGAGGCCGACGCGAGGCGCGCCCGGTCCGGCAAGAACAGGTTCGACGAGACGAAGAAGGCATCGACCTGGCAGCGACTCAGCCGCCAGTACGCCGAGCTGATGCAGATCGTGCTCCTGGTCGTGGGCGTCGCCTGCCTGTTCCTGCCCAGCCAGTTCTACACGGGTGTCTTCCTGATCCTGCTCACGCTGTTCAACGCCTGGATGGCGATGAACCAGGAGGGCAAGGCAGAGGCGAGCGCCTCGGCCCTCCAGGGCATGTTGGTCGTGAAGGCGAAGGTCCGCCGGAACGGCGACCTCGTCGAGATCCCGATGGAGGAGCTCGTCCCCGGCGACATCGTCAACATCGAGGCGGGTGACCTCGTCCCCGCGGACGCGCGCATCCTCACCGCGGCGACCCTGGAGATCGACGAGTCCGCGCTCACCGGCGAGAGCGTCCCCACCCCCAAGCAGGTTGACGCCGTCGCCGCCGACGCCGCGCTCGGCGACCGCGTCGACATGGCGTTCATGAACACCCAGGTCACCCGCGGCGCCGGCACGATCCTCGTCACGACGACGGGGATGGCGACCGAGGTCGGCCACATCAGCGGCATGCTCCAGGCCACCGGCGTCGAGAAGACCCCGCTGACCAAGCAGCTCGACGCGCTGACGAACCAGATCCTCGTCATCGCCGGCATCGCGCTGGTGATCTCGATCGTGCTCGGCCGGTACCGCGGCATCGAGCTCGAGGAGCTGTTCCTGAGCGCGATCGCGTTCGGGGTCGCGGCCATCCCCACGGCACTGCCGGCCGTCGTCACGGCGATCCTGTCGAAGGGCTCACAGCAACTCGCCGAGGCGGGCGCGATCATGAAGCGCCTGCGCTCCGTGGAGACGCTCGGGTCAACGTCGGCGATCAACTCGGACAAGACGGGGACCCTCACCCTCAACCAGATGACGGCCATCCAGATGGCGATCGTCGGCCGGCAGTACGCCATCAGCGGCGAGGGCTACTCGACGACGGGCCAGATCGCCCACACCGGCGGCCAGCCGGACGTCCCGCTCGAGCAGTACCTGCTGCCGATGGCCCTGTGCGCCGACGCCGAGGTCCGCGACGGCGGACTCGTCGGCGACCCGACAGAAGGCGCCCTCGTCGTCCTGGCCGCCAAGGGCGGCGTCGATCCCGCGCTCACCCGCGAGCGCTATCCGCGTGTGGCCACCCTGCCGTTCGACGCGGCCTACAAGATGATGGCCACCTTCCATGCGATGACGGACGCCAGTGGCAGCGACGTCATCCGCGGCTACGTCAAGGGAGCGCCGGACCAGCTCCTCGCCCGCGCCCGGAGCGCTCACGGCCCGGATGGCACGGTGGTCCCGATCGAGCAGATCCGCGATGCCTACCTCCACGAGAACGAGCGACTGGGCACCATGGGCCTCCGCGTCATGGCGACGGGGCAGAAGGACTTCGACCCGGGCACCTTCGACCCGGGCGCGGACCTGCTCGCGGCGCTCGACGGTCTCACGCTCCTCGCGATGGTGGGGATCGTGGACCCGCCGCGGCCGGCCGCGAAGGACGCCATCGCGAAGGCGAAGGCGGCCGGGATCCAGGTCCGGATGATCACCGGCGACCACGCGGTCACGGCCGGGGCGATCGCCCACCAGCTCGGCATCGAGGGCCGCGCGATCACCGGCGCCGAGTTCCGGGCGATGAGTGACGACGAGGCGATGCGCCAGATCGACGGGATCGGCGTCATCGCCCGCGTCTCACCCGAGGACAAGGTCCACCTCGTGGACATCCTGCGCAAGAAGGGCCACGTCGTCGGGATGACCGGCGACGGGGTCAACGACGCGCCGGCCCTCAAGCGGGCCGACATCGGCATCGCGATGGGGATCACCGGCACGGAGGTCTCCAAGCAGGCCGCGGTCATGATCCTCACCGACGACAACTTCGGGACGATCGTCAAGGCCGTCGGGCTCGGCCGGGCCGTCTACGACAACCTGCTCCGGTTCATCCGCTTCCAGATGGCCGGCCTGTTCGGGTTCATCGCGACCTTCCTCGGCTCGTCGCTGCTCAACATCCTGGGCGGGATCCCGTTCCTCCCGCTCCAGTCAATCTGGATCAACTTCTCGGTCACGACGTTCCAGGCCATCGGCCTCGGCTACGGCAAGCCGCGGCAGGGTCTCATGGATGAGCCGCCGCGGCCGAAGACGCAGAAGATCATGCCGCGCCGGCTGACGACGTGGCTCGTGTTCGTCGGGCTGGTCATGGCTGCCGGCACCCTCGGGGTGCTCGCCTGGGGGAGCGGCGCCTACGGCGACGTGGTTGCCCGTACGATGGGGGTGACGACGTTCTCCCTGTTCCGCCTGTTCTCCTCCCTTGAGTCGGCTGACGAGAAGGAGTCGCTCTTCGGCGGGTCGATCCTCGCGAACCGCCCGCTGCTCAATGCGACCGGCCTGTCGGTGGTGGCGATCATCCTCGCGACCGAGCTGGGCTTCTTCCAGCGCCTCCTCGGCACGACCTCCCTCACGGTCGAGCAGTGGGTCGTCTGCCTCGGCGTCGCGTTGTCGGTGCTCGTCGTCGAGGAGGCCAGGAAGCTGCTCAAGGTCACGACCGGTGACGAGGCGACGGCTGCGGTGGCGCCGGCGCGTCTCGCGGCGTGAGCGACCCGCCGACCGAGACCCGAAGCCGACGTTCTGCGGCAGGCCGAACTCCACGATGAGCCCGATCACGAAGACGACACCGCGGACGGCGGAGGAATCGCGTGCCCCTGGTCCGGGCGCAGCGTCAGCGCTGAGGGGCCTGGTGGCAGGCGCGTGGCACTCCTGCGTGCGCTCGAGGCCGGCATGGCTGGCACGACGCTCGCATGTGGTGCGAGCATGACCCTGCCCCGCGACGCCAGCCGCAACGCGGGCTGGGCACCACTCGTCGCGATCTCGATGGTGATGTTCATCATCGCCCTCGACGCGACGATGCTGAATGTCGCGATCCCGGACATCGTCAAGGACCTCGGCACGACCACGTCCGCGGTCCAGTCGGCGGTGGCGCTCTACTCGCTGACGATGGCGGCGCTCATGGTGGGCGCGGGGCGAGTGGGAGACCTGCTGGGCCCCAAACGCGTCTACCGGGCCGCGCTGGTGATCTTCGGGTGCGGGACCCTGATGGCCGCCCTCGCCCCGAACGTGGCGATCCTGATCCTCGGCTGGTCGTTGCTCGAAGGGATCGGCGCCGCCGCTCTGATCCCGATCTCGCTGTCGATGACCTCCATCAGCTACTCGGGACCGCGGCGGGCGCTCGCGTTCGGGGTGCTTGGCGGCTTCCAGGCGGTCGCGGCCGCGATGGGCCCGATCATCGGCGGGTTCCTGGCCACGAACCTGTCATGGCGCTACGCCTTCGGGCTCGAGGTGGTGGTCGTCGTCATCGTCCTGGCCATGTCGAGATGGCTTGCCGACCGGCCGCCCCAGCGGGACCAGCGCCTCGACACCGTGGGCGTCACCCTGTGGGGGATCGGCTTGGTAGCGATCGTCGGATCGGTCCTGCTGGCAGGCTGGTATGGCTGGTGGGATGCCAAGCGACCGCTGGCCATCGGCGGCACGGAGATCGGGCTGGGCGGCATCGCCCCGACACCACTGCTGATGCTCGCGGGCATCCTCGTGCTGGTCGCCTTCGTCCACTGGTCGCGGCGCCGGGTCGAGCAGGGCCTGGACCCGCTCTTCCGGTTCGCGACGCTGCGGGTGACCGACTTCCGACCGGGGACCGCGACCGACGCCCTCGAGTCGCTGCTGATCGCCGGCCTGCTGTTCACCATCCCGGTCTTCCTGCAGTCCGGGCTCGGGTACACCGCGCTCGACGCCGGCGTCGCGCTCCTCCCGATGTCGGTCGCGATCTTCTTTGCCTCCCTGGGCCTGACGCGTGTCGTCCACCTCGTCCGCCCGAAGCTCATCGTCCAGATCAGCGCCATCACCATCGGGATCGGCGTCGTCGCATACGCGAGCGTCCTCGGCCCCACGATGACGACGATCGACTCGATCGTGCCGTTGCTCCTGATCGGCGGCGGGATCGGTGGGCTCCTCTCGCAGCTGACGAACCTGACGCTGGCAGCGGTGCCCGATGATGAGAAGGGCAGCGCGACCGGGGTGTACAACACGGCCAAGGAGCTCGGGACGTCGATGGGGACGGCCCTCATCGGATCGGTCCTGCTCGCGTCGTTCTACACGTCGTTCGTGGACACGACGGTGCGTGTCGCCGCGGTGGACCTGCATCCCGACGAGGCCCGGCGGCTGGCGATCGCGCTGGAGGATGCCCAGGCCCGGTTCGACCAGGCGACCTTCGAGCGGATCGTGGTTGCCGAGATGCCGCCGGCGGCTGCCGCGCAGGTGGACCGCATCGTCCAGCAGTCGTGGGTTGACGCGATGCGGCGGGCGCTCGAGACCGCGTTCGTCGTGGTCGTGCTGATCTTCGCGGCGTCCACGTTCCTGCGCGGTAGGCGGCGGCCCACGGTGGACCCACCCGTGTCGTGACCGCGCCACCTCACGAGGTTGCGGTGGCCCACAGCCCGCGGAACGCGACCTCGACGTTCCAGAAAAGCACGTCAGCGTCGAGCTGCAGGTTGGAGATCGGTTCGTGTGCGAGGATGCGCGTGTGAGGGACCTCGAGCGAACTGGGCTGCTCGGCCGGGCCCACCTCCTGGGGCGGAACGAGCTCCGCAAGGCGGGACGCGAGCGACGCGATGACGTGCCGTTGGAGGCCCACGTCGCCGTTCCGGACGCGGCCGATCGTGGTGACACGATCGGGATCCTGACGACGCAGGACACGATGCGTCTGCCCCAGCTCGTTCCGGTCCGCCACGGCCGGATGAGCGCGACGCCGTTCACGTTCTATCGCGGTGGAGCCGCGATCATGGCGGCTGACCTGGCGAGGACGCCGACGACCGACATTCGCGTCCAGCTCTGCGGTGATGCCCATCTGTCGAATTTCGGTCTCTTCAACGGCCCGGATCGTCGGCTCGTCTTCGATCTGAACGATTTCGACGAGACGCATCCGGGGCCGTTCGAGTGGGACGTGAAGCGGCTCGCTGCGAGTGTCGCGGTCGCCGGCCGCAACAACGGGCTGCCCGCCGAGAGGGTCGATCGCGCCGTCCGCGCGTCGGTGGAGGGGTATCGCACGACGATCTCGGAGCTCTCCGGCGTGGCGCCGCTCGCGCTGCACTACCGCCGGCTCGAGCTCGACCAGGTCAAGGAGATGCTCGCCGGCGGCAGGCACCGGAGCCGCGTCGATCGTTCCTCCAGGAAGGCCGTCGGCAGGGATCACCTGCGGGCCCTCGACAAGTTGACCGAGGTGCTCGAGGGCCGTCGGGTGATCGTGGCGCACGAGCCGCTCATCACCCGTGTCGACGAGATCCTCGACACGCAGCTGCCGCTGGTGATCGAGTTCTTCGACCGGTATCTCGATTCGCTTACCGCGTATCGACGGCGACTGTTCGATCGCTACGTGGTCGTTGACGTCGCCCGCAAGGCGGTCGGCGTCGGCAGTCTCGGCACCCGCTGCTTCATCGTGCTGTTGGAGAGCGGAGACGGCGAGCCGCTGTTCGTCCAGTTCAAGGAGGCGACGACGTCGGTGCTCGAGGCCCATCTCGGCGCCAGCGAGTTCGAGCCGGGGGAGCGGGTCGTGGTCGGGCAGAGGCTGATGCAGACGATGGGCGACATCCTGCTCGGCTGGTCAAGCTACGAAGACCCCGAGGCCGGGAGCACCGAGTACTTCTACTTCCGGCAGCTCTGGGACGGGAAGGGGTCGATCGAGGTCGACGAGATGGACGCAAAGGAGCTGGGACAGTACTCGCGGCTCTGCGGCGCTGTCCTGGCACTCGCCCACGCCCGCACCGGTGACGCGGCGATGATCGATGGCTACCTCGGCGGCGACGACACCTTCGACCGCGCGATCGCCGAGTTCTCGCACGCCTATGCAGACCTCAACGAGCTCGACCACGCGGCGCACGCCGAAGCGATCGCGAACGGGACGATCGTCGCGGAGCTCGACATCTAGCCGGCCCGAACGGCGTGCCGTCAGGGTCGACCAGCGTGATTCGCGCAGGCTCTCGGTTTCGTCGGCATGACCGTTAGCCTTGCCGCCGAAATGATCACGGGGTGAGAGAGAGTCGTTGTGCCGTTTGCGTCTGGACTGCCTGGCGTGCGTCGAGCACCGACTACCAGCGCGGAAATGCAGGGCACCGGTCACCGTCACGCCGCGAAGGCGTCCATCGGCAGCCGGACGGTCGAGAACGCCGCCGAGCGGCCTGACGCAGATCGTCGCCCCAACCTTGGACCGCGCACTCGCCAGGTGGTGCTTGTCGGTCGAGTGCGACAGGCCGAGCCAGTGGGCGGCCGCCTTCTCCGAGCCGGCGGCCAGAACGGCTGCCACCACCCCAACCTCGCGGTCGGTAGCACACTCAGCAGGATGGCGGGACCGGCGCGTCATGCGCTGCGGAGCCAGTCGAACGGCTCCGGGGGCTCGGCGAGCCGCATCGTGACCGGAAGGTCGTTGGTCGCGGGGCAATCCCTCTCGCCCCGACCATATGCACTAAACGCCCCTCCCACGTCTAGCAACAGCTGCTGGGTGCCGAGCGCCTCCGACCAGCCGTGAGCATCGGCCTCCGGTGTGGGGTGGATCGCGACACCTGCGGTCGGCGTTCAGCAGGCTCGGCGTCGGCGATCGCGACGAGGCGGTCGCTCGAGCCCGGTTGCTGGGACTCGTCGAGCCGGAGGATGGCAAGGGCCCCACATAACCGCTCGACTGAGCGCCACGGACCGACGAACGGCGTGGGCGGATGCCCACGCCGTCATCGTGCCTTCCCTCCGTCAGTAGTTGGGGTCGTCGCTGCTCTTGGTGAAGGTGTTGTCCATGATCAAGGTCACAAATGGATCCTCCGCCTCGATCTCTGTCCGATCGGAACAGACCTGCTCGACGCCTTCGGTGCCGCAGCCTTCGATGAGCTTGATCGTGAGCTGGTCGCCATCTAGTGCCCAGGCATAGACGGAGTAGCCTGCGCGATCGGTAAGGATCAACTCCGCTCCGTCGATGACGAAGGTTCCGCCGGAGCCCTCCGGAACTCCACCTTCAAGAATGAGCTCACCGTCGAGGACCTTTCCTTCCCACCACTCGTGGTTGTCGAAGCCGATCCGGACTACCACCTCGTCGGCCGCGTCCACATAGTTGGCGTAATTCTCGATGATCAGCTTGGCTCCTTCTTCGTCGAGTACGACGTCCCAGGTTCCGTTGAGGATGCCGTTGGCATAGGTCGACGGGTCGGGGGCTGGCATCGGCGGTGGTGGCGAGGTGGGTCGTGTGCTGGCGGAGAGCTTGGCGACTTGGTCGTCCGTCAGCACCGACTGGTAGATGGCGACGGAGTCGATGGCGCCGGGCCAGAAGTTGCCTGGCCCTCCGTCGAACTGTCCTCTTCCGATCGTCAGCGGGCCTTTGGCACTGAAAAGTCCTTCGGTGGCCGCCTCTCCGACACGTTTGCCGTCCACATAGAGACGGATGAGGCCAGCGTCACTGTCGTAGACGCCGGCAACGTGCGTCCAGCGGTTCCCGGCGACGACCGGATCGGTTTGGACCGCCACCGCGTTGTCGAAACCGGTGGTGTCGGCCGTCTTGGTGGCAAAAAACCACTCGCTGTCATAGCCGATGCCGAGCGCAGCTGCATAGCTGTCATCGCCCAGCACACCGAGCACTGCCGAGAATCCGTTGAGCTTGGCGTAGTTGGCCCATGCCGAGAGCGTGAAGGATTCGGTGGTGTGCACCAGCCCCTCGGCAGCGATCCCGTGGCCCGTGTAGCCGTCGAACGCGACCGAATCGGCGCTCGACTCGTAGGCCCCGACGAACTCGACGTCCATACCCCCGGCACTCGCCTTGCCGTCGCCGTCGAACGCCCAGGCGAAGTCCGGCGCGGGGATCTCGGCCTCGGCGACCGAACCGGTGGCGGCGGGCGAACCGGTAGCGGGCGGGGTCCCCAGTGGCGGGGGGTCCCCGCTGGCGGTCGCGGATCCACAGGCCGCCACGATGACTATGAACATCGTCAGCAAGGCCGCCCTGTTCCTGTCTGTGCGTCTCATCTCATGCCTCCCGATGGCGTCCTCTGGGCGTTGCGGGAGGCCTTCGTGGCTTCCCGCTTCGCTGCGACTATCCGACGGGCGGTATCCGGGCGGTATCCCGGCGGTCGTTCGCCGGTATCCACTCCGTTGACAGTGCGAGGAGCGGCTCTGATACTCGCGCGACGTGGGAATCTCAGTGCTTGGACCCGTTCTGGTCGACGATGGCCAGGTGCTCGAGCCGAGAGATCGGATGGCCCTCGATGTGCTCGCCATCAGGCGCAACCGCGTCGTGTCCCCGGACGAGCTGGCAGATGCCATCTGGGGTGATGCGCCGCCCGCGTCCTGGTCGAAGCAGGTCCAGATCTGTGTGTCGCGCCTCCGAAGGGTCCTTGGCGCAACGACCATCGAGACGGCCCCTGGCGGATATCGGCTGCACATCGACGAGTCGGAGCTGGACGCGGGACGCTTCGAGGAGCAGATCGCTCGTGGCCGCGGCTTCGCTGCCACCGGCGAACCGGATCGAGCCGCTGCGTCCTATGCCAGGGCTCTAGCCCTGTGGCGCGGGCACCCGTACGCGGACCTCGACGGGTGGGACCCGGGACGGATCGAAGCGGATCGGCTGCTCGAGTTCCGTCTGTCCGCCCAGGAAGAGTGGATGGAGGCTCGCCTGGCAGCCGGCGACCATCGGGCGGTGTCCGTCGAGGCGGGAACCCTCGTCGCCGAGGAGCCGCTTCGCGAGAAGCGATGGCACGTGCTCGCTCTGGCCCAGTACCGCAGCGGACGCCAGGCGGACGCGCTCCGCTCCTTGGCCAGGGCCCGGACAATCCTCAGGGAAGAATTGGGTATCGACCCAGGCCCCGAGCTGATGGCGCTCCAGATCGCCATCCTCCAGCAGGACGTGGCCCTCGCCGCGATCCCGGAACCGGCGCCGCTCAACCCCGAGTGCCCGTACCGGGGATTGGCCGCATACGACGTCGACGACGATGCGTCCTTCTTCGGTCGCGCCACGGAGGTGGTGCACTGCCTCGAGCGTCTCCGGGCGACCCCGCTGCTGGTCCTCGCCGGCCCGTCGGGATCGGGCAAATCCTCGCTGGCGCGGGCCGGCCTTGCCGCTGCACTTCGAGACGCGGGACGGCCGGTCGCCGTGTTCGTCCCGGGCACGGAGCCGGACGACGCCATGACGAGCGCCATCGCCTCCGCCGTCTCCGCCCCGGCGTTGGTGGTCGACCAGTTCGAGGAGCTCTTTGCGCTCGGAGTCCCTGAGCAGGAGGTGGCGGCTTTCTGTGACCGCCTGGCGGGCTATGCGAGCGACGACTCCCCGGCGATCGTGGTGATCCGCAGTGACTACCTGGGCGGACTGTCGGTCTCGCGGCGGTTGAGCAGGCTCGCCGAGCAGGGACTCCATCTCGTGGCCCCTCTGTCGGGAGCCGCATTGCGCGAGGCGATCGAGCAGCCGGCAGCGAACGCCGGTGTCCGTCTCGAACATGGCCTGGTCGACCTCCTGGAGCGGGACACCGAAGGCGAACCTGGATCCCTGCCGATGCTCTCCCACGCCCTCGCCGAGACCTGGCGGCGCCGGGACGGGCTCGTTCTCACCGTCGAGGGTTACCGGGCCAGTGGTGGGATCCGCGGCGCCGTCGCCCACTCGGCCGATCGGTTGTACGACAGCCTCCAGTCGGAGCAACGCGGGGTGCTTCGATCGCTGCTCCTGAGGATGGTGACGCCGTCCCTGGATGGGCCTCCGGTGCGCTGCCGGGTACCGGCCCGCAGCGTGCTCGGAGACCCGGACCGTGACCGGGTGGTCGGCCTCCTGGTGCGATCGCGCCTGGTGACGGTGGAGGAGGACTCGTACGAGCTTGCGCACGAGGCACTGGCGCGAGCCTGGCCGCGCCTCCAGGCATGGATGGAGGATGACGCCGAGGGTCAGCGCACCATGCGCCACCTGGTTGCCCGCGCTGACGACTGGGACACATCCGGTCGCCCCGACAGTGAACTGTATCGAGGCGGTCGCCTCGAGTCCGTCATCGAGTGGCGGGATCACGCCCACCCTGACCTCACCAGCGTCGAGATCGCGTTCCTCGACGCCTCCGCCGCCCTGAGGGCGTCCGACATCGCGGCCGTCGTCGAGCGCGCCCGGGCCCAATCGCGGCAGAACCGGAACCTTCGCCTGATGTTGGTCGGTACCGCTGTGTTTCTGGTCGCGGCCGTGCTTGCCGGGGCGTTGGCGATCACGGGCCGCGAGGACGCGCGCCTCGAGGCGCTCGTCAATCGGTCCCTGTCCCTGCGCGCGACCGACCGCGGCGTCGCCGCCCTGCTCGCTGTCGAAGCTCATCGGCGCAGCGCCGACGCCAGGACGTGGTCCGCCCTCTTGGGTACCTTCACCGGCGCCCCGGGCTTCATGGGATACCAGTACGTCCCTGACGCCGACGGACTGTCGGGAGCCCTCATCCCCGGCACCTCGAAGGCGGTCGTGGCGATCAACGGAGAGGGTCTCCGGCTGATCGACCGACCGACGGGGGAGGTCTCGGCGCCGTTCAACAGCGCCGAGACCGAAGCTTCCTGGGGCACCGGGGAAGCTTCCTGGGGCACGGGGCTTGCCGTCAGCGACGATGGCCGCTACCTGGCCCACTACGGGGCCCAGGACGGTTCGGACGCGTGCTGGAGTCTCGACTCGCTCCGCGCGACCGACGACGAAGGTTGTGCCCTGCTCCAGGTGTTCGAACTCGACAGCGGGCGCCAGATCATGGCCGTGGTGCCACCGTTCGGACTAGGCAAGGTAGCGATCGGTCCCGACGGATCCCACGTCGCGGTGACCGGGGGGTTCGATGGCGATCTCGCCATCTACCGGACGTCTGACGCCGAACGGGTCGGAGTCGTCGAGGGCGTGAGTCGTCCTGCCGCGGCGGAGGACGTTTTCGACGTGGCGGGGGTCGCGTTCGGATCAGACGGCAGGCTCTTCGTGGGTTCGATGGCGGGCCCGGTCCGTGTGGTCAGCGTGGCCACCGGGGAAGTGCTGGAGACCTGGGACGCTCCACCATTCTCCTCCAGCCGCCGGCTGGAAGTCACCGATGCCGGACGGGTGGTCGGGGCCGGGAGGCAGGGCATCGTGGCCTTCGATAGCGCCGGGGTCCAGCTGTGGATGGCCGACCTCCAGGATGGCCGTCATCCCGAGCCCTGCCCCTGGTTCGCGGTCAACGGGACACGGGACACGCTCTACTGCGGGAACTTCTATGGCGTCATCGAGGAGCGCTCGCTGCTGACCGGCGCGCCCACCGGCGTCAGGCTCGATCCCCAGCAGGGGAGCGTCGGGACGATGGAGGTGACGGCTGATGGCGACGAGCTGGTCGTGTTCGGGGGCGGGTCGCCCACCATCTCGGCCTGGCGGTTCGACGGCGCCGGGCCGATCCAGCGCCTGGTCGCATCCGGCCATGTCGCGTACGACGGCTATAGCCTCGACGGGGAGTCGATGCTTGTCGCCAAGCGAGGTCCGACCCAGGCCAGCTGGGACGAGTTCACCGACTTCTCGGTGTGGGATCCGGAGACGGACGTTGTGCTGGGGAGGATCCTCGGGCCGATGGAGGGCATGGGTTGGGCTGGGCCCCACACGCTGACAGGATTCGATCTGGTGGAGCGGAGGATTCGCTATCTCGACGCTGACACGCTGGAGACCCTCGAGGCCCTCGAGGTGCCGGAGGAGAATCAGAACCTCTTCGTCTCGGCGGGGGGCGAATGGCAGTACATCACCTTCCCGGGGGGCGAGGTGTGGACCGTCGACCCGGTCACCCGCCAGCGAGTGGAACCGACGTTCAAGCTCAGCGGCCAACCCTTCTCGGCCTCGGCGACTCGCCACGGCGATCGGGTCGTGGCATCGAGCTGGGACGCTGGAGACGCGGTCATCGCGGTATTCGACGGAAAGACCGGGGAGAAGCTGGCTGAGACGCGGGACGGTACGTTGGTTTCCGCTGTCAGCCTCGACGGGACGGTGGTTGGTGCGCTCGACGGGAAGATCACAGAGTACGACCCCGAGACCCTCGAACCGGTAGGCACCTATCCTGGGGCTCGCGGTTTCGTGAACACCCTGCAGTTCAGTGAAGATGGCACGGTGCTCCTGGCCGGCGCCAACGATCAGACCGTCTCCGTCTTCGACGTGGCGACCCGGAGCCGGATCGGCGACATCATCCCGACCTTCTCGCCATTCATATCGCCTGGGCACCTGCGACCCGACGGGAGGGAGATCGCGGTCAATCAACGTGACGGCGTCGTGCTCTGGGATATCGACCCCGGTCGCCTCGCGGACGCTGCCTGCCGGCTGGCGGGCAGGAACCTGACCGAGTCCGAGTGGAGCACCTACCTGGCCGACTTCGGGCCGTACCGAGAGACCTGTTCCTAGCCGATCTCGGTAATCCGATACTCCGGTGGCACCATATCCCCCGCTCCGGGGCCAGGCGGCGCGATCTCGCCGACCCAGCGGGGAAGGCGACCAGCCCACGGCCGGGCGACGGGGGCGCTCAGCCCCCTGGTCCTCCGTGGGGCTACGCAATCCCCGAGGCACGGTGCGCGTAGCTCGGAACGTTCGTGACGGGGATCATCAGAAGTGGCGACGTTTTGTCGGGGCTATCCCAGACGGGGTCGGTCCTTGGTACAGCCGGAGTGCGTGGTGGAACCTGTTTCCACTGGGTTGGGGAGATACGAACCGAAGCCCTGACGGCGCGCTCTGGATGGCCCAGGTGCGGGATGTGCCGGCCCTCTTCTAGGAGATGGTCGACATGCTCGATCCCGCCCGGATCGTCATCCTCGCCGGCAAGGGCTACTGGGACACTACCGCGAGTGACCTCGGTCTGGGTGATCTGCCGCGGCTGCCGTGGCCACTCATCGCCGGCGGCGTCCGCGATCAGCGATCGATCATCTGGACTTACCACCCGGGAGCGCGCCTGCCCGGCATTGCCCGCCCTGGTTTCGCGAGCGCGATTGCGGAAGCGATCAACGCCATGGTCGCGGAGGCGTAGCACCGCAGGCGAATAGACCGCGCCAGCCAGCCCGTCGACGATCTGCGGGTGAAGCTGTGCACGGTCTGTGGTGTCGTCACCAGCCGCGCTGGCAGTCGCTGCACCGAGCACGCCCGGCAGTCCAACCGCAGCAGGCACAACGCCCTCTACAGCACGCGGGCCTGGCAACGTCTCAGCGCCCGCGTGCTGCGCGCCTGGCGTGGCGAGCACGGCAACTGGTGTCCTGGCTACCAGCGCCCCGCCCATCGAGCCGCCGACCTGACCGTCGACCACGTCGTCCCGCCGAGCGCGCCGTCGAGTGGCTCCACGCCCTCGGCGAGTCGCTCCAAGCCAGCGAGAAGTCGAAGGAGAAGGCAGACGTGCTTCACGCCATCTACGACCGGATCACGGTTGCCGGCCCCGAGATCGTGGGTGTCCGGCTGACCCAGGCGGCCTACGCCCACGGATTCGCGCTGGCGCTGCCCGAAAAGGTTGAAATGGCGCGCCCGACAGGACTCGAACCTGCGACCTTTGGGTCCGGAACCCAACGCTCTATCCACTGAGCTACAGGCGCGCGGTCTCGCATCATACCCGCTGAGCGTGGTTGGCCCTTCGGGCCTCTGGTTCGACGGTCATATCCGGCGCGAGGCCGCGCTCGACCAGTCGGCCGCCAACTCGACAAGGGCGACGTCGCCCCACGCTGACGCCTGGGTTGTCGTCGCGATCGATCCCACGAGCCCTCCCGGCCACGAAGCATGCCAGCTACAAGGAAGTCAGTTCCCAGTACTACGACGACGACATCTGTGGAGACCGAGCCGGTTGGACGACGTACACCGTCACCTGGCGGGTCCATTGGGTCGAATTCGCCGACAGCTTCCACCTCAGTTACACGGCGACGGGCCGGTACGTGACCGACTTCGACGACCCGGCCATCGAGGACTACGAGGGCCAGTTCACCGCATCCACCCACTTCAATCTGACGCCTGGCGGGACTGTCACCGCGACCGAGCAATTCCACGATTCCCCGGGTTCGATCCAGATCAAGACGCACGCTGTCTTCACGGAGGTCGACGGGGCCGTGCGGGTCGATCGCTACTCCATCGACGTGACGGGCTGCCCGTAGCCGGAGCGAACGTCAGGCAACGTTCGCGATGCCCGGACGCAAGTCCGGGCATCACCCTGGCCGGCTCGGGGTTCCGCGACCGGGACCAGCGACGGGCTGGGGATCGGGCGGCGACGAGGAATCGGTCCGGATCTTTGACCGAAGGGCGCCTGTCTCGCCGACCGCGTTTCGAGTCAGGTCGGGCCGGGGCTAGTCGACCAGTCCGGCGGCGACGATGATCGCGTCGACGCCTTTGCCTCGGAGGACCTTGATCGTCCCCCCGTTGCCCTTGATGTCGTACGTGTTCGCGATCACCTGGTCGACGATGAGCGTTCCGCCGTTGCCGTTGAGTTTGATTTGCGCGGCCGGCACATAGACGATCCCCTCGACGACCGTGAAGGACGTCGAGCCGTTGAGCGTTACCGACTCCGTCACCGTTCGGTCCTGGAAGATGACGATGTCCTGGTAGATGTGGTTCGGGTCACCGGCGGCGACATCAAAGGACGCGAGCTTCATCGTCGCCGCGTTCGAGTTCAGGATGAACGGACCGCCGGCCGAGGTCGGAAGCTTGGAGTTGTAGAACATCACGCCGCCACATAGCGTCTCGGGCGTCGCCGCCTGGGCACAGGCGGAGTTGCCCACGACCGGCGTCGCGTCGCTTGGGGTTCCGATCGTGACCACCGAGCCGCCGCCACCGACGTCGACCCCGCCGCCGCCGATCCAGTAGATACCGGGCATGAGATAGGCCGTCGCTCCGTTGCTGACGTCGAGCCCGGCAGGGTAGAGACCGGGGTAGAGGATCCAACTCAGACCGGCGTAGGCCGCGCCATTCCCACCGACCTTGCAGGGCTGGGTCTGCGTCTCGACCGGTGCGCCGCCTCCGGTCGCCCCGGGGCAGCGTGCCGGAGATGCCTGCGCGTGACCGACCGGGACCATCGCCGGAGCAAGCGCTGGCTTGGGGGGTGCCGGGAGATTGCGCAGCGGATCGGGCAGGGCGAACGAGTTCTCGGCCGTGGTGCAGGTCATCGAGCCGCTGCCGTTGTCCTGGAGCTCGCCGACGACTCGACAGGTCGCGTCGTCGGCATAAACGTTGATCGTGCTTCCACCGGTCCGGCTGAAGCCGATCGGGTCGCCGCTGCAGTCCGCGCCACTCGAGTTCGACTGGATGTTGGCGTAGGCTTCGATGACGCCGGTCCCCTCGACGGCGATCGCCTTGCATTCGGTCGGGTCGAGCGCGAGCATCGAGAACGGGAATGTCAGGTTCTGGCTGTTCGTGGCGACGGCGTATGCCCCGACGGGCCACGCGGCCTTTCCGATGATCCCACCGAAGATCGATCCGCGGGTCGCCTCGATCTGGACCTCGATGAACCCGGGGATTCCGGCATACCGGCCGTGGATGGCCGGGATGTACACGTTCACGACCTCGTCCGGTTCTGCATCGTCGAAACCGTTGTCGCGCGCAAGCTGACGCGCGGCGGTCTCGGCGTCGGCGCTCGAGGCCAGGACGTAGCGAGCGCCGGCCAGTGCGGCCGCGTCGGCGGCGTTCTGCTGATCGCGTCGCTCCACGAGCATCATCCCGACGTCGAAGGCAAGTGCCGCGACGATGAACATCGCGACCAGGCCTCCGGCGAAGAGGACAAGGACCTGGCCCCGGTCGCGGGTTCGATCAGTTGTTGACGACAAGGCTCGACTCCGCAGTCACGGTGATGGGTGGTAGTGGGACGAGCGGGACAAGGCTCGAATACGTATAGGCGGCCGCGACGGTGACCGTCGAACCACGCCCGTTGTCCGGATCCCACTCAGGGTTGACGGTGATCCCGCTGAGGACACCGAACGCTGCATCCCTGACCCGGTCCCGGACGTCGTCACCTCCCGGATCGCAGGACGTGGTCCCCGGCGCCGCTGGGCCGGTCGAGCAGCCGATCGTATTGGCGCCGTTCACGATCGCGTACCGTGCCCCTTCGCGGGTCGCGTTGTTCAGCGTCTCGTAGTAGAAGATGAACCGGCCCGCCTCGATGATCCCGAAGAGCAGTAGGAAGAACAGCGGCGCGACCATCGCGAATTCGACCATCGCCTGCCCGCGGCCAGGTCGATGGCTCGGGGGACGGGGTCGGCGCCTCATGGCCCCGTCGCCAGGTCGATGTCGGTCATGGCGAAGGTGCTGTCGCGCTGGAACGGGATGGTCGTCGGCAGCCCCAGGTGCACGCCGAAGAAGTCGATCCCGATCGGCGCGAGCAACTCGAAATCGTATGACAGGGACACGGTGACTCGGCATGGGATCGCGCGAAGCGGGTTATCGCAACCGGCAGTGGGATCAACGGCGGCGCACGGTCCGGCGACCGACGTCCGCATGCAGTAGTCGAAGGACGGGTTCGTGCAGCCTGTCGCCGGGTCTCCGTCCGGATCGACGTACCCGGTAAGGTCGCCGGCCGCGATGCAGGCGCGCCGCTCCATCTCGGCCACGGTCGCGTCCATCGGCGCGCCGAACGTCCACTTGCCGGCTCCGAGGGTCGTCCCGTAGTCGGCCGCCTCGCGCGCGGCGGACTCGACGCCCATCATCGTGGTGTAGATGCGGGCAAAATCGATGATGGCGAGGAGCATGATGAGCATGATCGGCAGGATCAGGGCGAACTCGACGATGCTCTGACCCCGCTGGCGTGGCGCTCGACGTGGCACGTGGGCTCCTTTGGGGGGAAGCCGACAGTACGGATGGGGCGAACCCTGTGGTACGGACGTACCGTAGGTTCACCTCCTTGCAGGCGCCCTTGAATCGTTGCCAACGGGCACCGACGTCCTGATGACGTGTGACGCGGACGACGCACGATTCACTGGACAAGCGCGCTAGCATCTGCCTCGCACGTCCGCGGTACGACATCGGTCCCGATGGCGGTCGCCAGGCCACCCGGGCCGCATGCCCAAGGACAAGGGGAGACGATGCGCGATCAGCCGCCCCGGTCTCGGCGACCCGTCACCGGCGTCCGACACGGGTTCCTGGTCAGCGTCGCGGCAGCCATCATCGCGGGGTGCGGCGCCACGGCGACGCCGGAACCATCGATGGTCGCAACGGCGACGCCTGCGGCCAGCATCGCCAGCCCCACCGCGGCGGTGAGCCCCACGCCGGCGCCGACCGAACCGCCGGTGACGCCGGCGCCGAGTCGCGTACTCGACCCCGATTTCGACGGCATCAAGGTCGTGTTCGACCCGGCGGACTTCGTCCATCCCACGCTCGACACCAACCCGTTCCATCCGCTGACCCCTGGGCTCCAGTGGGTCCGTGGCGGCACCACCGAGGTCGGGTCGCGTGCCGTTCCCTTCGAGGTCATCTCCACGATGACCGACGTCATCCGCGTCATCGATGGCGTCCCCACCATCGCGATGCTCGACGTGTCGACCGATGCCGGCGAGATCGCCCAGATCGGGGTCGACTATTTCGCCCTCGATCGTGACGGGAATGTCTGGATCATGGGCGGCTACTCGGAGGACTACGAAGGCGGCGAGTACACGAACATCGACGTCGCGTTCCTCGGCAACGGGGATGGAGCCGAGGTGGGGATCCTCTCGCCGCGCAACGTCGACATGGCCACGCCGCGATGGTTCATCGGGAACGCACCCGAGGAG
>Ga0224500_10000630_pt1 | contig 23313 bp, 17 predicted proteins | sample SF_Oct11_sed_USG_FD_168126 | JGI IMG/M metagenome (GOLD analysis project Ga0224500, IMG submission 168126) | Sediment microbial communities from San Francisco Bay, California, United States - SF_Oct11_sed_USGS_4_1 | ecosystem: Environmental > Aquatic > Marine > Sediment | place: USA: California... | reverse complement strand
CGACGAGTTCAGGAGCCTGTCGCGCAGCTCCATCGCCGCCGTCAGGTGGTCGATCGCCTCGGCGAGCCGCCCCGCGCCCCGCGACGCGAAGAACAGCCGCAGCCGCGCCTCGGCCTCCAGCTCGGGGACCTCCAGCCGGCGCGCCTCGGCGAGCGCCGCCTCCAGGATCGGGATCGCCTCCGCCGACTTGCCGGAGTTCGCCAGCGCCGAGCCGAGGCCGATCCGCGACGACAGCGCGCCGCGCTGGTCCTGCGTCGCGTCGCGCAACGCGATCGCCTGCCGCAGGTGGGCAATCGCCTCCGCGTGGCGCCCGGCGTCGGCGAGGCCCTGGCCCAGATTGTGGAGCGCGATCGCCTCGCTCTTGCGGTCGCCGACCTCGGCGAAGATCCTGCGCGCCGCCTCGTAGCTCGCGATCGACTCCCCGGTCTTCTCCGCCTGGTTGAGCAGCGCGCCGAGGTTGAGCAGCGTGCCGCCTTCCGCGGGCCGGTTCCCGGCCTTGCGCTGGATCGCGAGCGCCCGCTCGAGGTAGACGCGACCCTGGTCGATCAGGTTCTGGCTCACCAGGATCGGCGCGATGTTCGCGTAGGCGAGCGCCTGGTAGAGCGGCAGGTTGAGCTTCTCGAAGAGCTCCGCTGCGGCAAGGTAGCCCTCGAGCGCCGGCAGCGCGTTGCCCGCCTCGAGCTCGCAGTTCGCCAGGTTGTTGAGCGTGACCGCGCGGCTCTGCTCGTCGCCTGCGCGCTCGGCCCACGAGAGCGACTCCCGGTACGCGGCGATCGCTTCGCGGAAGCGGCCCTGCGACTGCAGCACGCTGCCGATGCCGTCCTTCGCGGTCGCCACCCCCGCGCCGTCGCCGGCCTTCGTCGACAGCTCCACCGCCTGCTCGTAGTACGCGATCGCCTCGGCGTGCCGGCTCGTCGCCGCCTGGAGGTGGCCGAGGTTGGCCGCCACGCTGCCGGCGCTCTTGAGGTTGCCCGTCGACCGGTGCAATGCGAGCGACTGCTCGAGCAGCGGACGGGCCCGCTCGTAGTCGCCACGCAGGTAGTGGACGACGCCGATGCCGTTGAGGCACGCGGCCCGGCCCTTGTCGTAGCCCAGCCGCTCGGCGATGCGCAGGCCCTCCTCCGCGTGGCGCAGCGCCGCGTCGGGGTCGGTCTGCCACTCGAGCTTCGCGAGCGCCGCCAGCGCGTCGACCTTCGCGGCGGAGTCGCCGAACGACTCCGCCTGGCGCTTGAGCGCCGCCGCATCCGGCGCGGGATCGGCCGCCGGCGCGGCGATCGGCGCGAGCGCGAGCCACAGGGCAGCGACCGCGACGAGAATCTGCAAGGGACGCAAGGCGGTAGCCGCGAAGTGGACTCGCCTGCGATTGTCGGCGCGACGCTCGCCCGCGTCCAGCGCCGGGCTCCGGCCGGCGCCTGTGCGGGGTCTCAGGCGAGGTGCGCGGAGGCGAGCAGTTCCTTCGTGTAAGGCTCGCGCGGTGCCGCGAACAGCGCCTCCGCCTCGCCTTCCTCGACGAAGTCGCCGTCCTTCATCACGATCACGCGGTGCGACATCGCGCGCACGACAGCGAGATCGTGGCTGATGAACACGTAGCTCATCCCGTACTGCCGCTGCAGCGCAACCAGCAGCGCGAGCACCTGCTGCTGCACCGAGACGTCGAGCGCGGAGGTCGGCTCGTCGAGCACCAGGATCTCCGGACGCAGCACGACGGCGCGCGCGATCGCGATGCGCTGCCGCTGGCCGCCGCTGAACTCGTGCGGGTAGCGGTGCAGCACGTCGGCCACGCCGTGGCGCTGCGAGAGCCCCACTTCGTCGAGCATGTCGAGCACCATCTTGTCGCGCTCGGCGACGGAGAGCTCGGGCCGGTGCAGCGCGACGCCCTCCCCGACGATCTGGCCGATCGTCATGCGCGGGCTCAGCGAGGCGAACGGGTCCTGGAACACGACCTGCATGCGCCGGCGCATCGCGCGCAGCTTCTCGCGCGACGCCCCGTCGATGCGATCGCCGCCGAGCTTCACCTCGCCGCCGGAGATCGGCTGCAGCGCGAGCAGCGCCATCCCGAGCGTCGTCTTGCCGGACCCCGACTCGCCGACGATGCCGAGCGTCTCCCCGCGGCGCAAGCTGAGGGTGGCCGACTTGACGGCGACGAACTGCCGCTTGCGGAACCAGCCCTCCCCGACGGGGAACGACACGGCGACCCGCTCACCCTGCACGAGCACGGGCGCGTCCTCCGGCACCGGCTGCACCAGCCGCTGCGGGCGGCTCGCGAGCAGGCGCTGCGTGTACGGGTGGCGCGGGCGCCTGAACACCTCGGCGGTGTCGCCGGACTCGACCAGCCGGCCGCGCTCCATCACGCCGACGCGCTGCGTGAAGCGGCGCACGAGGTTGAGGTCGTGGGTGATGAACAGCAGCGCCATCCCCATCTCGGCCTGCAGCTCGTCGAGCAGCGCGAGGATCTGCGCCTGGATGGTGACGTCCAGCGCCGTCGTCGGCTCGTCGCAGATCAGGAGCTTCGGCTTGCAGGCGAGCGCCATCGCGATCATCGCGCGCTGCCGCTGGCCGCCGGAGAGCTCGTGCGGGTAGGCCTCGACGCGCCGCTGCGGCTCCGGGATCCCGGTGCGCGCGAGCAGCTCCACCGCGCGCGCCTTCGCGGCGTTCGGGAGCATGCCCTCGTGCAGCTCCAGCACCTCGCCGATCTGGTTGCCGACCGTGTACAGCGGGTTGAGCGCCGTCATCGGCTCCTGGAAGATCATGCCGATGCGGCTGCCGCGGATGCCCCGCATCGCGCGCTCGCCCGCCTGCACCAGGTCCTCGCCCTCGAAGCGGATCTCGCCGGTCGTGCGTGCGGCGTCGACCAGCCGCAGGATGGACAGCGCGGTGATCGACTTGCCCGAACCCGACTCGCCGACCAGCGCGAACTTCTCGCCCGCGGCGATGGTGAACGAGACGTCGTCGACGACCGTCGACGCGCCGAAGCGGACCGTCAGGTGGCGGACGTCGAGCAAATCGTTCATGTCAGTGGCGCCGGGCCGTCCCAAGCCACTGACCCGCCGGCCTCCTCGGGCAGTCGCGGGTCACGGCCATCTGCACGTCGGCCGGCGCGGTGATTCGCCTTGGCGTCGATCCCCGTGCGCTCCGCGTCACGGGGCCCCTCGCCGCTGGGCGAACACCGCTCCCCTCCGGGGGCCGCGAGCAAAGCGCGCGTGGGGGTGGTCTCATCCTAGGACTTCCGCGTGTCGAAGGCATCGCGCAGCGCGTCGCCGATGAACGTGAGCAGCAGCATGGTCGCCACCAGCACGATGAACGTCGGCACGATGACCCACCAGGAATCGAGGTTCTCCTTGCCGATGCGCAGCAGCTCGCCCAGCGACGGCACGGAGGCGGGAACGCCCAGGCCCAGGAAGTCGAGCGAGGTGAGCGCCAGGATCGCCGCGCTCATGCGGAACGGCAGGAACGTGATCACCGGCGTCATCGAGTTCGGCAGCACGTGCCGGCGGATGATCTGGCCGTCGGAGAGCCCCAGCGCGCGCGCCGCCTTGACGAACTCGAGCGAGCGGTTGCGCAGGAACTCCGCGCGCACGTAGTCGGACAGCCCCATCCAGCCCCACAGCGCCAGCAGGATCAGCAGCAGCAGCAGCGACGGCTCGAAGATCGACGCGAAGATGATGAGCAGGTAGAGCTCCGGCACCGAGCCCCAGATCTCGATCAGCCGCTGCAGCACGAGGTCGACCTTGCCGCCGAAGTAGCCCTGCAGCGCGCCCATCAGGATGCCGATCGCCGTGCCCACGAACGTCAGCGCGAAGGCGAACCAGATGCTCACGCGGAAGCCGTAGACGAGCCGCGCCAGCATGTCGCGGCCCTTGTCGTCGGTGCCGAGCCAGTTGCGGGCGCTCGGCGGCGCCGGGTCGAGCGCCGGCGAGAAGTAGTCGATGGAGTCGGCCGAGTGCGGGTTGATCGTGGTCACCGCGAAGTTGCCTGGCTTCTCGAGGACCGCTCCGATCAGCGGGTCCTTCCAGTCGGCGGGCGTGTCGAAGTCACCGCCCAGCACCTTCTCGCTCGGGTTGCTGAGCGCCGGCACGTGCCAGCGGCCGTCGACGCGCGCCAGCAGCGGCTTGTCGTTGCTGACCAGTTCGGCGAACGTGCTGACGATCAGCATTCCGGCCATGATCCACAGCGACACGTAGCCCAGCCGGTTGCGGCGGAAGCGCGCCCACGCGCGCCGGTTGGGCGACATCGCCGTCGTGCCGGCGGCGGCGGCGACGGGTTCCGGAGCGGTCGCGACAGGGGGGAGCACCCGGCTCATCCGCGCCCTCCCCTACCGCGCCACGCTGCCGAACTGCACGCGCGGGTCCACGACCGTGTACAGCAGGTCGGAGACGAGCTTGACCACCAGCGCGATCAGCGTGAACAGGTACAGCGATCCCAGCACGACCGGATAGTCGCGCCGCACGATGCTCTCGAACGACAGCAGGCCCAGCCCGTCGAGCGAGAACAGCGTCTCGATGAGCACGGCGCCGGTGAAGAACGCGCCTACGAACGCCGCCGGGAACCCGGTGACCAGCGGGATCAGCGCGTTGCGGAAGATGTGCTTGTAGAGCACGCGCTTCTCGGAGAGCCCCTTGGAGCGCGCGACCAGCACGTACTGCTTGCGGATCTCCTCGACGAACGTGTTCTTGGTGAGCAGCGTGACGACGGCGAAGCTGTGGATGACGAGGCAGGTGAGCGGCAGCGCGAGGTGCCAGAAGTAGTCCTTGACCTTGCCCCAGGCCGAGAGCTCGTCCCAGTTGTCCGACGTGAGGCCCCGCAGCGGGAACCACTCGAGGAAGCTGCCGCCGGCGAACAGCACGATCAGCAGCACGCCCAGCACGAAGCCGGGCACGGCGTAGCCGAGCAGCACCGCGAACGTCGTGACGGTGTCGAAGCGCGTCCCCTCCTTCACCGCCTTCGCCACGCCGAGCGGAATGCTGATCAGGTAGCTGATGAAGAACGTCCACAGCCCCAGCGAGATCGACACCGGAAGCTTCTCCTTGATCAGCGTCCAGACGTCCTTGTTCTGCAGGAAGCTGCGGCCGAGGTCGAAGCGGGCGAAGCTCGCCAGCATCTCGAAGTAGCGCACGTGCGCGGGCTTGTCGAAGCCGTAGAGCTTCATCAATTCCTCGCGCTGCTTCTTGTCGAGGTCGCGCCCGGCCTTGTAGCCGCCGGAGTCGCCATCGGCGCCGGCGCGCGCCTCGGCCATGATCTGCTCGACCGGGCCGCCGGGGACGAACTGCATGACGAAGAACGTGATCGTCAGCGCCCCGAGCAGCGTCGGGATCATCAGCAGGATGCGCTTGGCGACGTAGGCGAGCACGGCGTCAGGTCCTCCCCGCCGCGGCGACCGGCGCCGCGCCTTCGCGCCCCTTGTCCCACCAGGTGTAAAGCGGCCAGGGCGTGTGCTCGACGAGGCCGTAGTACGTGTCGGCCTGGAAGTAGTGCGCCATCGTCTTCGGGATGCCGAAGCGGTTCCAGTACGAGATCGGCTCCCGGCCCGAGTACAGGTCGGGGATCTGGTAGAAGTTCCACATCACCACGCGGTCGAGCGCGCGCGACGCGTCGCGAAGCTCCTCGAGCGTGTTCGCGCGGTTCATCGCGTCGATCAGCGCGTCCACCACGCGGCTCTTGAGGCCGCGGAAGTTGCTGTTGCCCTGCTCGTCGGCCGACTTGCTGCCGTAGATGGCGGCAAGGTCCCCGCCCTGCGGCAGCGTGAAGCGCCCCTCGACGATCGCGACCATGTCGAAGTCGTACTGCTGCAGCCGCCGCCGGTAGAGGGCGAAGTCGACCTGGCGCACCTTCATCTCGATGCCGAGCTTGCGCAGGTTGCGCTGCCAGTCGGTCACGTTGGCCACACGCGGCACCATGTACTCGAACACGAACGGCTCGCCCTTCGCGTCGCGCAGCGTGCCGCCGGCGTCGAGCTTCCAGCCGGCCAGCGCGAGCAGGTCGCGGGCGGCGAGCAGGTTGCGGCGCAGGCGCAGGGGGTCGCCGCCGGTGTCGGGGCTCACGAACGCCGGCCCGAACACGCGCGGCGGCAGCTCGGCGCGGAACGGCTCGAGCAGCGCGAGCTCGCCCGCCGACGGCGTGCCGCGGGCCGCGAACTCCGAGTTGTTGAACATGCTGCTCGCGCGCGTGAACGCGCGCGTCTTGTTCACCGTGTCGAAGTCGTAGGTGTAGACCAGCGCTTCGCGCACGCGCACGTCCTGGAACAGCGGCCGGCGCATGTTGAGCTGGTAGCTCTGCAGGTACTGCCCGTAGCGCGTCGGCAGCACCGCCTTCACGATGCGGCCGTCGTCCCACTTGACGCCGGCGTGCATGCGCACGAACGCGCGCGAGCGGTACTCCTTCATCAGGTCGTACTCGCCGGCCTTGAACGCCTCGCGCGCCACCGCCTCGTCGCCGTAGTTGCGGTAGACCACGCGCTCGAAGTTGAAGTGCCCGCGGCGCACGGCGAGCCCCTTGCCCCAGTAGCCGGGGTCGAGGCGGAACTCGATCCGGCGGGGCATGTCGACCTTGTCGATCACGTAGGGCCCGCTCGCGACGGGAAAGTCGGTCACGATCTCGTCGAGCTTGCGCCCCGCGCCCCACTTGCGGCTGAACACCGGCATCGTGCCGGCGACGAACACCTGCTCGCGCGTGCGGTCGCGGAATTCGAAGCGCACGGTGCGCGGATCGACGACGACGACGCGCGCGAGCCCGGCGAGCTGCGTCTGCAGAGCCGGCGACGCCTCCTTGCCCGACATCATCGCGAAGCTGTGCCTCACGTCCTCCGCCGTGACGGGGTCGCCGTTGGAGAAGCGGGCCTCGGGACGCAGGCGGAACGTGGCGCCGCCGAAGTCCGGCGCGACGTTGATCGCCTCGGCGAGCAGGCCGTACATCGTCATCGGCTCGTCCGCGCCGAGGTGCGCGAGGCTCTCGAACATCCAGATCACGACCCCCGCCGGCGAGTTGCCGCGCGTCGTGAACGGGTTGTACTTGTCGAAGCTGGTGCGCCGGTCCGGGTTCTTGAGCCGCAGCGTGCCGCCCTTCGGGGCGTCGGGATTGACGTAATCGAAGTGCGTGAAGTCGGGACCGTACTTCGGCGCGCCGTAGGCGGCGAAGGCGTGGACCCAGCGGCCGGTGAACTCCGAGGCGGCGGCAGGCGCGTCGGCCGGCGCGGCCACGGCCGCTTTCGCGGCGAGCGCGGGCGAGACGCGCCACAGCGCGGCGAACGGGCTCGCCGCGAGCGCCAGGGCGAGCGCGCGGCGCGCGCGGTCGATGTCGGCCGTCCTCAGGCTGCCGCCGGGCTGCTCGTCTTCATCGGGCGCGTGCACGCTGTCCAAGGGGTCGATCCGGTTCCGGCCGCGAGTATCCATGCACCTTGACGCGCGGTCAACGACCGGCGGGCGCCGGCGCGTGCCGCGACGGGCCGCAGCGGGGCAGGCCGGTTCGCGTAGGATGGCGGCGCCCTGGCCGCTCGCCCGCATGCCCGACACGCGCCACCCGCTCGACACCGTCGCCGTCGCCTCCATGCTGGTGCTCACGGCGCTGTGGGGCTTCCAGCAGGTCGCGATCAAGCTCGCGCTGCACGGCGTCTCGCCGGTCATGCAGGGGGCGATCCGCTCGACCCTCGCATTCGCCCTTCTTTTCGCATGGTCGCGCTGGCGCGGCATCGCGCTCACGAAGCGGGACGGCACGCTGATTCCCGGCGTGGCCGCCGGCCTCCTGTTTGGCGCCGAGTTCGCTGCGATCTACGCCGGCCTCGCGCACACCACCGCGTCGCGGATGGTGGTTTTTGTCTACCTGGCGCCGCCGTTGACCGCGCTCGGCCTCGCGCTGCTCGTGCCCGGCGAGCGCCTGGCGCCGCTGCAATGGGCGGGCATCGCGCTTGCATTCGCGGGCATCGTGTTCGCGTTCCGCGACGGGCTCGCCACCGGCGGGCGCTCGACGTGGCTCGGCGACGCGCTTGGCGTCGCAGCGGCGTTCGGCTGGGCTGCCACCACCGTGCTGATCCGCGCGAGTGCGCTTGCGCGCATCCGCGCCGAGAAGACGCTCGCCTGGCAGCTCGGGGTGTCCGCGCCCCTGATGTTCGCCTGCTCGCTCCTGCTCGGCGAGCCGGGCGTCATCCGGGCCACGCCGCTCGCCGTGGCGAGCCTCGCGTTCCAGTCGGTGGTCGTCGCGTTCGCGAGCTACCTCACGTGGTTCTGGCTGCTGACGCGCTACCTCGGCGGGCGCCTCGCCGCATTCTCGTTCGCCGCGCCCATGTTCGGCGTGGCGTTCGGCCACCTCGTCCTCGGCGAGCCGCTGACGGGCACGTTCCTCGCCGCGGCCGCGCTCGTCGGCGCCGGCATCGTCCTCGTCAACCTCAAGACGGCGCCGGATCCCTAGCGCCCCGCGCGGGCCCGGCCTCGGCGTCAGGACAGCCAGGGATCGCCGCGCTCCGGATCGATGGCGTAGCGCGCGATCGCCTCGGCCACGCGCTCGCGCTCGCAGCCCCCGTCGCGGGCGAGCGAGGCGATCGCGGCCACCACGACGTGCTGCCGGTCGACCTCGAAGAAGCGGCGCAGCGCGGCACGCGTGTCGCTGCGGCCGAAGCCGTCGGTGCCGAGGGCGACGTACGGCGCATCGACGTGCGCCGCGATCAGCTCCGGATACGCACGCACGTAGTCCGTCGCGGCGACGATCGGCGACCGGCTTCCGCCGAGGCACGCATCGAGGTGGCTGCGCCGCGGCCCGTCCAGCGGGTGCAGCCGATTGGCCCGCGCGACCTCGCGCGCCTCGCGGGCGAGCTCGGAGAAGCTCGTCACGCTGTAGACCTCGCTCGCCACGCCCCACTCGGCGGAGAGCATCGCGGCGGCCGCCTGAACCTCGCGCAGGATCGTCCCCGAACCGAGCAGGCGCACGGCCGCCGCGCCCTCGCCGTGCCGCTCGAGCAGGTACATCCCGCGCACGATGCCCTCGGCCGCGCCGTCCGGCAGCGACGGGTGGCCGTAGTTCTCGTTCATCACGGTGACGTAGTAGAAGACGTCCTCGCCGCGCTCGAGCATCGCGCGCATGCCGGCGTCGAGGATCACCGCGACTTCATGCGCGAATGCCGGATCGTAGGCGCGGCAGTTGGGCACCGTCGCCGCGGCAACGTGGCTCGCGCCGTCCTGGTGCTGCAGGCCCTCGCCCGACAGCGTCGTGCGCCCGGCGGTCGCGCCGAGCAGGAAGCCGCGCGTGCGCTGGTCGGCCGCGGCCCAGATCAGGTCGCCGACGCGCTGGAAGCCGAACATCGAGTAGTAGATGTAGACCGGCAGCATCGCCAGGCCGTGCACGCTGTAGGACGTGCCCGCCGCGATCCAGGAGGACATCGCGCCCGCCTCGGTGATGCCCTCCTCCAGCAGCTGCCCGTCGCGCGCCTCGCGGTAGGCGAGCATCGAACCGGCGTCCTCCGGCTCGTAGCGCTGGCCCAGCGACGAGTAGATGCCGACCTGGCGGAACAGGCTCGACATGCCGAACGTGCGCGCCTCGTCGGCGACGATCGGGACGATGCGCGGACCGAGGACCGGGTCGCGGAGCAGGTTGCCGAGCAGCCGCACCGCCGCCATCGTCGTCGACATCTCCTTGCCCTGCGCGGCGAGCGCGAACTTCGCGTAGCCGCCGAGGGCAGGAACCGGCACCGGCGGCGCGGCGGCACGGCGGCGCGGCATGTCGCCGCCGAGCGCCTCGCGGCGCGCGCGCAGGTAGCGCATCTCGGCGCCGTCCGGCGCCGGCTTCCAGAAGCGCACTTCGCCCACGTCGGCGTCGGTGAGCGGCAGGTGGAAGCGGTCGCGGAAGAGGCGCAGCGCGTCGACGTCGAGCTGTTTCTGCTGGTGCGACGTCATCCGCGACTCGCCGCCGGCGCCCATGCCGTAGCCCTTCTTCGTCTTGGCGAGGATGACCGTCGGCTGGCCCTCGTGCTCGCGGGCGTGCCGGAACGCCGCGTGCAGCTTGCGGAAGTCGTGGCCGCCGCGGGTGAGCCCGTCGATCTCCGCGGGCGTCATGTGCGCGACCAGCGCGCGCAGCTCGGGGTCGAGCGCGAAGAAGTGGTCGATGTTGTAGACGCCGTCGTTGGCGCCGAGCGTCTGGTACTGGCCGTCGACCGTCGCGGCGAAGCGGCGCAGCAGCGCGTGCGTGGTGTCGCGCGCGAACAGCGCGTCCCAGTCCGAGCCCCACAGCACCTTGACGACGTTCCAGCCCGCGCCGGTGAACAGCGCCTCGAGTTCCTGGATGATCTGGCCGTTGCCGCGCACCGGCCCGTCGAGCCGCTGCAGGTTGCAGTTGATGACGAACGTCAGGTTGTCGAGCCGCTCGCGCGCGGCGAGCGTGAGTGCTGCGACCGACTCGGGCTCGTCCATCTCGCCGTCGCCGAACACGCCCCACACGTGACGGTCGCCCGTCGCGAGCAGCGAGCGATGCGCGAGGTAGCGCATGAAGCGCGCGTGATAGATCGCCATGATCGGCCCGAGCCCCATCGAGCCGGTCGGGAACTGCCAGAAACCCGGCATCAGCCACGGGTGCGGGTACGACGAGAGCCCGTTGCCGCCGGTCTCGCGACGGTAGTTGGCGAGCTGCGTCTCGCTGAGGCCGCCCTCGAGGAACGCTCGCGCGTAGATGCCGGGCGCGGAGTGCGGCTGCAGGAAGACGAGGTCGCCGGGGCCGCCGTCCACGCTCGCGCGGAAGAAGTGGTTGAAGCCGCACTCGAAGATCTCGGCGGCAGACGCGTAGCTGGCGATGTGCCCGCCGAGCTCGCTCGAGGCCTGGTTCGCGCGCACGACCATCGCGAGCGCGTTCCAGCGGACGATCGCCGAGATGCGCTGCTCGAGCGCGAGGTCGCCCGGATAGGGGCCCTGTTGCGCAAGCGGGATGGTGTTCTGGTAGGCCGAGTAGGGCGGGACGTGCGCGACGACGCCGAGCTGCTGCGCCACTTCCTCGAGGCGCTTCAACAGGTACACGCCCCGCTCCGGTCCCGCGTCGCGCACGACCGCGGCGAGCGCGTCGACCCACTCCTGCGTCTCGCCGGGATCGGAGTCCTCGGCGAGCCACGGCTCGTTCAGTCGCTTGAGCTCCTCGGGGTCGATGTGCGTCATGAACGCAATTGGACTACCGGCGCGCCCGGCGGGCAAGCCCGCCGGGCATGCGGGACGGGGGGACCGGGGATCGCAGCGCGGCGCTGCCCTGCGCAGCGAGGCGGGTCCGAGTACTCCGGTGCCCGGTCTCTAGCGCCTGGAGGCGATCGCCACCGCGAGGTCGAACGCGTGCTGCAGCCCCTCGACGTTGCCGGCGTTCCTGCCGACGATGTCGAACGCCGTGCCGGAGGCGCAGGTCGCGATCGGCACGGGCAGGCCGCCGTGCAGCGTCACGCCCTTGTCGAAGCCCATGAGCTTCATCGCGATCTGGCCCTGGTCGTGGTACATGGTGACGACCGCGTCGTAGTCGCCGCGCCGCGCCGCGACGAACACCGTGTCCGAAGGCATCGGCCCGCGCGCGTCGATGCCCTGGGCCCGGGCCCGCTCGATCGCCGGCGCGATGACGTCGATCTCCTCGCGGCCGATCGACCCGCCGTCGCCGGCGTGCGGGTTGAGGCCCGTCACCGCGATGCGCGGCGAGGCCCGCCCCGCCGCGACGAGGTAGCGGTGCACGATCTCCACCGCCTGCACCACGCCTTCCTCGGTGATCGCGGCCGCGACGTCGCGCAGCGGAACGTGCGAGGTCACGCGCGACGTCCACAGGTCGCCGGTGATGTTGAACTCGGAGACGAAGCCGGCGACACCGAAGCGCTGCTGCAGCATGCGCAGCTCGTCCTCGTGGGTCATGCCGGCGAGCCGCAGCGCGTGTTTGTTGAGCGGCGCGAACACGATGCCGTCGACCTCGCCGCGCTGCGCCGCCCCGGCCGCCGCGTTCAGCGCGCCGAGCGCCGCCCGCCCGCCCGACTCGGTGGCCTGTCCGGGCGTGATCGCCCCCTCCCAGGCCTGTGGGCGCAGCGCCGCCGCTCCCGGCCCGATGCACGCCCTCACCCCCGCCACGCGCTCGCCCTCGGCGATCACGCGCGGGTCGGCGTACACGACGACCTCGGCGGCCTCGACGTTGCCCGGCCGCGCGAGGAGCTTCGCCGAGAGCTCGGGGCCGATGCCGTTCGGGTCGCCGGCGACGAACGCGATGCGGGGCCGCGCCATCACTCGGCCTTGATGTTCGCGGCGCGGATCAGCTTGCCGAAGCGCTCGTACTCGGCCTTGTTCATCTCGGCGAACTGGTCGATCGTCAGCGCGCCCGGCTCGCCGCCCAGTCCGCGCAGCTTCGCCTGCACGTCGGGAAGCTTCAGCACGCGCACGAGCTCCGCGTGCAGCTTGTCGACGACGGCCTTCGGCGTGCCGCCGGTCACGAACATGCCGTACCAGGTCGTCATCTCCGCGGCGGCGTAGCCCATCTCGGCGATCGTCGGCACGTTCGGCAGCTCGGCAGAGCGCGTCGGCGAAGTCACCGCGAGCGGGCGGAAGCGGCCCGACTTGATGTGCGGCATCGCCGAGGACGTCGTGTCGAACATCATCTCGACGTTGCCGCCGAGGATGTCGACGTGCGCCTGGCTCGAGCCCTTGTACGGCACGTGGATCGTCCTGATGCCGGCGGCCGCGTCGAACGCCTCGCCGGCAATGTGCTGCGTGCTGCCGATGCCCGAGGACGCGTACTTGAGTTCCCCCGGCTTCGCCTTCGCCATCGCCACCAGCTCCTTCACGTCCTTCGCGGCGACCTTGTCCCCGACGACGAGGACGTTGGGGACCACCACGATCAGCCCGACCGGCTGCAACTGCTTGAGCGGATCGTAGGAGAGCTTGAGCAGGTGCGGCGCGATCGCCTGCCCCGTGTTCGTCGCGACGAGCAGCGTGTAGCCGTCGGCGGGTGCCTTCGCCGTCAGGTCGGCGGCGATGGTGTTCGACGCGCCCGGCCGGTTCTCGACGACGAACGGCTGCTTGAGCGACTCGGCGAACTTCTCGCCGAGCATGCGCGCGATGATGTCGGTGCCGCCGCCGGCGTTCGCGCCGACCATGATGCGTACCGGCTTGCTCGGGTAGTCGGACTGCGCCGAAGCGGCGCCGGCGACGAGCGCCAGGGCGAACAGCGCGATGCGGGTGCGGATGGCCATCACTCCTCCTTGGTGAACGGGCGCGGGCGGGCCCGCGGCGAGATCAGACGTAGTCGACGCTGACGATCTCGTAGGCGCGCGCGCCGCCCGGGGTGGCGACTTCGACCGTGTCGCCCTCGGTCTTGCCGATCAGGCTGCGCGCGATCGGCGAGCCGACGGAGATCTTGCGCTGCTTGATGTCGGCCTCGTCGTCGCCGACGATCTGGTAGACGCTGCGCTCGCCCGAGTCGAGATCCTCGATCTCGACCGTCGCGCCGAACACGACGCGGCCGTCGGCGTCGAGCGTCGAGGGATCGATGACCTGCGCGTTGGCGAGCTTGCTCTCGACGTCGGCGATGCGCCCCTCGACGAACCCCTGGCGCTCCTTGGCGGCGTCGTAGTCGGCGTTCTCCGAGATGTCGCCGTGCGAGCGCGCGTCGGCGATCGCCTGGATGACGGCGGGCCGCTCGACGGTCTTGAGCCGGTGCAGCTCTGCCTTGAGCCGCTCGGCGCCTTGCACGGTCATCGGAATCCTGCTCATCGCGCGGCACTGCCCTGTCCGGCGAAACGAGGGTCAGGGTCGCATTTCCCGAAATGACGGTCGAAATGAGCGTCAGAGTCGCACTCCCTCGCGCGACACGGACAGCCTCCAGGCGCAGTCGTTGGAAATTCGACTCTGACGCTCATTTCGGGAAATGCGACTCTGACCCTCGTTTCGTGGCGCATGGCGGGATCGGCGGGCGGAAAAGCGAAGCCGGAAGCGCGCGCGCTTCCGGCCGGGATAGTGTAGGGAAAACCGGTCGCGGGCGCTACTGCAGCCGTTCGTGCAGCGCCTGCACCGAGTAGGGCGCGAGCTCGCGCACGGTCTTCATGCCTATGACCGCGGCGCGCGCCCCCGCCATCGTCGTGAACGTCGGCACCTGGTCGTTCAGCGCCTCGCGGCGGATCTGGTAGCTGTCCCGGATCGCGCTGGGCTTCTCCTCGACGGTGTTGATGACCAGCGCGATCTCGTCGTTCTTCATCATGTCGACGATGTGCGGCCGACCCTCGGCGACCTTGTTCACGGCCGTCACCGGCACGCCGCCCGCCTCCAGCGCCGCCGCCGTGCCGCGCGTGGCGACGATGGTGAACCCGAGTTCGTGCAGCACGCGCGCGGTCTCGATCGCGCGGGGCTTGTCGCTGTTGCGCAGGCTGATGAACGCCTTGCCCGACGAGGGCAGCCTGACGCCGGCGGCGAGCTGGCTCTTGACGAACGCCTCGCCGAACGAGTCGCCCACGCCCATCACCTCGCCGGTGGACTTCATCTCGGGGCCGAGGATCGTGTCCACGCCGGGGAACTTGATGAACGGGAACACCGCCTCCTTCACCGAGTAGTACGGCGGGACCACCTCGCCGGCCACGCCCTGCGCGGCGAGCGAGCGGCCCACCATGCAGCGCGCGGCGATCTTCGCCAGCGGCCGGCCGGTGGCCTTGGAGACGTAGGGCACGGTGCGCGACGCGCGCGGGTTCACTTCCAGCACGTAGACGACGCCGTTCTGGATCGCGAACTGCACGTTCATCAGCCCGACCACGTTCAGCGCCTTCGCCATCAGGACCGTCTGCCGCCGCAGCTCGTCCTGCAGCTCGCGCGGGAGCGAGTACGGCGGGAGCGAGCAGGCGGAGTCGCCGGAGTGGACGCCGGCCTGCTCGATGTGCTCCATGATCCCGCCGATCACCACCTCGGTCCCGTCGCACACGGCGTCGACGTCCACCTCCGTGGCGTCGTTGAGGAAGCGGTCGAGCAGCACGGGGCTGTCGTTGCTGACCTTGACCGCCTCCCTCATGTAGCGCTCGAGATCCGCGGTGGCGTTGACGATCTCCATCGCGCGGCCGCCCAGGACGTACGACGGGCGCACGACCAGCGGGTAGCCGATCTCCTCGGCCGCCGCGAGCGCCTCGGATTCGGTGCGCGCCGTGCGGTTCGGCGGCTGGCGCAGGCCCAGCCGGTGCAGCATCTGCTGGAAGCGCTCGCGGTCCTCGGCCATGTCGATCATGTCCGACGAGGTGCCGATGATCGGCACCCCGTTGCGCTCGAGGTCCCGGGCGAGCTTGAGCGGCGTCTGGCCGCCGTACTGCACGATGACCCCCCAGGGCTTCTCGACGTGCACGATCTCCAGCACGTCCTCGAGGGTCACCGGCTCGAAGTACAGGCGGTCGGAGGTGTCATAGTCGGTCGACACGGTCTCCGGGTTGCAGTTGACCATGATGGTCTCGAACCCGTCCTCGCGCAGCGCCATCGCGGCATGCACGCAGCAGTAGTCGAACTCGATGCCCTGCCCGATGCGGTTCGGCCCGCCCCCCAGCACCATCACCTTCTTCCGGTCGGTGGGCTCGGCCTCGCACTCGTCCTCGTAGGTCGAGTACATGTACGCGGTGCGCGTCGCGAACTCGGCGGCGCAGGTGTCCACGCGCTTGTAGACGGGACGCACGCCCAGCTCGTGGCGGCGGGCGCGAACCTCGGCCTCGCTGGTCTTCGTGAGGTAGGCGAGGCGCCGGTCGGCGAAGCCCTTGCGCTTGAGCTCGCGAAGCTCCTCGCGCGTCAGCTCGGCCAGCGCACGCTGCTCGACGGCGAGCTCGAGGTCGACGATCTCCTTGATCTGCGCGAGGAACCACGGGTCGATCTTCGTGTAGCCGTGCAGCTCCTCGACCGACATGCCGATGCCGAAGGCGTCGGCGACGTACCACAGCCGCTCGGCCCGCGGGTAGGCGAGCTCGTCGCCGATCTTCTCGGGGTCGACGCTCTTGAGGTTGAAGCCGTCGACACCGACCTCGAGGCCGCGCAGCGCCTTCTGCAGCGACTCGCCGAACGTGCGGCCGATCGCCATCACCTCGCCCACCGACTTCATCTGCGTGGTCAGGCGGTCGTCGGCCTGCTTGAACTTCTCGAACGCGAAGCGCGGCACCTTGGTGACGACGTAGTCGATCGTCGGCTCGAACGACGCGGGGGTGGCGCCCCCGGTGATGTCGTTGGCGAGCTCGTCGAGCGTGTAGCCGACCGCGAGCTTCGCCGCGACCCTGGCGATCGGGAAGCCCGTGGCCTTCGACGCCAGCGCCGAGGAGCGCGACACGCGCGGGTTCATCTCGATCACGATCATGCGCCCGTCCTTCGGGTTGATCGCGAACTGCACGTTCGACCCGCCGGTGTCCACGCCGACCTCGCGCAGCACCGCGATCGAGGCGTCGCGCATGATCTGGTATTCCTTGTCGGTGAGCGTCTGCGCCGGCGCCACCGTGATCGAATCGCCCGTGTGCACGCCCATCGGGTCGAGGTTCTCGATCGAGCAGACGATGATGCAGTTGTCCTTGCGGTCCCGCACCACCTCCATCTCGAACTCCTTCCAGCCGAGGAGGCTCTCCTCGATCAGGAGCTCGTGCGTCGGGCTCATCGCCAGCCCGCGCTTGACCATTTCGTCGAACTCGTCCTTGTTGTAGGCGATGCCGCCGCCGGTCCCGCCCAGCGTGAACGACGGGCGGAGAATCGCGGGGAAGCCGATCTCGACCTGCACGCGCGTCGCCTCCTCGAGCGAGTGCGCGATCCCCGATCGCGCCGAGCCCAGCCCGATGCGCGTCATCGCGGCCTTGAACTTCTCGCGGTCCTCCGCCTTGTCGATCGCCTTCTTGGAGGCCCCGATCAGCTCGACGTCGTACTTCGTCAGCACGCCCTCGCGCGCGAGGTCGAGCGCGCAGTTGAGCGCCGTCTGCCCGCCCATCGTCGGCAGCAGCGCGTCGGGCCGCTCGCGCTCGATGATCTTCGCCACCATCGGCCAGGTGATCGGCTCGATGTAGGTGACGTCGGCCATCTCCGGGTCGGTCATGATCGTCGCCGGATTGGAGTTCACCAGGATCACCCGGTAGCCCTCCTCGCGCAGCGCCTTGCACGCCTGCGCGCCCGAGTAGTCGAACTCGCAGGCCTGGCCGATGATGATCGGGCCGGCGCCGATGATGAGCACGCTCTCGATGTCGGTGCGCTTCGGCATGGCCTACTTCCTGTCCATGAGCTTCGTGAACCGGTCGAACAGGTGGGCGACGTCGTGCGGGCCGGGGCTCGCCTCGGGGTGCCCCTGGAAGCCGAACGCCGGCGCGTCGGTGCGCGCGATGCCCTGCAGGCTGCCGTCGAACAGCGAGACGTGCGTGACGCGGACGTTGCCCGGGAGCGAGGCCGGGTCCACCGCGAAGCCGTGGTTCTGGCTGGTGATCAGCACCTGGCCGGTGTCCTTGTCGAGCACCGGGTGGTTCGCGCCGTGGTGGCCGAACTTCATCTTGAGCGTGCGCGCGCCGGAGGCGAGGGCGAGCAGCTGGTGGCCGAGGCAGATGCCGAACGTCGGCACGCCCGCGGCGACGATCGCGCGGATGGCGGCGATCGCGTAATCGCAGGGCTCGGGGTCGCCGGGCCCGTTGGACAGGAAGACGCCGTCCGGGCGCAGCGACATCGCCTCGGCCGCCGGCGTGCGCGCGGGGACGACGGTGAGCCGGCAGCCGCGCTCGGCAAGCATGCGCAGGATGTTGTGCTTGACGCCGAAGTCGTAGGCGACGACGTGGCAGCGCGCGCCGTCGCGTGCGCGAAAGCCCTCCCCAAGCGCCCACGTGCCCTCCGTCCACGCGTAGGGCTCGGCGCACGTCACCGCCTTCGCCAGGTCCTGGCCCGCCATCGACGGCGCGGCCTTCGCGCGCGCGACGGCTGCCGCGGCCGCCGCGTCGTCGAGCGCGCCGCCCGCGACGATGCAGCCGTTCTGGGCGCCCTTCTCGCGCAGGATGCGCGTGAGCCTGCGCGTGTCGATGTCGGCGATGCCGACGACGTTCGCCGCCGCGAGGCAGCCGGCGAGGTCGCCGCGCGCGCGGAAGTTCGACAGGGTCGCCGGCAGGTCGCGGATCACCAGCCCCGCGGCGTGCAGCCGCGTCGATTCGCTGTCCTCGGGATTGACGCCGACGTTGCCGATGTGCGGGTACGTGAGCGTCACGATCTGCCCAGCGTACGAGGGGTCGGTGAGGATCTCCTGGTAGCCGGTCATCGACGTGTTGAACACGACCTCGCCGACCGCGCTTCCGGCGGCGCCGATCGACCGTCCGCGGAACACCGTGCCGTCCGCGAGCGCGAGCAGCGCCGCGGTCTTCGCGGGGAACAGGGCGGGTCGGGCGGAGACGGCGGCTGCGTGCGGAGCGTTCATGGCGGCGGGATCCGGCTACACGCCTCGCCGCGTCGCGAGCGGACGCGAAAACGGGGAAGGCGCCTCAGCATGCCTTCCCCGCTTGCAAGGCCTTGAATTCTACCGCGAATGCGGCCTGCCTGTCCACGCGGCCCTCACCCCCGGCCCCTCTCCCACCTGACGGCGGGAGAGGGGAGCTGATCACTCCCCTCGCCCCGCGTCAGCGGGGAGAGGGGCCGGGGGTGAGGGGACGGCGTCAGTACGCCGCGGCGAAGCCGCCGTCGACGTGCAGCATCGCGCCGGTCACGTAGTCGGCCGCGCTCGAGGCGAGGAACACCGCGGCGCCGGCGATCTCCGGCGGGTCGGCCCAGCGGCCGGCCGGCGTGCGGCGCGCGACCCACGCCGAGAACTCGGCGTCGGCCACGAGCGGCGCGTTCATCTCGGTGCGGAAGAAGCCCGGCGCGATGCCGTTGACCTGGATGTTGTGCGGGGCGAGTTCCACCGCCAGCGCGCGCGTGAACTGCTTGAGCGCCCCCTTGCTGACCGCGTAGGGGACGATGTTCGGCCGGCCGAGGTCGCTCGCCAGCGAGCAGATGTTGACGATCTTGCCCGCGCGCCGCGCCTTCATCGCGGGCAGCGCCGCGCGCGTGACGTGGAACGGCCCGTCGACGTTGATCGCCATCGTGACTCGCCAGTCGTCGTCGGCGTAGCCGTCCACCGGCCCGCGCCGGTTGACCGCGGCGTTGTTGACCAGGATGTCGATGCGCCCGAGCGCGCGCTCGACCGCGGCCACGCCTTCGCGGGCGGCGTCCGCGTCGGCGACGTCGAACGGCGCGAGCGTCACGGCGACGCCCTCACCCTGAAGCCGCGCTGCCGCAGCCTCGAGCTTCACGCGGTCGCGGCCGTTGATCGCCAGGCGCGCGCCCGCGCGCGCGAGGCCCTGCGCGATGGCGAAGCCCAATCCGCTGCCGCCGCCCGTCACCAGCGCCACGCGGCCCGAGAGGTCGAACGGGTGCGTCAAGCGTCAGCCCAGGCCGAGCACGTCGGCCATGTCGAAGAGGCCGCTGCGGCGCTCCGCGCGGCACCGCGCGACGAAGCGCGCGGCGCGCAGCGCGCCGCCGGCGAAGTTCTGCCGCGAGGTCGCCTTGTGCGTGATCTCCAGCCGCTCGCCCTCGCCGGCGAACACGACCGTGTGCTCGCCGACGACGTCGCCGCCGCGCAGCGTCGCGAAGCCGATCGTGCCCGCTTTGCGCTCGCCGGTGACGCCTTCGCGCGCGTAGACGGCGGACTCGGCGAGCGTCGTGCCGAGCACAGCCGCCGCCGCCTCGCCGAGCCGCAGCGCCGTGCCGGACGGCGCGTCGACCTTGTGGCGGTGGTGCATCTCGACGATCTCGACGTCGTAGCCGGGGCCGAGCCGACGCGCGGCGAGTTCGACGAGCTTCACCGCGACGTTGACGCCCACGCTCATGTTCGGCGCGAACACCAGCGGGATTGCGCGGGCGTGCGCGCCGAGTTCGGCCCTTTGCGGGGCGGAGAGGCCGGTGGTGCCGGCGACGAGGCCGACGCCGCGACGCGCGCAGGCCGCGGCGTGCGCGAGCGTCCCCTCGGGCCGCGTGAAGTCGATCAGCACGTCCGCCGCCGCGAGCGCCGCGTCGACGTCGCTGCCCACGATCACGCCGGTGCGCTTGCCGATGCGCTCGCCGGCGTCGTGCCCCACGGCCGGGCTCTGCGGGACGTCGAGCGCCGCGGCGAGCGACAGGTCGCCCGCCGCCAGCGTGGCCTCGATCAGCGCCTGGCCCATGCGACCGCCGGCGCCGGCGATCGCCACGCGCACGCTCACCAGTTGCCCTTGAGGATGTCGAGGAAGCGCCCGAGCACGCCCTGGTCCTCGGCGGAGGGCTCGTGCGCGAGCATGCGGTCGGCAGCCAGGCGGTTGAGCTGCGCGGTGGACACCGGGACGTCGTCGCCCTCCCAGCGCGCGAGCTTGTCGTCGACGAAGTACAGGGTGAACTGCCGCCGCTCGACCATGCGCCCGTGCCGCGTGTACTGGTAGACGTAGTCCCAGCGGTCAGCGTGGAACGCGTCGGTGAGCAGCGGGGTGCCGAGCACCTGCCGCACCTGCGTGCGCGTCTGGCCGACGCGCAGCTTCTCCACCATGTCCTGCGTGAGGTAGTTGCCCTGGTTGATGTCGAGCTTGTAGACGCCGAGCTGCTCGATGGCCGGCATGTACGTTGTCCAGGTCTGGCAGCCGCCGAGCGCCGCGGCCAGGCCGAGGGCGGCGATTGCGCCGGCGGTGCGCGGGGTCAAGGCTGTCACGGGCAAGGGGGCGCGGACGGAGGCAGGAGTGGCTATTATAGGGGCGCAGGCGCCCGCGGGGCGCCGTGGCCTGCCCCTCACGGACGCGACGATGAGCAACGCCGAGGACCTGAAGAGCGCCGGCCTCAAGGCCACGCTGCCGCGGCTGCGGATCATCAACCTGTTCGAGACCTCGCGGACGCGGCACATGACCGCCGAGGAGGTCTACCGGCAGCTCGCCGCCGAGGGGCTCGACATCGGGCTCGCCACCGTCTACCGCGTGCTCACCCAGTTCGAGCAGGCGGGGCTGCTGATCCGCCACCACTTCGAGTCCGGCAAGGCGGTGTTCGAGCTCGACGAAGGCAAGCACCACGACCACATCGTGTGCATGCAGTGCGGCCGCGTCGAGGAGTTCTTCGACGCCGAGATCGAGAAGCGCCAGCGGCGCATCGCCGCCGAGCGCGGCTTCGCCATCAGCGAGCACGCGCTCTACATCTACGCCGACTGCACGAAGCCGAGGTGCCCGCACCGCCGCGGCGGCGCGTGATCAGCTCTCCGGCGGCGCGGCAGGGTCCGGCACCGCGTCGAAGTCGCGCCGGCTGAAGTCCGCCAGGCGAAAGCCCAGCAGCCACAGCGAGCCGAAGTAGGCCGCAGCACCTGCCGCGACGATCAGCGCGAGCCTCGCAACCCGGCTCCACAGCGGCGCGTCGACCCACACGCTCGCCGGCCCGGCCGTCGCCGCGAGCACCGCCGCGAGCACGGCCAGCGCAACCACGAGCCGGCCGGCGAAGGCTGTCCACCCGTCGCGCGGCCGGTAGTGGCCGCGGCGAACGAGGAATGCGAACAGCAGTCCCGCGTTGACGCAGGCGCCGATGCTGGTGGCGAGCGTCAGCCCCGCGTGGCCGAGCGGCCACATGAGCAGCAGCGCGAACGCCTGCGTGACCAGCACGGTGAAGACCGCGATCTTCACCGGCGTGCGCAGGTTCTGCCGCGCGTAGAAGCCGGGGGCGAGGATCTTCACCAGGATCAGCGCGGTCAGGCCCGCCGCGTAGCCGATCAGCGCGAGGCGCACCTGGTAGACGTCGGCCGGCGTGAAGCGCCCGTACTGGTAGAGCGTCGCGATCAGCGGCACCGCGAGCAGCCACAGCGCGAGCGCGGCCGGCAGCGCCAGCAGCAGCGCGAGGCGCAGCCCCCAGTCCAGCAGGTCCGAGTACCGTGCGGGGTCGTTGTCGGCGTGGTGCCTCGCGAGCGTGGGCAGCAGCACCGTGCCCAGAGCGACGCCAAGCAGCGCGCTGGGAAACTCCATCAGGCGGTCGGCGTAAGTGATCCACGCGATGCGCCCGTCGCCCAGCCACGCGGCCCACTGCGTGTTGAGGAGCACCGAGATCTGCGCCGCGGACACGCCGAGCAGCGCCGGCCCCATGGCGAGCAGCACGCGCGACACGCCCGGATCGCGCCACGCGAACGACGGCCGCGGCAGCATCGCGAGCTTCGCCAGCGGGCGGATCTGCAGCGCGAGCTGCGCGACGCCGCCGGCCGCGACGCCCCAGGCCAGCGCCAGCACGGGCGGATCGACGTGCGGCGCGAGCCAGATCGCGGCCGCGATGACCGCGAGGTTGAGCAGCACCGGCGTGAACGCGGGGATGGCGAAGCGGCGGTGCACGTTGAGCACCCCGCCGGCGAGCGACACCAGCGAGACGAACAGGATGTACGGGAAGACGATGCGGATCAGCTCCGCGGTCAGCTCGACCTTGCCCGGCGTCTTCGCGAAGCCGGCCGCGAGCAGGTAGACGAGCCAGGGCGCGGCGAGCACGCCTGCCACGCTCACGACCAGCAGCGCGACGGCGAGCAGCGTGCCGACCTTGCCGACCAGCGCGCGCGTCTCCTCCGCGCCGCGCTGCCGCCGGTACTCGGCGAGGATCGGGACGAAAGCCTGCGAGAACGCGCCCTCGGCGAACATGCGGCGCAGGATGTTCGGCAGCCGGAACGCCGCCTCGAAGGCGTCCATGTCGCTGCCGGCGCCGAACAGGACCGCCTTCAGGCTTTCGCGGACGAGCCCGGTGATGCGCGAGGCCAGCGTCATCCCGCTGACCGTCGACAGGGCGCGGAGGAGGTTCACGCGCGGCGGGGGGAGGCGGGAGCGGGCATCGGGCGGGCACGCCCGGGCGGGCGGGCGCCGGCCGGCCGGGTTGCGGCCGGGGCGCGTTCCTTGTCGATCGCCCGGATTTCGCGTATTATTTCATGTTTGCGTGCGCCCGCCGCCCCTGCGGCAGGAGAGGCGCCCGCCACGACCCCCAACACGAGGAACGAAGCAACATGGCCAATTCGGCGCAAGCCCGCAAGCGCGCCCGCCAGGCGGAAGCGACGCGCAAGCGCAACGCGAGCCTGCGCTCGGAGCTGCGCAGCGCGGTGAAGAAGGTCCGCAAGACGATCGCCGCAGGCGACAAGGCCGCGGCCGCCAAGCAGCTCGTCGAGTCGCAGTCGGTGCTCGACCGCATCGCGGACAAGAAGATCGTGCACAAGAACCTCGCCTCGCGGACCAAGTCGCGCCTGGCCCAGGCGATCAAGTCGATGGCCTGATCCCCGCCGTCCGCGGGAGCAACGCCGAAGCGAAGGGCGCCTCTCGAGGCGCCCTTCTCCATTCCGGGGGCCGGCCGGCGCCGGCTGCCGCTCGCCGCGCTACCA
>Ga0224500_10000628_pt1 | contig 23343 bp, 21 predicted proteins | sample SF_Oct11_sed_USG_FD_168126 | JGI IMG/M metagenome (GOLD analysis project Ga0224500, IMG submission 168126) | Sediment microbial communities from San Francisco Bay, California, United States - SF_Oct11_sed_USGS_4_1 | ecosystem: Environmental > Aquatic > Marine > Sediment | place: USA: California... | reverse complement strand
TTCCCGGTCGCATGGAGGTATCGGGCGAAAATGCGCAGCCCATTCCCTGACTTTTCCGCCTCACTCCCGTCCGGGTTGAAAATGCGCAACCCGAAGTCGGCTTTCCTTGAGGGAACTAAGGCCAGAATCCCGTCGCTGCCCAGTCCCCAGTTGCGGTCACAGATGGCTTTGATAGTCTTCGGCGTCAATTTGAACGTCAGTTCTTTGGGATCCATCACGACATAATCGTTGCCTAAGCCGTGTCCACGGAAAAACCCGTTCTTCATCTGGTGCTCCTTGTGAGAAAGATCGTAAATCGTCATCAGGTAAACAAGGGAAGAAGGTACTTCGGACGATTGCCAATCGTCAATGTGATTGCTCGGGACAAAGGTGGGCAATGTTATTGCGGCGTTTTTGGGATCGGTACGGAGGGGACTGCAATGAACGCTTGTCCTGGAACTGGGTTGAATGAACAATTGTTTTGTTCATTTGATTCGAGAACGTTGGCGATGGCATCGGCACAGGCTGAAAGATAATAGGTGCCAGCCGGCAAGCCTTGAGGTAGCACGAATGACTGATTCCAAACGTCACTTCGCTCACCTGGCCCCAACGGTGGCACGGTCCGTTTCCCTATGACCCGTGCTGTTTTGGGGTCCACGGGGCTTGTCGGGGAGAGGATGTAGTGTGTGGTGGATGCCTCAGCGGGGTACTCCCCGATATTCTGAGTCATTTCCGAGATGAACAATGTGTTTCCCCCCTTTACTGATGAGAATTGGAGGGAGAAAAACCGGCACAACCAAATCTGCTCCACCCCATCTGACGAGAACCGACTTGTCTTCCATAAAGATATCATCACCTGTATGGGAAATGAGTACCCCGTCTGCGCCGGACCGAATGCCGGTGTATTGAAAGGTGAGCATTCCCTTCGAGTCAGTCACACCACGAATCGGCTTGGCCATATCGGTGTGCGGACCAGCCGCGACCTCAACAGTCAGAGGAAAATTTGGCATAGGAGATTTTGCAGGATCGGCAGCATTTGTGACCGTTGCCGTGAGAAAGGACACTGTCCCAATGGCCAGCATCGAAGTTGGTTCGGAAAGGGTCACAAGTGGTTCTATAACTGTGCCGGCATGCGCTGCATGGTCTACCAGTTGCTTGGCGTCTGGAAGTCCTTCCGCATATTCGGTCTTATGCGCGTTCCACCATGTTGTCCATTGAGCCGCCATGCGCGAGGGAACATTCGCATTGAAGAAGTCTCTGTCCCAGGCCGCATTCAACGACTTTAAGGTCACGAAGCCATTCGGACTTATCACGATGCCTGTGGCCTCGGTCAACGCGGTCACGATAGACCGCAGCATATTGCCATGACGCTCCACGTCGGTGAATCGCTTCAGCGCGGCGATCAAGTGAGGGACGCTACGAGTGCCCAGCATTGACGGGAGCAACTCGGCTTCGCGCCATGGATGGGGCATGCTGTTTAGCCGACTGACAAGAACCTCCCCCACCGTTGAGTCGCCAGAGAAGCGTTGCAGCAGATTCAGCGCCGCCTCGTCCTGATTGGCCCCCTTGTTCCCCTGGTTCATGCGCGAGGAGAGCAGCAGGTCTCGGATTTCTGTACTCCGAGCATCCTTGCCATTGTAGGAGTTCATGATACAGATGAAATGGGGGCTTCCGACCGGGTGGTGCACCAAGAGTTTGGTCTTCAGGGTCTGATAGGTGCCTATGCGGGCAGCCAGCACAGTTAACTGATCGCAGGTTAAGTCCGGTGGCGGAATTCTCTCGATGTGCTTTGTAAGGAATGTAGGTCGAAAATGTTTGAGAGATTCGAATAGCTGTGAAGACACATCAACATCGCTGACGATCGGTGCAGACTTGAGAACCTGTGGAATAGTGTTCAGTAGTGTGGAGTACAGGGCAGAATAGCTCGTGGGTTTTATGGGAGGGGAGGCAGCCGGATCCGGAACGAAATGGTCCCACGTCTTCGATCGGCGGTTGAAGCGAGAGAGGCCGAGATCCGTTGCGACCCAAAGTGCCTGTTGCTCAAGCAAGAGGTCATGGACCAAAAATCCGCATGGACCGTCTTCTCTTCCCTCGAATGATTCGATTTGATTCGTGTCCCATTTGTAGCGCAATAGCCCATGCGTTGGGGGGTCTCCAGTGCACTCGTAGTGTCCGACCGTGCCGAACCAGAGCCATGCTCCGTCGTGGACGATGCGATGAATGGACGAATTCAAAATCACCTTTGGTCTTCGGATCACCGTTTTGTGCAGCAGCGGGTCAAAACGTCCGATTCCGCCGACACCTGAGACACCTTCTCCTGAGTAAAAGGAGATTCCGAACCAGATACTCCCACCCTGTTCAGTCCAGTCGGAAACCGTTTGCTCGATACTCTCTGCACCGTTCAGTTGAGGCATCAATGCGACAGCTTCCTGTTTCGAGAGCGCAATTGGAGGAATGTCCGGGGCCTTTGTCTCCTTTGTGGGGAGACAATCGCTGTTGGCAGGACAATGGAGGGGCTTCCCCCGTTGCCAGACACCCTTGTTGGTGAATGTGATGGCGCTGCGCTCTGCTGGCCGCCCCCACTCTGCATGGAAAAATTTTCCACCCAGGAATGCTTGGATGCCGGCATCGGTTTTCTCCAACTTCACGACGGAGGGGTAGAGCCGCTCTTCATAGCAAATAGAGCCGGCCCAGGACAGCGATGCCGGGAGGATTAAGGTGTTCGCCAGTGCCATGGTGACGATCAGGACGGCAGTGGTTGGATTGTACTTGTCGTCTGAAGCCATAGCGGGAGGGGTTGCTTCTATACGATGCGAACTCCAACCGGTCGCTCGATCAACTCGATCTCATAGCCGTCAGGGGCATCGATAAAGATAAAGCGGCTGCCGGAAGATGTTTGGGTGGGACCGTCGGTGATCTTGACTCCCATACCAGTCAGCGAGGTGATGGTTTCGTCGAGACTCTCCACCTGAAAGGCCAGATGAACGAGATCTTCCTGGACCTTCACCGGCCCGCTTGGGGGAAAGCTGGTCAGTTCGATCAGCTCGTCGCTGTTGGGTACTTTCAAGAAGGCAAGCTGGGAACCTCGTGGAGAAGTTTTTCGTTCGATAACCTCAAGCCCCAACACAGTCGTATAAAACTGGATAGTCTCGTCCAGATTGCTGACTCGCATGCGGGTGTGGAGGAGTTTCTGGACTCGTGGAACAGTCATTGGTCAATCGTCAATGATCATGAGCAGATGGAGCGCTGTTTGGACTTTACCATTCACCGATGACGAATGACTACTGACCTTTTTCTCGTGCTGGTCCTGCCGTCTTGCGGAGGAGTATTTCCGCGCTTCCAGGGATGAGAAAATTCGGCATGGGGCCGATTTCTTGATAGCCCTGTTTTTCGTAGAAAGCCCTGGCTGGTTCATTGAAATCGGACACACAGGCAAAGAGGTTCTTGGTTCTCTGAAAAACGAGGGCCTCAATATGCGTTAACAGCGTACCCCCGATTCCCCTCTGGCGAGCCCATGCGGCCACCCCCAAGAGCTCGAGATAGTCGCCCAGGAGAAATTTCTGCTTCACGATAGCGATGCCTGCCACTTGCCCTTCCAGTTCCGAGATATAGCAGTCTCGTCCTTGAGGGATTGGACAGAAGATACGGCTCCAATCATCTGCCCCATAGCCAAGCGTGCTCCAGGGTTCAGAATCACTCAATAATTGGATGACCGCCTTCCGGTCATCCGGCACCATGGTTCTGATAGTCGAGGTTGTCATGGAGTCGGGGATTTGCAGTCCAGTAGCTCACTCACGGTCATCGGGCGAAGTTTCTTGGCCGGGAGGATCTCACGGGTGAGGTGCTCGATCACCTTGCGAGTCTGCTTACCCTTTCCATTGGCATGAAGTACGATGATACTGCCGGGCTTTGTGCGTTTGGCAATTCTGAGCAGAATTCTCCCTGCGGAAAGTGTGGGATCTGGATCACCCGATTCGATATTCCATTGGATGAATTGTAGGCCTAGCATATTCACGACGGCGACAGTCACATCGTTGTATTCTCCATAGGGTGGGCGAAAGAGAATGGCCTCATGGCCGTAGCGCGTCTGCAGCAGTTTCACGGGGCCAAGGATCTCTGCGCGTTGTTCGTCGGCATCGTGCATGGGAAGGTGAGCATGCACTTCACCATGGGTTCCCACTTCAAAGAAATCCAGACCAAGAAGTTGTTCCACTTGGGCGCCATGTTTGGCCATCCACTTGCCTGACATAAAGAACGTCGCCGGAATGCGGTGTGTGATGAGATAGTCCATCAAGGGCTGATCATAGCCGGATCCATTCCGTACGGGACAGAGATCGAACGTCAAGGCTACGCCAGGACAGCTCGGCGAGCCAGAAGTGATGACTTGGGCAAAGGTGGGGGGCGGAGGGACAAGCTCGAAAGGCATGAGGGAGAGTAGGCACAGCAGTACTCGTGGTGAAACGGGTCGACTCATGAGGGCTAGTATACAGGAACGCAGAGAGAAGATTGACCCCCTCCCCATTCCACTGCTACGGTGTCCGGTATGCAGAGGCGTTCGTGGGAAATCGGTCGGGCGTTGGGCATTCCCATTCGAATCCATGCGTCCTGGTTTGTGGTGTTTCTCCTCGCCACGTGGACTCTCTCAACAGACTATCTTCCGGAGACTCTGCCAGGACTTAGTCCTGGGCGCTATTGGGTGATGGGAGCCGTCGCCGCGGTGCTCCTCTTTCTGTCCGTCCTCCTGCATGAGCTGGGACATTCCTACGTGGCGCTGTACTACCGTATTCCGATCGAGCAGATCACACTATTTCTCTTCGGTGGAGTCGCGCACATGCGCCAAGAAGCGCCGTCACCCAAGGCGGAGTTTCTCATTGCGATTGCGGGACCGATGGTCAGTTTTGTGATCAGTGGAAGCTGCTTGGCCATTGTCGCTCTGGCGGAGGCGATTCAACAGGAACAGGCGCTGCGTGGAGTGGTGATGCTCGGACTCTTGCTGGGAATGGGGAATCTCCAGCTCGGGATATTCAATCTGATTCCTGGTTTTCCGTTGGACGGAGGGCGAATCCTACGCGCCGGCTTGTGGGCTTGGGGGAAAGATTATTATCGCGCGACGAAACAAGCGGCAGTGGCGGGTCTTGGGTTTGGTGTGATCTTTGTGCTGTGGGGGCTGCTGCGCATCCGCCAAGCGGCAACCGGTGAGCTGGATGCGTCGATGGTGTGGACAGGAGGATGGTTGGCGTTGATTGGAATCTTTCTCTACATCGCGGCGTTGGCGAGCCGCCGTCAAGCGGTGTTGCGGCAGTCCATCTCAGCGACTCGAATTCGAGACATGATGGTCACCACGGTGGTGTCGATTCCCTCCCAAACGACGCTGGATGAGGCCGTGAATCGGTATTTCCAGGCCTATGGGTACGGGGGATTTCCTGTCGTGGAGGATCGGCGTCTGATCGGACTCATTACCGTGCCCGACATTCAGGCTGTGCCGGCAGCCAGTTGGTCCTGGCGTCGGGTTGATCAGGTCATGCGTCCCGTTTCAGAATCGATGGTTATCTCGCCGGATGTTCCTGCGATTCAAGCGATGGGGCGCATGGCTCGTGAGGGATCGGACCAACTCATCGTCGTGCAGGATGGAGAAATTGTCGGGCTTGTGACACGGTCAGCTCTTGTGCACTTTCTGCAGCTTCGTAGTCGTCCCGTCCGTTGAATTGCATCAGCCACCTTCATTACTGGTCGAAATATTTCCGCTAGCGGCCATCAGCCGGTGTCGGAGGCGAGGGCCAGACAACCTGCTTGAGGTTGTTGGCGATGATGCCACCGAAGAGGAGGAGGCCAGCGGAATAATACACCCAGAGTAACAAAAGTACGACCTCAAGCAATGACCCATAGAGCCGCGCGTAGACCGTCGCGAAATCCCCATAATTGACGAACAAGAGCTTGGCCGATACCCACAGCAGACCGAACGTTAAGGCGCCGGCCATGGCGTCTCTCCACCTTGGACGACGTCGAGGCACCAGACGGTAGAGCAGGCTCACCGCCAGGAAGGCGAGCGCAAAGGGAAGCGTGTAGGTCAGATGAAAATCGTGTGCGGCCAAAGCGACCAGATCCAATCCCCAGATTCGAGGTGCATAGGCCGTTAAGAAGGCAATGGCTTGAGTGGCGACGTAAGACGTAAACAGTAACAGGCCGGTGGATCCCAGCAGGGCGACGGAAATAGCCGTGGAAATAAGCGGATGACGCTTTTGAGTGCTCTGAAAGACGACATTGAGCGCATAGTCGAGCTCATAGAACACAAGTCCACCGAACCAGAAGAATGAGAGGAGAACAATCCACCGAACACTGTCTAATGAACTGATCCGATGGAGCTCTTGTGCTAACCGCTCACCCAACGAAGGAAGAAATCCTTTGAGGAAGCTGAGCATGAACTGCTCGCCGATCACGTTTTGGCTCACGAGGAAACTGACCCCATACAATAGGAGAAAGACGAGGGGAAACAATGACAACAGCGAGAAAAACGCCAACGCCGCCGCGAGACTCGGGCATCCCTGGCGAAAAAACGATGTGACAGCCTCACTCAGAAAGCGAACGACATGCATAAGGTCCTGCGAGACTATAGCCGGAACACGGAAGGCCTTACTTCAGTGTCAACACCGCTTGCAGGGCAAGATTGACGAGCGGGTTGGGGTAGATTCCAAAGATCACCACTCCAGCCACGGCACAGGCTAGGACAATGGAAAGGGCCGGGGACATGGCCAACCGAGGGACAGGGTCCGTTCCATCAACAGGCTCGCGCATATACATGACCATGACGACCCGGAGGTAGTAGTAGGCGGAAATGGCGGCAAAAATGAGGGCAATGGCAGCCAGCCAGGCTATGCCGGCTTCCACGGCGGATCGGAAGACGTAGAGTTTTCCGATAAAACCGGCGGTCGGCGGGATGCCGGCCAGAGACACCATAAAGATCATCATCAGGAGCGCCGGCAGGGGATGGCGTTTTGCCAGGCCTGTGAAATCCTCGATCTCCTCACCCTCAAGCGTGCCTTTGCGCAGCATTGCGACGATGGCGAATGCACCGAACGTCATAAATGTGTACAGGGCGATATAGAGCAGCACGCTTGAGAGACCGGACGAGTGCTCGCTACGCCCGGCGGCGACTACACCGATGAGGGCATAGCCGGCGTGTGCAATGCTCGAATAGGCCAGCATCCGCTTGATGTTCGTCTGAACCAGCGCAACGATGTTGCCCACGACGAGGGTGGCAAGACAGAGGAGGAGAAAGATGGCCGACCAATCGGTCCTGACTCCTCCCAAGCCCTCCACAAACACGCGGAGGAAGGCACCGAAACTGGCCGCTTTGGATGCGACGGCCATGAACGCCGTAACGGAAGTCGGAGCGCCTTGATACACGTCCGGTGTCCACATATGAAAGGGGACGACGGCCAGTTTGAATCCGAACCCCACCGCCAATAAGATCGTTGAAAATAGCAGCAACGGGTCGCTGAACCCGTGAGTCGCGATTACCGAAGCGATCGCCGGCAGTCTCGTGCTGCCGGTCGCTCCGTAGAGCAGCGAGATGCCATAGAGGAGGATTCCGGAGGAAAATGCGCCCAAGACAAAGTATTTCGCCGATGCTTCGAGGGAGCGAGGTTCTTTCCGTTTGAGACCTGCCATGACGTACAGAGAGAGTGACATCAATTCTGTACCCAGATAGATCGTCAACAGGTCGGCTGCGGAAACCATGACCATCATGCCGGTGAGCGAGAGCAAGATGAAGCCATAGTATTCACCAAAATACAGCCGTTCTTCCCGTAAATAGGAGTAGGACAGTAGGATTGTGAGTCCTGTCACAAAGTACAGCAGCAGTTTCCAGAAGACCCCATAGGAATCGATGACGACAAGACCACTGAATATTGATGTCTGCGTACCCATTTGGGAGGCCGTGAGACCCATGCAAACGGCCAGTGTTCCCAGACTGAGCCACACCAGGCTATCCTTATCGGATGTGCGAAGCACCGGGTCGAGCACGAACACGACACAGGCGGCGGTGATGATCAGTAACTCTGGTAGAACAAGGAAGAGGTCTCCAGCCGAGAAGGTCATGGCCGTTCTCCCTGCTGTTCCGTGGGTGGCAGGTTGCCGATGGGATGAGTCGTTGAAGAATGGACCATGTCGAGTGTTGCCCTCGGGTCGTTCTGTTCCAAGGACGTTGGCTGGCCCAGAATAGCCGGAGCGGAAGCCTGTTGATGAGAGGGGGGGACGATGCGTGCGAGGACCTGTTCGACACTTGTATGCATCCGACTGAGAAGGGGGTTGGGAAACAGGCCGATCGCAAAGATCAGGACCGCCAGCGGGAGCAGCGTCGCCAGTTCTCGTTGGCTGAGGTCGGAAAGTTTTGGGAGCATGTGAGGTGCTGGTGTTCCGAACGCCACTCGTTGAACCATCCACAATAAATAGGCTGCAGCCAGGATAATGCCCAGCGAGGCGAAGGCTGTGGCGGCCTTGCTCCAGAGGAACGTGCCGGCGAGAACCATAAACTCACCGACAAAACTGTTGGTTCCGGGAAGTCCCAGTGAGGAGAGCGAAAAAATAACCAGAAAGGTTGCATACCGAGGCATCGGCTTGGTCAACCCAATGTTATCGGCAATTTGGCGGCTATGGGTACGCTCATAAATCATGCCGACACAAAGAAAGAGCCCGCCGGTCGTAATGCCATGATTCACCATCTGCATGACGGCACCTTCGATACCTTGGATGTTGAACATGAATAGGCCAAGGGTGACGAATCCCATATGGCTGACGCTTGAATAAGCAATCAGCTTTTTGAGATCAGCCTGGGCCAACGCCATATAGGCTCCGTAGATGATCGCGACAATCGAAAGGACGACCATCAGGGGCGTGAAGAGCCGTGAGGCATCCGGTAGCATCGGTAGGCTGAAGCGCACAAAGCCATAGGTGCCCATCTTGAGCAGCACACTGGCGAGGATCACACTGCCGGCAGTGGGGGCTTCCACGTGGGCGTCGGGCAACCAGGTGTGGAATGGGAACATCGGGACTTTCACGGCAAACGCGGCAAAGAAGGCCAAGAACAGCCACGTTTGGAGAGACGTGGGGTAGGTTTGCCGACTGAGTTCAAGAATATCGAAGGTATGACCACCCTGGAAATACAGCACCAAGATCGCGACCAGCAGTAAGACGCTCCCGGCAAGGGTGTAGAGGAAGAACTTGATCGCGGCATACAGGCGATTGGGTCCACCCCACACTCCGATCAGGAGGTACATGGGGATCAGCATCGCTTCCCAAAACACGTAGAACAGCACGAAGTCCAGTGCCACGAACACGCCGATCATAGCGCCTTCCATGATCAGCAACACCGCCATGAAACTTCGGAGTCTGGTGTCAATGGCATGCCAAGAAATCAGGACGCACAGCGGCATGAGAATGGTCGTCATGAGGACCAGTGGCAGGCTGATTCCATCCAGGCCGAGACGGTAGTTGATCGAGAGCGAGGGGATCCATGCCGCGGATTCAAGGAACTGCATGTGACCGGAGGTGGCGTCGAATAACCACCAGAGCGGCAGGGAGACTACGAGATCAGCAATGGTGACAGCAAGCGCCGTAAGCCGGACAGCGGCATCTTTGACGAAAAAGACTGCCGCCGCTCCCAGCAGGGGAAGGACGATCAATACGGTCAACCAAGGAAAGTCAGTCATTGAGGTCTCAACCCATCACATTTCGCGTACAGTGATTCATAGGTATCCATTCACCCGTTCTCTTCAGAGCAGCAGATAGGCCGTGATGATCACGATCCCCATCGCCATGGCTAATGCATAATGTTGGGTTTGTCCGCTCTGGACCAACCGTAAGAGCCATCCGCCCCACCTGATTGTTCGGCCGATTCCGTTGACCGCGCCGTCGATGATGGCGACATCGACTCGTTTCCAAAGTGCAGAAGCGGCGAGGCACGTTGGCCGTACGAATAGGCGGTCATAGGCTTCATCGACATACCACTTGTTCAACGAAGCCTGGTACAGCACGTGCCACTGTTGGGCCAGGCGCTCCGGGAGCTCAGGTTTGAGCACGTAGGCATAGTAGGCTGCGGCAATACCGATCAAGCCAAGCACTGTGGCCGTGAGCATAATGATGATTCCTGCTTCACCATGGTGCGCCACCGGGTCCTGACCTGTGGCAAAAACCGGCTCGAGAAACGACGGAATGCCAAGGTAACCGGTGACGATACTAAAACATGCCAGAATGAGGAGCGGGGTCGTCATCGTTTTTGATGGTTCGTGGATATGGTCCGCGTGATGAGGGTCGACATGGGACTCGCCCCAGAAGGTCATAAACACCAGCCTGAAACTGTAGAATGCAGTCAGAAGAGCGGTCAGCAGACCTGCAATCGCTAGTCCCTGCCCGAGACTGCCTGAGGCCCAAGCAGAAACCAAAATTTCGTCCTTGCTGAAGAATCCAGCTGTCAGAGGGAATCCGGCCAGTGCCAGTGATCCAATGACAAAGGTCCAGTAGGTGGTGGGCAACTTGTTCTTCAAACCACCCATGCGGCGGATGTCCTGCTCGTGGTGGAGCGCAATAATGACTGATCCGCAGCCGAGGAACAGCAATGCCTTGAAGGCTCCGTGCGTGAGGAGATGATACATGCCGGAGGCATAGGCCCCGAGCCCGCAGGCCATGACCATGTACCCCAGCTGACTGACCGTCGAGTAGGCCACGACGCGTTTGATATCGGTTTGCGTCAACGCGATGGTGGCACCGAGGAGCATGGTAGCGCCCCCTGTGACGGCGACAACGCTCATGGCCGTTGGAGAGAGGTTATAGATCGGGGACAGACGGGCAACCATGAACACGCCAGCCGTGACCATGGTGGCGGCGTGAATGAGAGCCGAGATCGGGGTCGGGCCTTCCATGGCATCTGGTAACCAGACATGAAGCGGGACCTGAGCCGATTTACCCACCGCTCCGGTGAACAGCAAGAGTGCGATCAGCGTGAACAGTGATACCTCCCATGTGCCTCCAAAAGCACTCAGGAGATTGATCGTCAGGCCACTCGCCTCCTGAAGATTCGGAAAGATTTCAAGGTAGTTCAGTGAACCGAATTGAGACCAGACCAGAAGCAGACCGAGCAAGAATCCAAAATCTCCGACTCGATTCACAAGAAACGCTTTGGTCGCTGCTGCGCAAGCCGACGCGCGTTCGTACCAATGCCCGATCAACAGATAGGAGCACAGGCCGACGGCCTCCCAAAATACAAATAGTTGCAAGAGGTTGTCCGCCAGGACCAGCATGAGCATGGAGAAGGTAAAGAGCGCAATATAGCTGAAGAAGCGAGCATAGCCCGGTTCCCCGTGCATGTAACCAATTGTATAGATGTGCACCAGAGAGCTGACCCCGGTGACCAGGAGCAACATGACGGCGGTCAGTCTGTCGATGTAGAGGCCGATATGGATATCAAGATGGCCTGAAGTCAGCCAGTTATACAGGGGGATGGAAATGACTGAGCCGGAAGCCACTTGGACAAAGGCTGCCAGCGCCAGCATCAGTGACAACAGCACTGCCGGAACCGCGACCACATGGGCGTTCTCCTTGAACCGTGATCCGGCCAGTCCGAGGACGAGGAATGCGGCGAGGGGGAGGAATGGAATCAGCGCGTAGAGCATCAGAGTCCGTCTCTTGTCGTTCCTGGTTCGTGAAGCGTAACGGGAATGAACAGCTGAACAGTTCCGCGATTCGTTTCGAAAGACGTTTCACGCTTCACGGGTAACGCCCCTTACCATTTCAATAAATTGAATTCTTCAATGTTAATGCTTGACCGAGAACGGTGAAGCGCGATGATGATCGCAAGTCCCACCGCCACCTCTGCAGCGGCGACGGTCAGGGCAAAAAAGACGAACACTTGCCCTCCCAGATCGCGAAAGTAATCGGAGAATGCCACGAAATTGATATTCGTCGCATTCAGCATCAGCTCAACCGAGAGAAGAATCGCGATGATGTTGCGACGGATCAGGACGCCGACGATTCCCGTCAGAAAGACGACTCCACTCAAAATGAGATAGTAAGAGATGGGGATGGTCATTCGGCACCCTTCGGGTGAACCATGGGGCTGGCACTGTCCGGCTCGCCGATCTCTCGCTTCGCGAGGACGATGGCGCCGATCATGGCGACCAAGAGCACCAAGGAGGCGACCTCGAACGGGAAGAGATAGGTGGAAAACAACGTTTGCCCGATGGCCAATGTATTATCCGGAGCGATCGCCTCTGCTGATGGGGCGTGGGCAGCCCTGGTGCCGGTTGCGCGGGACCCTGCACCACCGGATAGGAGGACCATGGCCTCGATCAGCAAGGGAACACAGACGAATCCCGCGATCCGCCATTGACTGTGGTACCGGTCGTCCTGTTTGACGTTCAAGATCATGACAACGAACAAATACAGCACCAGAATGGCTCCGGCATAGACGATGATTTGTACGGCGGCTAAGAATTCAGCATGAAGCGTGACGAATAACCCGGCAACGTGGAAAAACATCACGAGAAGGGAGAGTGCGCTGTAGACCGGATTTTTCAACGCCACGACGAGGATGGACGTCGCGACGATCATCACGGCAAAGTATCCAAAAAAGAGATGCGACATCTGACGGTTCCTGTGTTTGAGGGCGACCGGACCAGACTCGCACAGGCATGCTGCAGCCTACGGTCTGTCAACGCGTCACCCTCTGATTCAGTTCGGCTTTGGTGGCACGTGGTTGAACGCCACGTTAAAGAACGCCACGTTTGGATGCTGCAGTTCCAAGCGTTTCTCGCGAACCGGATACGAACGATCTCCGATCGCGAGCAACTGCTGTTTGTTCAGATGGAGTTGGCGCTTGTCGTACACCGCCCATTCAAACTCACGCGTCATCCCCAGTGCATCGACGGGACAGGCATCCACACACATCCCGCAGAACAAGCACCGAGTCATGTCCATGTAATATTCTTTTGAATAGCGCTTTGTCGGTTCCCCCGGCACTTCAGCGCTGACGACCCGAATGACGCGTGACGGACAAGCTGCCTCACAGAGATCGCATCCCACGCATTTCTCCGTTCCATCGTCGTAGCGGAGCAAGGCGAGCATGCCTCGATAGTTGTCCGGGAGCGTGCGCTTTTCATGGGGATATTGCAGCGTCACCGGGCGATAGTTGAGGAGATGCGACAGGGTCGCCTTCATGCCGACGAGGATTTCATAAAACGTAATCGTCTTGAACCATTGCGACAGGCTCAGACGTTTAGCTGCGGGTGATGATCTCATAGTGGTTCCGTACACTAGTTGATCTGTTGATAGATATACACGGCAATGGCGGTCACCACGATGTTGGCCAGGGCAATAGGCAGCATCACCTTCCAGCCGAATCGCATCAGCTGATCGTAGCGCAGTCTCGGCAAGGTCGCTCTGAGCCAGAAAAACAGAAACAAGAGCGAGTAGGTTTTGACTGCAAACCACATGGTACTTTCGATCCAGGACCAGGATGACAAGCCGACCAATTCCATGAGGGTTCCCGGATATGGCCCGTGCCAGCCGCCGAGGAACAACGCAGACGCCACACAGGACACGAGCACCATATTGGCGTATTCGGCGAGGAAGAAAAATGCGAACCGCAGACCGCTGTATTCGGTGAAGAATCCTGCTACAAGCTCACTCTCTGCCTCGGGCAAGTCAAACGGCACCCGGTTGGTTTCAGCGACGACGGAAATGACATAGACGACGAATGCAAAGATTTGCGGGGCGGGCAGCGCGAAGATGTACCAATTCCAAAACCAGCCGGCCTGGGCATCGGTAATTTTCACGAGGCTGAGCGAGCCGGCTAAAATCAACACGCCGACGATCGCCAGTCCGACGTTGAGCTCGTAACTGATCACCTGTGCAGCCGATCGGAGACCTCCCAACAGGGAGTATTTGCTGTTGGAGGCCCATCCGCCGAGGATGATGCCGTAGGCCGCGAGTGAGGCGAAGGCCAAGATGTAGAGGATACCAATATTGATGTCGCTGATGACGAACGGCTTTACGGAGATGCCGTTGATTTCAAACGTCCAGTTGGGTCCCCAAGGAATCACGGCGAACCCGATAAACGTCGGGATCAGGCAGAGGATCGGGGCCATGGTAAAAATGAATTTATTGGCGCCGGCAGGAACAATGTCCTCCTTGAAGAACAGCTTGATGGCATCCGCGAACGGTTGAAGAATGCCGTAAGGACCGACTTCCATCGGGCCCATACGATCTTGCATCCACCCCAAGACCTTTCGTTCCGCCAGCGTCAGGATGAGCACCGTAATGACCACGATGCACATGACCGCGCCGATTTGAGTGAGGGAAATAGCCAGACGTAATCCGAATTCAGTCACCATGGGACTCCTCGATTCGCATAGTCTCAGCGCTCAATAGATCCTCAGGCCACCCTCATCATGGACACGGTTGCCGTTCGGAGGGATGGCGCATGTGTGATGGGATCAATGGCGCAGTCAAATAACCGGACGGCCGCTTGGCCGAAGTGGTCCGGGAACCAGGCCGTGCCCTGTGGGACCCGTTCCACAAGCTTCACTTCGGTCGTCATTTCTCCGGCTGTGCTGGAGAGGCGAACTCGGTCGCCGTCCACCAAGGCAAAGCGGGCTGCATCAACTGGATTGATTCGAAGCCGTCCTTTGTCTTCTATCTGTAATAAGCCCTTGGAACGGGTCGAGAATTTTCCTGAGTGAAACAGGCTCTGTACTAGATCGAGCCTCAACGTTCCGTCCGGACGGGATTTCGGTATCACGAGTCGATAGCGCGCCGCAAGGTCGTGTTGATAGCCCTCGGTGAGGTAGCGATCCATGGTTACGCGATCGACTTTCGGCGGCAGCGGGGTCGGTCCGAGCGACCCATAGCCGGGAATCACGCTGCGAATCTCCTTGAGGATCTCCTTGCTCTCCGCGTATTCCATCGGTGAGCCCAACAAAATGGAGAGAGCCGAAAAGACTTCCCAGTCCGGCTGGCTTTCTCCAATAGGGTCAGTTGAGGGACGAACGGCTTGAACATGCCCTTCGGTATTGGTGAATGTCCCGCTTTTCTCCAGGGACGATGCGGCCGGCAACACGATGTGAGCAAGCGCGGCGGTCTCGGTCAGAAAGAGTTCCTGACAGACTAATAGGTCAAGCTTGCGCAAAGCGTCCTCGGCGCGCAGTGATGCCGGCAGGCTCCCGACCGGATTTTCTCCGACGATGAACATGGCCTTCAGCGATCCCGCTTTGGCGCGATCCAGCATCTCGACGAGGGAAGCTCCGACGTCGAGCGGGAAGTCCCCGCTCCATTGCTGCTTGATTCGATCGCGATCGGTTTGGTTGGTCACGGAACAGACGCCGGGCAGAAATTCGGCCACGGCCCCCATCTCCACAGCACCTTGGTCGTTATTCTCTTCCGCCAGCGGGGCAAACCCACAGCCTGGCTGATCCAGCTTGCCGGTCAGCAGCAGCAGATCGAGGAGGGTCAAGGATCCGCCATATCCCCGTTCGCTGCGCAGGAGCAGCTGTCCGGCGAGCACAACGACTCGTCTTCCGCCCGCCAGAACCTTGGCGGCTTGCATGAAGGCCTCGGGTGCCATTCCCGTTGTCGTCTGGATGTCCTGCCAGGAGATGTTTTGCAAGGCGTTCGTGACCGCACCGACATAGGCGACATGCTGTTGCGTCACGTTCGGCTGGATCAGGTTCTGGTCGACGACGGCCTTCAGCAAGCCAAGGACAGCCGTGGGGATGTCGCTGGGCGCAGTGCGGAAATGATGGTGTGACAGAGTCGCAATGTTGCTGATCGTCCCAATGACCGGCTCCAAGGATTCGATCGTGATCAAGGTTGCCCGGCGCTTCTTGACCGCTTCTTTGACCTTGAGTCCAGTGATTGGGTTGGTTTCGGTTATGTTCGTCCCGACGAGAAGCAGGACGTCGGCACCCAGAATATCGTCGAACGTCACGGTCCATCGATGCGTCCCCTGGACGAGTCGCATGGCATGGAGGCCGTTCACATGGCCATAACGGGCGCTGCTATCGATGTGGTTGGTACCCACGGCCACGCGCAGGAATTTTTGGAAGAGGTATAGCTCTTCATTGGTACACCGGCCCGAAATCAATCCGCCGACGCTCGTTCCTCCATGCGCAGTCTTGATCCCATTGATGCGATCGGCGACATGTTCCAAGGCCTCTTCCCATGTAGTCTGGACCAACTTGCCATTGCGACGAATAAGCGGGTGAGTCAGCCGTTCTGGGTGACTCGTCGCATGAAAGCCAAAGAACCCGCGTGCGCATAAATCTCCATTGTTACGCCCGGCGCCATGGGCGGAGTTGACCTCGATCAACTCCTTTCCTTTCGTGTGCACGGTCATCTGGCAGCCGTCTCCGCAGTACCCGCAGATGGTGTCGGCTCGTTTCAGCATCCACGGCCGATATTCATACATAGAGAGACGGCTGGTAATGGCCCCGACCGGGCAGATCTGCACGCAGCCCCCGCAGAACTCACAGTCTAACGGGTGTGGGCCGAAGTGCTTGATTTCCGTCATGGTACCGCGCCCGACGGGTGCCAATGCCTTGACATCCATCACTTCATCGCAGTATCGGACACAGCGGAGACACTGCACGCAACGATTCATCTGTGTCTCAATCAGCGGACTGAAGTACTCCTTCTGAAACACGCGCTTAGTTTCAACAAACCGACTGGTGGCCGTGTACTGGTGGGAAAAGTCTTGAAGGTCGCATTTTCCGCCTTGATCGCAGACCGGGCAATCAAGCGGGTGATTGGCGAGGATGAACTCGAGCACCGATCGATGAGCATCGTTGACCACGGTCGTGGCGGTGCGCACGCTCATGCCTTCATCAACCGGAGTGCTGCAGGCAGTTTGAAGCTTCGGCATCTTTTCGACTTCAACCAGGCACATGCGGCAGTTGGCATCCGGCTTGAGTTTCGGGTGGTAGCAGAAATGCGGAATCATGACGCCGACACGTCGGGCGGCTTCGATCACCAACGTGCCTTTCGGGACGTTGACGGTCATGCCGTCGATCGATATGCGAACCATCGGGGCCGTCGTGTCAGACATTATGCTCGTCGTTCGTTGTTCGTGAAGCGTGATTCGCCGGTTCGTAAGACGTCATAAGCAGCTATCCCCTTCATCTTGCACAAGACGAAATACGCTTCACGAGAGACGTTCCTACGTTGTTCTTGCCGGCTCTGGTCGAATCAGATTGGCGGCTTCTGCTTCGTGGATGAGGTCCACGTACTCCTGCCGCCAGTGTTTCAAGGTGCTCTGAATCGGAGCCACTTCCGCATCACCGAACGCACAGACCGTTCGGCCTGCGATGTTCTTGCATAGATCCAACAAGGTTTCAAGGTCTTGCATCCGGCCGCGTTTCGCCAAAATCCTGCGCAAAGTCTGAACGAGCCAGGAGCTGCCCTCGCGACAAGGACTGCACTTCCCGCAAGACTCATGGTAGAAGAATTCCATCAGCCGGAGTGCCGCCCAGACCATGCTGGTGCCTTCTTCCATGACAGTGACGCCACCGGATCCAAGCATCGATCCCGCCGTTGCCACGTGCTCGAAATCGAGCTTCACATCGAGATGGGCCGGTGTCAGAAAGGGGGCTGAGGCCCCACCGGGAATAAAGGCTTTCAGTGGCTTGTCCGACCGCATCCCGCCCGCATGTTCGTAGACCAGTTCTCGAACGGTGACACCCATCGGGACTTCGTAGTTGCCTGGCCGCTTGACATGTCCGCTCACACAAAACACTCTGGTTCCGGTGCTCTTCGGCGGGGACCCGATCGCCGCAAACCATTCGGCCCCCCGGTTCATGATATGTGGCAGGTTTGCCAAAGTTTCAACGTTATTGACGACCGTCGGTTTATTGTAGAGCCCATGCGTGGCCGGAAACGGCGGCTTGATGCGGGGAAGCCCGCGTTTGCCTTCGAGGGATTCCAGCAAGGCGGTCTCCTCGCCACAGATGTAGGCCCCGGCCCCTCGATGCACCCACACATCAGCGTGGATACCCGTCCCAAGAATGTTCTTCCCGATGTAGCCGCCCGTCCTCGCTTCACGAATCGCCTGCTCCAAAATCTTCGAGCCTAGGACCATTTCCCCACGGATGTAGATGTAGGCCGACTCTGCTCCAATCGCGTAGCAGGCCAACAGGATGCCCTCCAAGACCTGGTGCGGATCACGCTCCATCAATTGTCGATCCTTGAACGTGCCCGGTTCGCTTTCGTCGGCGTTGCAACACAGATAGCGGGGGCCTTGGTAATCTTTGGGGAGGAAACCCCACTTCACACCGGTCGGGAAGCCAGCCCCACCGCGCCCACGGAGGCCGGATTTTCTGACTATCGCGGTCACATCAGCCGGAGCGATCTTCCCCAGCGTGTTGCGAAGCGCTTGGTAGCCTCCCGCCTTCTCATAGTCCTGCAGCGATCCGGTATAGCCGGGCTGCATCATATTCTTTAACAAGATCAGTTCGTGTTGCGGCATCTCACTCCAACTCGTGAGGTGTAAAGGGTAAGGAGTAAGGGGCTACTAAAAAGACTGTAAGATACATGGCGTTTCCGTTACATCTCACAGTTTATTCCTTACTGTTCACTGGTTCAGGCCACATGAAGGGCCCACTCTTCAAGGCACTGGTTCCCGTCGATCGCAAATCAGCCAAAATGTGGTCGAGTTTGTCCTCGGTCACGCGTTCATAATAGTCTTCATTGATCTGCATCATGGGGCCGGTTCCACAGGCCGCCAAACATTCCACCGCACTGAGGGTAAAGAGGCCGTCCGCTGTCGATTCACCAGGTGCAATTCCCAGTTTGGTCTTAATCCATCCGATCATCGTATCCGAGCCGATGAGTGCACACATGAGGGACTTACAGACCTGGATGTGGAATTTGCCCACCGGCTTCAGGTTGAACATTGTATAAAACGTCACCGTTTCGTAGACCTGCGGCGGTGTCAGTCCAAGCAACCGAGCGATTTCTTGCATGGCCGACTCGCTCACATAGCCCTGATCATGCTGGGCGACATAGAGCAGGGGAATCAACGCCGAGCGTTTGACCGGGTAGCGCGACAAAATCTCGGCTATTTCATCCTTATGCTTGTCCAAAAAAGTCATGCTGTCACCGCCCCCGGCCTGACCAGTGGATAAGGTGATAGGTTCCAGGTATCAGCCGATCACGCGTCATCGATCGCACTCCCCCATGACCACATCGTACGTGCCGAAAATTGTGATGATGTCGGAAATCAAATAGCCCCGTGCCATATGATCGAATGCGCCCATGTGAATAAACGAGGGCGAACGAATCTTTAGGCGATAGGGGCGAGGACTGCCATCACTGATGATGAAAAAGCCGAGTTCCCCCTTGGGGGCTTCAGTTGGGCAATAGGTTTCGCCTTTGGGTGGTTTGAACCCCTGCGTAAAGATGATGAAATGGTGAATCAAACTCTCCATGTCCCGCATCACCAGCTGCTTCGGCGGCGGAATGTATTGCGGGATCTCGGCGATGATGGAGCCGGCCGGCATCTGATCAAGGCATTGGGAGATGATTCGCGCACTCTGGCGCATTTCTTCGACGCGTATCCAATACCGGTCATACGTATCACCGTTTTTCCCGACCGGAACTTCCCAATCCACTTTGTGATAGACCCCGTAGGGTTCCAGCTTGCGGACGTCGTAGGCCACGCCGGATCCTCGCAAGGCCGGACCGGTCATGCCGAAATTGATGGCGTCTTTCCCAGAGATCACCGCCACGTCTTTGGTTCGTGCCAACCAAATTCGGTTGCTGGCAAGGAGCGAATCGTACTCATCAACCTTCTGTGGGAAGGTTTCCAGGAATGTTTTCAGGCGGGTCACCAATTCCGGTGTGAAGTCGCTGTCGACACCGCCGATCCGATAGTAATTCAGCGTCAGTCTGGCTCCGCAGAGTTGCTCGAACATGTCGAGCAGAATTTCTCGCTCGCGAAACGTCCAGAAGAACACCGTCATCGCCCCGATGTCCAAGGCTTGGGCGCCTAACCAGAAGAGATGTCCGAGAATGCGTTGCATTTCCGCGACGATGGTGCGGATGTATTCGGCGCGCTCGGGGACGGTGATTCCGAGGAGTTTCTCTACCGCCCGGACATAGGCATAATTGTTCGCCATCGCGCAGACATAATCCAGCCGGTCGGTGTGCGGAATGATCTGCATGTACGCCAGGCCTTCGGCCAGTTTTTCCACTCCCCGATGGAGATAGCCGAGATCCGGCGTGGCCTTGACGATCCGCTCACCATCCAATTCCAGAACGACTCGCACGACACCATGGGTGCTGGGGTGTTGCGGCCCCATGTTCAACAAGAGTTCTTCCCGCCGATTGGACGTCGAGGCATTGGGGTTCGCCAGGTACAACTTCTTTTCGGCCTCCGGCACCTCGCTGTCGACCTGCTCCATCGGCGGCTCATCAAGCCGTGGGATAAAGTCGAACTGACTGCGCCAGCCACGTCCCTCTGCGGGGAAGTCTTTTCGCAAGGGATAGCCTTCGGTATAGTCTTCAGGGAGGAGAATGCGGCGGAGATCCGGATGTCCGGCAAATCGGATCCCCATCATGTCGTACACTTCACGCTCCAGAAAGTCTGCGCCACGCCAGATGCTTGTGACGGAATCGAGCGAGGGGTTCTCCTCCGTGACCCTGGTTTTGAGGCGGATTCGTCTCCCGTGCGGGATTGAGAGCAACTGATAGATGACCTCGAACCGCTGCTGGTCGGATGGATAGTCGGCAGAGCAGATATCCGTGATGTGGTCGAAGCAGGCTTCCGGTGCATCATGCAGAAAACGCATCACATCCAGGATCCCAGGTGCGGCGATCTGCACGGTCGTCTCCGAATGCGCAGCATCGACGTCAACCGAAAGTACGGCATCCGGGAATTTGCTCAGCAGCGTTTCGATGAGAGATTCCATGGGTCCATTACGCGTTGGTTGTAATCCGTCGTCGCTCGTTCCCCTCTTAGGTTCCGTCTGACGCATGACGGAAGAGGAGTCACCTCGTCACTTCACGAATACCCTTTCACGCTGGATCTTTTCCTGTAACTTCAACAGCCCGTCCAGCAAGGCTTCCGGTCTCGGTGGGCACCCGGGTACATACACATCGACCGGCACGATCTGGTCCACACCCTGCACGACCGCGTAGCTGTTGTAGTGATTGCCGGAGGTGGCACAGGAGCCCATGCAAATCACATAGCGCGGCTCAGGCATCTGATCGTAGATCCGGCGAATCACCGGTGCCATCTTGCGCGAGACCGTTCCCGCGACGATCATCAGATCCGACTGTCTGGGCGATGCCCGAAAGACGCCGGCACCGAAACGATCCAGGTCATAGCGAGAGGAGACGCTGGCGATCATTTCAATGGCACAGCAGGCCAGGCCGAACGTCATGGGCCAGAGCGCGGACTTTCGTGCCCAATTGACGACTGCGTCCAGGTTGGTCGTGATAATGTTGGCGTCAAACTGGCGTTCAAGTAGACTCATGGACGACCCGGTGAACAGTAAAGGGTGAACAGTGAGAGGTGAAGCGACCAGAGGTTGCTTGGATGTTTCACGTCTAACCTCTCGCACCTTACGCCTACTAATCCCATTCCAACGCGCCCTTTTTCCATGCGTACCAAAACCCCACGACCAGAATGGCGATGAAGACGACCATTTCCACTAATCCAACCAGGCCAAGACTGGTGAAGGCAACGGCCCAGGGAAACATGAAGACGATTTCGATATCGAAAATAACGAACAGCATCGCGATGACGTAATACCGCATCGGAAACTGCACGCGGGCATCCTGAAAGAGCGGACTTCCACTTTCGTAAGGCGCCAACTTGGCCCGATAGGGTTGGTTCGGGCGGACGAATCTCCCAAGAAAGAGGGTCAACGTTCCGAGGACAATCCCCACCGCAATGAACATGAGGATGGGGAGATAGTTTTCTGGAACGGGTGCATTACCCATGACCACACTCTGAGCCGTAAAACGTGAAAGGTGAAGCGTCACCGAATAGTGGAGAAGTCACGATGCATCAGTCCTTAGGCTGCCGACCGCGTTGTGAGTGCCGAACGAAAGAACGGCTTGTATCGCAATCCATCAAGATCCGGATGCGGCATACCCTTATGCTGCACGAGTACTTTGAACGTGGTCCCCATCCCGTTTGGTTTCAGTAGTTGGATTGCGGCCGTGAGCTCCGGGCTGTTCTGATCCAGCCCTGCGAGCATCTGTTCCATACCGAGTCCCATGAGAAAGCTCATTTGGTTGGTGAACCCCGTCGTCTGAAGGCCCTGCTCTTCCCCGGCAGTCGCCAAACTCGAAAAGTCTACATGGGCGGTCATGTCCTGTTCGCCCACGTGCAGGAATGGATCCTCATGAACTGCATGTTGCCGGTAGCAGAGGAATGTCCCGCGTTTCCGGTCGGTGGAATACAGGTCCTGTGCCGTATGGCCATAATCAATGGTGAGCACAAAGCCTCGATTGAGACGTTGAGCCACGTCGGTCATCCAATCTAAGGCATGAAGATTAATTTCCGTGCGATATCCTTCTGTCCAATCCGAACCGATCTGGCGAAGATGAGAAGCGAGCCGATCCGATGACAGTGGTTTGAGATGCTCAACGAACTGTCCGTCCTGATAGTCCACCCAAAGTTCCTCAATGCCTTGCGCTGTCACCTGGATGCGGTGAACCGGAAACGAGTCCACGAGTTCATTGCTAAAGCACAGACCGGTCAGGCTGTGCGGGGGGATATGGGCAAGATCGTCAACCCAGGTGATAAGCTCAGGTCGATCGAGCCACGGAGCGAGCGTGTGACGTTGTGCCTCACGCATGGCCGGGCTTCGTTCAGTCAAGACATAGCGTAGGCGGTGGAACAACGAAGGATAGTGGTGCTGAGAAGCCGATAGAATATGTCGAGCCAACAGCCCCTTGCCTGGTCCCATCTCCACGATCGTGAACGGACTGGGTTGACCGAGCAGTCGGTCCATTTGCTCGGCTTGTTTGGCCAGAGCGTGCCCGAGAATTGGATGGACATCCGAGCTTGTGTAGAAATCACCCTTCCAGCCGATGCGTTCAGCCGCCGGTTTCGACGGTCGCATATAGTAGCCGAACGCTGGATGGTACAAGGCTAACTCCATGAACCGCGCGAATGGAATTGGACCGGAGGCGGTCACTTCGGAGGCAATGGCAGCAACGAGTTCCGGATATCCTGCGCTCACAAATGAGCTCCAAATTTTCACGAGCTATGGGAAAAATGACACCCCTAGAGCATGGGCCATATGTACCCATCTCCTGGTATTGAAAGGGGGATAGGGTAGCCTCTTGAACTGCGTTAAGTCAAGGTGA
>Ga0224500_10000627_pt1 | contig 23354 bp, 19 predicted proteins | sample SF_Oct11_sed_USG_FD_168126 | JGI IMG/M metagenome (GOLD analysis project Ga0224500, IMG submission 168126) | Sediment microbial communities from San Francisco Bay, California, United States - SF_Oct11_sed_USGS_4_1 | ecosystem: Environmental > Aquatic > Marine > Sediment | place: USA: California... | reverse complement strand
GCGCTTCACGACCAGCACGTGCTGGACCGTCTCGGTGCCCGCCGCCGAAAGCGCCTGGTCCACGTTGGCCTTGAGCGGCACCTTCTTGCCGCCGCGCACCCCTTCGTCCGCCGTGATCACGACGGTCGAAGCGCAGTCTGCGATGCGCCCGGCGAGCGAATCGGGTGAAAAGCCGCCGAAGACGACCGAATGGATCGCGCCGATCCGCGCGCACGCGAGCATGGCGACGGCGGCTTCGGGAATCATCGGCAGGTAGATCGTCACTCGATCGCCCTTCTGCACGCCGAGGCTCTTCAGCGCATTCGCCAGCTTGCAGACGCGATGATATAGCTCGCGGTAAGTGACGTGCTGCGAGACCTCGGGGTCGTCACCTTCGTAGATGAAGGCCGTCTTGTCGCCGCGCGCGGCCAGATGGCGGTCGAGGCAATTGTACGAAACGTTGAGCTTGCCGTCGTAATACCAGCGGATGCGGAAGTCGCGCACGTCGAAGCTGACGTCCTTCACCTTCGCGTACTGCTGCACCCAGTCGATGCGCTGGCCCATGCGGCCCCAGAAGCCTTCCGGGTCGCGGATCGATTCGGCGTAGGCCTGCTCGTAGTCGTCCTTGCGGAAGCGGGCCCTGGCCGCAAATGTCGCCGGCACTTCATACAGCTGCTTGTGCATCGTCATACTCCCCTGCGCCCGGACTCGTGCCGGGACGCATGCACCGTCAATCGAGGGCGGCCCGCACGCGTGCGGCGTGCTCCGCCAGCAGTTTGTGATCTGCCATGTCGCGCGCGTGGAAGCGCAAGTCGAGCCCCGCATGGCGCGGCACCACGTGGAAATGAATGTGGAACACCGACTGGCCGGCAGCGCTGCCATTGAGCTGTGCGACCAGGATGCCGGGCGCCGCAAAAGCCTTCTTGACGGCTTTGGCGACGCGTTGGGTCGTCAGGATGGTCGCGGCGAGCGCCTCCGGCGGCACGTCGAGGATGTTCTCGGCCGCAGCCTTGGGGATGACGAGCGTGTGGCCGTCCGCCTGCGGCATCACGTCCATGAACGCGAGCGTGTGCTCGTCCTCGTGGACCTTGTGCGATGGGATCTCGCCGCGCAGGATCCGCGCGAAGACGTTGCTGGTGTCGTAAGCCATGTCGGTGGAACCCCGCTCCCCGTCCGCCCTGGGTCGATTATAGCGGCGTTCCCGCGCCGACCCGGGAGCGATGCGACAAAGGCCGCGACCGGCCGGTTACTGCCCGAAGACCCACTGCACGAGGGCCGCCTGGATCGCCTCGCCGGAGCCCTGCGCAGCCGTGGGGTGATTGACGATGACGACCGTGACGAAGGTCCGCCCGCTCGCCGCATTGACGAAACCGGCGAGCGCCGCAACGTCCTCCAGCGACCCGGTCTTCATGCGCAAGCGGCCCTGCATTTCCGGCGCCTTGAACCGGCGCCTGAGGGTGCCGTCGGTGGCCGACAGCGGCAGCGACGCGGCGAACTCGGGCATGTACTGACTGCGGTAGGCCGCCAGCAGCACCTCGGCCATCGTCGCGACGCTGATGCGTTCATTGCGGGAGAGTCCCGAGCCGTTCTCCAGTACGAGCTCCGGCGCGGCGATGCCGTGCTGCGCCAGGAATGCCATGACGGCCTCACGACCGGCGGCGGTCGTGGCTGGGCGGCCCGGGTAGCGCTCGGCGCCCATCGTCAGGAACAGCGCGCGCGCCATCGAGTTGCTCGAGTACTTGTTGACGAGCCGGATCACCTCGGCGAGCGTCAGCGATTCATGCGAGTAGAGCAGCTTCGCGTCGGGCGGCAGCGCGCCGAGGCGCATGCCGCCGCCAAGCGTCCCACCCGACTGCTGCCAGAACGTGCGGAACAGGCCGTATGCGTAATCGGGCGCCTTCATGACGGCGCGCGGCACCGAGAACTGGCCACATCCTGCCGCGTACCGGCCCGCCAGTTCGACGCGGTTGCCGTTGGCACCGTCGGGCATCGCGACCACGATGCCTCCGGCGCCGCGCTTGCACCCGCCCGGATCGAGGCGGATCTTGTTGTCGATCGCCAGGTTCGCGGGCCAGGGGTTGGCGCTGACCCGCACGGAACCCGTGGCTGCATCCGGTACCGCGTTGATGGTGACCGTCTGGAAATTCACCAGCAATGCGTCGGGGAGCACGTTGTACGAGCGATACGGGCGACTGTCGAACGCGCCGCGATCGTCGCCCTGGGACGCGAAGTAGGTGTTGTCGATGATGACGTCGCCTGCGATGCGGGCGAAGCCGGCCTGGCGCAAGCCACTGACGAACGCCCACCAGCGCTCGTGCGTCATGAACGGATCGCCGCCACCCACCAGCACGAGGTCGCCGTCGAGCACCTGGTTGCGGATCGGGCCGGTGGCGTATGCGCGAGTCCGCCACGTGTAGGCGGGCCCGAGGGATTCGAGCGCCGAGTACGTCGTGACGACCTTCATCGTCGAAGCCGGGTTGCGCGGCACGGTCGAGTTGTAGCTGATCAAGGGCTCTTCGCGCCCGACCTCGCGCACGAACACGCTGAGGCTGGTGCCCGGCACTTTCTGCCGCTTCATGACCTGCTCGACTTCGGGCGGCAGGTAATCGCGGTCGCGCGCGCCCGCGACGCCTGGCGCGTTGAGCAGCGCGGCGGAAAACAGCCAGGACAGCAGCAGTCGGGGCAGGATGGGTCGCATCGAACTCGATTTCGCAGGCCCGCGAATCATAAGCGATGCGCTGGCGACGCGCGGCAGTGCTGACGCATACTCGCTGCCCGTCAGCGGCAGGAACTCCATGCGCAAGATCTGGAATACGGTGTTGAAAGGGCTCGTGGCGATCCTGCCGATCGGGCTGACCGTCTACGTCGTGTACTGGCTCGCGGTCACCGCCGAACGGCTGTTCTCCCAGGTCATCAAGCTGCTGGTCCCGGAACAGTACTACTGGCCAGGCCTCGGGCTGCTGATCGGGCTGGTGGTGCTGTACTTCGTCGGCCTCGCGGTCAACGCCTACTTCGTGAACAGCGCGCTGCGGATGTCGGACGCGTTCTTCGCGCGCATCCCGGTGGTCAGGACCATCTACCTCGCGATCCGCGACTTCATGCGGTTCTTTCCGTCGTCGGGCCGCGGCAACGACCTGCGTCGCGTCGTGCTGGTGCAGTTCGGACCCGGCAAGGTCATCGGCTTCGTCACGGCGGAATCGGACGAGATGCTGCGGCGCTCGACGCCGGCGGGCAGCGACATGGTCGCCGTCTACCTGCCGATGAGCTACATGGTCGGCGGCTACACGATCTTCGTGCCGCGGGACATGGTCGAGACTACGGCGCTGTCGGTCGAGGAAGGCATGCGCATTGCGCTGATGGGCGGAGTGCGCAGCAGTTCGACAGCGGAATTGCCGGAAGCCTCCACAGGGAGCCGCTGAGGTGCAGGCTGTAGTCATTCCCGTCACGCCGTTTGCCCAAAACTGCTCGCTGGTCTGGTGCCCGCGCACGATGGAAGGTGCGGTAATCGACCCGGGTGGTGATCTCGAGAAGGTGCTCGCAGCGGCCAGCAAGCACGGCGTGCGACTGACCAAGATCCTGCTGACGCACGCTCACATCGACCATGCGGGCGGCACCGCAAAGCTCGCGCGCGACCTGAACCTGCCGATCATCGGCCCGCACCCGGGTGATCAGTTCTGGATCGACGGTATCGCCGAGCAGGGCCGCATGTTCGGCTTCGGGCAGTGCGAAAGCTTCGTGCCCGATCGATGGCTCGACCAGGGCGACAAGGTGCGGGTCGGCGACGTCGAATTCGACGTGCAGCATTGCCCGGGTCACACGCCGGGCCACGTTACGTTCCACTGCGCGGCCGACAAGATCGCATTCGTCGGCGACGTGCTGTTCGCGGGCTCGATCGGCCGCACCGACTTCCCGGGCGGCGACTACGACACGCTGATCCGCTCGATTCGTGAAAGGCTGTTTACGCTCGGCGACGACGTGCGCTTCGTGCCAGGGCACGGGCCGATGTCGACCTTCGGGGACGAGCGGCGCACGAATCCGTTCGCGGGCGATGCGGTCGTCGCCTCCAGGCGCGGCTGAGCCGCAGTCGGGTCAGCTGGATTTGTCGGTCTTGCGACGGCCGCGGCCCTGCGTCACACGCTTGTCGACTTCGGTCCAGCCGTCCATGGCCACGCCCATGTCGCGCGCACGCCGAGGCCCGGCGCGGCGGTCATCGTGGTGCTGGTAGAGGCACGTGCAGTTGCCGCAATTGCAGTTCTTGAGCGGCAACGGCGGTGCCTCACGCGAAAGAAAGCGCTGGCCCTGCAGGGCCCGCGCCTCGTGGCAGCAGCGGTTGCCGGGCTGGATGCTGACCGCATGAAACGCCTGTATCGCCTTCTTCGCCACGGGCTGCGGCGCCTTGGCGGCGGCGACCGGACCGTCACGCGAAAACATGCCTTTGGCACGGTCAAGAAAGGAGGTGGCCACGACGGTTCCTTGCAGACTGTTGGGAACAGTAGTCACGTCGACGGTCTGTCCGCTGTGGCCCAGGTCGCAGAATCGCACTTGCCCACCCCGACACGGAAGCCGACACTTTCGGCCTGACCGGACGAGATCCCTGCATGCCCCCGACCCTCGAAACCCGCCGCCCCCGCGTGCCCAAGCTCTCGGAACTGCCCTTCCATTCGATTTACCGCCACGGCCTGGTCCGGGTGGCCGTAGCGACCCCAGGCGTGGAAGTGGCTTCCCCTGCTGCGAATATCGTCGAAATGGTGCGGATCGCACGCGAAGCAGCGTCAAGTCAAGCGATCCTGGTGGTATTTCCAGAACTGGGAATCTCCGCATACTCGAACGAGGACCTGTTCCAGCAGGATGCCCTGCTCGACGGGTCGGTCCAGGCCCTGGGCACGCTGGTCGAAGCCAGCAGGGAAATTGCCATCACCCTCGCGGTGGGCATGCCGCTGCGGGTGGACGATCGGCTGTTCAACTGTGCCGTGCTGCTGCGCCGCGGGGAACTGCTGGGCGCCGTACCCAAGAGCTATCTGCCCAACTACCGCGAGTTCTACGAGAAGCGACAGTTCGCGCCGGCGGCACAGGCCCTTTCCAGGTCGATCCGGCTGCTCGGGCAGACGGTGCCCTTCGGTACCCGCTTGCTGTTCGAGGCAAAGAACGTACCCGGCTTCGTGCTGGGCCTGGAAGTCTGCGAGGACGTCTGGGCTCCTTTGCCGCCAAGCACCTATGCCGCACTGGCCGGGGCGACGGTGATCGCGAACCTCTCGGCGAGCGACGTCACGGTGGGCAAAGCCGATTACCGCCGGCTGCTATGCGCCTCGCAATCGGCGAAGTGCGTGGCGGGCTATCTTTACTCGGCGGCCGGCCCTGGCGAATCGACGACCGACCTGGCCTGGGACGGTCACGCCCTCATCTACGAGAACGGCGTGCGGCTGGCCGAGTCGGTGCGCTTTCCGTTGCAGGGCGGCTTCATCACGGCGGACCTCGACCTGGACCACATGCGCCAGGAACGCATGCGGTGGACAACCTTTGGCGACTGTGTGCAGGCACATCGCGGGCAACTCGAGGACTATCGACGCATCGAGATCGAACTCGACCTGCCGGCAGGCCACGTGCGGCTCGATCGCCGCATCGAACGGTTTCCGTACGTGCCTTCCGACCCGGCGCGTCGCGACGAGCGCTGTGCCGAGGTCTACGACATCCAGGTCGAGGCGCTGCGCAAAAGGCTCGCGGCCACGGGCTTGAAGCGCGTCGTCATCGGCATCTCGGGCGGACTCGATTCGACGCAGGCCGCGCTGGTCGCCGTGCGTGCCTTCGACCGGCTCGGCCTGCCGCGCACCAATATTCTCGGCTACACGCTGCCTGGCTTCGGCACCAGCCGCCAGACGTTCGAGAATGCGCACGCGCTGATGCGGGCGCTTGGCATCACGGCCGGCGAGATCGACATCCGCCCGTCCGCCGAACTGATGCTGCAGCACATCGGTCATCCGGCCGCGCAGGGCGAACCCCTCCACGACATCACCTACGAGAACGTGCAGGCCGGCGAACGTACCTCGCACCTGTTCCGGCTCGCCAATCGGCACAACGCACTCGTGCTGGGCACGGGAGACCTGTCGGAGCTGGCGCTCGGCTTCACCACCTACGGCGTGGGCGACCACATGTCGCACTACAACGTGAATGCGTCGGTACCGAAGACGCTGATCCGGCACCTGATTCGCTGGCTGGTCGGCGCGCGACAGTTCGATGCCGCGACGATCGACGTGCTGACCCGCATCGTCGAGACGCCGATCTCGCCGGAGCTGGTGCCGGGCGCGGGCGACAAGCCGGAGCAATCGTCCGAGGCCGTCGTCGGCCCGTATGAACTGCAGGACTTCCACCTCTATTACATCAGCCGCTTCGGCTACCGGCCGAGCAAGGTCGCGTACCTCGCGCATTGCGCGTGGGGCGATGCCGGCGCCGGCGAGTGGCCGGACACGGTGCCGCTCGACGAGCGGCGTTCGTACGATCTCCGCGTAATCACCGGGTGGCTCGAGGTATTCCTCAAGCGGTTCTTCCAGGGCAGCCAGTTCAAGCGCTCGGCCATGCCGAACGGTCCGAAGGTGGGTTCGGGCGGGTCGCTCTCCCCGCGCGGCGACTGGCGCGCTCCCAGCGATTCGCCGGCAACGGTGTGGCTCGATGAATTGCGCGCAAACGTGCCGGCCTCGTTGCGAGCGAAGTCGCGCGAATCTCGACGGCGCTAGGCATCACCCGGCGCGCGAGCGCACTTGTACAGCCGCGCAGTAGGAATTGCCCCGGACTGGATGCGTATTCCTACGATTGGCGACGAGTGGACGAGGGCGAGATAGTCATCCGCGACACGCGACACGCGATGCGCGAGGGGGTGCAATGCTGGCTCCGGACAAAGAACCAGGCGGTGTGCGGCCCTCTTCCGCGGCGGGCCTTTATTATCCCAAGGACGCAGACGGCCTCCGTCGCGCCCTGCAGACATTGCTCGGCAGCGGCGGCACGGCCGACGCGCGCCTGCCGAAGGCGCTGGTCGTGCCGCACGCGGGTTATGCGTATTCCGGTGCAGTCGCAGCCTCGGCGTTCCGGACACTCGAGAACGACGCAGCGGACGCGATCCGCCACGTAGTGCTGCTGGGCCCGAGCCATCGGGTCAAGATGCGTGGTCTCGCCCTGCCCTCGTGCGACTACTTCTCGACGCCGTTCGGCCAGGTCCGCGTCAACGATGAGGGCCGCCGGCGCCTGCGCGAACTCGGGCTCGCGGGCATCGCGGACGCGCCGCATGCGCTCGAGCACTCGCTCGAGGTGCAGGTACCCTTCCTGCAGTGCGTGCTCACGGACTTCGACCTGCTGCCGATCGCGGTGGGACTCGCCCCACCCGAGCAGGTCGGACGCGCTCTCGAGGCCGTCTGGGGCGGCCCGGAGACGCTGATAGTGGTCAGTTCGGACCTGAGCCATCATCACACCCACATCGAGGCGCAGGCCATCGACGCGCAGACCGCGCAGCGCATCGTCGAGCGCCGCAGCGACCTGTCGGAATCGCAGGCCTGCGGGGCCGACAGCATCAACGGGCTGATGGAAGTCGCGCGGCATCGCGACCTCGAGGTGCACCTGCTCGACCGCCGGACCTCGGGCGACACCGCCGGGGACAGCCAGCGCGTCGTCGGTTACGGCAGCTTCGCGCTCTACGCCCGCGACTGACGCCGAATCCACGCCACGGCGCCCGACGAACCTGCCTGCATGAACGGCCGATTCGCACCTGCGCGGCACTGAGAGACCACCCCATGCCCGCGTTGTCGCTGCGCCTGCTCGAGCGGGACCTGTTGCCCGATGCCGTGATCCGGTTCGGCATCCGCCGGCTGCTGGCCGAGCGCCTGCGTGAGGAGCGCAAGAGCGACGCCGAGGCGCAGCAGGCCGGCCTGATGCGCCTGGTCGAACGGCTGCGCGAGAGCCCGGTCGCGATCGCCACGCGCGAAGCCAACGAGCAGCATTACGAAGTGCCGACCGCATTCTTCGAACGAGTGCTCGGCCGGCACCTCAAGTATTCGTCGTGCTACTACCGCGCTGGCGTCACGGGCCTCGACGAAGCCGAGGCCGCGATGCTCGACCTGACGTGCGAACGCGCCCGGCTGCGCGATGGCGAGGACATCCTCGAACTCGGTTGCGGCTGGGGCTCGCTCACGCTGTGGATGGCGGCGCATTTTCCCGGTGCGCGCATCACCGCCGTTTCGAATTCGCGCACGCAGAAGGAATTCATCGACGCGCGCGCCGCCGAACGCGGGCTGCGCAACGTCGAAGTGATCACCTGCGACGCGAACGTGCTCGACTTTCCGGCCGCGCGGCGCTTCGACCGCGTGGTCTCGGTCGAGATGTTCGAGCACATGCGCAATTACGAGACCCTGCTGCGGCGCATCGCCGGCTGGATGCGGCCGCAAGCCACGCTGTTCGTGCACATCTTCACGCACAAGGAGTTCGCCTACCCGTTCGAGGTCACGGGCTCCGGGGACGGGCCGGGTGACTGGATGTCGAAACACTTCTTCACCGGCGGCATCATGCCGAGCGACGACCTGCTGCTGTATTTCCAGTCCGACCTCCAGCTGCGCGAACACTGGCACGTTCCCGGCGTGCACTACCAGCGGACGGCCGAGGCCTGGCTCGCCAACATGGACCGGGCCCGGGCCGCGATCCTGCCCCTGTTCGAGACTACTTACGGCAAGGCCGAGGCCCGCAAGTGGTGGGTGTACTGGCGCGTCTTCTTCATGTCCTGCGCGGAACTCTGGGGCTACCGCGGCGGCGAAGAATGGCTCGTCTCGCATTACCTGTTCCGGCGCCGCTGACAGATTGAAGCCGCGCCGCGTGCGTGTCAGTCTGGCGCGGTGAGCGACCATTTTCACAGCGCGGTGCCCGGACCCGTCCTGCGGCGTCAATGGCTCGTCGTGGCCGCGTGGGCCGGACTCGCCGTGGCGGGCACGGCGTTCGCGCAATCCGCCACCGCAGCGGCGGAAGACGCGGTTGCGACGCCTGCGGCCGACGTTGCGGGTAACGCGGCGACCGCCAGCGCGACCGACGCCTACACGAACTTCCGCACCGAGTTCGACGCTGGACGGTACGCGGAAGCCGTGCCGCATGCCGAGCGCGTGCTCGAACTCACGGCGGTGCAGGCCACTACGCCAGCGGCCGAAGAAGTGCAGGTTGCGCTGATGAACCTCGGCATGGTCCAGAACCTGTCCGGTGACTACGTCGGCGCCGAGTCCACCTACCTGCAGGTGATCAAGCTCATCGAGAGCTCGGGTCGCCCACTGCACGACCGGCTCGCGCGGGCGTATGCCGGCCTCGCTTCGGCCTATCACGACGGCAACCGGCACGACCTCGCAGTGAAGAGCTTCGACCAGGCTATCGCCCTCAAGCGCAGGCACGAAGGGCTGCTCACTGCACAGCAGGTCCCGCTGATCGAGAAGTACATCGATTCCCTGACCGAGCTCGGTCGGTACCCGGAGGCCCTGAAGGCGCAGAAATACCTGCTGCGGATCGCGACGCGCCAGTATGGCGCGAGCAGCCCGAAGCTCGCCCCGACCCTGGAAGAGATCGGGCGCTGGTACGCGAGCATCGGAGCGTACGACCAGTCGCGGCGGACGCTGCGGCAGGCGATCGACATCGTGGAAGCCGCCGAAGGGCCGAACTCGCCCATCCTCGTGGGACCATTGCTGGCGATCGCCGCCTGCAATCGCAGGCAGCTGCTCGATCCGGCGGCGCAGCCGCTGGCGTCCCCCGATGAACAGCGCCAGGCCCTGTTTCACGACCCGGGTGCGATGCTGGTGCCCGTCCAGGTTTCGCCCACGTCGCTGGCGAACGAAGGTGAACGGTCACTGCTGCGAGCGGCGCAGATCGTCGACCAGGCCACGGATCCGGAACCGGTGACGGTGCTGAACGTACGGACCCAGATTGGCGACTGGTACCAGGTGCGCAATCAGCCCGACCGCGCGCGCAGTCATTACCAGCAGGCGTGGCAGGCGGCCGCGCGCATCACCGACAGGCTGAATGGCAAGAGCTACACCGAGGCGATCTTCGGCCAGCCCGTCCTGCTGCACCTGTTCCGACCGGACGACTGGAACCGTTACCCGAAACGCCCGCCGACGGAGGTCGAGGTGCGCAACGTGATCGTCGAGTACACCGTCAGCGCGCTGGGCCGCGTGGAGGCGCCGAAAGTGATCGACGACTCGGGCGACGAGCGACGCGGCGAAAAGACGGCCTGGTCGCTGCAGAACACGGCGCGCTATCGGCCACGCCTTGAGAACGGCGAACCGGTCGCGACACCGGGTGTGCAGTTCAGCCAGCCCTGGATCCTGCTGCTGCCGCCTCCGGCCGCGCCGGCGCAGGACGAAAAGAACCAGCCTGCCCGGGCGGGCAGCCGCTAGTAACGCGGCGGAGGCAGCGGCAGTTCCACCTCCCGCGGTGTGTCCGGCTGCACCGAGGGCAGCAACCCGCGTGCGATCGCCTGCTCGCGGAATTCGGCGGCGAGCTTCGCGCCCGCGTCGCGCAGCGCAAGCCGGGTCGCCACGGCCAGCGCCTCGCCACCCTTGCCCGGGAACTGGCTCGCCGGTTGCGACCCGTACCCCGTGAATGTCCAGCTCTCCTCCAGCTCACCCTGCGGTGAGTAGAGTCGAATCGTGTAACGCAGGCTCGCCGCATACGAGGGCGTGCCGGAATCGGCCGGTGTCACGAACGCGTAGTCCTCGAGGACGGGTTCCAGCACTCCGCGGATTTCCGGGTCGGTCGCCGCCGCGTCCTGTGGTGCAGCGACGGTGACGACGCGATTGAACATCGCGTTGAGGATGCGCATGAACCCTGCCGACTGCGCCTTGCCCAGGCCGATGCTGTATTCGCCTCCGCCACCCTCGCGCTTTTCCTGGTACACCTTGTCGGTGAACTCGAGCGGCATGTGCACGCCAATCACGATCGGGATCTTCTCGATCAGGGGCTGTGGCATGTCGGACTGGGTTTCGAACGTCGTGGGCGCGCAGGCTGCGAACAGCGCCATGACCAACGCTGCGACCGGCGCTCTCAGCTTGCGCAAGGCGTGCGCTCCGCGGTGCGATGTGAACAGGTCAGGCATGGCACGCCAAGATACACCTCAGCGTCGGTAACTGGCAGGCTCGTTCAGCCCGACGAACGTGCCGCCGTTGCGCGCGCAGAGCACCCGCATCAGTGTCGCGAAACGCACGCTGGTGAACTGCGGCGCGTCCGGACGCACCGGGAACGCGAGCGCGTGGATGCGCACCCTGCGCTGCCCGGTCCGGTCTTCACGATTGATCAGTTCGACCGTCCGCACGACCGAGTCCACCGAGGAGCCGGTGAACTCGTCGCCGAGCACGTACAGGCTGATGCGCCGGCCCGAGCTGTAATACGTCTGGATCGCTTCGACGATGCCCTCGACCGGGCTCGAGTTGCTGAACGGGAACCAGTCGCGCAGCCGGTCCACCACGAGTTTGCGCTGCGCCGGCGTGTCGGGCAGCCAGCGGCCGCGATACGAGGGGAACATGTAGGTGCCCTCGTCGCTCATGACCTGCCAGCCTTTCACCTGCGGGTAGGCGTCGAGCACTTCCTGCATCTTGCGCAGCATCAGTGGCCAAGCATAGTTGGCCATCGAGCCCGACGTGTCGATGATGAAGATGATGTATTCACTGTCGACGGGCAGGCCGGCGACGGCATCCTGCGGCGCGCGCCGGTACTGCGCGCCGAGCACCTTCTTCATCTCCTCGGTGAGCTGCTGCTGCGCCGAGACCAGCTGGCCCTGCAGCTTGTTGGCGACCTCGGCGTCCTGGTCGCTTGCCTTGAACTGGCCCTTCACGTCGCTCAGGTCGCCGCGCAGTCGCGCGAGCTTCCGCTTCACTTCCGACAGCTGCCGCTCCCGCTCCGTGAGATCGCGATTGAGGACCTCGGTCTGGCCACGGATGTCGTAGCGCTCTTCCTGCAGCTGCAGCAGGCGCCCCTCGAGATCCAGCCGCGACTTCTCGAGCGCTTTCGGCTCACCGAACTTGCTCAGCATGAACAGCAGGATGATGGCGCCGAAGGCGCAGCAGATCGTGTCGAGGAACGACATGCTGAAAACTTCGAAATCGCGTGCGCGGCGCCGTTTCACGGCCAGTCCCTGGCGGGCATCAGGAACGAGCCGTTGGTGCGACGGGCCAGCGTCCAGAACGCGCCCGGCGCCGCCGGATCCCCTTCCATCGGCATCAGGATCACGTTCGCAGGCACGCGGTTGGGATACTTGCCCAGCGCGCGCTCGAACAGCTTGAGGCGGCCATCACCATCGATCGTCTTGCGGATGGTCGGCGGCGTGGCCCCCTGCGTCGGCAGGCCATCGGTGATGATGAAGACGTTGTCCGGCGCGGGACTGAACGAGTTCATCAGCGTGAACGCATTCTCGAGACTCGTGCCGTCCGCGGGCACCGTGCGGCGCAGGTTCACGACGACGTCTGTCAGCGCCTGCGCATCGCTGCCGTCGAGCCAGCGTCCGGTACTGTTGGGCACCACCGGCCACGCCTTCACGTTGAACGCGATCACCTGGAATTTGGACTTTGGCGGTATCTGCGTCGTGAGCCAGTCGACCGTGGCCACGGTGCGCCGCCATTTCTCCGACATCAGCCGGCGCGTTTCCGGCATGTTGCGCAGCCGGATCACGTTGACGACCGTTTCGTCCAGCATGCTCGCCGAGACGTCGACGAGGATGACGATACGCTCGCCGCCGAGCTTGAGTCCGCTCAGGTACTGACGATCGCCGGTGCCGACGAACCCCTTCACCCTGTTGCCCGGCTTGCCGGGCTCCGGCGTGCCGGCCGCGAGCCGCCTCTTTTCTTCGTCGATCTGCTTCAGGTCGGCCTTCAGCTTCTCGATCGCCTCGCGCCGGGAGACCGTCGTCTTGTCCGCGTCGGCAAGTTGCTCCCGGGTCTTTTCCGTCTCCTGCAGCACCCGATCGGACAGCCCTTCGGCACGTTCGGTCTCGGTCGTCGTCGTCTTCAGGCTGTTGCGCAGCACGACGAGGTCGGCAAAGCCCTGCAGCACTTCCTCCTCGAGCCTGTCCACCTCGGCGCGCAGCTCGGACGTCTCGTTCTTGAACGCCTTGTTTCCTGCTGCGTTCAGGATCATGTACAGCAGCACGATCGCGCCGAAGGCGCAGCAGATCGTGTCCAGGAAGGACATGCTGAAGATGTCGAACTTTTTTCTACGCTGCGCCATGGTCTGGCAGCACGCGGATCAGTTCCAGCGCAATGCCCGGTGCGCCGAGTCGCAGCACGTCACCCACCTTCAGCGCAAGCCGGCCGCCGACGCGCTCGTCGTTGACGAACGTGCCATAGGTGCTGTGGTCCACGACGCAGGCCTGGCCGTCGCGCAACTCGAGAGTGCAGTGGGAACGCGACACACCGGCGATGCCGGCGGGCAGCGTCAACGCGCGCGGCGCAGTGCCAACCGACCAGCCCAGCGACAGGGGCACCGCGGTAATCGGCCAGGCGCGCCCGCGGAACAGCACGTGCGTCGGCATGGCTTCGGCGGGCACCGCAGATGACGCAGACTCGTCCGTTGCGTTCGAGTCCTGCGCATCGGCCAGCGGCAGTCGGTGCACCAGCGCGATCGCGTCCGTGGGACGGACGATGGCTGCAGCTGTGCGCAGCGCTCCGATCGCCGGCGCGCCCTGCTCCAGTTCGACGACGACACAGTCGCGCAACGCGGCGAGCCGGCCGACCAGGCCGGGTATCGCTGCCACCCGGGGCGAGAAGCAGAGATGCAGGGCGGTACCCGGCGGACGCGCAGCCTGCACCAACCGCAGGATATCGTCACTCAGCGGCTCCACGGCCGCTTCGAGCTGGGCGCGCGTGACTGGAATGCCGTGCGTCGTCGAGCCCACCGCGATCTCCGCCACGATCTCGTCGGTCGTTGCGAGCGCCTGCAGCCAGGACGGCAGCAGGTCGTGCAGGCGTTGTTCGGATGCCGCCTGGTGCAACGGATCGAATCGCGTCTCGCGCACGAACGCCGTCGCGATGCTCGCTGCCATCACCTGTCGCAAGGCGAGCACGCCGGCACCTGGCAGCAACTCGTAACGTGTCCGGCGTAAGGTGCCTTCGGCGCGCGACGCCTCGACCAGCGTCGCCGTGGCCTGATGCAGTTGCAGGTCAAGGTGCAGCAGGCAGGGTGCCGGCGCAACCGTGGTGACCGCGGCCAGCCCTGCATCAACGAGGCCGCGGACCGACACGCCGCATTCATTGGCGACGCCGACGAGCAGGCCGAGCTGCTCACGCGTATAGCCGGGAGGCACCGCGAGCAACAACTCGCCCGCGCCGTCTCGCGCTTCCGCCATGAGCACGGCAGACAGGTGCGCGTGCGCAAGATCGGCCGCCGTCGCGATTCCCCGTGCCGACCACGGCAATGCATCCAGGCTGAGCGCCTGCCAGAACCGGCTCTGCGCGTGCAGTGGCGCGATGCGGTAGCGTCGCACGGCATCGCCGCCCACGTGGACGCGGCCTTCGTGCAGCACCGCGAGCCCAGGACTTTCCTCGCCGGCAAGCACGGGGGCGCCGTCATCGCCAGTTCGCGCGAGCAGCAGTCCGGCGTCATTCAGTTCAAGCGCGAGCAGGCTCATGGCGTCGCCGCTTATCTCACCATCATCTGGCGCACGACGTGTTCGTCGAGGAACGCCTCGGTGTCGAGCACCGCGCGCTCCTGGCGCAGCTGGATCTGGTGCAGCATGAACATCACCAGGATGCTCAGGCCCAACGCGACCAGCGTCGAGTTGAAGGCGATGCCGAGGCCGGCGACCACGCCCGAGACGTCACCTTCGACCGCCTTGTGCGCCTGTTGCAACGCTTCACCGATGCCGCGCACCGTGCCGATGAAGCCGATGGCGGGGATCGCCCACGCGACATAGCGCACCATCGCGAGTTCCGCATCGAGCCGGCCGAACTCGAGTTCGCAGGTGTCGTGAATCGCCGAGGAAACGTCCTGGATGTTGCGCGTCGCGCCGAACCGGTGCAGGCCGCTCATCAGTGCGCGCGGCAGCAGTTCGCCGCGCATCTCGTCGGGCAGGGCCTCGACCTGCCGCGCGTAGTCGCGTGAATCCTCGGGCAGGATCTTCATGCCTTGCGGCAGCCGCAGCAGGTCCGCGCCCAGCAGCTGCTGGCCGCGCCGCAGCGAGAAGCCCTTGTACCCCATGATCGCCACGGACCAGAAGGCGAGCATGAAGCAGACCTCCTGCTCGTAGTCCTTGATGATGATGTAGAGGTTGCGCGGCGGTGCGTAGTTCGGATCCTTGGCCATGTTCGCCGCGTCCGCGGCGGCGACCGCGGCGGCCTGCGGACGCACGACGGTGGCGTAGAAGCCCTGCACGATGATCACGATGACGATCAGCGAGAAGACCTCGAACATGAACTCACTGGTCTTGAACTTCTTCATGGTGCGCTGGGGCCTGTGGTTCAGATGTCGACGGGAAAGGCGACGTCGAAGTCGGGACGGACTTTCTCGGTAGGTTCGAAATGTTGCGGCGAACCTTTCGCGGCGACGGGCTTGGCGGCCGGCGCTTCGTCGCCCGCCTTGCCGGCCGCAGTCTCGTCGTCACCACCGGCCTCGGCGCCGGCAGCGGGTTGCGCTGCCGCCGGCTCCGTCGGCGCCGGCTTCGGCACGGGCAGGTTCTGCTGCGCGAACGCCAGGCCGGCCGCGAGGATCGTCAGACCGATCAGCGGCGCCAGCGACACGGGAGTGGAGCGTCGTTCTCTTCTATTCGGCATAGCGTGCGATCCTGAAGCCGACGTCGTCGCGCCGGCCGTTACCTGAATCCCGGTAGGCAGCCCGCAGCTCCGTCACCGTGGCGTGACGCCAGCTCGAGCCGCGGATGACGTGCATGTTGCCCGGCGCAGCCGACAGCGGATCGACGGCCAGCGCACTGCTTGCAGGTTGCACCGTGTAGAGGTCCGTCGTCCATTCTGCGACGTTGCCGCCCAGGTCGTAGAGCCCCAGCGGGTTCGCTGCAAACGAGCCCGCAGGTGCGGTGGCCGGGTAGCCATCGTCGAGGTCTTCGAGGACCGTCTGCAGCAACGGCTGCGCCCGGCGGTCGCCGAAATTGCCCGCGCCCGCGGGCACTGGCAGCGCGTCGCCCCATGGATATTTCCGCAGCGACCCGTCGCGATTCGCGCGTGCCGCCCATTCCCACTCGGCCTCGGTCGGCAGCCGATATCCCGTCGTGGCCGGTTGCGCTGGCACCAGCTTGCCGCTCTGCGACTGGTAGGCCGGCGGCAGGCCGTCCTGCTGGCTCAACCAGTTGCAGTACTCGACCGCGTCCTGCCACGTCACGTTGACGACAGGCTGGCGTTCGAGCTCGAGCGTGTTCTGCCCGACGAAACCCGAACGGTGCTGGCTGCGGAACTGCTTGAATTCGCCGTTGGTGAGCTCGCGCGTCGCCAGGTAGAAGCGCCGCTTCAGCTCCACGGTGCGCTGCGATTCATTGGCGCGGCGACCGGATTCACGGCGCGGGCTGCCCATCGTGTAGCTCGCAGGCCCGAGCAGCCGCAACTCGGCACCGGACTTCGCACGGATCGTCGGCGTGACGGCTGGCGACGCCGCGGCGGTCGCGCCTTCGCCACTCGCTGCGCCTGCGGCTGCTGCGCCGCCTGTCGCCGCGGCAACCGCAGCCGACGGTGCTTCGCTCGCGCCCCGCCCAGCTTCGAGCCGCACGTTGAGCACCTGCGGCAGGCCGGGTCGCGGCGTGACGACCGTGCGTACGGTGCGGAATCCTGCGAGTCGGACTTCGATGTCGGTGCGTGCGGCTGGCAACTTGATGGCCTGCCCGGACTTGCCGACCGCACGGCCGTTGGCGAACACCTCGGCGGATGCCGGCTCCGCCATCACGGTGACCTCGCCGAAGATCGGCGTCAGCGACAACCGCACTTCGCGTCGCTCGCCCGCTCCCACCGTCAGCTGCGTGGTTTCGGGTTCGTAGCCCTCGCGCGACGCCACCAGCGCCAGCATGACGTCGGGTCGCACATCGAGCGTGACCGGCGCACGACCCCGGAAAGCGCCGCCGACACTGACGCTGGCACCGGCCGGCTCGGTGCGCACGAGCAGCGTGCCGTCGGGCAGACCGAGCCGCACCGGGCCCAGCGTCTGCGGCTGGTTCGCGACCACCTGCAGGTCGGTCACCCAGTGCTTGAATCCGGCCTGGCGCAGTTCGATGCGATGTGTGCCCGCGTCGAGTTCGAGCTTTGCCGGAGTGGCGCCGTGCGCAGTGCCGTCCACGAACACCGTCGCGCCCGCCGGCTCGGTGAGCACCGTGACGGGGGCCCACGCGGCGACGAGGCTCGCCGTCAGCGACTGCCGTTGTTCCATGCCATTGATGTCCACGGTCGCCTTGTACGGCAGGTACCGCGGCGCCGTGACCAGCAGCTCGTGACGACCGGCCGGCAACCGCACGTCGCCGGGGGCCGCGCCGACATCCTTGCCCGCGACGCTGATGCGAGCGGCGACCGGCGTCTGCACCTGCAGGATGCCCGGGAGTTTCGCCAGCCGGTACTCGAACGACTGGTTTGGTGCGTCGGTCACTTTGATCGGCGCGCGCAGGGACACATAGCCCTTGCGCTGGATCTCGACGGTGTACTCGCCGGGACGCGCGAAGTGGTTGCCGCCCGCTGGCAGGACGAGCCCGCCGTGCAAACGGACTGCGCTGTCGGCGGGGACGACATCGATCTTCACGGCGTGACCGGTCGCGAAGAACCACGTCGAGCACCCAAGCACGGCAACGAGCAGGCCGCCGACCAGCCATGGCCCGATGCGGCGATCGGACACGGCCTGCGCTGCCGGCCGACGGAACGCCACGGCGTCGATCCGTTCGTCGCCGTCCTCGCCGCCGCCACTGACGACGTCGACGAGCGGCGCCTCTGGAGGAACAGTCAGGTTGCCGCTGCTGCCATCTTCGACGTCGAGGACCCGCAGGCCGTCGCGCGCACCGACACGCAGTCGTCCTCGCGCCACATCGATGACGTCGCCTTCGTGCAGCCACGTCGGACGCGACACCGGCGCGCCATTGCAGAGTGGAGGTTCGCATCCTTGCGCCGGCTGCAGGAACAACTGGCCGTCGTGCAGCGCAATCCAGGCGAGCGTGCTCGCGCTCGCCCCCGGCAGCACGATCGTGTGTCCTGGACCGCCGACACTTACCGGAAAATCCGCAGCCGACAGCGCGCGCTCGCCGAGGGGATCGCGCAGGATCAGTTCGGCGGGACTCAAATGCGCTCCTCGCAGCGGACCACGAGCGTGGACGGCTGGGCACCCGGCAGCAGGTTCAGTTCCTTGCGCACGTCGCGATAGCCCTGGCGTGTGCCCACGACGGTATAGCGGCCCGGCATCAGCTCGAGTTCCCGGTGTTCAAAGAGCCCAAGCTTACCAATCCGGTAGATCTGCACGTCCGTCGCGTTGTCGGAGGCCAGCGCCACCTTGACCGGCGTTTCGGCCTGCCGCAACTGCTCGGTCAGGCGCACCTGCTGGGCCTGCAGACGCGTGCCCGGCGTCTGCACACGGGCCGCGCGCTCGAGCACGTTGCGCGCGATGTCGCGGCCGGAAGGGCTGTAGAGCCGCTCGGGCTTGTCGATGAACGACTGCAGTTCAGCATCGATCATGGCGCGCGGCTCGGCACGCTCCACCCCTTCCTGCGCGGGCCGCAGCGCCGGTTCGGCCTTGAGCGCCTCGCCATACAGCCCGAGCGCCTGCGACCATTGCTCCGCTCGTTCGGCCGCGGCGGCGCGCTCGAGGATTGAGGTCAGTGACTTCGTTTCGGTGGCGCGGTGGACCTGCTGCAGGCCATCGGCGACTTCCGGCGTGCCGGGCCGGATGCGTCCCGCCTGTTCGAACGAACTCTGCGCCGTGGCGTAGTCGCGACGCGCCAATGCGGCCATGGCCTGCGCCATCGCCGTGGCGTAAGCGTCGCTGGTCTCGCGTGCGCCGAGTCGCGCGATGCCTGCGCGCGCCACGGAGGTCGCCGGGTCGAGTTTCAGCGCGCGCTGGTACGCCGCGATCGCAGCCCTGGCATCGCCTGCCTGTTCGGCAAGCGCGCCGACCGCCATTTCGCGCAGCACTTCGTCGAGTACGCGCGAGCGGGCCAGTCCACTGCGTGCGGCCGCATCGTCGGGTGCGGCCTGCAGCACCGCCGCGTATTTTTCCTGCGCCTCGGCGGCGCGACCCGCATCGAACGCGGTTGTTGCAGCGGCCAGCCGTTCGCGAACCACTGCGGGCAGGCGCTGCTCGAGCGCGTCGAGCCCGCCAGCCATCGCGTCGAAATGCGCGAGCGCCGACTCGAATTCGCGCCCGGTCATCGCCGCATCGCCGGCGGCCAGGTCGCTGCGAACCTGCGCGAGCAGCGCGCCACCCCAGGTGGCGACGTCACGTTGGTCGAGTTTCTCCAGTCGCGCAGGCAACGGTTCGCGACGCTCTTCCGCCTTGCGCTTCAATGCGGCGAGGCGTTCGAAATCCGCGATCGGCTTCGCAGCCGGCACCGCGGCTACCGGAGCCGCGGGCGCTCCCGGCGCCCGTGTCTTCGAGCCGACGAGTCCCGGCAAGACGAAGAAGGTGAAGCCGGCCGCTGCGAGCGCCAGCCCCATCGCGCCAACCAGCAGGCCGCGGCGGAACCCCTCGCTGCGCAGCGACTTTGCCGATGGCGCGTCGCCCGCGGTGCGGCGCCATTGCGGCTGCACCGGCAGGGCATCGGTGGGCGGACGCGGCTGCCACGCCATGGCTCCAGCTGCAGCGGGTGACAGCGCTTCAATCGGTGCTGTCGCGAGGATCTGTTGCAGCTCTTCGTGGATGACGCGCATCGAGGCCGGCCGGTCGTCGGGCCGTTTGGCGAGGCACCGGGCGACGAGCGCGCTGAAAGCCGGAGGCGGATCCGGCCTGCCAGCAACCGGGGGCGGCACTTCCTCACGCACGCGGGCCGGCGTCAGGTCGGGGTAGAACGGTGGGTGGCCGCTCACGAGTTCATAGAACAGCACGCCGAGGGCGTAGATGTCGTCCGCCTCGGCCGCAGCGGCGCCGTCGAGCCGCTCGGGGCTCGTCGAATACGGCGACGCACCGGCGGGTTGCGTCGCACCGATCCTGCGGGCGCTGCCGAGGTCCACCAGTCGCGGCAGGCCGTCGCCGTCGAGCAGCACGTTGGCCGACTTGAGATCGCCGTGGACCCAGCCCGTCGCATGGAGCTGCGACAGTGCGTCGATCACCGGCAGCAGCCGGCGCGCGATCAGCGTCCAGGAACGTCCGCGCAGGCGCCCGATCTCCCCGCCGGGGAGATACTCGAAGACGTCGAACGATTGGTCGCCCGCGTCATGCGTGGCGAGCGGCGCGAGCAGCGTCGCGTGATCGACGACGGCGCGGACGCCCTCACCGGCCGAGACACCGCCCGCGCGGAATCGCAGCACGACGTCGCCATTGGCATGCGTATCCCGTGCGAGCCAGGTGGCGCCGTCGGGCCCGGCCGCGAGCGACCGCACCAGCTCGTATCGCGCAGCCACGACCTGCCCGCCTGCGAGCGCCGTCCTGTTCGTCATCGGTCTGGACTCAGGGCTTGCCGGCCGCCGGCTGGGTCGTATCCGCCGTCGTTGCCGGCAAGCCTGTCTCGTTCTCGTACAGCTCGCGCAGGAGACGCCGCCATTCCGTGTACTGCTGCTCCGCCGAGCCTTTCAGCTCGAGCGTGCGGCCCTCGATGTCGACGACGCTCGGCTGCACTTCGTTCTGGAACGAGCTGCCGAGCTGCTTCAGCGATTCGCCGTGCATCTTGATCTCGGCGCGCATGTCGAGCCCGCTCTTGAACGCATAGATGCCGCCGATGACGGCCGCGGTCGCAGCCGCCGAGCCTGCGCTGCTGTTCGAGTTCTGTCCCGCCACCACGCCGCCGATGATCGCCGCGGCGCCAAGCAATCCGCGTGCCATCGCCTTGCGTCTCGCCTCGGCCTCGGCCTCGAGTTCTTCGTGCGAATACTTGCGCCAGTTGACGTAAGCGTCGTCGATGGTCTCGCCGAAGTTCGTGTAGTGCTCGTTGAGCGTGTCGATCAACGCGTAATCCCGCTCGTGCACGCGGTCCATGCGCTCAACCACCGGATCGTCCTCTGCCGGCAGTCGCGCGATGGCGTAGGTACCGCGCTTCGGGTCGTGCGCCAGGTAGGGACTGAATGCATACGGTGCGAGTTCGGCCGCGAACCGCAGGTTGGCGACCTGGTGCACCTGCACACGCTGCTCACGGGTCAGCCCGTTGCGCGCGGCGAGCAGGTCGTTCGCGATCGTCGCGTAGACATTGTCGAACGGGTCGCGCGGCTTGACCGGCACGTCCTTGTAGGCGCGCGTGTCCGCCTGGCCCTGGTAGTCCTTTTTCAGCCACGTGCGGCCGGTGGCGTCCGTAACGGTGACCGCGAGCTTCAACACGCTGCCGTCGGATTCGATGATGCGCGCGCCGATGTTGACGTCGCTGCCCGAGCTGTCGGCAGGCAGCACGCGCACCTGTCCCCACTGGCCGGTGCTTTCGAGCGTGTCGCGCAGCAGCACGGGCATGTAGCGCGACTCGGCCTTGCGCACGTCCGGGTAGATGCCGCGCTTCTCCTGCTCGACCAGGTCCGGCGGGATGTTCGGATCGAACATGCGTACGCCGACGTCGAGCAGTTCGGCCTGCGGAATTTCCGCCGTCGCCTTCTGCGCGACGACCGGCGCCATCGGGCGCTCGTCCTGCACTACGCAGCCGGCTGCAGCGAACATGACGGCCAGCACGACGCAGCACGCGCGCCACGCGCGGCCGGATCCAACGGGAATGATCGAAGACGTCACTGCGTGCTCTGCTTGTACTTGCGGTATTCCTCCCAGAGCCGCTCGCGCAGCTCGGGGTCCGTTTCCTTCATCGCGGCCTCGCGCAACTGTCGCGCGACGATGTCGTCGTCGCGACCGTCGGGGATATCGGCCGGCACGTCACGGGGACCGCCGCCGCCCTTTGCACCGCCGCCTACGCCACCACCACCACCCTGGGTGCCGGAGCCTGCCGCAACGTCGCCGCCCTGGCCACCCTCGCTGCCCGTGCCGGATGCACCAGCGCCGGTGCCGGCGCCTTCGCCGGCCCCCTCCTTGCCCTGCCCGCCCGATCCGTCACCGATCGCGCCATTACCATTCGCAGCACCGCCGCCTGCGGTGCCATCACCGTCCTCGCCTGCCGCCCCACTGCCAGCGGTCGAGCCGTCGCGGCCGGCGCGCTCCTGCGAGATGGTCTCCTGTTCCTTGCGCATGCGCGCGTCGAACACCGCGAATGTTTCGTCGAAGCGGCGATCGATCTCCGCGCGCTTGTCTTCGGTGGTAACGGGACCACTGCCGCCACCGCCTTGGCCGGCGGGGTTTGCCGAACCGGGCTGGCCGGGCGTGCCAGCGGTGCCCGCCGAACCCGACTGTCCCGCGCTCGTGGCTCCCGGTTGGCCGGTCGCTCCAGGCCGACCTGTGCTGCCCGTCGAACCGGTCGCGCTGGTCGAGCCGGCAGAGCCGGTCGGACCGCCACTTTGAGTCGAACTGCCCTGCGAGCCGGGCGCGCCCGCAGCGGCACCGCCGCCTGCCGGTGATCCGGACGATGACGCCGTGCCGCCCTGCGCGCCGCCTTCGGACGGGGGTGTGGGCCAGCCTTGCGGCTGCGGCGGTGGCGGCGGCCCGGATCCGCCGGACTGGGATCCACCGGACTGGGATCCACCGGGCGAAGACGACCCCGCGCTGCCGGAAGCCGATGGCTGACCGGAGTTCCCCGACGACGAGGGCGAGGGTGACCCCTGGCTCCCCGATGACGAGGGCGACTGCTGGCCCGTGCTGCCGCCCGAACCGGGACTCGAAGGCGACGAACTGCCCGAGGAGGACGGCGATGGGGGCGACGAGCTCGGCATGCCGCTCGGCATTGAACTGGAACTGGTCGTGAGGCACCCGCTCGTGGCGAGCGCAGCCGCCACCACGAACACTGCCGCCCTCAGTCCTGAAATGCGGTGCATGCGTTGGAACCCCAGGACGGTGGCCGGCGTGGACGATCCCGCAGCTCTGGTCCTACCTGCTTGGATGCGTCCGGAGGCCGTCGGTTCAACCGTCAACGCGAGCCTGCGGCGCCGGCCGCCCCGGCAGCAGCCGCTGCGGGGACCGCCAGGTCGTCCCCGACGAGGAACGCGCGCAGCTGTTCGCTCATGCGATTGCAGGCCGTATTGCGCACTGGAGTGATGATCGGTATCGGCGCAATGGCGCCGATCAGCACCGAAGTGCCGGTGACGTCGGTGCTGACCGAGCCCACCTCGGTCGCGTTCTGCATGTCCCAGACGGACGCGACATAGCCCGACTCCTTCTCCCACCAGCCGACGCCG
>Ga0224500_10000625_pt1 | contig 23404 bp, 20 predicted proteins | sample SF_Oct11_sed_USG_FD_168126 | JGI IMG/M metagenome (GOLD analysis project Ga0224500, IMG submission 168126) | Sediment microbial communities from San Francisco Bay, California, United States - SF_Oct11_sed_USGS_4_1 | ecosystem: Environmental > Aquatic > Marine > Sediment | place: USA: California... | reverse complement strand
GTCCACTATGGGACGGCGGTGCGCGGTCACCAGTCGCGGACTGCCCGGCGGGGACACCTGCCGGGCGCCCGCGGCGAAAGGCAACTTCCGCCGGGTGCCGGGAAACCGGTGCCCGGCGGGAGGCGGGCCAAGCGATTTCCAGTGCCGGTCCGTTGATCTTTGTCTCCGTCATTGACGGAGTACGGCAGGGACGTATAATCAGGCATGATCAGCTTCGTCGAGACCCGGCTGTTCACGCGTCTCGTTCAGCAGTACCTGTCAGACGATGAATACGTTCGACTTCAGGAAGCGCTGATTGCCGATCCCACGGCAGGTGACGTCATTCCCGGCTCGGGTGGCGTCAGGAAGCTCCGCTGGGGCGCCGCCGGCCGCGGCAAACGCGGCGGATTGCGCGTCATCCACTTCCTGCGGACGCGACAGGGCCAGATCTGGATGCTGACGCTGTACCCGAAGAACGTTGCCGAGAGCATCCCGGCGCACGTACTCCGCGAGATCAGGGAAGAAATCGATGACTAAGGCAACGGCAAGACGCAACGTCGGACGCGAAATCCTCGACGGTCTCCGCGAGTTGAAGCGCGGCGAAACCGGACGCATCGTCAACGTCCCGGCTGTGGCCGCCATTCGCGAGCGCACCGGCCTGTCGCAGGCCCGGTTCGCGAAGTTGCTCGGCGTTTCGGTCAGGACGCTCCAGGAGTGGGAGCAGGGCCGCCGCGCTCCGTCCGGCGCTGCGCGCACGCTGCTCATGGTGGCTGCCAGGAATCCGCAGGCGTTGCTGGAAGTTGCCTGAGTCCATCGCGCAGCGAGGCGGCTTGAGCGGGTCCCTCATCACGCTGCTGTCGGCTGGGGGTTTTCGGCCTCAGGCCTGGGGGAATGCCAAAACCGCGCTGTTTGGGTTATAAACCAAGGTCATGCGCCCGTTGGTCCTCACCGTCGACATGGCCGGCCTGCCCCAGGCCTGGGTGGAGCTGGAGGAAGCGATCACCTACCACGCCAAGCAGCTCGTGGCGTGGTCGGTCGGCATGGAGCTCAAGGAGTTTCGCGGCGGCTGGCGGCGCGACGGCACGCGCTCGCGCATCGCCACCAAGTCGATCCTCGCGATCAAGGGCACGGGTGCCGGGCTGCACCAGCACGTGCCGGGGCTCACGAACCCGATGCTGTTCATGCGCGACCGGCAGGTCTGCGCGTACTGCGGCGGCCGCTTCCTGCTGCGCGACCTGTCGCGCGAGCACGTGATCCCGGCCTCGCGCGGCGGCAAGGACACGTGGACGAACACGGTCACCGCGTGCCGCAGCTGCAACACGCGCAAGGGCAACCGCACGCCCGAGCAGGCGAACATGCCGCTGCTCTACGTGCCGTACGTGCCCAACCGCCACGAGCACTTCATCCTGCGCAACCGCCGCATCCTCGCCGACCAGATGGAGTACCTGCTGGTCGGCGTGCCGCGCACCAGCCGCCTGCGCGTCGAGCCCGTCGCGGCCTGACCCCGCCGCTCGATGCGCATCCTGGTCGTCGAGGACGACCTGCTCCTCGGCGACGGACTCGCCAGCGGGCTGCGCTCGGTGGGCTTCGTCGTCGATTGGTTTCGCAGCGGCGACGAGGCCGAGCGGGCGCTGGAGGGCGCGCCCTACGACGCCATCGTGCTCGACCTCGGCCTGCCCGGGCGCGACGGGCTCGCGTGGCTCGTCCGCTGGCGCGCGCGCGGCGACGCGGTGCCGGTGCTCATCCTCACTGCGCGCGAGGCGCTGGAGAGCCGCGTCGAGGGACTTGACGCGGGCGCGGACGACTATTTGGTCAAGCCGATAGCGCTCGAGGAGCTGGCGGCGCGATTGCGCGCGATCGGCCGGCGCGCGCGCGGCAGGCCGGAGACGGTGTGGCGTCACGGCGCGCTCGAGTACAGCCCGACGGGTCGCAGCGCGCGTTGGCACGGCGAGCCCGTGGAACTGACCGCGCGCGAGGCACTGCTCCTCGAGGTGTTTCTCGCGAGTCCCGGCCGCGTGCTTTCGCGCCAGCAGATCCAGGACAAGCTCTACGGCTGGGGCGAGGAGGTGGAGAGCAACGCGCTCGAGGTCTACGTGCACCACCTGAGGCGCAAGCTTTCGCCGCGCATCGTGCGCACGGTGCGCGGGCTCGGCTACGCGCTCGGGCCGGCCGAGGCCACGGAGCGAGCGCATTGACGCTGCAGCGGCGCCTTCTCGTCTTGCTGCTGGTTGCAGTGCCGCTGATCTGGGCTGCGGCCGTGGTCACGAGCCTGCTGCGCACCCGGCAGGAGATCCACGAGCTGTTCGACACGCAGCAGATCCGCCTCGCGCAGCAGGTGCTGACGCTGGTGCAGGCGCGCAGCGCAGGCGGCGGCGAGTGGGGCGACGCGCGTGCCGCGCCACTCGAGGGCGGCAGCAATCTCGGCGAGGCGTCGCTCAACGACCTCTCGGTGGCGGTGTGGTCGGCCGACGGCCGGCTGCGGCTGGCCGATCGCGAGGGGACGTCGCTGCCTCCGCGCGACGGACCCTCGGGCTTCGCCGATGTCGCGATTGCGGGCGAGCCCTGGCGCGTCTACTACCTGCGCTCGGCCAGCCGCGAGTGGACCGTTGCGGTTGGCCTTGCCAGCGAGGAGCGCGACGAGGTGCTCCAGGGCTTGCTGCTTGGTCAGCTGCTGCCGTGGCTGCTGATGCTGCCCGTGCTTCTCGTCGCGCTGGTGCTGGTCGTGCGTCACGCGCTGAAGCCGGTGCGCGCGCTCGCGAGCGAGCTGGGCGCGCGCGGCGCCGACGACCTGCACAAGGTCGCGACCGGGGGGCTCCCCGCCGAAGTGGCGCCCCTGGTGCAGGCGATGAACCGGCTGTTCGACAAGATCCGCAGCACGCTCGAGCACGAGCGCCGGCTGACCGCCGATGCCGCGCACGAGCTGCGCACACCGCTCGCTGCGCTGCGCGCGCAGTGGGAGGCCGCAGGCGTGGCCGCGGATGCCGAAGCGCGGGGTCAGGCGTTTCGCCAGGTCGGCGACGGCATTCAGCGCCTCGAGCGCGTGGTGACGCAGCTGCTGGCGCTCTCGGGCGTCGAATCGCGTCCCGACACCGTGCACTCGGCGCCGGTCGATTGGCAGCGGGTCGTGCAGGACGCGCTCTCCGACAGCCTGCCGCTGATCGAGTCGACCGGCGGCGAGGTGGAGATCGAGTGGCCGGCGGAAGGCGCAGCGCCGTTGCCGCTCGCCGGGGACGAGGCGCTGCTCACGCTGCTGGTGCGCAACGTCGTCGACAACGCGCTGCGCTACGGCGGACGGCGCGTGATCGTGCGCTTCGCGCCCGACGCCGTCGTGATCGAGGACGACGGGCCCGGCGTCACCGACGAGGTGCTGGCGCGGCTCGGCGACCGGTTCTACCGGCCGCCCGGACAGTCGGCGCCGGGCAGCGGGCTGGGCTTGTCGATCGTGCGCCGGGTGGCACAGATGCACGGGCTCGACGTCGTGTTCGCGCACGCGCAGCCGCGGGGGCTGCGCGTGACGCTGCGGCGAGGACGCTGACTACGCCGCTGCCAAGCGCGGGGGCGCCTACTGCGCGCGCGCCTTGTCGAGCAGGACCTTGACCTCGTCGCGGCGGCCGGCATCGGCGACCTCGCGGCCCGGACGCGCGGGCGCCTCCAGCGCACGCTCGAGATAGGCCACCGCCTCGCGCGGCCTGCCGGTCTCGACGAGATACTCGCCGTAGAAGAAATTGGGATCGATGCCTTTCGGGTTGATCGCCAGCGCCTTCTGCAGCAGCTCCTGTGCCTTGGCCTTGTCGCCGAAGCCGACCGGCCAGCCGGGGACCTTGTAGTAGAGGACGCCGAGGCTGTTGTAGGCCGATCCGTCCAATGCGTCGGGCTGGAGCTTCAGCGCCGACTCGTAAAGCGACTTCGCCTGCTTGACGAGCCCCAGCGCGCCGAGACCTCCCTTCGCGCCGGCGAGCGAGGACACGACGATGCCTTCCCAGATCAGCGGCTCCGCGCGATCCGGAAAAGCCGCAGAGGTCTTGCGCGCCTTGGCGGCCAGCTCCTCGAATCGCGCCTCCTGCGCCTTCGGCGCGGTCTTGTACTTGATCGCTTCCCAGTCGCGTTGCACGTCGGCGACGGCATCGTCGACGGGAGCGGCCAAGGCGGCGGCGCCGAATGCGGCGAGCGCGGCCAGTAGCGCCGCGCGAAGCGTGAGGGGGGTCCTGTTCATCTAGGCAATCTCCTTGGGGGTGGGTGCAGGCCGGCCTGCCAGGTGCAAGCGGTGCTTGGCGAAGGCGCCGTCCAGCCAGCGCGGAACGAGGCCGTTGAGGCGGACGGCGAAGCGCTCGGGGAAGCCGAGCTGGCGTTCGGGGGTGTTGCGCTCGAGCGTGCGCAGGACCGCGCGCGCGACCGTGTCGGGAGCGTCCTCGCGAGTGCCCGTGGCGCGGTTGTACCTGGCCACGTTCGCGTCGTTGAAGCGCGTCGTCGTCGCGCGCGGCGCGAGGTAGAGCACGTCCACGCCCGATCCGGCGAGCTCGCGCCGCAGGCTCTCGGAGAAGCCGCGCATGCCGAACTTGGTGGCGGCGTAGACGGAGAAGCCTGGCAGGCCCAGGCGCCCGAGCGTGGAACCGATGTTGAGGACGATCGCTTCCTGCTGTCGGCGCAGGTGTGGAAGCATTGCGCGAGTCAACGCGATCGGCGCCACGAGATTCGTCATGGCGACGAGCTCGAGCTTCGCGTCGTCGATGTCCTCGAGCGCGCCGAAGCAGGGGAGGCCCGCGTTGTTGACGAGCACGTTGGCACGCCGCGCGATGGCGAGGTCGCGCACCTGCGCGCGGCCCGTGGTGGTGGCGAGGTCGACCGCCAGGGCCGCGACCTGGCCGTCGCGGGCGGCGAGCGTCTGCGCGAACGCGGACAGCCGGTGGCGGTCGCGTGCGACCAGCAGGACGCTGGCGCCCGCCGCCACGAGCGCTCGCGCCGTGGCCCCGCCAATGCCGCCGGAGGCGCCGGTGAGTACGACGGAGGCTTGCGCCAGCTTCATGGCGCCACCGTGTCGGCGACGGGCATGGGCAGGCTGCGGAAGATGTTTCCATAGAGGTTGTAGAACGCGCGCGCGGCCTGCGTGACCGCCTCGCGGTCGCGCTCGTCTTCGAGCTCGTCGAGCAGCGCCTCCAGGTGCTTCGTGTGCTCCTGGTCGAGCGTGCCGTGCGAGCGCAGGTAGGTGAATGCCTCGTCGGGCAGGCGCAGCTCGCGCTGGATGCGGTCGGCGGCCTGCAGGGCCAGCGCCACGCTCGTGCCTTCGAGCACGTGCACCATGCCGAAGAAGCCGACCGGATTGCCGTGTCGGATCGTGTCCCAGGCGTGCGCCACCATCCGCTCGGTGGCCGGCAACGGGCGGCCTTCCCGCACGGCATCCGGGTCGGCGCCGCACGCGGCGATATCGTCGAGGATCCACCGGTCGTGGCCGGTCTCCTCCTCGATGTACTCGTCGATCGCGGGACGCATCCACGCGAGGCGCGCGGGCAGGTGCTCGCGGCAGGCCTCGAGCAGCGGCACCGTGTGCCTCACGTGATGGTAGGCCTGCGTGAGGAACGCAACGTAGCTCGCGAGCGAGACCTCGCCGCGCATCGTCCCCTGGATGATCGGGGCGGCGACGAGCGCGGCCCGGTCCGCGGCGGTGTCCGCCTGCAGTCGTGCGTAGTACGACATCGTGTTTCCTTCGGGAGGCGCAGCCAGCGCGGCCGCGTGGAGGGCGTGGATCGCGGTGCGCAGGGGCCGGCCGTTGGCGGTGGCGGTCCCCGCTTCCGCGGAGAACGGGACGCGGGCGCGCGCCCATCGGGCGATGCGCGCATAGTCCGGAAGCGTCGCGTTGGCGCGCTGCACGGCTGTCAGCAGCGCGTCGTCGCTCGTCTTGGCGTGCGCTGGCCACAGCACGGCCGAGAGCGCCGGTTCGCCGTCGCCGAACACCGCTGCCTGCCCGATCGCGTCCTGCGAGCGCAGCGCCGTCTCGACCCACTCGGGGGAGACGTTGCGGCCGAATCCCGTGATGATCACGTGCTTGCGCCGCCCGCGCACGTGAACGTAGCCGTCGCCGTCGATCCAGCCCAGGTCGCCGGTTGGCCACCACCCCGGTGGCGTCGTGTCGTCGCCGACGTAGCCCAGCATCGTGCTCCCGGCGATCTCGATCTCGTCGTCGGCGGTCACGCGCACCCGCGCGTGCGGCAGGGGCCGGCCGACGCTGCCAGGGCGTTCCGCCCCGGGCAGGTTGAGCGTCTGCACCGACGCGCCCTCCGAGAGGCCGTAGCCTTCGTATGCCGGCAGCCCCGTGTCGCGCGCTGCGGCGAGCAGCGCCGCACCGGCTGCGGCGCCGCCGACGGCGACGAAGCGCAGCGGCGCGCATGTGCGAGCGCGGTTGGCGCGGCGCCAGGCTGCCCACGCGCGCAGCATCTGCGGCAGCGCGATGACGCTATTGGCTGCATGGCGCTCGCAAGCGGCGTCCAGTCGCGCGGGATCGAACGTCGACGAACCGTCGAGGCCGGCCTCCCCCAGCGGCAGGACGACGACGGTCGCGCCGTGCCACAGCGGCGCGTAGACGCCCGCCAGGTTCTCGAGCAGCACCGGCAACGGCAGCGCTACAAGGTGTCGTTCGATGGCCAATGGAGCGAGCGCCTGCGCGAGCGCGCTCGCGACGTCGAGCATGGCCGCCGCGCCGAGGCACACGCCCTTCGGCGTGCCGGTCGTGCCCGACGTGAACGTGACCTTCGCCGTGCCCGCGGGCAGCCGCACGGGCGTGCAGGTGCGGCGGCCTAGCCACAGTCCGAGGCCGGGCGCCGCGGCGGGCGCGAATCCGTCGATCGCAGAAGTCGCCAGCACGCTGTCTGCGCCGGTGGTCGCAAGCACGTGAGCGCGCTGCGCGGGCGTGAAGAACAGGGGCACCGGGACGTGCGCGACGCCGGCGCGCAGCGCGGCCAGGTCCGCGACGATCCAGGCGACGCCGTTGTCGAGCAACGTCGCCAGGACGCGCGTGCCTTCCGCGTGGAGCGCTCCGGCCAGACGCTCGGCCGCCGCCGCGAGCGTCGGGCCGTCGAGAGAGTCGCCCGATCCCGTGATCGCCGGAACGCGTCCCGGACGCTCGCGCAGCCGCGCGAACAGAGCGTCGACGTCGTGTGCGCGCATCAGCCGCGCTTTCTCTCGAGCGCGGCGAGTCCGCGCGCGAGATCGCCGGCGACGACGACCGGAGCGTGATCGTAGTAGCGGCCCCAGCCTGAGGCTCCGCCCGGGAGCCGCGACGGGTCGGCAGGCGCCAGTGCGAAGGGAGTCAGGCCGACGCGGATCAGCAACTCGCGCAACTCGCGAGTCGCCGTGCTCACGACCCAGCGGCACCCGGTGCCGGCAAGGTGGCGCGCCAGCAGCAGGAGCAGGCGCCGGCCCTCGCCCGGCTGCGCGGAGGCGAAGTGGCCGACCTCGACGACCTGGCGGCGTTCGACGCGGTGACCGGTGAGCGCGGCGATGGCTTGCTCCACGCTCGCGTCGAGATAGTGCTCGACGTACAGCGGTGTGTCCGCACGACGATAGCCGGCGGCGGCCACCAGCCTGTCGTCGGTGCGCAGCGCCACCAGCGTCGGCGCCCAGTGCTCGACGCTCGCTTCGTAGCGCTCCCGGTAGATCCCGGCGATGAACGACTCGACTGCCGGGCGACGCGCGTCGTCGCGCGCAATCCGGTCGAGCCTGCGGCGCGGGAGGCGCCCCGCGCCATGGGTGAGAATGGAAGTCGGTTCTGGGTGCGACACGATCCTGGCGACAATCGATGCGGAGCGCCGGAGTGTGGGGGCGCAACCTTAATCGGAAATTAATCGGGCATTTCGCCCCGGGGTTGCGCTTCCGCCCGGCTTCCGACGATCATCGGCGGATCGTCACGCCCTACCGAACTCCCGAGGAGCGCCATGCCCGGACTCGTCCACGTCATCGACCACCCGCTCGTCCAGCACAAGCTCACGCTGATGCGCATGAAGTCGACGAGCACGGCGAACTTCCGCAAGCTGCTGAACGAGATCGGCGTGCTGATGGCCTACGAGGTCACGCGCGACATGCCGACCCACGAGGTCGAAGTCGAGACGCCGCTCGAGGTGACAAAGGGGCGGATGATCGACGGCAAGAAGCTCGTCTTCGTGCCGATCCTGCGCGCGGGCACCGGCCTGCTCGACGGCTTCCTGCAGGTCATCCCCGGCGCGCGCGTCGGGCACGTGGGCCTCTACCGCGACCCGGCCACGCTGAACCCGGTCGAGTACTACTTCAAGATGCCGAGCGAGATGCCCGAGCGCGACGCGATCGTGCTCGACCCGATGCTCGCCACCGGCAACTCCGCGGTGGCTGCCGTCACGCGGCTCAAGCAGGCGAAGCCGCGCTCGATCCGGATCGTGTGCCTCGTCGCCGCGCCCGAGGGCGTGGCCACGTTCACGCAGGCGCACCCCGACGTGCCCGTCTACACCGCGGCCGTCGACCGCAAGCTCAACGATCACGGCTACATCGTGCCGGGGCTGGGCGACGCCGGCGATCGGATCTTCGGCACCAAGTGACGAGGCTGTGCCTCGTCATCCCCGCGCAGGCGGGGATCCCGTGTCTTATCGTCGCCCCCTCACCCCCGGCCCCTCTCCCCACTGTCGTGGGGCGAGGGGTGAACGTCACTCCCCTCGCCCGGCGCCAGCCGGGAGAGGGGTCGGGGGTGAGGGCTACGGCGTCGGAATCGCCGAATAGAGCCGCTCCGGCAGCTTCGCCCTGATCTCGCCGGGCTTGAGCCGCACGACGTTGAGCCCGTACTCGCCTGCCACCATGCGCCTCGACTCGGCGTCGAGGCTCGCGCGCAGCAGGCCGAGGAACTCGGGCGGCGCGACGAGGAACACGCGGTTGACCTCGCCCTTCGCGCGCGCGCTGCGCACGCGGTCGCCGATCAGGCGCGCGAAGCTCGCCTTCTCGTGCTCCTTGGGATCCACGCGCGGCTCCATCGCGTGCCGCCCCGTGCCCATGCTGTCGAAGCTGCGTCCCTGCTCGCCGGCGACGAGGTCGCGCGCGTGCAATCGCCCCTCGGCGTGGGCGTAGGACGCGAACTCCTCGAGCGGGCCGGTGGGGGACGGCGCAAGGAACAGCCGCGCCGCGGCGCTGTCGGCGACGACGACCCAGGTGTCGGGCATCTTCACTCCTTTCGCGCTGGCCTCGAGTGGCCTGATGCCATTCTCCTACTTATGGCCTTCGATGCGCATCCTGAGCGCGCGCACCGCGCTGTCCGGAGTGACCAGCACGGGCAATCCGGCAATCGCAGCGACCGCGGGAGCGGCGCGCGCCAGGCTGAACTGCGCCAACGCGACAACGTCGCAGCTTGCGGCAATCGACGCGGCCGCCTCGGCGACGAGCCGGTCGTGCGTTGCCGGATCGCCCGCGTTGAGCGCATCGAGCGCACCCTCGGCGAGCACCGGCTGCAACTCGACGCCTGCAGGGAATTCGGCGGGCATCGAGGCGAGCGTCGGCGCGAACGACGCGACGAGCCCGATGCGCCGCCCGAGCGCGACGGCCTCGCCGATCATCGCCTCGTTCGGCTTCAGCACCGGCACGTCCGGCCATCGACGCTTGACCGCGTCGATGCAGGGACCGAACGCCGAGCAGGTGAACAGGATGCCCCGTGCGCCGGTGCCGAGCGCGTAGCCGGCGAGCGCGAGGAAGCGCTGCGTCATGCGCTCGTCGAGGCCGCCGTGCGTGCGCGCCAGGTCCGCCGACAGGCTGTCGTCGAGCAGGTTCATGCGCTGCGCCTGCGGCCACAGGCGCTCGAAGGCGTCCGCGACCGGCGCGACCGAGTGCGCCAGCGCGTGGATCAGCGCGACGCGAGCCATCGTCGCCCGCCTATGCGGCAGCCGGCCGCGCGTGCATCCGCCGCCCCTGCGACCACCACACGACGGCGAGCATCAGCAGCGCCGGCAGGTAGAACCAGTGCGGGTTCGGCCGGTCGTTCCTCACCTTGACGCCGGCGATGTCGAAGCCCTGCTCGATGCCGGACTTCTTCGCGCGGGAGCCGAACTTGACCGCGGCGACCTGCACGCTGTCGCCGAGCGCCGTGATCGTGAGCCCGGAATCGGCCAGGCGCTTGCGGGCGTCCGGGTTCGCCGCGCCGAGGTTGACGGCGACGGTCTTCTCGACGTCGTCGCCCTCGATCGAGGTGCCCTTGATCTGCAGCACCAGCCGCTCGTTGGCCGGCGCCTTCGCCACGACGTCGAACACCTGCTTCGCCGGCACGGTGCGGTACTCCTCGTAGAGCCGGTCCATGAAGAAGTCCGGCCTGAACAGCAGCACCGTGGCTACGGCCATCAGGCCCAGTTCCCACCAGCGGCACTTGACGCGGAACCAGCCCATCGTGACCGCGGCAAAGGCGAGCATTGCAATCGTCGATGCCACGACGACGCTGACGATGTCCACCCAGTCGTGCACGTCGATCAGCAGCAGCTGCGGGTTGAAGATCCAGATGAACGGCAGGATGACCGTGCGCAGCGCGTACACCGCGCCCTGCAGGCCGGTCTTGATCGTGTCCTCGCCGGAGATCGCCGCGGCGGCGAACGTCGCGAGTCCCACGGGCGGCGTGATGTCGCCCATGATCCCGTAGTAGAAGACGAACAGGTGCACGGCGATGAGCGGAATGACGAGCCCAGCCTGGGCGCCGAGCTCGACCACGACCGGCGCCATCAGCGTGGCGACCAGCACGTAGTTCGCCGTCGTCGGCACCCCCAGCCCCAGCACGAGGCAGACGAAGGCGATGAACAGCAGCATCGCCATCACGTTGCCCTGCGAGACGAACTCGACGAACTCCGTCATGCGCAGGCCCAGGCCCGTGAGCGTGATGCCGCCGACGATGACGCCGGCGGTCGCCGTGGCAACGCCGATGCCGATCATGTTGCGCGAGCCGTCGACCATGCCGTTCACCACCTCGCCGAAGCCCTGCGCCCACAGCCCCGGCGCGCTCTTCCTGCGGAAGAACGCGATCAGCGGGCGCTGCGTCAGCATCAGCGCGATCAGCACGACGATCGCCCAGAACGCGGACAGCGACGGCGACAGCTCGTCGATCATCAGCGCCCAGATCAGCGTGCCGATCGGCAGCAGGAAGTGCAGGCCCGCGCGCACCGTCGGCCAGGTGTCCAGCGCCTTCGGATTGTCGACGTCGATGTCCTCGGGCAGGTCCGGCGACAGTGCGGCCGCGCGCACCGAGTAGAGGTACATCGCGGTGACGATCGCGGCCACCGCCCAGCCGGCGTTCGCCCCGAGCAGCGCGCGGGCGCCGAGCAGCGCGTAGTAGACGCAGCCGAGGACGACGAACATTCCCGAGATGCCGAGCCCGATGCGCAGCAGCCGGTGGTGCCACGCGCGCTGCTCGCGGCGCACGATCGGCTCCATGCCGAGCTTCAGCGCCTCGAGGTGCACGATGTAGAAGAGGCCGATGTACGAGAGCACGGCCGGCAGCAGGGCGTGCCTGACGATGTCGGCGTAGGGAATGCCGACGTACTCGACCATCAGGAACGCCGCGGCGCCCATCACCGGCGGCATGATCTGGCCGTTGACGGAGGACATCGTCTCGATCGCGCCGGCCTTGACGCCGCCGTAGCCGGACTTCGACATCAGCGGGATCGTGAAGATGCCGCCGGAGACCACGTTGGACACCGACGAGCCGGAGATGATGCCGTTGAGCGCGGAGGAGACCACGGCGACCTTCGCCGGCCCGCCGCGCAGGTGGCCGAGCATCGCGAAGGAGACCTGCATCATGTAGTTGCCGCCGCCGGCCCGGTCGAGCAGCGACCCGAACAGCACGTAGACGAAGATCGTGCCGGTCGACACGCCGAGCGCGATGCCGAACACGCCCTCGGTCGTGAGCCACATGTGCGACAGCAGGCGGTTGAGCGAGGCGCCCTTGTGCTGCAGCACCTCGGGCAGGTACTGGCCGAACATCGAGTACAGGATGAACGCCAGTGCGAGCGCGGCCATCGGCCAGCCGACCGCGCGCCGCGTGGCCTCCAGCAGGAGCACGACGCCGATGCTGGCCACGACGATGTCGAACGTCGTCGGCTGGCCCGGGCGCAGCGCCAGCTCGCCGTAGAAGAGCAGCAGGTAGGCGGCGGCGAAGGCGCCGGTGAGGGCGAGCGCCCAGTCGAGGGCGGGGACGTGCTTGCGAGGGGACGACTTGAGCGCCGGCCACGCGAGGAACGCGAGCAGCATCGCGAAGCCGAGGTGCAGCGAGCGCGCCTCGGTGTCGTTGAGGATGCCGAAGCCGAACGTGAACGGCAGCGGGCTCGCATACCACAGCTGGAAGAGCGCCCACGCCAGCGCGACGGTGAAGATGATCCGCGCGGTGAGCCCCGTGGGCTTGCGCCCGCCGGTGTCGGCGTCCGCAACGATCTGCTGCAGCGCCTCGGGTGCCTTCTCGATGTCGGTCGCCATGCGCGAAGCTCCCCCTACGACGTGCGAAGCGAAAAGGGGGCGAAGTCGCCTTCGCCCCCCGAAGTCGTCCGCAGGACTCGCGTTCCTACCGAGCGCTCGTCATGCGGGTGCCGCTCCCAACCATCTCGTCATTCCCTCGGAGGCGGGAATCCAGCGTCGTTCCAACGCCAAGACGCTGGGTCCCCGCCTTCGCGGGGACGACGGGGCTGGTTGCCGCGTCGATCACTTCACCCAGCCCTTCTCGCGGTAGTAGCGCAGCGCGCCCTCGTGCAGCGGCGCCGAGAGGCCGTCCTTCACCATGTTCTGCGGCGTGAGGTTGGCGAGCGCCGGGTGCAGCTTCTTGAACTCGTCGAAGTTGTCGAACACCGCCTTGACGACCTGGTACACCGTTTCGGCCGGCGTCTTCGACGAGGCGACCACGGTGGCGAGCACGCCGTAGGTCTGCGTCGGCTCGGGGTTGTTCGGGTACAGGCCGGCGGGGATCGTCGCCTTCGCGTAGTACGGCTTATCGGCCACGAGCTTGTCGACGGCCGGGCCGGTCAGCGAGACGAGCTTCGCGCCGCAGGAGGTCGTCGGGTCCTGGATGTTCGCCGACGGGTGGCCCACGGCGTAGAAGAAGCCGTCGATCTTGCCGTCGCACAGCGCGGGGCCGTGCTCGTCTGCCTTCAGCTCCGCGGCGAGCGAGAAGTCGCCGAGCTTCCAGCCCATCGCCGCCAGCAGCTCCTCCATCGACGCGCGCGTGCCCGAGCCGGGGTTGCCGACGTTGAAGCGCTTGCCCTTGAAGTCGGTGAAGTTCTTCGCGCCCGCTTCCTTGCGCGCGACGACGGTGAACGGCTCCGGGTGCACCGAGAACACCGCGCGCAGGTCGCCCCACGCCCCGTCCTTCTGGAACTGGCCCTGGCCCTTCGCGGCGTTGAACTGCACGTCGGACTGCGCGAAGCCCATGTCGAGCTCGCCGGCCTTGATCGTGTTGACGTTGAACACCGACCCGCCGGTCGACTCGACCGAGCAGCGGATGTTGTGCTTGGCGCGGTCCTTGTTGACGAGGCGGCAGATCGCGCCGCCCGCGGCGTAGTACACGCCGGTGACGCCGCCGGTGCCGATGGTCATGAACTTCTGCTGGGCGGCGGCGGGCGCCGCGGCGCCGAAGCCGACGAGGGCCGACGCGGCGAACGCCGCGTAGAGCGGAATGCGGGTGAATCTCACGGGAACCTCCTTCACGGTGTGTGCAGCAATGGAACCTTAAACCGAAGCGACCGCGGCGTCGACTGCCTCGCGCAAACGTTCCGCGATCGTCGCCAGGTGCTCCTCCTGGACGATGAACGGGGGGGCGAGCAGCACGTGGTCGCCCCGCGCGCCGTCGATCGTCCCGCCCATCGGATAGACCATGAGGCCGCGGGCCATGCCCTCGCGCTTGATGCGGGCGTGCAGCTTCGCGGCCGGGTCGAAGACCCCCTTGCCCGCGCGGTCGGCCACCAGTTCGACGCCCCAGAACAGCCCGCGGCCGCGGATGTCGCCGACGTGGGGGTGGTCGCCCAGCTTCTCGCACAGCAGGCGGGCGAACTGCGCGCCGCGCTCGCGCACCCTCGCGAGCAGCCCGTCGCGCTCGATCACGCGCTGCACGGCGAGCGCGGCCGCGCAGGCGACCGGGTGGCCGAGGTAGGTGTGGCCGTGCTGGAAGAAGCCGCTGCCGGCGCTCATCGCGTCGACGATCTTCGTCTGCGCGAGCACGGCGCCGATCGGCTGGTAGCCGCCGCCCAGGCCCTTGGCGATGGTGACGAGGTCGGGGACGATGCCTTCCTGCTCGCTCGCGTACAGCGTCCCGCTGCGTCCCATGCCGGCCATCACCTCGTCGAGGATGAGCAGGACGCCGTGGCGGTCGCAGACCTCGCGTACCGCCTTGAAGTAGCCGGGCACCGGCACGAGCACGCCGGCGGTCGCGCCGCCGATCGTCTCGGCGACGAAGCCGATCACCTTGTCGGCGCCGAGCCGGCGGATCGTGTGGTCGAGCTCGTCGGCCAGGCGCCGGCCGTAGGCCTCGGGGGTCTCGCCGGGGCGCTGGTCGCGGTACGGATAGCACGGCGCGACGTGCTCGACGTCGATCAGCAGCGGCCCGAACTGCGCCCGCCGCCACTGGTTGCCGCCCACGGCGAGCGCGCCGAGCGTGTTGCCGTGGTAGCTCTGCCGCCGCGCGACGAACTTCGCGCGCTGCGGCTGGCCGATCTCGACGAAGTACTGGCGCGCCATCTTGAGCGCCGCCTCGACCGCCTCGGAGCCGCCGGAGACGAAGTAGACGTGGCTCATGCCCGCGGGCGCGGTGCGGACCAGCTCGTCGGCGAGCGCTTCGGCCGGCTGCGTCGTGAAGAAGCTCGTGTGCGCGTAGGCGAGCGCGTCGATTTGCGCGTGCATCGCCGCGAGCACGTCGGGGTGGCCGTGGCCGAGGCACGACACCGCCGCGCCGCCGCTGGCGTCGAGGTACTCGCGCCCTGCGCTGTCGCGGATGAACACCCCCCGGCCCGCCACGGCCACGGGCGGGGTCACGTGCAGGTGACGGTGGAAGACGTGGGTCATGCGAGCGCGCCCGCCGGCTGGCCGGGGGCGGTGAAATGGCGATTATCCCCCAGTCGCGAGGGTGGGAGCAGGGCGGTCTTTGCGCTCGATCAGCGTCGGCGCGTCGCCGCCCGAGCCTTGCGTTGCCCCTCACCCCAACCCTCTCCCGCACGCGGGAGAGGGAGGCTCGTTTTCGCGCACGCGGGAGAGGGAGGCTCGTTTTCGCGCACGCGGGAGAGGGGGAACGGCTCCCTCTCCCCCGGCACGGGGGAGAGGGCTGGGGTGAGGGGGAGGCGCGGGTCCAACCCTCAGGCCTTGCGCTTGTCCTCGAGCGCCTGCGCCTCGATCGCGGGCAGTGCGGCGGCCGCGATCCGGCCGGCATCGTGTTCGTCGCCCGGCGGGACGTAGACCGCAACGCGCCGGCTGGCGAACTCGATGCCCTGCTCCTTGAAGGCCTTGAGGATGTTCTCGTAGGCGACGCGGCGGATCATGAACGCCTCGTCGCCGGGGCGGCGCACCATGTACTTGATGCGCACGGTGAGCGAGCTCTCGTCGGTGGCGATCACGCCCTGCGACTTGACGGGGGAGAGCAGCGCCGGCCCGAGCTCGGGGTCGGCCGCCACCTGCTCGCTCACCGCCTTGACGATCTTCTTCACCTTGCGCAGGTCCGTCTCGAGCGCGAGCGGGAAGTCGAGCGTCATGATCATCCAGTCGCGGCTGGTATTGCGCAGACGGGAGATCTGTCCGTACGGCAGCACGTTCAGGGCGCCGCGGTGGTGCCGCAGGAACAGCGCGCGCACCGTGATCTTCTCGACGACGCCCTTGGCGTCGCCGACCTCGATGTACTCGCCGACGCGGAAGGCGTCGTCCATCAGGAAGAACGCGCCCGAGACGATGTCCTTCACCAGCGTCTGCGAGCCGAAGCCGATCGCGACGCCGACGATGCTGGCTCCCGCAAGCAGGGGCACGATGTTCACGCCGAGGGCGGCAAGCACCGACAACACGGTCATGACGATGAGCGTGATCGCGATGAAGATGCGCATCAGCGGCAGCAGCGTACGCAGTCGCGACGAGGCGGCGCCTTCGGCGACGGCGGACTCCTGGATCAGCCGGCGGTCGATCGCGGTGTGCGCGAGTTCCCAGACAACGTAGGCGATCAGCAGGACCATGCCGATGCCGAGCAGCGCGCTGGCGATCTGCCCGCCGAGGCTGCGCTCCGCCATGCCGAACAGGTCGAGGTCCCACAGCTTGCCCAGCGCCAGCACGCCGGCCACGACGACCAGGATGTGGATCAGGCGCCGCAGCACCGGTTCGTAGGAGATGACCAGGTTCCTGAGGATCGAGGGGGCTGCGGGCTGCGGGCCCGACGCCGCCGCAACCAGCGCCTTGGACAGCGCGAAATCCACGATTGGCATCCCGAGCAGGATCGCGAGGCTCAGCATGCCCTCGCTGCGTCCCGTCGACGTGCCGGTGATCACTTCCCAGACCTTCCCCGAGAACACGGAGAGCACGTAGACGGTCGCGGCGATGGGAAACAGGTCAGCGGCCCAGCCTGCGATCGGGCCGCCTCCGCCGGCGCGGCGAATCAGGTCGCCGATGGGCTTCTTTACGCGCCAGATGGCGACGATGCACACGGCGACGATGAGCATGCCGATGATCAGCCTCACCGCCTGTATCGTCGCGGCATCGGCTCCGGTCGCGAGCAACGTGTGCCTTGCGGCGACGATCAGTCCGAACAGCGCCGCCACGGCGGTCAGGGCGCGGGTAATCGTTACCGCGGTGGCATCGTCGAGCGGCAGCAGCCTCGCCTCCGGCCGGGAGGGGGCGAGCAGGAAGTTCGCGACTGCGGTGATGGTCCTCGCGATCACGATGGCGCCGAGCAGCCCGAGCAGCAGGGCGCGGCGCCCCTCGTGGCCTTGCCACAGCGCGAGGAATATGGCGAGGACGACCGCCGCGAATACGAGCACGTAGCCGATGTCGAGCGCGAGCCGCATCAGCAGTCGGACCACGTCGGACAGCAGGCCCTGGCTCGGCCGGGTGCGCAAGTCCTCGCGCCAGGTTTTCGAGGCGCGACGCACTACGAGTTCCACCAGCGTGGCGGCGACCAGCGCAATCGCGAACGCAGCCAGCGCCATCGCGAGCACGCCGATGCCGTCCGGCTCGCTCAGCTTCTCGATCACCGTGCGCAACGCCGCGGGCATCGACTGGGTCGCCGTGGCGATCTCTGCGATCCCGTCACGGGCCGCGCCGGCGCCGCGGTTCACCGCGCTCAGCATGCTGCCGGTGGCCGGGCCCGGCTTTTGCACCGGCTGGGCAGCGGCGCGGTCGAGCTGCTGCAGAAGAAGCTTGCGGACCTCCTCGTCGGACAACCTGGAGACGAGCTCGCGCGCGGTCTCGGGCGTTAGCGGGTCCGGCAGCGGCGCAGTCGTCGCCGCGGCGTCCTTCGCGACCGCGATGCCGGATTGCAGCACGACCAGCGCGATGCACGTGACGAATAGCGCCGGCAGGCGGCGCCACAGAGAGGCGAGGGAAGCCATGCGATAGCCCAGGGAGGAACGCCGGCAATCATGGGCGGCTCGGATGGCACGGTCAAGCCCGAGCGGGGCGGTGCCCAGCGGCCGCGCCCGGCGCGTTCGCGCGGTCAGGCCGGATCAGTGGAGCGCGTACCCGGGCGCCTTGAGCGCGCCCTGCTTGAATGCCCGCGAGGCCGTCTGGTAGTAGGCGACCGCCTCGTCCACCAGCGCCTGCGGCGGCGCGGCGCGCGTCGCCTCGAACGTCTTCGGGTCGATGCGGTAGGCGTCGACCTTGCGGCCGGGCGTCAGCACGACGAGCGTGTCGTCGCGGTAGTAGCCGAGCGACTGGTAGTTGCTGATGAACGCCCGCGCCGGTCCGGTGGGCAGCTCCATCACCGAGCGGCCGAAGAAGTGGTCGTCGCCGTCGACGCGCAATACGTCGAGCAAAGTGGGCGGCAGGTCGACCTGGCTCGCGACCGGCTCGTAGACGGCGGGCTTGACCAGCTTCGGCGCCCAGAGGATCAGCGGGATGCGATAGCCCGCCACCGGCAGCGCGGTCTTCCCCGCGACCGCCGCGCAGTGGTCGGCGAGGAACACGAACAGCGTGTCGTCGAACCACGGCTTCGCGCGTGCCAGCTCGACGAACCGGCCGATCGCCCAGTCGGTGTACTTGACGGCGCCGTCGCGCCCGCCGGGCGAGCGGATGTCGATGCGCCCGTCGGGGTAGGTGAACGGCCGGTGGTTGGACGTGGTCATCACGTGCACGAACGAGCGCTTGCCCGAGTTGACGTTCGCGTCGATGACCTCGAGCGCGTTGGCGAACAGCGACTCGTCGGCCACGCCCCACACGTTCTCGAACACGATCGACGCGCGGGGGAACTCGGTGCGGTCAACGACGCGATAGTCGTTCGCGTCGAAGTACGCGTTCATGTTGTCGAAGTACCCGTAGCCGCCGTAGACGAAGCTGGTCGCGAAGCCCTGGTGCTCGAGCAGCTCGCCGATCGTCGCCAGGTGCTCGTTGCCGGGGCGGCGGGGGATCGCCTGACCCGGCACCGGCGGCGTGCCGAGCGACACGGCTTCGAGGCCGCGCACCGTCCGCGTTCCCGTCGCGTAGAAGTTGGCGAAGCGCAGCCCCTCCGACGCGAGCCGGTCGAGATTCGGCGTGAGGCCCTGCCTTGCGCCGTACGCGCCGACGAACTCGGCCGACATGCTCTCGATGGTGACCATCACGACGTGCCGGGGCTTGCCCGGCATCATCGGCAGGTGCTCCTCGGTCTCCTCGTGCTCTTCGTTGACGATGTCCGAGCCGCGCTTCAACGGCTTGCGCTCGACGCCGAGGGTCTTCAGCAGGTGATCCGCGCGATCCTGTTCGATGGTGGCATAGAAGCGGTCGTAGTCGAGGTCGTTGCGCCGCGCGGCGGCGACGAACGTGAACAGCCCGTTGCCCGCGAGCTCGTCCGCGTAGGCGTTGCCGGAACCCTCCATCTGCTCGACGCGGGCGACCGACAGCGCCACGGCGGGCAGCGCCACCGCCGCCGCCAGACGGAGCAGGCGGGAGCGACGCGAAAGCGGAACCTGCCCGCCCCGGTCGATGGCCGGCTTCAGCGCCAGCGTGACGACGAGGCCGGCAGCGAAGATGCCGGCGAGAATCCAGTTGACCGGGTAGGACTCGCGGATGTTGCCGATCACCTCGTGCGTGTAGAGCAGGTAGTCGACGGCGATGAAATTGAATCGCGCGGCGAACTCGATCCAGAACGTGATCTCTGCGACCGCCGCGAACAGCAGTGCGACGACCGCGGCGAGGAAACCGGCCAGCCGCAACGCGCGGTGGACGCGCGAGGCGCGGACGCGGTCCGGGAGCAGCGCGTCGTAGAACCACAGCGGCGCGAGCAGCGCGCAGATCACCGCGAGGTCGAACCACAGCCCCTTGGCGAAAGCCGCGGGCCAGTCGGCGAACGGAACGGCGTCGCGTCCGGCATACAGCGCCAGCGCGAGACGGGTCAGCGTGAAGACGGCGAGCGCGAAGGCGCCGTAGATCAGCGGGACGTCGAGGCGGAAGCGATCCTGCCGCATTGCAGAGTGCCGGCTACCCGCCGAGGAAGGCGGCGATGGCCGGCAACGTGCACAACCGCGCGAGGTCGTCGGGCGTGGGAAGCTGCGGCCGGTCGCGCGTCGCGTTCACCATGCACAGGAAGCCGAGCGGCGCGTCGTGCGCGGCGCGGAACTGGTGCCACGCGAGCGCGGGCACGTGCACGAGGTCGTGCTCGCGGACTTCGAACACGCGCTCGCCGACCAGCACGCGGCCACGGCCGCGCTGGATCACGACGGCGTGCGCGTGCTCGTGGCGCTCGAGCGTGGTGTAGCCGCCAGGCGCGACCTCGAAGTAGCGCAGCTGGCTGGCGAGCGCTGGGTCGTCGAACAGCACCTGCCGCGTCACGTCGCGATACGGGACGTCCGGTTCCTGCTTGTACGCGCGCACGTCGACGTCGCGCCAGCGCAGGTTGCCGGTTTTCGGCCTGACGGGTTCGCTCACCTGGCGATTATCGCGCAGCGGGCGCTGAGTGCGCGGCGTGCGTGAACGCCCGCGTCCGCGCGACGAGGTCGTCGCCCGCCATCAGCAGCGACCCGCCGATCAGAAGCATGATGTCGTCGCCGTAGACGCTGCGAAGCTCCGCGACGCGCTCGACGGCGAGCCCGCCGGCCGGCACGGGCAGCATTGGCTTCCACGCGCAGTCGGTCCGCCGCGCCTCGAGCGCGATCGCCTCGCACGTTTCGCGCGTGTAGGCGAAGCGCCCGCCGTAGTTGGGGTAGATCACCGCGTCGGCGCCGAGCCAGCGGAACAGCTTGCCGAGCAGCAGCGGCGGCGCGATGCGCGTGGCGCCGGCGAGCGCGGGGTGCGCGATCACCGGCACGCAGGCGCTGCGCACGAGTTCGTGGAACGCGGCGTAGCCGACGAGCGCCGGCGCGACCAGCAGCATCGCCGCGCCCTCGTCGCGGGCGACGCGCGCGTACTCCGCGAGCTTCGCCGGCGGCCCGACGAGGCTCGGCGCATACAGGGCGCGCCGTCCGGTCTCGCTCGAGGCCTGCGCGAGCGCGCGCTGGCAGGCTGCGACCCGGGCCGCGAACGGCGAGTAGCCCTGGTCGGCGAGGCCGTGGTCGTCCTTCACCACGTCCACACCGCCGCGGACGAGGTCGCGGCACAGCGCCGCGAGGCGCTCGACGGGCAGCCCCTGGGGCTTGAGCGCCGCGCAGGTGAGCGGCCGGCCGCGCGCGCCGGCGAGCTCGCGGATGCCGTCGATGCCGAAGCGCGGCCCCGGGAAGCGGGCGGCGAATTCCGCGGGCAGCTCGACGTCGACCAGTTCGACGTGCTCGTGCAGCGACGAGTTGCCGAACAGCATGTTGAGCGTCTGCGCGACCTCGTCGCCGGTGGTGATGCTCGCCAGCGCGATTCGCACGTCGTGAAGGCCCTCGTCGACGCGCGCGATGCCGACGACGCGCCCCATCACCTCGTCGCGCACGAACTCGTCGCGCACGACACTCGTCGCCACTTCGACGCTCTGCTCGAGCGCGAGCGTCTCGGCGATGTCGGCGGCGTCGCGCGACGGCGCGCGCACGCGGTAGGTGACGACGAGTCGGGACATGGCGGGCGTCGATGATACCCGCGTCGCCGCGCAGGCCGGCGGGCGGCGCGGGACGCTACGGCTGGCGCCGCAGGCTCTCGTCGTGGAGCGCGGCCATCTCCTCGGGCGGTATGCCGATCAGCCGCGATACGCGGATCTCGCCTTCGCCGACGTGCAGCCTGGACACGCGGTCCTGCAGCTCGCGGTCGGCCACCGTCATGCGAGCGCGCAGCCGCACGTACTCGCCCCACGACGCGATGATGTAGCGCTCGAAGAACAGGTCGCGGTCGGCGAGGTCGCGGAACACGCGCCAGTCGGAGGCGCCGTTGCGCCGCCGCGCAGGCTCGATGTCGTGGATCGCGCGCAGGAACGCGTCGTGGTCCTTCGCCGCGACGCGGTACTCGATCTGGATCAGCACCGGGCCGTCGTCGGGGCGCGGCGTGGCCGGCAGGCCGAGGTCGGGCAGCGGAGCGCCGGGCGTGACCTCCGCCTCGTCGCCGAGGCGCACGTCGTGGCCGCGATTGACGATGAGCAGCGCCAGCACCGTCGCGGCGGACAGCGCGAGCGAGGTCTGGATGTCGACGAGGTAGGCGATCGCGCCCCACAGCGCCGCGCCGGCGGCGAAGCTGCCCTGGTTGACGACGAGCCCCGCGGCCACTGCGCGTGCCCGCACCCATGCGGGAGCCGCGCTCTGCACGCCCGACGACAGGCTGGCGAACACGCCCACCCACGCGGCGCCGCAGGCGAACATGCCGGCGATCGCGACGATGGTGAAGTGGAGGAAGGCGATCGCCGTCACCGCGGACGCCCACAGCAGCGTGGCGCCGAGCACCACGGCGGTCAGCGAGCGGCGCTGGATGTGGCGCGGGATCGTCAGCGCGCCCGCGATCGCGCCCGCGCCGAAGCTCGCGGAGAGCAGGCCGAAGCCTCCCGCGCCCATGCCGAGCAGGTCGCGCGCGATCACCGGCAGGAGCGCCCACAGCGCGCCGGCGCACACCGAGAAGCTCAGGTTGCGGATGAGGAATGCGCGCATCAGCGGCGCGTGGCGCACGTAGCGCAGGCCGCTCGCGATGCCGGGCAGCAGTCGTTCCGGCACGCCGGGAAGGACCGGCGCGTCGACGCGCAGTCGGCGGATCGCGAGGATCATCACGACGAAGAACGCGGCGGCGGCGAGCAGCGCGCTGCCGGTGCCGACCCACGCGGTCAGCGCGCCGGCGAGCGCCGGGCCCGCGGCGCGCGAGACGTTGAACGAGACCGCGCCGAGCGCGATCGCGCGCGGCAGCTCGGCGCGCGTGACGAGGTCGTTGGTCGTCGCCTGCACGGCGGGGAGGTACGTGGTGAAGCCCGCGCCGATGACGAACGTGATAGCGAGCAGCGTGATTGGCGTGACCAGGCCGGCGAGCGCCATCACGCCGAGCAGCGCGGTGGCGCCGAAGAGCACCGCCTGCGTGGCCAGCACGATGCGGCGCTTGTCGACGATGTCGGCAAGCGCGCCGGCGGCCAGGCCGAACAGGATCGCCGGTCCCGTGCTCGCGGTCTGCACGAGCGCGACCATCAGCGCCGAGGGCGTCAGCGTGGCCATCAGCCACGCCGCGATGGTCCCCTGCATCGTGTAGCCCAGCGCCGCGCCGGCCGTGCCGACGTAGAAGCGGCGGAAGCGGCGGTTGCGGAGCGGGGAGTCCTTCAGGAAGCCGGCGGCGAGCCGGCTGGTGCCATTGCCCACCACGCGAGTGTACTGAACTTCCCCGACGCTGCTACCGGGTTGTCGTCGTCCCCGCACAGGCGGGGATCCAGCCGCGGATTGTCGTCATCCCCGCGCAGGCGGGGATCCAGCCGCGGATTGTCGTCATCCCCGCGCAGGCGGGGATCCAGCGTCTCTGCTCGTCGTGAATACGACACTGGGCCCCCGCCTCCGCGGGGGCGACGCCGTAGGTTGTCGTCATCCCCGCGCAGGCGGGGATCCAGCGTCTCTGCTCGTCGTGAATACGACACTGGGCCCCCGCCTCCGCGGGGGCGACGCCGTAGGTTGTCGTCATCCCCGCGCATACGGGGATCCAGCCGCGGGTTGTCGTCATCCCCGCGCAGGCGGGGATCCAGCGTCTCTGCTCGTCGTGAATACGACACTGGGCCCCCGCCTCCGCGGGGGCGACGCCGTAGGTTGTCGTCATCCCCGCGCATACGGGGATCCAGCCGCGGATTGTCGTCATCCCCGCGCAGGCGGGGATCCAGCGTCTCTGCTCGTCGTGAATACGACACTGGGCCCCCGCCTTCGCGGGGGCGACGCCGGAGGTT